>LFCJ01003952.1_pt1 | contig 10857 bp, 11 predicted proteins | sample 643141 | NCBI WGS metagenome assembly LFCJ01 (sample SAMN03766243, study PRJNA286221) | soda lake metagenome | biome: soda lake; feature: Kulunda steppe; material: water; isolation source: sample B1-Br-g2 brine of Lake Bitter-1 | place: Russia: Kulunda steppe | collected 2010-07 | reverse complement strand
GGCGGCCTTGTCAGTGGGGTTCATTCGATCCAGTTTAGAACGATTTGTCTTTCCAGCACCTGGTGAGGGACCGACACAAGAAGAAATCGAAAACGGGCATTTCACCATCAGTGTGATTGGTCGAGGAACGACAACAGACGGGCCATTCACTGTGGAATGTGAGATTAGTGCTGATCAAGATCCCGGGTATGGTGCAACCTCGAAGATGCTCGGTGAGGCCGCGATGTGTTTACTCCGAGAGGAAACAGAGAGTCCGCTCTCCGGAGGTATACTGACACCAGCCTCTGGGATCGGTGCGCCACTGGCCGAGCGGCTCCGTGACGCTGGGTTGACTGTACATGTTAAGGGTCAAAACACGAGATAGGAGGGGAACTGGTGTCAATACCGAACCAGACCGTTTTGCATTCATCAGACTGTTAAAAGGGTCTTACCGTAGAGTATAGAATTTTCTTTGGCGACGAATAGTATCCTCTATCCAGAAAATTCTTTTAATAGTATAATATAACCAACACATGAGCAACAGAACATGGAAACAGCAACTGCTTCGCCGTAGAACAGTATTGAAAACAGTCAGTAAAGCTGGAATTGTCACTACTATAGGAACCGGCACAACTATCGCACAATCACACAATCAACAAATCCAAATCAAACACTCTCAATCGAATCTTTCAGCAACAAGTACCAACGAGGGTGATTTTGACCGAGCGGTTTCAAACAAACTAAATATCGTTTCCCAGAGAGGGGAGTATATCGAATTCGGCGGCAACGCAGGACGGAAGCTGCGTGTTACCAATTTGGATACCAATCGACAGGTTACACTCGATCCAACAGTTGACGCCGAGACGGTCAATGCAAGCCGACTCCGTCCGGAACCAGACGGTGAACCCGACGAAAATGGTATCGTGAGTAATACTATTACTGCTATCGGGCTGGAAAACCGGGATGAGACTGCAATTGAGATCGAGGTTGAGGTCACCGGTGATGTTGATCCATTTCCAGATGGAACCTTCGGACGGTTTGAGGTCGCATTACTTGATCAATCAGATGGGGTGATAAGTTCGACAGATGAGCGGATCATCGGTACTGGCTACCAATATAATTTCGAGCAAGACAATTCGACCGTTCGAATTACCCGCGAGCCAGCGGTCAATGAAGCCTGGGAAGTTGCCTTTGCCGTCGCGGATGACGAGGTTTTTGTTATTAGATCACCGGACGATGTTATTGACGTGGAGAACAATGCGGAAGACGACGAGTTTGTAATCGATTTAACGCGGTTGGATGTTCCTCCCGGGTTATATGACTGGGAACTTGTTATTGCCACTCCTGGAACGGATATGGAATCATTGGAGGAACATGGAGCAGATAACAGTAACATCATAGTGACACTTAATCAGGAGTTTCTTGATCCGGTACAGATCCAAGCCGAGTCCGAAGAAGCGGGATCGGAAATCAGTGATTCGGTCCCTGGCTTTGGAATCGGGAGTGGGATCGCCGCACTCGGAGGCACTGGCTACATGCTAAGAAGACGACTCACAGACGACTCTGCGTGACCGACACGCGCGCTATATCTTGCACAAGCAAAATATCAATACCAACAGTCAGATTTGTTTTTTTGGAACGTTTGATCCCGTTGGTCCGCGACTCCCAAGCGACACAGTCGTTCAATATTGATGACTGCACAGGGAGATAGCCGTCGAGAATCCTCCACAGAGCTCCAAAATACGATTGGAGATCTCCCTCCAAGTGCAAAACTAGTTGCAGTAGTCCTCGAACACAACGGAACGCTCACCCACCGAGAACTCGCTGCGAAATCGCTCCTTTCAGAACGGACTGTCCAAGTCGGCCTCAATAAGTTGCAACAAGTCGACATCGTCGAATCACGAACGTCGCTGCAAGACGCCCGAAAACGCCTGTATTCCCTTTCTCTGGAGTCAACCGCTGAGGACAGTTAGTATCTAAACCGCTCAGCTACGTCCCCGAACGCCACAGTCTCAGTAACGTGGTCGATCTCTATGCGAACCCGTTCGCCTACCTCCGTCTCGGGAACGACCACGACGAATCCTTGCTCAACACGCGCGAGGCCGTCACCTTGATCGCCCAACCGTTCAATCTCGACGATTCGGTGCTCACCGACGCTCACCGGTGGACCTTGCTGGTCGACATCAGGGTCTGTATCAGCAGCTGTAGAGTCCGCCTCATCCGGTGACAGTCTTGACCTCGTCGACAGCAGTGCGATCTTGTAGACCTGTGAAGAGTCAACAAACCCTTCTTCGACCTCAGCTTTCGGAACTTCAACGACGTACGAATCACTCTGCTCGTCGACGGTAGCTGAAAACAAACAGGCGAGATCTTCAGATATTTCCATGGAAAGTTACGTACCGAGACTCTCTACTGATATCTATTGCGTGTTGTGGTCTGGGTTCTTGCTTTGGAGACAACTCACTGATCGGTATTTCAGACCTCAGAGCTTGGGGATCACATCTATAATGGGGGTAAACCCTAATCAGGTTCAGCTCGACGATGGTAAAACCAAAATCTTCGATTAGGTTGCCAACACCAAGGTACACGCCGATCAGACAGTTGATGTTGCCAGCATCGTTCAGGTCAGCAATTGAATCAACCTCGTCATCAGGGGCAACATGTTGTCGACGATTTCTTGCTCATCGAGTTCAGCTCGAAGCTCAGTTTCGAAGTCATCAGTCGGTTCGTCTTCAGGTGGCTCTTCTCATTCAACTCTAACAATAGCGAAATCGGCTATGTTATCACCTGGATTACCTCCACCAAGTCGCACGTCAAGCAGTCCTGTGTTTTCTTCCGTTGTGGTGTAGCTAAACGTACCACTCATTTCGCCACCGGGTTCAAGTTCACCTATTTCATCGCTAGCTACGTCATCTCTTGATATCGTTCCTACTGTCGGTTCAACATATAGGTCCACAGATGAAAAACGACGTCCTGTAGTTTCTCCAATATTAGCCACTGTGTACTCAACAGTGATCACTTCACCAGCCTCAACACTTTCATCAATTGACTCAATTGTGGTTTCGTAAACAGCCGGAGCCTGCTCCCGATCAACATCGGCACTGGCACGAAGAAGTTCCGATTTGGGGGCAAACTCAGCGTCACTCGGATATATGTGCGCATCAATACTACGAAAGTCGACATCGTCATCGTCAGTAAGTGCTGTCTGATCAACCTCGACAACAAATTTGTCACCTTGGAGTTCAAACGTTTCAACAATTTCGTTGTTGTCGCCTCGGTCGAGTACTTCTACAAATTCGAGTTCGACATCAACGTCCCCAAGATCATGCTGTGGGAGAGTATACTCAAGTTTCTCACCGGCAGCAGTCTGGACGAGACCCGGCGGAAATTGGGTTCCAAACTGTTTTGATGGGGTTTCGAATAGCGGTTCCTCACCATCGAGGATTGTACATCGATATGTAGCGAGCGTACTGTCGTTACGAAAGATTTCCATATCCCCACTAACACTCACTACCGCTTCATCATGCCCAAACTGAATGTTCGGATCTTCGTATTTTATTTCAGCGGTTGGTCTTGTGATTCCAGTTGTTAACCATAGGCTTCTCTCCTCGATGAGATCAGACACAATCTCTTCCTCTGGAGTAATCCAGAGTTGTTCGTTGGTCTCTTCATTTTCGAGTCGAATTTGGATGTCTTCCTGGCCGCTAAAATCACTATTTCCAAGTGATGAAATGTCGACAGCAACGTTTGCGTTGACCATCGGTGGGACACTGGTAGATGTGCGTCCATTTACATACAATTCGATGTCTTCAGATTCAGTTACCTCCTGAGGCTCTTCCTCATCTTCAGTATCCGTACACCCTGCAATTCCGACCGCACCCACCGCAGCAATTCCCGTGATAAATTGGCGTCTATCTGCCATAGCAGAAGGGTAATCTGAAAATCAAAAGTTGTTATGATAATAACAGTGCTGCATGGATGCTCTGCATCGGTCATTGACTCAAATTGACCTAAGAATTACATCATGAGTCGAGTGATGTATACAGGGTGCAAACCTTGTAGAAAATATTTCGGAAGTAATATTATTGTAATTTTTAACGCCTGCATTTTTGTGTCTTAATTAACTAATTGAGGTATGCAACCAGAATTCCTGTTAGAGACAGAGGAATTTGCCGAAACACTGAATTCGATAGGTGAAATCGTTTCCGAGGATTTCTCTGAAGACGAGGTTCAAATGGTATTCCTGAATGAGGGGTATTTCCAGCAATTGGGATATGAAAGAGTGGGAACAGATCTTCGAAGCGAATATTCTGTCCCGAATGGGGTGGTAGATTATATCACGACTGGACATGGTGACACTATCCGCGATATGAAAACGGTCGTGTATGAATTCAAACGACCAGATAAGCGATTGAACCCTCATGAAGAGCAGTTGGCTGGCTACATGAAAGATACTGGCGCAAAGTTTGGTGTACTAACGAACGGCCTGAAGTTTTGGTTGTATCAACAGACTCCAACAAATCCCGAAAGGATGCTTGAGTTCGAACTAGAATCGGTTGACGGTGGGCTTGCGAGTGTTATCATCTTGTACTTAGGATTCTGGAGTGTCGAAGAGCAGAATATCAAACCGGTAGCACAGAAAACAGCAAATGAGGTGGTTGATCGGATTCCAGACGATTTGCATCTTCAGTTTTCTGAAGCTGGTGTCGAATTGTTTGCAGAACACCTTGCACACTATCTACAACAAGAATTTAAAAAGGACTAAACTCGGGTAAGAAGTGCCGGGTGCCATTGATCAACTCTATCAACTAATTCTGATGCTAGCTGATAAGACCCATGTGCTGACTGCACTCTCTGTATCGGTCACTGACGCGATCTCATCTGAGGGAACTGTCACGAGCCGAGTGCTGAATAGAATGCGCATATGTAACAACGTAGCGGTCGGATTTGATGTGACAAAGTAGCGTGACTATGTGCTCTTTTTGACCCCGAAATCTGCTCGTTCCCACCGCGATGAAACCACAGCTTCGTTGGTAATTTCATGTCGATCACCCTCATACCACCACGAGAGGAATGTTAGCAGCGTCGACTCTTCTTCACTAATCTCATTATATTCCGCAAGTTTGGCAATCACTGTCGGTATCACGGTACCGGTGTCTGCTTCCAACTCGGTAATTGTCTCAATACCGGCCTCTGACAGGGCTTCGAGTGTCGTATCTTCTAACAAGGCAAGATCTTCCAGTGCAGTCGAGGGTAGTGGTGTCACTTTTTCAGAACTGATTTCAATCGGAGAGGCAAGCACGTCATCATCACAATCATCAATCGCTTTCCGGGCATCTTCGAAGGCATTTCGTGCCTGCCGGAATCGGATGCGAGCAACCGTTTGACTACCAGCCGCGTACTGGACAATCGCTTCTTGCAGACTTCGTTCGGCCGTCTGTAACGTCGTTGCTATTGAATCTCGTTGCTTACGATAGGCTGTGAGGGTGTCGAAGGCTGCTTGTGTTTCCTGAAGCTCAACTTGAATTTCTTGTTCATAAGTATCGTCGTCGACCTTAGCAAGTGCCTGCTCGATGTGAGTGATTGCTTCCTTGTATGACTCTACTGCTTGCTGATATTCGCCGGCGGCTTCGGCTGTCTCAGCAGTCTTGATCCCAACGCTTGCACGTTCCTGAAGCTCTCCGACATCTACTGTTTCATCTTGACCTCTCGAATCAATTGCCGATTGTGGTTCTACGTCTGTGTCTGTATTGCTCGGCTTGCGCAAGAGTATCGACCCAATTGAACGATGTGATTGTCGCCATGCATACACACCTGCTCCGATGATTCCAGCTACTCCAAGCAAAACTGTGATCGAATTGTTCTCAGGTAACTCAAAAGACGACGACTCATCAACACCCGTTTCTGAGACAGTAACACTGATATCAATCGGATAGGTGTCCGAGAGGTTGCTTTCGCCGTCGGTATCAGTATATCGGAAGTCAATTGAGGCAGAATAACTTTGACTTGTGGCACCTTCACTAGCACTCAAATCGACCGTGACTGTCGTGGTTTCGTTCGGTTCAAGCTGAGTAATAAGAAATTCATCATCCGAACTATCGAGTGGGTCATCACTAAAGAATTTTCCCTCAATATTTTGAAGCAACTCTGGACTATTGTTTGTTATTTGAATATCAAGTAATGTACTGCTTCCGGCTTCGACCGTTGGGTTGATCGGTTCGACGCCGAACGTCCTTTCTTGTGAATTATTGATTTCTCCTTCTACGCCCATAGTTGACTGACTAATATCTTCCCAATCGTCACGGTGGCTTGGATTTCCTCTTAAAAGGCGTGAGTTCTCATTGGAGCCGGTAGCAGCCGTATTGGAAGGAATACTGGCAACACCGACTGCGGTGAGGCCACTAACCGTCCGAAGAAGCCTGCGTCGACTTGTCTGTCTGTTTCTCCACGACAGCTCATCTCCCATATCAATTCAATAAATTTGCTAGGTGATTAATCACCGGCATAATGTGCTGTATCCATCCTCTGAGTCGATCAATCGGTTTCTGACAGGAATCATAGAGCTACTTCAGCGAGTGATGAATACAGGGCGCGAATCGGTCATGAGATTCAGTCGATCCGACGTTAGATACAGGTTCTTAACTGGTCGAAAGAAGTTTATCCGATGTCCCAGTCTGATGCGTCAGACCAGTTGTCCCAGCCGGATTTGATATCTGGATCAACTTCGTCTGTTAACTCCCATATGCGGTTTCTTTCCGATTCTTCCGCATCTACCATTCTCATTCCCTTTTGGACCGCTTGTCCGACATTCTTAGGACTGTGATGGCTCTGGTTCACTTGCTGTAATTCGGAAATGAACTCGGACTCATCTATTTCCACCATATAAACCTGCTTGACAAGGGTATGAACTTGGGAAGCAATTTTGTTCATACAGTGTAGTCGAATATTGTTAGCCCAGTTTGAAAAACTTTCAGTCCACATAAATGAGTGTACTCCTATTCCATAATAATCGGGAGAAATGAACAAGGACAGTGTGAAGGGTGTATCCTCTGAACCGGTCAGTACACGGCGGGAATGTAGCACGGGGTTCAACTTAGTTTTCGGTGACATTTATCCAGATAGTAATCTTATATTGTGTATGTACCAATGGGAATGCACGTACTGCGATCACATTGTCCGGGAAACGACAGTCGACGATGTAAAACAAGAAGGCAAGAAGCATCTAAAACGATATCATCGTAATTCACTTGCGGACCTCTTCCAGAAGAAATGGACCGGAAAGTCTTGCCAATCGGGGTGTGGCACATATTTTTACGCAGATCAACGATTAACCGGATTCAAATGTCCAAAATGCGGTCACGACCATTTCTCCTACTTTGCGGGACAACACGTGTGGGTAGGAGTTGAAGAGGTTGATAAGTAAGCAGTCCGGGTTACCGGTTCGTTCAATCTACCGATAAGCAATCAAACGAGGGTCACCTGCTGAATACAACCTCTGTATCGGTCACTCCATCATACATCAACTACTGAATAGTAAGGTTCGGCGGGTGATGGATACACCGCGCGTATGTAGCATCATTCGTAATTCACAATATCTGTTACTTCGCCTGGTTAAATCCATAAGCAGCCTGTTGCTGTCGCTTAGATATTGCATGCCCGGAATCAAACTCCGAACTATCATCGTGCCACCAAGACAGCAACGTAAGTGTTGCCGCGGCCTCTTCGGAAATCAAATCTTCCTCCACGACTTCCTCAACAATAAGCGGTGTCCACGGCGACTCGTTGGTACATTCAAGTTCGTCGATAGTGTCGACATCATGCTCGGCAAGAGTTTCGGCTGCCGAGTCAGGGATCGCTTCAATTTCAGCGAGTACCGTCGATGATAGCTTTCGATCTAGCTCCACCGACACCACCACTGGCGGATTGAACCGTTCGTCTTCACTCTCTGTGGTTGTCCCAAGAGCCTCCTCAAACGCATCCCGTGCCTGTCGAAACCGAATCTTTGCAAGGGTAAAATCACCCTCACAGAACGCAACAATTGCCTCCTGGAAACTTCGTTCAGGGGGTGTCAATAGTCTAATCGCCTCTTTGCGTCGTTCCTGCGGTTCTTTGACCGTTGAGAGATCGGATCGAGTAGTAGCGATAACTTCAGTAATTGCTTCGTGTCGCTCGGTTGCTTCAGGATCAAGTTCATTGAGCGCAGCCTGATACTGGGTGATGGCAATTTTATAAGAATCTGCAGCTGCGCCAAAATTGCTATTTGCTTTTGCTGTTTCAGCAGTCTCGATAGCGTCTTCGGCTTTACTCTGATGCTTTATAGCAGTTGATGCATTATTTTTCTTGCCAGCAGTTTCACTTCGATCATTTTCATCTGCTGTCTCGGCTCCCGCGGTGGGTGTTCTAATAGGATTAAATGACAGGATAGAATCAGTATTGAAATATGTATAGATTATATCGATCATTGCTCGATGGTTTGATTTCGAACTAACCTTCGTACGCCACACGACCCAGATGATGAACACACCGAATTGAACAAACCATACTAAGATACCGAGTATCCACAACCAATTGTAACTTGGAAAATCATACTCATCAGAATATTTTAGAAATCTTAGGTCATAATACATTGCTAATCCCGGGAGTGATGTTAATGCTAGTAAAACGAAGACACCCAACTCCCCGATAAGCCCTGAAAGGTCTACAAGTAGTAACGATAGGCCGATCACGAGGATTGATCCACCAACCACTAATGGCCACCCTACCCACAGACCATCTTTTGATATAATTTCATAACGACGGAAGGTATATGCTATTAGTATACTAGGTGAAAAGAATGGTATCAAACAACCAATTATCCACAAAGCCCCATGTAGTGGTGGTTCCCAGTCTTTGTGTTTGGATAAGTGGATGTCTATTCCTACAATAAGCGGTGAGATAAGATACATTCCAACCCATAACCCAGTAAAAATTGAACCATCATTGCCATAAAAAGCACCATCTATACTGAGGAATACAACCTGTCCAACTGCCAAGCTGAGTAGAACAAAGTCGTTCAGATTCCGATCCGTTATTTGAGTAATGCTACTCATAAATTATTCCGGCTTGTGTGATATCTCATCATGGGGACCAATCATTGTAACGATTGTCTAACCAGCTATTTTCACTCTCTGCCCGAAAGAGGATATGCATAGTCACACGAAATAATTGATCAGACCACCGTCTTGGATAACCAAAGCGGTTTTCTCATTGTCTACCATGCAAAATCCATGCTCTGCACAGATCGACATCCCAGCTTTGAGACAGATGCCGCTGTTCCACTATCTTCAGTAAGAGCCTGATCTGTATTGGCCAGGAGTCGTTCACTGTCCAATGCTGAATGGAACCTCTGTATCGGTCACCAACTCAAATTCATCTAAGGAAACTTTCACGATTCGAGTGATGAATACAACGCGCGTATACAGCAATATTACTACGTTGGAGTGAACGTATTTTCTGAAAGAATCGTGTTTGATTCAGTGTGAATGATTGTAACCTCAAGTTTGTCAGCCTCTGGATCTTCTCCATCACGGAAGTCGGCTTCCCCTGTGTTTATTCGGAATGTAATCGTGTCACCTGCTGCCCAGACGTTTGAATCATCGTCGATGATAATATTATTTCGGTTAACATTCCCGTCATCAATGAGATTATCTGAGTCTTCTAAATTCTCTGAATCAAATGTCGTGCTTTCGGCTGGTAGATTCACCAACCGTGCTTCAGAATCCACATCAGGACCAGACGCTTGAACAGCAATCTCGACTTGCCCAACAGCAATATTGTCTCCGGCCACATGCGTAATCTGCACAATTTGCGTGCCTCGCCAATCACCTTCTATTTCAAACTCACCCTTTGTATCCGCAACATTCGGCGCTGGCTCGTTGATATCCTCCGCCACTCCAAAAAAAGACACAGAAATCGCCGCGGCTAAAACAAATAAAACTGCAACCATGAGGATGATCGCAATAACAGGAGTAACAGCGCGATCCTGTTGATTCATTATCTAATTTATATTCTCATGTCTAAAGTAATCTTGGAAGTCACTGCTGAATAGATTCTCTATATTCAGCAGAGGCGACTCAACACTATCTGAATCTGATAGGAAGTCTGCTGCAAGACGTGCGCTCGCAGTCTTGCAATCAACCTCAGCATTACGAGGATGTTTGAACGTGTGTTCACCGCGTTGTTGTCCACGGTTATCGATAGTCACACCAGCGGTCCCGTCTCGCTGGTAACTATCACCTCATCTCGAAGTGCGCGAAGTACCCGGTTAGGAATCCATCAGTCGTTCCTCACCTCTATCCTTTCGGTCTTGAGAGTCTAGTTTTGCGGCGAGTGTTTCAACCATCGACCGAACTCGCGGTGAGAGCTCACCCAGATCCAGACGGTCGAAGTCGTCAATCTCATCGAGATCACTGATCCTTTCAATTGGTAACTGTCCGTCTTCACCGGATGCGTGGTCTGGTTGGTTGGTCGCTCGTGGCGTGCCATCGCCGCTTGCAACTGAGTCACTGTGACCATCTGAATGAGCCTCACCAACTGGTGCAGCGCTTTCTGCAGACTCACCAGACGTTGCTGGGTCGTCAGCCCGCTCGACCAACACCGCTTGCAGCTCCTGTTGTGCATTCGCCTCACTCTGAGCCTCCGGCTCGCTCGTACCGTTACCATCGGACCCAACCGACTCACCTGCCGGTCGACCATGGCTCGTAAACGCATTCAACGGGAACGCGTACGCTCGCGCTCGGCGTTCCTTGTACCGTGTCGTCCGCGGGTGAATGTCCAACACGTCAGCGATCTCCTCACGCGAACACCCGCGGTCCAACGCGCGGCGAACCCGTTCATCCT
>LFCJ01003951.1_pt1 | contig 10859 bp, 12 predicted proteins | sample 643141 | NCBI WGS metagenome assembly LFCJ01 (sample SAMN03766243, study PRJNA286221) | soda lake metagenome | biome: soda lake; feature: Kulunda steppe; material: water; isolation source: sample B1-Br-g2 brine of Lake Bitter-1 | place: Russia: Kulunda steppe | collected 2010-07 | reverse complement strand
GCAGGTGGGTTGTAAACCCTGCATCGAACGTGGGGGTCCGGGTCGCAGACTAACCCCTTCGACCCGTCTTAATCTTCTGAGAACCGGTCGTCTAACGGTCGCAACTCGATTTTATCTTCATCAACACGGACGAGAACCGTCTCACCAGCCGCATCAAGCTTGTCAACTATATCGGGAGGGATGGTCACTGTGTGTGACCCGTTCTTTCCTTTGCCTGTTATTTTCCGGAAGTGATGTTTCATGCCCGACACTCCGTGGGTCACACGGTTAAGACAGGGTAGACGTTTCCACGGAGATCACAGAGACCGCTTAGAACACGGTGAATCGGGCACCTGTCCCTTTTGTAGATATTACAATCAGTCACAAATGTCACGAGTTGGTTTCGGTAACAGTAACGTAGACGCGATCGACATGCTAGCGTTCCTCGCAGTCCCGCTTTTCGGTGGGGTTCTGTTTGGTGTTTGGACGCTCGGGTTGTCGCTTTTCGGCGGGTACAGTTTCTCAGACGCAATTTTCCACATCGGCGACACGGCGATTTCCGTGGCGCTCGTCGGTACTGTCGCTGGCGGTGTCGCCTTGGTCGCTAACGGCACTCTCACGCGAGGGGATTACGAGCAGGAAGAGTGGTACATCATCGTAATCGCACTTCTGCTCCCTGTCGCGTACGTGTTCGTCCCAGCCGTGGAGAGTTTCATCCACGGATATGATATCGCAGCGTTTGGTGCGTGGACGCTCCTGAGCGGCGTTATGCTGTGGATCAGCACTAAAGCCTAAACGCGTTTTCCAAGGTGATTTTCAATGTCAACAAAACACGACGGAGACGGTGAAGTGGAGGGGAACAGTAGTGGCGGGCCGCGGTTCACGCGGCGCGGGATGATGCGAGCATCAGCTGCAGCTGTAGGGACCGCGGCGGTCGGCGGTGCAGCGATGCAGAGCGATACGTTGAGCCCGGTCGGTGAAGCTGAAGCCGTCGCGCCGCTCGTAATCGCCGGGTCGATGTACGTCGCAGCCGGCGCAGGCGGCGGGGTTGTCGTGGGTATGGCCGGCGCGAAAGCGTACGACCAACTGTTTTCCGGCGAGGTGTACGCGGAAGCGGAGCAAGCACGCAGCGAAATGGACGAATTCGCGTCGCAGAACAAATTCCAAGCCGGTCGCGCGGCGGAATTGCAAGGTGAGCAAATGCGCCGTAGCATGGCTCAAACGCACGGGTACGATTACGACCCGGACGCAGTCAGCGACATCGAGGGCGGGACTGACGCTGACGAGTGGCTCGGCGAAGGCGTCGCAGCTGAGGACACTGACTGGTACAACACAGTTTGGGACGCCGTGCGCGCGACGACCGCAGACGGCATCGTTGAATCGAAGGACACGTCAGAAATCGAGTCTGACACCGTGCGCGAAGTTGACCGTCGGCACACGCGACTGCTCCTCGAAACCGCGGAGGCGTGGAATGCCTCGATTGAAGCGTTAGCGCCTGTGTTAGCAGCTGCAGTCGAAGATGCAGATGATGTGTTCCTGACAGGGTATTGGACTGGTTCAGGGGTGGGTGAGGCCACCCTTGGGAGCATCGATGATGACGCCCTCTCAGACGATGAGGAAGTGGTCACTCGCACTGCAGGCGAGGAAGAAGACGCAGCCATCGCTCGCACGTGGGTCGAAACACCGATTGGACTGCACAACGTCGAAGGATACGACGAGTCGGACGCCGAAGAACTGGGAGACGGCGAAACCGACAGGATCCCAGTCTTATTCGTCGCGGAGGACGACGACGGGGAGCGAGTTGCTCCGGCGATCGGCGATTTAGATGTGAATCGGGATGGACAGCACCCGGTTTGGGCGGAGGATCCGGACGGGGTATTCGGCGACCAGATTGCGTTGAACGCCCCGCTGCTCACGCGCATCATGGAAAATGCCGAGGCCGTAGTCGAATCTGTGAAAGGTGATATCCCTGAGTACGTCGATGAGACGGTCGCATCGACCGATGCGGGCGAGATTGAGCCAGGTGACCTGATTGGCCCCGGGGACATCATCGAGGGCGACGCGCTCAGTGAGGGCGACGGGTTAGCTCGGCAACTGTACGCGCAGGGAGTGAGCGTCAGCGATGCGACGCAAATGACCATCGACCACCCGGACGTCGGTGAGGCGACGGGTCTCTTATTCGCATCCTTTTCAGAGGATGTCGCGGTCGGTGAGGGCGACGTCATCCCTCCTGAAGTCATCGACAGAGCAATTTTCGCGCCCGGAGCGGACACCGACGACTCAGTCACAGGGTTGGAGCCTGAGTTCCTCGACCCGGCCGAACCTATCGAGATCATCGCGCTTGACCGCGAGGAAATTGAGCTCAACGACACCGAACCGGTGAGTGTCGAGGATAACATCGCGGTCATTGATGCTGGGATGCCTCTCGCCGAGCTCGAAGACGACGACTACGCGGTCAGAATCACGGACGTAGACGGGGACGAGTACACCGCGCCGAGCGGCATGATCACCGAGTCTGAAGGCGATGAAGAAATCTGGGAAGTGGAGCTCCCGCCTGACGCCGCGGAAATCGAGAGTATCGAGATTATCGGCGCGATTGATGCGCGGCAACGCGAGCAAGCGCCGCCGGACCCGTCAGCGGGTGAGGACATGCAGGAAGTCGTTGACGCGTACGCTGAGCAACGACAGGACCTCGAAGACGCTATCGATGCGCTCGAAGACGCAGCGAGCGGTGGTGGGCCGATTTTCGGCGACGGTGGTAACACGACGATGTACGCGATCGGTGCTGCAGTGCTCGCATCGGTCGGTCTCGGGTTCTTGCTCCGCGGCTAACCCCTGGGTGATTTTTCAAAATGATACAACAATCACACGCGAGGGCTGCGGTATTGTCAATCCTGGTCGTGTTAGTCGCAGTTGCAGTCGCGCCCGGGGTAGTCGCCGCTCAAGACACGGTCAACGAGACCGTGGGCGACGTCGCCGGCGAGGAAGACGCATCGGTCATGTTCGACTTTTCGAATGGCGCGGAGCTCAGGGACGTGTCCTTCACCGAGCGGGAAGGCCCCGGGTACACAGCTGAAATCACTGTCGTTGGCGGGGATGAACGCAGTCAAGCGTTCGTGAGCGAGCCAATCGAAGACCAAGGCGAGTTCAGCTTCAGGAATTTTGTGCTGCCAGCTGGCGAGGAACGGTCGTTGCAAGTGCCTGTGACCGAGCGGAAGGTCGGTGTTGCGGTGGGTGATACCGGCATTCTGGTCGATGATCAAGGCGTGACGGTCCTGCAGTCATCACCGACGGTGGGGCTGTTACAGTTAGGGGTTGGGAGCGGTGTTTGGGGCACGATAAACGCGCTCATGCTGACTGTGCTGAAACTCCGGCGTGACCACCATAACAACTACGAGGAACTCTTCTCAGAGAAACGATTCGAGATTGAAGACGATCCGGTCGAAACGACGAAAGGCTGGGTGGCGAAGCAATGGCGAGCGACGAAGAGCAGTCGGGTCCGAATCGCTGCAGCCGCGCTAATCGGCGTGTACGTCGTCGCAGTACTGTTCACAGGAGTACGTTCACCCTCTGAGTTGTGGAGCGACGCGAGCGACGCGCAACGCCTGTGGATGGTTGCAGTGACTGCAGCGACGCTGTTAGCTCTCGCACCCGTGTACCTCTTGGTGAAACGCTACTTGTGGAACCCGGACACGTCGTTCGTCCTCGATTTGGATTCGAAGGACGTGTACAAGGCCGCTAACGGCGATAAGAGCGGAGGGGTCGCAGCGTACTCGGGCCCGCCTGACCGGATCTCAGATTTAGACGTGGATGGGTCGATGACATCCATGTCAACGCCAGGCGGCACGTGTCACTTAGTCCGAGGCTTCGACCCCGGCGAGAACACAGCTGAAGGCAACCCGCCGGAACTTCACGACGATCGTGAAGCCTCACTTGAGGCGACTAAAATCGAGCAGAACCGCCAGACGCTCACTGACTTAGCTCTCATCGGCAAGGACCTCATCGGCGCGATGTCGTCGTTCCGAGTCGTCGCCGATACGAACGCGGTGCAGGGCATCGACGCCAACATCCGTCACGCGCTTAGCGCTGGCGGCGACTCGATGGAAGACGTCCTACAGCAAGCCGTGGAGGGCACGAGGTACGAAGGGACGTATCAGCCCGCGAGCGGTGGTTCAGACGGTGAGGAGAGTGGTTCTGAAGGGTCTGACCCCCAGGGTGACGGCAGTCAGAACGCATCGACAGGCGAGGAATTGTCAAGCGACAGTGCCGGCGACGGCAGTGGAGGTGGATCAGAACAATGAGTGGAGGATGGAAATCCGCGGAGTTAGCGGACAAGATACGAGACGGAGAGGTTGACGCGAATATTGAGGCGGTCCTGAGCGATGAGAAAGAGCTCGGGGACGTGATGCTCGCGTGTGAACGCGGCGACGTTGATGATGATGAAGACGGATTGTACGCCCTGTTAGCTCGCCAGTCCGGCACGGATTCCCTTCGAGGCGCGCGGAAGACCGGGGATTCCACGACGATGAACGCTGCGACCGGGCTCAACGAATCCCGGGTTGAGGCGACCGGACTCGGCTTACTTATCAATTCGCTTCGAGCGGCAGCTGATCAAGGCGTCATCCGCGGGCAGAAAGGCACGGGTAAGACGGGTGCAGCGACACGCACGGGGATGGAATTGGTCCGGGACGGAGTGGTCGATAAAGTCGCGCTGAACTACCCGGTGCGCGGCATGACTAAAGCGGATTTGGAGCGGGCTGCGGAGATTAGCCGGGTACCGGATTGGTGGTTGGATCCGGACGAGAACGCCCGTCTCGGCGATCTCGAAGGAACTGTACGGTTCTGTGTGGATATCAGCGAGTTCTTGGAGTTTGCGAAGGAGTCGGGTGAGAAGCTCGCAGTGTTCGACGAGTTCAGCAGCAGCGGGAACGCGTACACGAACCAGTCGGACGTCGAGCAGGTCATGGGACGCGTGATCAACGCGTTCAGAAAGTCGCCGAACGGGTCGCTGAGAACGCTCTATATCGGTCATCAGAACGACAGCGACATCCACCCGATCGTCCGGAAACAGTCTGACGTCGTCATCAGCAAAGACGGGAAAGCGGATGAGGGAATGGCCGACATGGCGACGCTATACGAAACGTGGAAGGATTACCTGAAGGGTGATTCGAAGGTGAAGATCCGCGGGCTCCCAGACGTCCCGAAAGGGTCCGCGTGGAGGTACCCGTCTAACTACTTCGCGCACTTGGAATGGGACTTGGATGACCCGGAGAACCAGCTCCCGCACGGGAACCTCATCGATGACTGGGAACAGTACCAGGAGGACGATGATACCGATGACCCCGAGGCGGGCGAGGAACAACTGTGCGAAGTGCCGACGAAATCCGGGGGCCAGTGCCCACAGACGGCTCAATTCCCGAAAGAGGACCCAGTGGCTTGCCACGGTCACCGCGGGAAGCTCGCTCAAGTCGCGGACGATGATGAAGCGTCTGAGACGTCTGAGCCGCCTGAGACGCCACCGGTTGGCGACGTGGCGAGTGGGTTGCAGGACACGTTCAGCGCGCTCAACGCGGCGAGAGGGGCGTCTGAAGGCGACGAGGAAGATGAGCGCTTGATTGCTGACTCACTCGCCTCAAAACCTGATGTGAACCGCGAGGAAGCCGAACGAATAGCTTCTGAATTAATCAACAACGACGACGGCGACGACTGAATTGTCAATCAAACACTCAACACGAACACACAACACATGACAAGCTACCACACGAAAACAGTAGACGGACACGGACCATACTTGTACAAATCATGGTACGAAGGCGGCGAACAGCGATGGAAACACATTGGCCCGGTCGCAGAAGTCGGGCGCGGGCCCGACATTGACAACTCAAACACTGAACAACCCCCGCCAGGAATCCCTGTCACACGGGGCAACATCGATGATCCGTCGATGCGCGAGTTACTCGCCGACATCGACGACGAGGAAACGTTTGTTAATCTTATCGAGAACATCGGGCATGCGAACACGAAAGGCTGGGACGGCACCATGCCGGACCTCCTCACATGGATCGACACGGACGGTGACGAGGAGCTTGCGGACGCAATCGACACGCTCCAAACCAAACGCCGGCGGTCGATGGTGAGTCGCCGTACGTCCGAGTACCTCCCATCTTCAGCTGAAGACGCTGAGGAAGCCCTCGCCGTGATCGAGGACCGTCTCGGGGTTAGAGTCGCGGAAGTGGACGACTCAGGAACGAGCACGACCCTCGTTGACGACGACGTCGTCATGCCGGGCACAAGCGACGGGGTCGAGAAGGTTCTGAACGCGGTTGTTGGAACGGTTACAGACCCGCGTAGAGCCCCTGACAAGGAGAAGCAAGCGCAAATTCAATCCGCGGTCGAGGACGCGGTCGGCACCGATGCTGTGCGCCGTGCGAAAAACAGTGTAAGTGACGGTGACGCGCTCGGATTCGCGCACCCTGACAGGATCCCAGCAACCGGCGGTGAATCCGGTCACACGCCGATTACTGAGCTGAAAGGCGTTGGCCCCGCAACAGCTGAGAAAGCGCACTCAGCGGGGTTGCTCGCGCTTGAAGACTACGCAGACATGAGCGCCCTCGAACGCGAGCGGACGCGCATCGACGCAGATCCGCTCGATTACGCCGAATCACGCGGAGAGTTAGTGGCTGACGTCGCGTCTACTCCGGGTGAAGCGCTTGATATCCTCGAAGCGTCCATGTCGATGCAACGAGCAGGGACGCGTGAGGGGTTCCGCGCGGCGGACGAGAAGAACGTGTTCGGTATCGCTGATACGGGTGAGTGGGAGATGGACGGGTTGTTCGATGACGCGTCGCCGGTCGATGAAGTTGATAAGACCGGTGAAACGGTGACTGTGACGACGGAATCCGGGGATACCGCGCAGTACTCTCACGATTACTGGGCTGTGGCGGAACCAGTGATCAACGAGTACGCGGACAGTATTATCGCTGGTGATGACAAGCCATTGAAAGCTGAAATGGCCGGCGGGGAGTCTGTTGTTCTCGCTCCAAACCTGGGTGATACGTAAGCGTTGACGGGACTGTCGCGGGTTGAATTATCAATCAAACACACGACACTACACACAACACATGACAAGCTACCATACGAAAACCGTGAACGGGTACGGACCGTACCTGTACAAATCATGGTACGAAGGCGGAGAACAGCAATGGGAACACGTTGGACCGGTCGCAGAAGTCGGTCACGGACCTGACATTGACAACGACACAAGTGAAACCGAGTCAGGCACAATGACTGGTGAGATCATATCCGCTTCATCTGCGAAGGACATGCTTGACGAGGGATTCAAACTCGTTGACGGTGATGTAGATCTCGACAGGTGGTCTAAATACGGAGACCGGCTGTACATCAACAACTGGGTTGACGATGACGTGTACATCGATTTAGAAACCGGTGACGTGCACGGGTTAGACAAGTACCAGCTCGAACGCAGAGAAAATGGTGTGCTCACGGTCCACACTCCCGGAGCGTCAAATCTAACACTCCAAACCGGAAGTGACCGGAAGTGGGAAACTGTGAAACTGTCGGACGTGGAAGAGGGCGATCATATCAGATACACAGAGGACAAAGAGTTGTCAGCGGGCGCTTCCGCACCTGAGGAAGCCTACTGGCACCGAGCCCCGTTGAGGGTCGATGGAGTTGACAAAGCGTTGCACGATAGTCCTTACCGACCGGATGAAGTGGTTATTGAAACTGACCTGGGCACGGTCAAAGCGGGCGGGAAGTACGTTGACCGGGAAATAGTTGAACGGTCATCGCCTGACTGATCCATCTTTCATTCATGGTCAAACGGTGAGTTTTCCCGTGTTTTGAGAGCGTCACTTAGAACCCTTTATACGAACAGGGGCTCCCAAACCGCACCGAATACCCTACAATATCAATATATACCCACATACACCCCAAAACTTTATTACAAACGGGGCATTACTATTTGGTACAAGGAAGGGAGTGACGAACACTCCCACCCCGGACGCGCGACACAGAACCAACCTCGAAACCAACCGCGAACGAAATACAACACGATGACACGAACCCAACCAAACGAAGCACCTGAAGTAACCGCACCGACGATCAACGAAATCCGAGAAAAAGCCAATAATACGCTCCTACCCGACGAATACGTGTTAGAGCTCCTCAACGACGAACTGCAACAAGACACGCTTGCAACCATCCGCGATGATATCGCCGACGGCGTCGAATCAGTAGCAGGATACACGGAATGCTGGCACATCGAGGGAGGTGTCGCCCACTACCCCATCATGGATACGGGCGTGTGGTTTGACGACATCGAGTCGGCTCTCCGCGACGACCCAGCCACAGCCGACATCGATGACAGTGCATTGCGCGACATCGCAACCACAATCCTCACAGTTGCATTGCGGGCAACCGGACCAACAGATCACAGCCGACCAACCGCACGGTACACGGGACCCACTCGTACAGTAGTCTAAACCCCCCGTGCCGGCTACGCGGCGGTTCGATTCCGCCGGCGGGACTCAGCAATGCCACTGAAAGTTGAAATTGAGCCAGAACAGCTAATTGAACGGGAGACGGACGGTCGCGGACGATTCACACTCGGGTCTGAGTACGCGAATCAGTCGGTGAAGCTCCTCATCATCAGTGAAGACGGTGATGAGAACGGAAACGACGAGTGACCCCTCCCACCACTTCTTTTCTACGGTCGAGGATCGGTCCCTGAGTGCTTACACCCCGGGTGCAAGGCTGTAGAAACGGTTGTTGTCAACGTTGGGTGCCTCGCGTGCGCGCGACGCGCGCCCGCATTATCCCCCATGTAACCCCTCCCCCCTCCCGGCACCCTCACAGTACGTGTTACCTGTCTCTTACGACAGCGTGACGCATCGATTCACATGGCACTCAGTAACAATACCAGTGACAGTGTGAATCAGTGTGGTGTGTGCGGGACGCGGACGGATTGGCCGGGCGTACGTGAGTGTTGGTGTATTGTGTGCGCCGCTCAACGAGGTGAGCGCGGATGAGCGCGGCAGACGAGCATCCCACTGGGAAACCAGCTGCAGAACGCTTGCGGATTGAGAACAGGTTCTGGGAGAAAGTCGATTGGGACGCCGGCGACGACGAGTGCTGGGAGTGGCAAGCGGCAACTTTCGAATCCGAGTACGGTGCTTTCCAAGCTAATGGTGCTCGGCGAGCTCATCGAATCGCGTACGAGCTCGTGCACGGCAGTATCCCGGACGGACAGCAACTCAATCACACGTGCGATAACCGTGCGTGTGTTAACCCGAGCCACCTGTACCCTGGCACCCAGCAAGACAACATTAGAGATGCGATTGAACGCGACAGAATGGCGAACCAAATCCCCACAGAGACTGTCATCGAGATACGCGAACGGTACGAGACCGAGGATATCACCCAAGAAGACCTCGCAGACGAGTTTGATACGGCGCAATCAGCAGTGTCGAGGATTGTGCGAGGCGTTGCGTACGATTACATTGATTGATACGATTCTGAAGGATTCACTAGTTTTGCAAGCGATTAAGACAATCACTGAGTGTTCCTGAGTGAACATGGGTATCCGAAGTAGAACGGATTCTGAAGGCGTGTACGTGTGGGTTTGCAGATTGAAAGGCACTCATCAAACTACAGCTGCTTACGCGGATCGAGGCGCAGCGCGGGCATGGGTGCAAGACACCCTGGGAGACGGCGGTGATTGGAATGAATCGGAGTACAAGGACCGGTATGACTGCGAAGTGGATACTGGGATTATCGAGTTAGTCCCAGTGACCGACGCCGATGCGCTCATCATGGTTGACCCGCCGGCAGCGACAGGGTGACCGCGGGTGGGAGTAGCCGGTAATAACGTAGAAACTGTGTGGGTTGCGCGCGTGACCGACCGCCAAGGCGAGACAGAAGTGGTAGTGTGGAAATCAATCGGGAACGCGAAGGAATGGTGTATATGGCGGTTAGGAGCGCGAATCGTATGGGACGAAACCCGGGGTGCGAGCGATCATGAGGCAATCCTCGGGTACGCAGCCGGAGCTGATGTCGCTGAGATACGTGAAGTCCCTGTAACGGGCCCGCGCTACATCATCGAAGGGTGACTTTCCAAGTTTATATAGGGGTACGGCAGAATCTTTGAGTAATGAGTTTGGAATCGGACGACTTGGAATACCCGTCCCCTGATAGGACAAACACCTACGAGCTTTACGAAGCGGATGCGAGAGATATCCCTCTTGAAGATAATTCTGCAGATCTAGTCGTCACATCCCCGCCCTACTTCCAAAAACGAGACTACGGGTTCGATGAGCAAATCGGGCAAGAGAAAACCGTTGATGAATTCGTAGGAGAAATCATCGATGCGATGGAAGAGTGGCGACGGGTTCTCCGCCCGCACGGCTCTATCATTCTGAACATCGGTGATACGTACGATAAGCGTAGTTTGGTCGGTGTTCCGTGGAAGCTCGCTGAAGCCGCTAGAGAAGAAGGGTGGCTCGTACGGAATGAGATCATGTGGATCAAGAATGGTGGGATGCCTGAACCGGCGCAGAACCGGTTAGCGCAACGCCACGAGAACATATTCCATTTCGCCCCGTCGAACGATTACTACTACGATTTGCACGGGTACAGTCACGCGTTCGGTAACGGCGCGAATCCGGGTGACGTGTGGGAGTTCGGCTTTGACCGGAATACAGGGGGGCACCTCGCACCGTTCCCAGAGGAACTTGTCGAAAGAGCGCTCACAATGGCGTGCCCGCCAGCGGTGTGTACTGAGTGCGGGGAGCCGCTCGAACGGCAGTTACGACGGACGGACAAATTAGACCCGGATCGCCCGCAAGCGAAGCGTGCGATGG
>LFCJ01003949.1_pt1 | contig 10859 bp, 12 predicted proteins | sample 643141 | NCBI WGS metagenome assembly LFCJ01 (sample SAMN03766243, study PRJNA286221) | soda lake metagenome | biome: soda lake; feature: Kulunda steppe; material: water; isolation source: sample B1-Br-g2 brine of Lake Bitter-1 | place: Russia: Kulunda steppe | collected 2010-07 | reverse complement strand
CATATGTTTCTTCAACCCATTTAAGATGGAAGCCGGCCTCTTCCACAAGCTTTACTAGTTCAGCGTGGTCTTGTTCTGAAACCAGTAAATCTATCTCTAAACTACCTGAGTTATGGTTGTCGATATCCTTCCAGTTCCTGATAACACAGTAGTCTAGATCCTTCTCGTTAAGGCTTTCGAAGAATTTTTCCAGAACCATTATCTTGAGTACTTTTCTACTATCTTTATAACAGATTTTAAGTTAAAAACAGTTTTTTCGTCAACTGTGTGAAGAATAGTGATATCTTCTTCCTCAAAACTTCCGAACAAAACGGTTAAAACCGAGTAAACCAATCCAAAACCAATAAAGCCAGGTATTAAGAACCAGTAAGGAGTAGATACAAACAAAGAATTGGCTATTAACACAATTAAACCTATACCTGCGATTCCTGCAGCTATAATTCTAAAGATACTTGTTCTAAAAGGCTGTACGCCTAGAATTCGGTGTATAAACAGTGCTTTAACTCCGAAAACCACTATAAAAGTGGCGGTCGATGCCAAGGCCGCACCGGTAATCCCGTACAAGGGTATCAAAAAGATATTCAAACCGAAATTAAGGCCGGCAACAATAACGGAGAGACCAGTAATTAATTTTGTACGGTCGACAGCCTGGAAGACATCTTTAGCCGGCTCCATAACTGCATGGATCATGAAACCGACCAAGAGAATTCTAAGCACGTTTTCAGCTGCATAGTACTCAGCACCGAAAAGAACCAATACTGAACGAGGATAAGCCAGCAAAAGCAGGAATACGGGAAGAGTAACTAAGGTGACCCATTTAACAATAACTCTAAATGTCGCGGTCAAATCTTCTTGGCTTTTTGACGTTAAATAAGATGCACGTGATAAAAAGATTTTAGAGAACATTGAATTACCTGCCAAAAGTAGAATAGCGAAAGGATAAGCAGCTTGGTAAATTCCTACTTGTTCTGCGCCAATAAAGTACTGAATCATAAAAGTGTCAATATGTCCGGTGATTATGCCGAAAACTCCTGCAGCAAATAAAGGCCAGGAATGCTGCCAAAGCTGAGAGTAGTTGCTATCAGAATCTCCGTAAGAGAAGACTTCGGGAAACACGTTCTGCACATAGTAAAGTCCTAATACTGATGCTGTAGCAAAACCGAAGACGTAAGCAAAAGAAGCGCCGATATAACCATATCCAAGATAGATAAGTAGGAAAGCAAGAAAGACTTCTGAGGTATTAGTCCAGATCTTGTTGATATAAACCTTGTACTGCATCTTCTCAAAAGCATTCGTTAATGCTACAGAAACTTTAGCTACTCCCCAGAAAGGTAAAACTACTGCCGCCATTTGCAAAGGTGTGATAAGTCGTTCTTCATCAAGTATCTCTACTGATATCCATGGAGCTAAAACAAAGAGCAGAGCACCAACAATAATAGAAGGTAGAAGTATCAGCAGATAACCTGAACGCGCTGTACCTACCATCTTTGCCAAGTTTTCTTCTCCGCGGTAAAAAGAGACGTAACGTTGTACTCCGCGGTTTATACCCATATGTCCGAAGGTTTCTGCGGCAGAGAAAACCGCTATAAGCAAGGCAATAATTCCGTACTCCGTAGGGCCTAAGGTTCTGCCAACTAAAACCCTAAACAGTAATCCTAAAATCTTAGATATTATGACGCCTATGAATATGATTGAAGCTCCTTTGAGGATAGAGTTAAGCGCTTTATTTTTCTCTGAAGGCATATTATCGGATCTTTATTTAGAACCTAATTTCCCGATTTATATAATAACAAAGCTGATACAGGATAGGTTCAACCTCTTTCAACATTGTTCTCTATAACAGTGTTTGAAGCGTCATCGCTTTCGGCGATATGGGTGCTGTTGTTCCGTAAAGTGTTCCCGGTTACAGCAACCGAATCACATTCATCCAGCCGGATACCGGAGTCGCAGCCGCTTATAGCATTGCCTGTGATTGTTATAGATTTAGGTGTATAATCGGAAGACCCATCCTCTCTAACACAGATTCCCCAGTCTCCCGCATCTTTAACGGTGTTTCCGGTTACAGTCACATCTTCGGTACGGAAGTCATCTCTGCTATGTTTAACAGATATCTCTATCCCTCCTTCACCGCCTTCGCCTAAAGGTGCTGTAGGACCGTCTAATTTCCTAACAACGTTGTTTGATATTGTAACGTTTCTGCCGGGAGTAATAGCTATTAATCCGTGACCTCCGCCTTTGACAAAGTTGTTGGCTATGGTAATATCTTCTGAGAAGTAGGCTGCAATATTGTTGTGGTGAGGGTTTACGATATGGTTGTTAACTATACGTATATCAGAAGCTATAGTATCTGCTTCCTCGCTGTTTGAGCCTGTCCCTCTTGTGCTGACGCCATAAAATTCTGTGTCTCTGATGTCGCAAGACTCTACACTAGACTTCCTGCAGCCCCCGATTCTTACGGCTTGTCCAAAGCCGTTACGTGTTTTTATCTCTCTTATGTGAATATGCTCGGAGTTGAGTATGTTGATGCCGTAACCATCTTCGTCGCTATTCCCGTCTAATTTGAATCCTTTGAGTGTTATATTGGAAACATTCTCTGCGTCTATAAAGTTCTCGCTTTTTACAAGTATTTCTGCTCCATATCCTTCCAATAAAGTGTCTGAAGAAGGCTCAATAGAGTTATCTACAGTATAACTTCCTGGTTGTATAGTTATTTTTCCTTTGTCCTGTAAATTGTCGTATGCATACTGTATAACCTTGTCAGCCTTGTTTTTATTTGATTCAACGAGCTCCACTCGACCTTTTTCATTTAGAAGTTTATACTTGCCGCTTTCTTCATAAATAAGGTAATCAGAAGAGATCCGCGCACCAGAATCTCTGTCCGCGAACCAGTTTCTAATATTGAGTGTAGAAGGTGCTAACGTGAGAACGCCTACACCAAGACCTCCTAATCCTGCAGCTTTCAAAAACTGGCGACGGGAAACCTTATCTACTTCTTTGTCATTAATTGTTATCAGCTCTTCTAAACCAGTTATAGCTGTTTAGCCACTAAAAACTATCGAAATTAAGTCATACCTTTTCAGTCTATGATTTTTACGGTGTGAATACTCAGCTGGTAGAGAAGAATAACGGGCAGAGTAACAAGTAGCTGGGTTATTAAGTCAGGAGGAGTTAAGAGTGCTGAAACAGCTAGAACAGCTATTAAAAAGTGGTTGCGGTATTCAATCATTTTTGAGGCAGTTATTAAATCTAATTTAGCAAGTAAAACAGAAATTATAGGTATTTGAAACATTAAACCGATTAATACAGAGAGCTGGAATCCGAATACAACAGTGTACATCAGGCTCCATACGGGCTCAACATCTGCACCGAACGTGTATGACTCAAAAAAACCTAGAACTGTCTTCAAAATAACTTGGTACGAGAAAACACCTCCAAATACAAACAATAGGAAGGAAAACGGGATGAGGTTCCTGAAAACTTTGTACTCTTTTTTCGTAAGACCGGGTTTTACAAACTTCACTATGTGGTAGAATATAACCGGAAAGGAGAAGATTATGCCTAGTAAGCCGGAGATCATTAGCTGAGCATATATTATTTCATAGGGAGTAATGCTGTGAAGGGCAACACCGAGATCACTTTGAACTAAATGGATTATATCTCCTGATAAAACAAAACCTAGAGCCGAGAAAATCAGAAAAACTAGTAAAACAGCTTTTAACCGATTATAAAGTTCTTTAAAATGTTTTTCCGACTCTTCTATCTGCATAAGCAACTAATTAAGAAACATGTTTTTACTCTGTATCCGGTTCATCTTTCATAGACTGTTTGAACTCTTTCCGTGCTTCTCCAATGCTAGCCGCTAACTCTGGCAGTTTTTTAGGGCCTAAAATAAGAGCTAAGACAGCTAAAGCTATAACTAAAGCCTCTGTAGGACCAATAAAAGACATAGGATATAATAGAACTACAGGCAATAAATAGATTGGGGAAAAGCCTAAGAATCCTTCTTGGAAAAAACACAAAACGCTCGACCTATTACAGAACTGTTATGGTTAAGCCTCCGGTAAAACGTGAAGAAGTTGAGAACGCGACATTAGAAGAAAAGATTGATACGGGTAAAGAAGTTGTAAAAAATATCTTAGAACAGTACGGCTCTGAGAAAGCCGTAATAGGTTTTACAGGAGGTAAAGACTCGACACTTACAGCTTGGATAGTAAAACAGGTGTGTGAAGAGAACGGTTTTGAGAAACCGAGGTTCATGTTTATCGATCACGGCCAACATTTTGAGGATATACAGAAGTATGTAGAAAGGATTTCGGTAGACTGGGGTTTCAGAGTCGTAGTAAACAGAAACAGCGATCTAATTAACAAAGCCGACAACCCGGGAGACAAAGTATCTATAGAAGAGCTGGATGAGAGAAACCGGGAAGAGCTGAAACGTGTGGATGAAGAGTTAGAGGAAGTGCCGTGGCTGATGGATACAGAGGCGGGAAACCACTTGCTGAAGACAGTTCCTATGAACCAGTTTATAGAGAAAGAAGGTATAGAGATACTTATCAACGGTGTTCGATGGGATGAACACGAGTCAAGACAGGAAGAAAAGTTTTACTCTCCAAGAGAAAGTCCGGACCATCTAAGAGTACATCCTATACTACAGTTTACAGAGGCAGAAGTATGGGAAGCCACATGGAACTACTTAGTGCCGGACACGGTCGAACAGTTCGGCCAAGAAACAGGTTATCCGAAGTCGGAGAAAGATCTGCCGAAAGGTTTGAAAGCTGAGGATCTGCCTATAAGCCCTAAGTACTGGGAAGGATTCAGAAGCTTAGGAAGCAAGGTATCAACCAGTAAATCCGCGGAAAAACCGGCCTGGCTACAAGACGTTGAAAGTACTGAGGAAAGAGCAGGACGCGCCCAGAACAAGGATGATAAAGAGATTATGAAAAGACTGAGAAAGATGGGCTACATGTAGATTAGAAAGATAATTGAAGCTTCACATCCCAAAACAGAGTATATGGTTGAAACAGTTTTTCTAGGGATTAATGACGCCGGTGAACAGATTTACAGCTGGCTGAACAGTCAAGAAGATGTTGAAGTAAAAGCTTTACTGACTGAAAAGGAACAGTTAAGCCTTATCAAAGAGCTGAAGCCGGATATAGTTATCTCTGCTGGTTTTGAGCATAAAGTTCCTGAAGAAATAATAGATATACCTGAAAAAGGCATTGTTAATGTTCATCCGTCCTATCTGCCATATAATAAAGGCTCGCATCCGTATATATGGAGTATTATTGATGAGACGCCTGCAGGTGTTTCAATACATTATATGTCACCGGAAATAGATGAAGGACCGATAATAGCTAAAAAAGAAGTAATGGTAACGCCTGAAGACACAGGTAAAACACTTTACAATAGATTAACTCGTACATCTGTACAGCTTTTCAAAGATAACTGGGAAAAAATAAGTAACGGCGTAGATGCTAAACCTCAGGAAGAAGAAGGTACAACTCATTATAGTAGAGAGCTTGAAGAAATCTCTGAACTTGGCCTGAATGAAGAAATAAAACTAGGAGACCTTATTAACCGTTTAAGAGCCTTGACGTTTCCGCCGCATAAGAGCGCGTACTTCGAGCTCTACGGTAAAAAGTACTTTGTAGAGATAGATATTAGAGAGGAAGATCAGTCTTGAAGTCTGTAACATTTCAGTAAGTTTCTAAGAGTCATCGCAACAGTTATTGGGCCGACGCCTCCAGGAACAGGGCTAAGACGTACCTGTCCGCTTATATTCTCGGACTCTGATTCGAGCTCTCCGTCTTCGAAGCTGAAGCCTGCATCTATGACAAGAGAGTTGTCAGGAACCATTCTGTCGTTTAAAAGATTGGATACGCCTGTAGCAGTGATTATTATATCCGAATTTTTGGTATGTCTTTCAAGATTCTCTGTATCTTTGTTACAGAGTGTTACTGTTCCGTTTCTCTGTGTTAAAGCCATAGATAAGGGTTTGCCGATGAGATTGCTGTTGTTTATTATGGTTATGTCTTTGCCTTTTACTTCAATTTTTTCTCTGGTTATTATCTCCATTATTGCTGAAACCGCGCAAGGAGTAACTGTTTCATCTCCTCGAAGAAGCTTTCCAATATTTTTCGGTGTCAGACCGTCCACATCTTTGTCAGCTCTAATAGTTCGGAAAACCTTATTGTTACTGATCTGAGGAGGCAAAGGTAGCTGTACAAGTATGCCGTGAACAGATCTATTGTTGTTAAGCTCTTCTAACTGTTTCAGCACTTTTTCTTCTTCAACTTTTTCTGGAAACTGTCTGAGATCTGTTTCAAACCCGTTTCTTTTACAGGCCTCTATCTTCTTCTCGATAAATACTTTTGAAGCCTTGTTGTCGCCGATATTAACTATTGCCAGTGTCGGTGTCGGCGTAAGATCTGTCTCTAAACCAGATTCTATCTCTTCAGCTACAGACTGTCCATCAATGATATTTTTCAAAGAAGGTTCCGCCCCCGTTCTAAAGTATTGTTCGGGTGAAATACTCTTAAGACCTTATTATATAGTTTAAAAGCATCAAGATGAAAAGTTCTAATAATGTCTAAGAAAAGAGTTTCATTAACTCTGGATCAGAAGCTGGTAAAACAGGTAGATACAGAAGCGGATAGAAGAGATTTAAACCGTTCGTCAATGGTTGAAGAGATAATTGACGGCTACTTCAAGAGAAAAGGTGTAGACACTGCAGCAGTACTATGTGGTGGAGAGCAAGAAAGAACTCTGGAGCTAGTTGACGGAAAACCGGTTTTAAGCCATATACTAGACCATCTTGCATCAGAAGGTATAAACCGAGTAATACTTTTAGCCGGTAAAAACAGAGATATTGAACAAAAATTCGAGTCAGAGTATAGAGGAATGGCCTTAGAGTACGTTTTAGAAGATGAGCCTGAGGGAACAGCCTCAGCACTCAAAAAAATCGAGGGAAAGATCGATAAAAACTTTGCAGTATTAAACGGTCACGTAATAACCGATACAGATATTCGTGACATGTTAAGAGTTCATGAAGAGGAAAAAGCTGTTGCCACAATGGCTTTGACTGCGGTAGAAGATCCTTCAAAATACGGGGTTGCACGTCTGAAAGGTAGAAAGATACTGGGATTCAAAGAAAAACCTGAAAAGGAGGAAAACCCTTCTAGACTGATAAACGCAGGAACCTATATCTTCAGTCCGGAGATATTTTCTCAGCTGGACAAAGACAATCTTGAAGATGTCTTCAAAGACTTATCGGAACAGTCTGAGCTCTGCGGATATATTTATGGCGGTAAATGGAGAGCTTTTGAAGAATAATTTCTTCAACTTCTTATTTCTACTATTTTCTCGGCTAAAACCTCTTCTATAATCATTCCGAAGTTGTAGCCTATAGATGTTAACATGCCTGCGGTTAGGAAGGCCCAGAGGCCTGGCAGGTTTGAAAGGAAGTACGCGCCGACGATAGGTATCATCGCAGCAATATAATGAACCATGCTTAGAGCAACGATTTGTGCTTCGTCCTGTCTCACAGTGTTGAAGGTATCGTCTCTATAGACATACAGTGCGAGAAGACCGAATCCTAGCACTGATCCTAGTCCGTATGCAAAAATCTCTAACGGTACGGGTGTACCTAGTTTTTGGAGAAGCATTGCTCCTGAGCCCCAGAAAGCGATTGTGAATCCGTATGCTCTGGACTCTTTAGCCAGTGTGTCTCTCAGAAATTTCTGTCTCACAGAAAACTGTTTCATGTTGAAACTGTATTAAACATGTGGTCTCTACTACAACCTATAAAAACAAGGAGTAATACATCGTATTACGATGTCTCATAACTATGGAACCGAAGAAAATACCGGCATACAGTACTGGGCCGACCACTGTGAAACACTAACTGTAAGAGATACAGGACTAAATATAGCCGAACACCCGGAAAGCCACCTACTAGGATTTAAAGACACAGAACATTTCGCCGAAGTTTGTGACAGCTTTAACCAAGAACAACTAAACCCTGCAGACGCACTAGCATACACAGTAGCTAGACACGCCGAAACAGAGCTAGAAGAAGTAAAAAGAATAGCTAAAGAATCTCAAGAACCGTTCTTAGATGCCTACGGAGACGGATTCCTACATTTAAACAACTCTGATAGAGAGATAACAGTTATAACAGCAGGACTTGAAGAGCCACCTTTATACGCCTTAGAACAACAGCTAGAAAATCCTCCGGAAGTATACGGCGCCAGAATTAAACAAAACGGATCAGGACTCGAAGTAGAAAGATACTGCTCAGGAGACAAAAAACTTGAGGTGCTTGAACAAGAGAAAGGATACTGCCCTGAAAACGTTACTTCGATAGCCTTCGGGAACAGCCCTAACGATCGCGACATAATGGAGGCTTCAGAAGAGGCATTAGGAAGAGACAGAGCCAAAGAGTACTCGACACTATACTTCGAAAATGATCCGGACGGATGGAGCAGAACAACCGTGGCAATAGCAGCCGAAAAACTTCTCGAAGAAAAAGGCAGACAAGAAGCAGAAAGAGAAGCATTGGAGTTCCTAAGAACAGGACAGAGAAGCTATAGCTCTGTAGAACTAGAAGAGCCAGAGATAGTTAACAGAGGGCCTGTCACAGAAGAAGTAAGTGACATATACCAGTCTGTAAAAAATCTTTATACTACACAACAAGGTTATGTCTTAAATGACTAGAATATACTGTATAGGAGAGCTCTTAGTCGATAATATAGGTGATGATCGAAAAAGCCTTAAAGAAAACAACAGTTTCTCAAAAAGAGCGGGAGGAGCCCCTGCGAATGTTGCTGTAGCTGCTTCAAGACTTGGAGCAGATGTATCTAAAGTTGCAACGGTTGGAAACGACGAGTTTGGAGATTTCTTAATTGAAAGACTGGAAAAAGAAGATGTAGAAACAAAAAATATTAGAAGAGAAGGCAAGACTACTTTAGCGTTTGTAGCTCTCGACAAACAAGCCAAACCCCATTTCAGCTTTTATAGAGATGCTGACAAGAACATAAAAAAATCTCAGCTAGATCTAAACGCGACTGATCAAGATATAGTTCATTTAGGTTCGCTTCCATGGACGGATAAAAGCTCGGCTAAGAACATAATAGAGTTTGTAGAAAATACTAGTGCCATGATAAGTTTCGATCCTAATATTAGGGAGGAGCTTCTAACAGAACAGTACAAGCAGACACTTCGTGAAATAGTGGCTTATACAGATATACTTGTAGCTGCAGAAGACGAATTAGATCTTTTTGGATGTCTAGAAAGCCTCAAAGATAGAGTAAATGAAATAATAGTGACTAAGGGCGAGAAAGGAGCCGAACTACATAAGGAGGGTAAGTCCTTCAGTGTAGAAGCTTATGAGACAGAGGTGGTAGATACTACTGGTGCCGGAGACTGTTTGACAGGTTCTTACTTGGCTTTTAGAAGTCGGGGGTCTGAAGAAGCTCTGTCTCGAGCAGTGAGATCTGCAGAACTCTCTACAACTTCAAAAGGAGCTATGGAGGCACTACCGTACAAAAAAGATCTAAATAAAAGACTTAGCAAATAAGTAATCATTATGGACAAGGTGCTTGTAACTGGAGGAGCAGGATTTATAGGTTCTAACCTGGTTCATGAACTAGTTTCCAGAGATCTGGAAGTTGTAGTCTTGGACAATCTTTTTCTCGGTTCTGAATCAAATCTGGAAGAAGTACGAGATGAAATAAAATTTATTAAAGGATCTGTAACAGATAAAAAAATAGTTAAAAAAGCTGTAAACGGTTGTGATACGGTTTTTCATCAGGCAGCAAGATCATCATCTCCTATGCATAAAGATAATCCTGCAAAAGCAGCCAGAGTGAACATAGAAGGCTTCATAAATACCTGTGAAGCTGCAAAAGAAGAAGGAGTAGAAAAAATAGTTTACGCTTCCACCAGCTCTATGTACGGAAGCATTCAACCACCACACTCCGAAGATACCGGTGAAACACCTACAAACCTTTATACGGCCTCAAAAATGTCTCGTGAAAGATACGCACAAGTCTACTCTTACAAGAAAGACCTTCAGACCACAGGACTAAGATACTTCTCGGTCTACGGCCCCAGAGAAAAAGCCAAAGGCAAATACGCCAACGTTGTAACCCAGTTTCTATGGAAGATGAAAAAAGGAGAAAAACCTGTAATATGGGGTAACGGAGAGCAGTCAAGAGACTTCACTTATGTTAAGGACATCGTAGAGGCAAATATAAGGGCTGCAGAAAGAAAACAAGAGATAGACGGAAAATACCTGAATATAGGTACAGGTAAAGACGTAACGTTCAACCAGGTTGTCGAAAAGCTGAACAAGCTACTAGGCACGGATATAGAGCCGGAGCATGTTGAAAATCCGCTTGAAAGATATGTTGAAACAACTAAGGCTGACTGCGCTCAAGCTAAAGAACTTATGGGTTATGAGCCGGATTATACTTTCGAAGAAGGCCTTAAAGAGACTGTGAACTACTACCAAAAAGACAAATAGATAAGAAGATTGCTCCACTATAAAAGAATGGAGGTATTTCTCTAATGAGCAGAATTGAGAAGCCGTGGGGCTACGAAGAACAGGTAATGATTACTCAGGTTGATGTAGGTGGAGAAACCGGTATGCTAGGTATAAGGAAGATAGTGATAAACACGGAGGAGATGACTTCTTACGCGTTTCATGAGAAACAGTCCGACATAATTTATTTGGAGGAGGGTGATGTTTCAGTAAGAAAAGAAGGCGACATAAAAGAACTGGCCGATGGTAAAGCGATGGTAATAAGATCAGGAGAGAAACACCAGATCCAAAACATCGGTAGCGATGTTGCAGAAGT
>LFCJ01003948.1_pt1 | contig 10860 bp, 7 predicted proteins | sample 643141 | NCBI WGS metagenome assembly LFCJ01 (sample SAMN03766243, study PRJNA286221) | soda lake metagenome | biome: soda lake; feature: Kulunda steppe; material: water; isolation source: sample B1-Br-g2 brine of Lake Bitter-1 | place: Russia: Kulunda steppe | collected 2010-07 | reverse complement strand
GTCCTCTGGTTCGTCGTCTTCCGGTTCGTCCTCTTCCGGTTCGTCGTCTTCCGGTTCGTCGTCCTCTGGTTCGTCGTCTTCCGGTTCGTCGTCCTCTGGTCCCTCGTCCTCTGGTTCATCTCCTCCGGGAGCGGTAGGATACTCCTCGAGGGAGATCTCCTGGCCGGAGATCCACAGCTCCGCCGGCTCTGGGTCGGCGTCGATTGCAACGAGTTCGCCGTCGAAGTAGTAGCCGTCCCAGTCGTCCGGTTCGAGGACTCCCTCGACGACGTAGTACTCCACCCCATCGATTTCGACCGTATCGATCTCGACGCTATCGTTGTACGTCGCCAATCCCCAGTCGTGCTGGACGATTTCGTCGTCGGTGTAGAGCCGGTAGCTCGACGATTCCGAGCCGCCTTTGAGCGAGAAGCGTTCGTCGTACTGCTCCTCGAGGTCCTCATCGTCCGTTTCGTCTTCTTCGTCCTCGTCGTCCTCGTCGTCCTCGTCGTCCTCGTCGTCCTCGTCGCCGTCGCCGCCGGTGCCGTCGGTTTTTTCGGGTCGGTCCTCCCAGACCCAGATCTCGAGGTCGTCGAACAGCATATGCTGGTCGACCGGGGAGCCCCAGTCGCCGCCGAAGTAGAAGACGGCCCAGAACGTCTGGATCCCGATCAAATCCTCGTAGCCGGGCGCCCGGAAGTAGAGGTCCTCCATGTTGAGAGCGAGGTCGCCGTCGATCCATGTCCGGTAGATGCCGTCTTCTTCGCCGGGGGTGTTCATCTCGACGTACTGATCGATTCGGTACCAGCGACCGGTGTCGAGGCCGTCGTTCCAGCGCGGGTGATCACCGTGTTGGCCGCCGTCGCCGGCGTGGTAGACCTGGGTTCCCATCCCAATAGGGCCGTTCCCGTCGGCCCGCTCGGGACGGCAGTTGAACGGGCGGGTCGACCAGCCGTTGGTCCCGTCGGAGGGACGGCCACCGAAGCCGCCAGGGTCGACGTCGTGGTCGCCGGTCTGGTAGGTTGCGGCGAAGCCGGGGAGCTTGGTCCCACCCAGCCCGTCGGGATGGAACTCCCAGTCGTCGGGGAAATATACCCAGTAGCGGACGTGGCCAGCGTCGGGCTGGTAGCCGTGGTTGTCGAGCATGTGGTACTCCATCGTCCCACCGTAGTACTGCCCGGCGGGCCAGTCGAGCCGAAGTGCGTTCCCGCCCCGGTCGTGGTCGGTCGTCGTCGAGACCGACCCCCCGTGGGTGTTGGTAAACCACTGTTGCCAGTCGCCGTCGAAGGTAATCTCGTTGTAATCGTCGGCGCTGTCGAGATATCGTTCGTACTCGGTGGGCGTTCGCGCACTCACGGTGGCGCTCGCGGCGCCAAACATCGTCGCCATCGCTGCCGTCCCGCCAGTCAGTCTCAGGTACGAGCGTCGGTCGAGTAACCCGTTGTTACGATCTGCATTCTGTTCCAGTTCCGAATGATCGCGTGCCATTACAATAGAATAAAGATAGTCAGGTGCCCATAAAATTTTCCATTTTTTAAATATATTTAACAGAGACTCAACTATAAATTACAAACCTGGAGAAGTGTCTACGACATCTGGGCGGACGTGAGTACGTGCCGGCTACCCGATCGTTTTGCTGCCCTATTTCGCTGCTACAAACGAGCGAAGCCAGTCGAAAAACCACTCACGTGTACAGATTTTGGCTTGATAACGGGGCATGATACTGGCTTGTATAGTCTCTTCCCGGTGGACGACACGCCCGTTGCGTTTCTCCGCGACAAACAATTACACCGTTCCGAGTAAACAGCTCGGCACCAGTGGGTGTTACTGGGTCAACATCGTCGCCAGTTCGCGGTAGTCCAGCAGATCGAAGACGTGACAGCTAACGAGCCACACCCCAGTGCCGACGCCGACGCCGAGCGTGAGCGCAGCGTACCCGCTAAATGCCTGCAGGAGGCCGAAGACGACGACGGCCATGATAGCGGTGACGGCGGTGACGCGGCCCAGCGTACGTCCGACGGCGGCAGGGTCGAACGGGAGTTCGGTGTAGACGATGTAGACCGTCGCGAGCGCGAACACACCCTGTGTGAGGACCGTGGCGACGGCGGCGCCGACGACGCCGACGAGCGGGATCAACAGCAGGTTCAACAGGAGGTTGGCGGTCGAGGTGCCGAACTTGACGGTCGCCTCCGATCGCGCCCGACCGAGATAATCGATGGCCGGACTCGAGATGTAGACGAGGGCTTGAAAGAAGATGAACACGGCGAGGATCTGGACGACGGTCACCGCCCCCTCGTACCCGGCGCCGAAAATAGTCGGGATGGCGATGTCGGCGACGAGAACGATGCCGGTACAGGCGGGGACGTACAAGACGAGGACTTTGGTCAGGCTCTCCTGATAGACGGCGACAGCGGACTCGAGACGGCCGGCCGCTTTGTCGGCGCCGTAGGTCGGCGAGAGCGCGAAGCCGACGGAGGCCGCCGGCACACTGATCAGCCGGGAGAGTTCCTTCCCGATCGAGTAGTAGGCGACGGCCAGCGGGTTGAGAAAGAAGCCAACGAGGAGGACGTCGACCTGCTGGTCGACGACGTTCGACAACCGTGTGACGGTAAGTGGGGCGGTGTATAGGGCAACCTGTGACCTTACCTCCGTACGGATCGAGGCGGTCGTCTCGCTCGGCGTACGGACCTTCCTGACGAAGCGGGCCCCGACGATGGTTGCCAGACCGTAGCCCACTCCGAAACCCAGCACCGCTGACACCGCCGACGGAGAGTACAGGACGAATGCGACCACGAACACCCCCGAAAAAACGGCCTCGGTGGCGTGGAGTTTCGCGCTGGTGGCGACGCGCTCGTACCCCTGCAGGATGATCCGATTGTACTGGTGAAGTGAGTAAAACAAGACGATGCCGGAGCCGAAGACGAGCACCGGAGCGAGCGCGGGTTCATCGAGGATCATCGCGATGGGGTCGGCGAGGAGCACCACCGCCATGGAGACGAGCGTCGCCGCCGCGATTACCATCACACTCGACTGCGTGAGGACGGCGTCTGTTTTCGCCTGATCGTGGTCTTTGTACTCGGCTACGTAGCGGGCCGCCGCGCGGGCGAAGCCGGCCTCGCTAAAGAGCCTCGAGAACGCAAAGATCGAGAGGGCAAGCGCGTAGATCCCGTAGGATTCCGGCCCGAGCGTCCGTGTCAAAAACAGCAACAATAGCCCCGCGATGAGTGCGTGCAGGATCCGACCGGCGAACTCCGACGTGATACTCGAGAACAGATCCCGTTGCATTCGAGGCCATCAAGTCCGTGTTCGAGACGGAGAAGCGACTCGAGCGGTCTGCGAGCGTGTCACTGCGACAATCCGCCCCCGGAAAGGCCAGGGGTAGTCGTCCGGGGTGAGGGTCATGTATCCACTGGGGAGTACACTACACTGTCGTACAAATAATCGACGCCGGAAAGGGGTCGTTTCGTCGACCGTCTGCGGATCGATTTGGTCTCCGCCCCAACTCATGGGTACTTTTCATAGAGCGTCGAGTTGGTGTTCATCAGCGACGTTCCCTGCTCGAGCCCGTAGTAGGTCTATAGCTCAGGGTTGAACTTCGATTTGTACTTTCGGAGGGGAGTTCGATCACGGAGTCTGGTATACACGTTCGCCGCGTACCTCGCCCACGTATCGGACCGATGCATCGTGTAGTAGGTCCGTATATCGGGATTGAACTTCGCTTTCCACATATTTATCCGATGCGTGTTTGCGTCGACGAGTTCGTAGGTAGTCACGTCCGACTCGATTGCATCACACATGATATGCCATTCGAGGAGGTCCCCGGCTGGGAGGTCAACGTCGAACGTGGCCCCGGCCTGCCAGCGGTGGGCCGTCCGCCCGAACTGGAGGATTATCGCACCGGCGACCGTCTCGCCGTCGACGCAAAGCCGATACAGGTGAACCTGTTCATCGGGGAGTCGTCGACACAGGTCGTGTATGAACGCAGTCGGTGTCGTCGGCGTCTTGCCCTGCTCTTCGTACCGTTCGACGATGCGATCACTCACCCAGTCGATTACGGATTCCCCTCCGTCGGCAGTTACAGTGTACACTCGATCCCGGTTATTTCGGATGTGGCTTCGGGGCGTCGAGCTGAACCGGTTTAACAGCCTCTCCTCAGTGGTCTCCGTGTCGACTACGTAAGTGTAACCCGGTTGGGCAGTGAACTCGTTCCACGTGAACGGACGGACGTCGTCAACCTCCCACGCGGTCCTGATCGAGAAGTAGTTCGGATTGATTTCACGTTCGATCCGTTCGATACAGCCGTCGACGAAGCCCTTGTGCTGCTTCTCTAACTTTCGCTGTTTGAGCCCGTTGTCGGTGACCCGTAGAGGCCCCAGGTTCGGAACGTGTAGTTCATACGGCGGAGAATACGCCATCGTGACAGGTCCCTTCTGTATCTCGAACACGGGAAACAGCCCGAACGCTTCCTGACCTTTGTATCCAACGAATGGGTACAGTGTCCCACCGGCGTGTGTCGCCTGCGCTTCGAGGGCAGCGTACTGGTGGAACACAGTCGCCCGGTCGGATATCCGGACGTACTCGTTCCACTCGTCCCGATCCTCCTTCGAGAGCAACTCGATGTCGATGCTCATTGTATGATAGTGTGTATACGCTCGGATCGGTTTGCGAGGTGACTCGAGTCTTGCATCGGGGCGAGACGTTTCCCGCTTCTGAAGTACGGACCTACTGTTCCTCTTTCACCTCCCCAATCTAGTGGGATTGGATCGCGTTGCATGGTGTGTTAGGAACGTTACAAGCTCGGCACTTTTTTCAACAGATCTACCGGGGGTGTGAGCCAGGGACGGAGGTCGGCACGGTCAAGACTCCAGGTCGCGTCGGCAGTCAAAAGGGACGGGATTGACGTCCAGAATCGACTGTCCCTGGGATGACGTGCACAGTAATACAGTTCCCGGAGGGGAAAGATAATCTCCCCCTCTGGGTTCGGTTCCGGTCGTTCGAAATCGAGGTCCAGAACGGACGCGACCATTTCCGACCCGAATCGGTAGCCGTGCCTACTCGCCAGCGCGTAGGAGGCCCAGAACTTCGGATTGACTTCCATCAGTACGTTGGTGCCGTCCGCTCGCCGCCTGTACTCGACCAGCGCGATCCCCTCCAAGCCGAGTTCCCGTAGCAGCTGCACCGAGCTAGCTTCGAGTGCCGGGTCGTCGAGAACGCGGATATGGGTGCCGCTACCGCCTCGGCGTGGTACCGATCTGAGCTCCTCGTGGCTGAACACGAGCTCAAACGTGCCGTCGATTACCAGTATGCCGCAACCATACGTCGATCCTGTGCCTACGATACATTCCTGTACGAGGACCTCATCACCGGGGGCGGCAGCCTGAATCTCGTCGTAGATCTCCCAGAACGCAGATGGATCGTCGACGCGGCCCGTCGACTCGTGGCCGCCCCCGACGGTTTCGTGCCTGGGCTTGAGAAAGACCGGGAAGTCGATTGCATCGAGTGCGGTCCCCCGACGCCCGTCCGCGTCTGCTTCGTTGACGATATGCGTGTACTCAGTCGGCGTATCTATGCCGAGTTCCGTGGCGTACTCGAGCACCGTCGTTTTATCAGCCCCTTCCAGAAATGCCCGACGTGATGGAACCCACGACGAGACATCGTCTGGCAGATCATGCTCTCGATCACCGATCGTCTTTGCTGACCCGTACCCGACGGGCATCGCGAAATCCGGACGATATCGCTCGATGGTATCCACAAGATGGTCTCCGTCCATCGAAGGGACGATGACCCCTGTATCGCAGTACCTTGATTGCAACAATCGGCTTGCTTTCGATGTCCCGACGCCGACAATGGCCGCATCGAGGTCTTCGGAAAGCTCCCTGGCGAGACACACCGCCGTCGGAAAGTCCCCGTCAAGTATCATTACCGTTGGGCTCATTCCTGCATTGAGGCTTCGATGTGTCTTGTTGGTATGAATCGATCCGATCGTTTCTGGATTAATATCGATAATTTTGCGCTACCACATCAGGCGAATCATCTATTGTCCCCGTCCTGTGACCGATTCACCAGGTAATTCATAGCCACCCCTTCGCTTCAGCGAGTGATTGGTCCGGTGTCGGTATCCGACAAGCCGATTCCACGGCTTTCGTCTACCGCGGTCGATAGATCATCACACGCAAAAGTCGTCCAGTGAATTGCGTGTTCGCGCCCACAACCGTTGTACATCTCATATACCGGAACATCGTTCGACCGTTCGCCAGTCGGTCGAGACTTTGGCAGGGTCTCGGTGGTCACTACAATCACGGCGGTGGCCGTTTTCGGGTTCGTGCAGGTGTTCACAGGGCCACAACGCTCGTACTGAGAATCAGTGTCGGCATCGCCATGTGGCCCGTCAGCTGTCACGTCTTCGAGCGCAACGACTGCCGAGAACTAGCGACGATGCTGACCGAGTAAGCAGTCTCGGGATAGAAAGACAGTTTCGGCTCTAAGTCAATTTCGCCCCGTCGAGATGGGTTGGCCCCGTAAACGGCAGTCCGAGCCCCGGTGGTGGCGAGTACGCGGTCGAGACGCCGCCCTTCCGAATCTCGAGGACCGGGAAGAGACCGACCGGTTCCTGACCCGTGTAGCCGACCAGCGGGGCCAGTCGGGCCGAGGCGTGGCGTTCGACGATTTCGAGGACGTCGAAGCGATGGAAGAACGTTCCCGTCGGGGACTCTCTGACGTACTCGTCCCACGTCGCCCGCTCCGCCGGATCCAGTTTCGTGACTTCGATACTCATTGGGTAGTCACCGGGTGTTCGAGCCGATCGTACCACTCGCGACACGGTCCGACCCAGCCGCCGCGCTCGAGGGCGGCCTCGACCAACCTGACATAGAGCTCACGGTAGCCCGGAAACTCCTGCTCGTTGAAATAGCGGGGATGCCAGAGGACGGTCATCACCGCGTCGTTGTCCGCCGCCTCCTCGAGCAGTCGGTCACACTCCCGCCAGGCCGCTTCGACCGAGGACGCGGCCTCCATCAGGGGTCGTTCCATGATCGTGAGGGGGAAGGCGACGAACGAATCGTCGAACGGACGGATCACGTCGTACCGCCCGTCGAACCCGTATCCGTCGTTCGAGCCGAGCGAGGCGTCGTAGTTCATCCCAATCGCCCGGTAGTGTTCCCACGTCGTCGGGCGCTCGAGGCGGAGATAGTGCTGGCGGCCGCCGACGACCGGCGACCCGAGCGTCCGCTCGAGGCGGGTTTTCTCCTCGCGGAGGCGGTCGCGGTCGTCGACCGTATCGTAGGAGCCGTGGAGGCCGACCTCCCAGCCGCCCCGGTCGAGTCGTTCGATCACGTCTGTGATGGGGTCCTCGTCGATTTGGTATCGGCCGGCGTACAGCACCCAGCTTCTGGGATCAAGCCAGTGGCGCGGCCCCTTCTCGAGGAGCGATTTCTCGTCCAGGAAGTAAAACGACGATCGGACGCCGAGGTCGTCCTCGAGGGCCATGATCTCCTCGAACTGCCAGTAGGGTCGCTCGGCGCCCACGAGCGACCGGAGATGCGAGAGATCCCGCTCCCGGAGGGCGTAGTAGGGTGCCTGGAAGGTCTTGTACGGACGGTCGACGTCGTGGGTGAGACAGAGCGCGAACTCGTACCCCTCGAGTGCGCTCATCGTTCGGTCACCCGCCCGACAGTTCGGGCGATTGGGCCGGACGTTGCCGGCGGCTGTCGTTCCAGGACCTCGTCGACGAGGTGGACGAGAAACGACGTGGTGTCGACGGTCTCCTCGAGCAAGCGTCGGCGTCGACGCTCCCACTCGGCCGATTCGTGGTCGAGAAGCGTCGACGCGGTCTCGAGCAATGTCTGTGGGCGAACGCTGGGGTCGTAGCTTCTGAGGAGGCCGAACCGCGTTTCGAGCTCCGCCAGGACGCCGGCCGAGAGTGAGGAGACGTAGATCGTCGGCGTACCGAGAACGGCGCTTTCGATCGCCATCGAGCCGCTCTCACCGACGAACAGGTCCGCGTAGGCGAGCACGTCGAGAATGTCCTCGGGGGGGATCGTCAGTTGCTTTGCCGCGAGCGTGGGGGGTGTGTCGCCTTCAGCCGATAGCAGAACGTCGATACCCATGGACTCCAGTTCGGTCACGAGATCCTCGATTCGGCCGATCCCGTCCTGTCCGATATCGTGTGCGGCCGACCAGGAGACCAGCCGAACCACGGCGAACGGCTCGTCGGGTTCGACCTCGAGGCGGTCGAACACCCCTGGATCCGGCGAGAACCGGTCGGGATGGAGGTACGCAAGCTGGTGAAAGCCCGGATACCGGACCTGCGAGGGACCGAGGTCGTCCCAGTAGGCCTCGGGGGTACAGATGACGTCGGCAAACGGGTAGGCCAGATAGTTCTGGACCGTCGCGTGTTCGGTGTCGGTGAACAGCAGGCTCCGGCAGTCGAAACAGGTCGAGGCGTGCGTGATCGTCGGTTCGCTGACTGCGAGCATGACGTCCGGACGAATGGAGCGTACACGCCGCAGGATTTCGAACTCGTATCTGGCTTGCACCCGCGCCAGCTCCAGCAGACTCTCGGCTTCGCCCGCGAGCAACTCGTACTCGATGTCGTAGGCCTCGAGCAGGTCACAGGCGACGTCTTTCGGCCGTGCGAAGACGTGGACGGTGTCGCCACGCGCTTCGAACTCGCCGATCGCGTTCCGGAAGAAGTGCACATTCGAGGGATGCTGGATGGTAACGACGACGTCGAGGCCGTCCGTGCGCTCAGCCATCGATCTTCACCACCGATGCCTCGTCGCCGCGTACGTCGAATGCGGATCCCATGCTCAGCGCGAGCGCGACACAGGTGGCCCCAAGCAAGACCTTCGAGCCGACCGACCCACGTTCTCTCCCCGACCGGTTGCGTATGAGGGAGGTGAGTGCGGTGACGAGGAAGAGTATCGCCACGACCGCGACGGCTCCAGCGGCCCGACGTCCGGAGCGGCCCCGGACGTAAGTGACCGACAGCCGCCAGAGAAAGTTCCGCAAGAGCATCGCGGAGACCCTAGGAACGTACTCCGTAATGACGATGTTCGACTGTTCGTCGCCGTAGATCGGTCGCATCGGTACGTCACCGACGCGAACGCCCGCGACGTTTAGTTTCACCAGAAGGTCGTTGCAGTAGCCATAGTACTCGTATAGCTCGTCGACGTCGATGGCCTCGAGCGCCGCCCGAGAGATGGCGGTGTATCCGTTTTGCGGGTCGGTCAACTGCCAGTAGCCGCTGGCAATTCTGGTCAACAGCGTCAGAATCCCGTTACCGAACAGCCGCCAGGCGGGCATCCGGTTGCGGTCGGCGGCCAGTCGGTTGCCCTTCGCGTAGTCGACCCGATCTTCGACGATCGGATCGAGCAACCGCGGCAACTGCCCAAGGTCCATCTGGCCGTCGCCGTCGACGGTGGCGACGACGTCAGCGCCGTCGGCGAGCGCCACGAGGTAGCCGGTCTTGATCGCCCCGCCGGCACCCCGGTTCTCGTGGTGGCGGATCGGGACGACGCGACCGATCGGCTCGTAAATGACCCCCCGGTGGTGCACACTGGGGGTGGTGATCTCCTCGACCTGCGTCTGTTCGGATCCACCGGATTGGAGGCCACCGCCGGCTGCGTCGGCCCGGGCTGCCGTACGGATCTCCGACCAGGTGTCGTCGGTCGATCTGTCGTCGACTGCGTACACACGGTCGACGTAGTCGGGAATTTCACGGAGTACTCCTTCGACGTGCCCTTCCTCGTTGTAGGCGGGGACGACGACGCCGATTTCGTGATCACGGTACATCGGTCACAGCCTCCGGTAATTGAATCCGTGCTCGGTCATGAGGTCGGGCTCGAACGCGCCGTCGACGTCGACGACGAACGGATCGTCGGTCATAGCCGCTGCCACGTCAGCGAAATCGATCGACTGAAACGCCTCGTGTGCCGTCGCCAGGATGATCCCGTCGAACCCGTCGAACGACACGGTCTCCTGTACGTCGATGTCGAGTTCGGCTCGAGCGACGTCGGTGTCGGCGTGGGGATCGTACCCGACGACGTGTACGCCGAACGCCTCGAGGTGGGTGATGGTCCCATCGACGGCCGAAGTTCGGACGTCGGCGACTTCCGGCTTGTAGGAGAGGCCGAGCACGAGTACCGAACTCTGCCGTGGGACCTTCTTACAGTCGTTGAGACTCTTGATGGCGAGTTCCCCAACGTAGGTCGACACGTACTCGTTGACCGTACGGGCCTGCCGAATCAGGTTCGGCACGAATCCGTTCCGCTCGGATTCGAAAATGATGTAGAACGGATCGACGGGGATACAGTGGCCACCGACGAGTCCCGGGGTGTACTCGTGGAAGTTCCACTTCGTCCCTGCAGCCTCGAGCACGGCTCTGGTATCGATGTCGAGATTCTCACAGGCGACGGCGAGCTCGTTGACCAGGGCGATGTTCAGATCGCGCTGGACGTTTTCGATGCACTTTGCGGTCTCTGCAACCTCGATCTCCGGCGCCCGGTGGACGCCCGCGTCGACGACCGTCTCGTAGAGTGCGGCGATTCGATCGCCTGCAGCCTCGGTCCGTGCGCTGACCAGTTTGGTCACGTTTCGAAGCGTCCGCCCGTCGTCGCCTGGTACGACCCGCTCCGGTGAGTACCCGACGAAGAAGTGCTCACCACACTCGAGACCGGAGGCACGTTCGATCGCCGGAGCGAACACCTCCTGGGTCGCACCTGGATACACCGTCGACTCGAGAACGACGATCGGGTGGTCGCCCAGATTTCGGCCGATGGTTTCGCCGGCGTGGCGGAGGAACTTCAGGTCGGGATTTTTGAGATCGTCGACCGGTGTCGGGACGGTCACGAGGACGAACTCGGCTCGCTCGATCGACGTTTC
>LFCJ01003946.1_pt1 | contig 10868 bp, 9 predicted proteins | sample 643141 | NCBI WGS metagenome assembly LFCJ01 (sample SAMN03766243, study PRJNA286221) | soda lake metagenome | biome: soda lake; feature: Kulunda steppe; material: water; isolation source: sample B1-Br-g2 brine of Lake Bitter-1 | place: Russia: Kulunda steppe | collected 2010-07 | reverse complement strand
ATGCGCGGGTACAAGCGTATCTTGGACTGTGTCTCCGAGTGATCGTCGCCATCACGAACTACGAACAGGGTGAAAATCCAGGCCGAACCAAGCTCGTGGCATGAGATGAATTGTATGACACCCTCATCTCGTCTAACTCGCCGGCGTCAGCCGTCGAGACATCGTTTGCAAAGTCAGTCACCGAGTCGGGACTGCCGATGACGACGACACGATCGCCGGGACGGAGAACTGTTTGCCCACTCGCGACGATCATCTCGTCGGCCCGGAAAATAGCAGCGAACGTTAGTGAGTCGTATCGATCGGCCTCGCTGATTGTCTCGTTTGCGATAGGGCTGGTCGGGCCGACGTCGAACTCAGCCATCCGAACGAGACCACCGGCAAAAATATCGACATCCTGTGCCGCCGGCAATCCGCAGATTCGAACGATTGTCTGGGCCGTCAACAGGTCCGTACAGACCATGAAGTCGACGCTAAAAGCTTTTTTCGAGCCTTCCCAGGTCTTGAGCAGCGTCCGGCGGCGGACGCGAGCGATGGTGAAGGCATTGCTTATCGTCTTGGCAACGCCGCAAATGACGACGTTGGTCTCGTCGCTGTCGGTGCAGGCGATGACTAGATCAGCCCGGTCGACGCCGGCTTCCCGAAGCGTCCCAAGTTCTGTCCCGTCGCCCTCAATTGCGAGGACGTCGTGTGAGTAGGTCAGCTCCTCAACCAGCTCGGAATCGAAGTCGATTACTACGACGTCGTGGCTCGTCTCGAGGTTTGCGGCAACCGATCGTCCGACTTCGCCGGCACCGACGGCGATCACGCGCACCGATACCACCTCGAGTGCATGCCCTTGGGTTCCGTGATGAAGGACATAGTTGTAAGAGGAGGAAGGCCGTCCACGCGCTGGGTCGAGGCCTTTCGGATCGTTTGTGGTGCCTGCTGTTCGCTGCGGACCATGGCCACCGTGCTGTCGGTCTCGTCACCGATCTGTTGGGGAAGCGACCCGTAAAACGTCTGTGCGACCGTGCTAGTACTCGTCGCGCCGACACACACGGTATCGTAGTCCTGCTCGTGTGCAACAGGGACACGCATCCGTGTCGTACGGTGTGTCATTGTGTTCTCTCTACGCAATATGTAACGATCTCTTTCCATCCGCAGTTCAGACAGTCTTCCACTGAATCTTCGACTGGTATCTCGCAGTTTCGACGGTCGTGGAGAGCTGTCGTTCCGGATCGAATCCGCCAAAACATTATACCTCTCCCTCTTTGAAAGCGTACCCTCCTAACGCAGCCCCGCAGTTTGGACAGGCAACAATCCCGGTGTCGGATTTGGTGTGGCGCGTATCAGCACGGATCGATTCAAAATCGAAACTCGCGGCCTGTCCTTCATACTCACAGTGGGGGCATGAAACCATTAGCAGTCACACCCGGGATTGGGGAGCCGTATGGAACGCTTCAATCGCTTCGCTTGGTTCGTCTCCTCTGGAAATGAGCGTGATCACGTCATTTTTTTCGATGACTGTCCCTCCTCGTGGGGTTATCACGTTGCCGTCACGCTCGATGGCAACAACGAGTGTATCTTCACTTATCACACCGCTTTCCGCAGCATCTGCCAACGATAGATTAATTATCGGTGCGTCTCCATTCACAGTTACTTCAACAACGTCCGTTCCACCTGCGAGCCGGAGGAAGTCTGTCGGTTCCCAAGCTGGAGCGGCATCGTCAGCGCCGTACTGCGCATACGGCTCAAATATCTCGTTCTGGACGAGATTTTTGTCTTCTAGTTTGATGTTCAATTCCGAGAGTGAGCGCACGATTCGTTTGAACTCTGCAGTGGTTTCACCGATCGCCAGTACGTGGAGATTGTGGGTGCCACAGACTAACCCTCGGACGTTCACCACCCCCCGGATATTGCGCACTTCTTGTGCGAGTTGTTCCACGTCAGCCGCTGGAACGGTACAAACGTATAGATAGGTGAGTTTCTTTTCCGCGCGTTCGAAATCAATACTGGCGTGGTACCCCCGGACAATCCCCAGTTCTTCGAGTTGTTTGATCCGGTTTCGAATCGTGGCCGGTGAGACGTTCACCTGCTCAGCTATCATTGGAGCCGACGTGTTCTTTGCGTCCATCATAAGCGCGTGAATGATACGACGGTCAATGTCGTCTATCCGATAATTATTGTGTGACATAGTACCATCTCCTCCTGTCTTCTTCTACAGCACTCCTCAATATAATACCTTTGTATTCATCAAAAGCAAAATCAGATGGGTTCTAATTACGTATTCAAAAATCCAATCGCAGATTTTATATGAGCTGCTCGTGAGATTACGGTATGAGTAGACGAGCACCGCACCGCCATAACGCGTGGATTCCGATGGTGAACACGGAGCTGGGATACGATGGCTGATCAGGAGCTTGCCCGCGATCTCGGCTTCCTCGAGGCGTACACATTAGGACTCGGAACGATGATCGGAGCCGGAATCTTCGTTCTGCCCGGCATTGTCGCGGGTCGCGCTGGCCCAGCGAGCATGGTGTCATTCCTCATCGGCGGTGCAGTCGCTCTGCTAGCAGCGCTTTCACTGTCAGAACTCGCGACGGGGATGCCCAAAGCTGGTGGGAGCTATTACTACGTCAATCGAGCGCTTGGCGGTCTCTTCGGTAGTATCGTCGGGTGGGGGATGTGGGCCGGGTTGATGTTTGCGACTGCCTTCTACATGCTCGGCTTCGGCCAGTATTTGGCCGGGTTACATCCACTATTCCCTATCATCGCTTCCGCGCTCGTAATGGGTGCGCTCCTCACACTCGTAAATTACCGTGGAGTCAAAGAGACTGGCTCGTTACAGAACGTCATTGTCATTTTACTCGTCGTTCTCATCATCGGATTCATTGCATTCGGCTTAGCGGCTATCGATCCGACGTTGCTCGAACCGTTCGCCCCCGAAGGATGGGGTGCTGTTGGACTCACCGCTGGGACGGTGTTTGTCACGTTCATCGGATTCGAAGTGATCGCAACGTCCGCAGAGGAGATTAAAAATCCGGGGCGGAATCTCCCCCTGTCGATGATTGCAGCGGTCGTGACGCCAACGATCCTCTACGTGCTCGTGATGCTGGTTTCGACCGGCGTTCTTCCCGTTGACGTGCTGGAAGCATCGAACATCCCAGTTGCGGACGTTGCAGGCGAGTATCTCGGTGCAATTGGCGCGCTTGCAATGATTATCGGGGCAGTGCTGGCGACGGTGTCCTCCGCAAACGCCTCTATCCTCTCTGCAGCACGGGTGAACTTCGCAATGGGGCGAGACAAACTCCTGTCTGAATGGCTCAATCAGATCCACTCGAAGTATCGAACGCCGTACCGGGCGATTCTGGCGACAGGAGGCGTTATTCTGCTGTTAATCGCCGGGCCACTCCCGATCGATACGCTGGCAGACGTGGCTGCCTTTTCATTTCTCATCACGTACGCGCTCGTTCACGTTGCCGTCATCGTTCTTCGACGCGCAGATCCCGAAGATTACGATCCGGATTTCCGTATTCCCGGCCCTCTCTATCCAGCAGTCCCGATCGTCGGAGGGCTGGCCTGTATCGCCGTGATGGTTCAGATGCGGACAATCGTTCAGCTCATCGGTCTTGGGATCGTTGGTGTCGGCGTCGTCTGGTATCTCGCCTATGCGCGTGATCGGGCGGTTTCGACGAGCCTTGTTGGTGAAGCAGTCGCACCTGCCGCTGAGAGTGTAGATGAGGAGACGGTGTACCGTGTTGTGGTTCCGGTCGCGAACCCCGCGACTGAGGCGACATTAATCAAGTATGCCGCAGCGAGTGCCTACGGACATAGCGGAAAGACAGAACTCATTGCTGTCAACGTTATTGAAGTGCCGCCACAGATGTCCCCAGAACAAATTGAATTCGAAGAAGAGCGTGTTGAACGTCAACAGGAATTACTTGAGAGTGCCCGCGAGACGGCTAATACGTTGGATATTCCGCTCCGGACACGGGCGATGGTCGGTCGAGATGCCGGTAGTGCGCTCCTTTCGGTTATCGAGGAGGAGGATGCCGACCACGTGCTGATGGGATGGGGTGGCTCGTCTCGTCGGCGTGATGCCATCTTCGGGACGACACTCGATCCCGTGATTGAGCGAGCGCCGTGTGAAGTGACGTTAGTGACGAATCCGCGTCGGTCTCCAGGGAGAATCGTTGCACTCGCCGGGGGTGGACCGAATGCCCCTGTTGCGGCGCGGCGTGCCGGAGAACTCGCGCGCACGTTCGACGATGCGTCACTGACGTTGCTGAATGTCCAACCACCGGCAGAGGAAGCTTCATCTCCAGAAGAAGAACTCGAGGAGCAGGGAAGTCCGACAACTGACGGTGAGGAAGCGATCTCCGAAGTCGCCACGAAAGCAGCACTCAACGAGAACGAATACGAGTCGAAGGTAATCGTGAGTGAGACGATTCGTGAAACACTCCTCAACACCGTCCGCGAGTACGATACCGTGGGCGTCGGAGCGACCGGACAAAGTTTCGCGGCTCGAACATTATACGGATCGATTCCACAAACGATTGTCGAAGAAAGCGACGGGACAGTGGTGATAGCCCGTGATGCGGATCGATCGCCGCGAACAGTACGGGAAGCACTCCGAGAGGTCCTTTGAGATGGATCGTTACCATCAATCTCTCGCCCCTGTTCGGCGAACAACACATGCGCAATGCCGAGGAACCTGCGCACGCTCAACACGGTGACGAGTGGGTCTCACACGACTACACAACAAACCCACACCAATAAAGGAACCCCACGGCGTCAGCCATGTGAAGGATGTCAAAACCGGAATATCGAAGATGGCAAACCGAGAATAGTTTGCCCAGTAATTTATGAAGTGAGCGTCCCTAGTTATCGTATGAAAGAGCCAGAAGAGGACTCACAACACGAACTGCTTGATCACGTTCTCGTTCCGGTCGCAAATGAGGAAGATGCGCTGAAGACTGCGAACGCACTTGGCCCATATGATCCGAATCGAGTGACAGCCCTTCACGTCGTCGAGAAAGCAGGTGGCGCACCTGACAAAACACCTGTTGAACAATCCAAGCAGATAGCCGCAGAATCGTACGCCGCCGTTCGTACAATCTTCCCCAGTGCTGACACCCATACGGCGTACGCTCGAGATGTCGTGGGGGCCATCTTTGAGGCAGCCGATGAAGTCGGTGCCAGCGCGATTGCATTTAGATCTCGAGGGGGCAATCGGATCATGCACTTTCTTTCTGGCGACTTGTCATTAAAACTCGTCACCGAAGCTGATCGGCCCGTCATCGCACTCCCCTGCGTCGAATCTGAAGAATGACATCTAACGGTGAAGATGATCAACAGTTTGTGTAGCTCACCCGTTTTCGGGACTGCTATTGGTGTCTTCACGGAAAAAATACGTCGCCATTTCTGTGGAGTCGCATACAGTGCAGCGGTCGCGTTTCTCGCCGAATTTCGAGCCACAATGGCGACATTCGTGGAGCACGGTTGCGTCACACGAGGTCTCCTTGTCGGTGGTAAACGGCAGATCAGAAAGAAAACTCGGAAGTCGCATTAGCACTGGTTTGAGACTGTATAATCCGCGTCATCTGTTTTTTTGAACGAGTTTAGAACTGGTTTCTTCTCTTTATGTGGTGAAAACAGCGTGACGATGTCGTTCGATTGAATCACCGTGTCCCCATGTGGAGTGAGTGTATCGTTACCACGTTCAATTGCAACCAGCAGCGTGTCCTCTTCAAGAAAACCCGTTTTGACGGCCTTCTGAACCGTCCGTCCAACGATCGGTGCCTCCTCATCGACCGAAATATCGACGACCTCTGTGCCGCCCGATAGCGAAATTGAGTCCGCGAGCCGCACGTCCTGACCGTTGTCGGGGCCAAAGGGGGCGTAGGGGTAATGCGTCTCGTCTTGAACAAGCATCTCATCTTCAATTTCAAGCCCTAGATCCGAGAGCTGGCGTCCGATCCGACGTAATTCGGTCGTGTCCTCGCCAATCGCAAGAACGTGCAAGTTCGTCCGGCCCCCCATCAGTTCGCGGACGTTAACGATACCTGATATTTTTCCGGCCTGTGCCGTAATCCGATCAATGTCGGAGAACGGAACGTTACACAAAAACAGGTTCGTCAGTCGGCCGTCAGCGCGCTCGAAGTTGACCTCCGCGTGGTACCCAGTCATAATACAGTGCTCTTCAAGTCGGGCGATTCTGTTGCGGATCGTCGCCGGGGAGACGTTGACTTGCTCAGCAATCTCGGGTGCAGACGTCGTCCGCGCCTCGTCCATCAAGGCATAGAGGATTCGTCGGTCAATCTCGTCCAGACGATAGTCATCCGCTGATCCCGAGTTGGACACCATGATCGTACTCTAGTTTTCTCCTCAGTAATGATAATACCACCTCATTTTTGTCCCGTTAAATTGATCCGGATTAGATACTGACTCCGTAATCAATTCGTAGGTACTATATTTCTCTCCCAGACAAATTGAGACAGACCTCGCCGTCTCTCGATCCATAGAGAGAGTGCGAAACAAACGAAATCTATGTCAGAAGAACTAGAACGCGACCTGGGACTGGCCTCAGTCGTGGCCATCAGTATGGGGGCGATGATCGGCAGCGGAATCTTCATTCTTCCCGGGTTGGCCATGGCCGAGGCTGGTCCGGCGGTCATCCTCGCATTCGTCATTGCTGCTGTTCTTGTTCTCCCGGCAGCGGTCAGTATCGCCGAACTCGGGACAGCGATGCCCGAAGCGGGTGGCGACTACATCTTCATCGAGCGTGGCATGGGCCCAGGCGCAGGGACGATTGCAGGCCTCGGAACGTGGCTGATGTTGATGTTCAAAGGAGCACTCGCCTTGTTCGGCGGGATGTTCTACCTCGAGCCCGTCCTCGCCTCCTTCGAGATCACGATGACTGAAACTCAACTGCGGCTACTCGCGGTTGTGATCGGTGCCTTCCTGATCAGCGTCAACGTCGTCGGTGTCAAACAGACCGGTGGGTTACAGAAAATTCTCGTGTTGATCATGCTGTTTATTCTCGGGGGATTCGTCGCTCTGACCGGCGGAAGTGTCGACACCGGCCTGTACGGCGGCAGTCTCGACGGGTTCTTCTCTGAGGGTTCAGCTGGCCTGTTCGCGGCGACCGCGACCGTGTTGATCTCCTATGGGGGCGTTACCAAAGTCGCCGCGGTTGCCGAGGAGATCAAAAACCCCGGTCGAAACCTTCCCCTTGGGTTGTTGCTGTCGCTGGTGCTCACAGCAGCGCTGTACGCGTTGATCGTCGCTGTCATCGTCGGCGTCGTCGAGCAAGAACTTCTCCTGACCGACGAATGGCAGAACATCCCAGTCGTTGCCGTCGTCGAGGTGGTGGGACTCGGATTCCTGATGGTCGTCGCGATCGTCATCGCTGCGATGTTCGCGTTGATCAGTACAGCCAACGCGGGGATCCTCACTGCATCGCGCTATCCGTTCGCGCTGAGTCGTGACAATCTCCTCCCCAAGACGTTCGCGACGGTCAGCAGCCGCTTCCATACGCCGACGACCGCGATTCTCACCACTGGTGGGGCGATGCTGTTCATCGTCGTCGCACTGCCAGTCGAACAGATCGCCAAGACTGCCGGTGCGTTCCAGATCATCGTCTACATTCTGGTCTGTCTGTCGTTGATCGCCTTCCGGCGGCGCTCTCCCGACTGGTACGATCCCGACTTCGAGTCGCCGTTGTACCCCTGGATCCAGCTATTCGGCGTCCTCAGTGGACTGTTTATCCTCACGCAAATGGACCTCCTTCCGCAAGTAGGGGGTGTCGGTATCGCGCTTGTGGGGGCGCTCTGGTACTGGTTCTACGGTCGGCCGCGGGTTGACCGGACTGGACTCGTCGGCGAAGCGATGATCGATGCGGTCGAACCAGCATCGGACGAGGACGAGGAGACACCGTACCGAGTCGTCGTTCCGATAGCGAACCCGGCAACCCAGCGGCAACTCATTCGATTAGCCGCAGCGAGCGCAGCGACCGAGGACGATGCGGAACTCGTCGTCACGAACGTCATCACAGTCCCCGACCAGACATCGCTCGCCCAAGAGGTCGAATACGAGGAAGAACGGATCACACGACAGCAGGAGTTGCTCGCAGAAGCAGAAGATATCGCCCACGAACTTGGCATCGGACTGCGTACCCGGGCGATTGTCGGCCGAGATGTCGGGGAGACAATTTTGCATGTGATCGAACAGGAGGACGCGAACGATGTCGTGATGGGGTGGTCTGGAACACGCAAGCGCCGCGATCGCGTCCTCGGCTCGAATATCGACAAGATCATCCAGCGTGCGCCGTGTGAAGTCACCCTAGTGAGACAGGGCAACGACGAGTCAGTCGGGGACGTCGTCGCATTCGTTGGCGAAGGGCCGTATTCGTCGGTTGCCGTCCGGAAGGCAGCGGCGTTCGTCCGTGCTGAGGAGGGTGCGTCGCTTACACTGGTGAATGTTCAGTCATCCGTAGCGGATGAAGATTCAGCGGAGGCAGTCGAACGCGGCCACGCTCTCATAGCGGAAACCGCCCAAACTGCGGGAGTCGAAGAATACGAGTCAGATGTCGTCATCACCGAGGACATCGAGTCAGAACTCATCTCAATCGCCAGCGAATACGAGGCGACCGTTCTCGGCATCTCGCGGGTGAACTCCATCGAACGATTCCTCTCAGGCGCAATACCGGAGACCATCGGCCAGCAGGTTTCGGGGACGATCGTCCTCGTCCGGAACGGCGAACAGACCCGCCAATCGCTCCGGTCCGTGATAATCCAACGACTCTCGTCATAATATGAGCACCAGCACGTTACCGTTCGACGAGGAGACGAACTGGCGACAACGCATTGCACTGACGGTGATCGGTATCGCCGCAATCCTTGTCGTGTACACGTTACTCTACCAGTGGGCATCAAGCGCGTTCGTCGGGCAGGATATTTCGTTCGCCCAAGCACTCCAGAAAACCGTCGAAATCGTCACCACCGCGGGATTCGGCGGTGATACGGACGTGTGGGAACAGAGCGACCGGTTCGCTCTGTTGGTCGTATTCATGAACCTCTCGGCGGTGCTCCTGGTCTTCGTCGCCATTCCGCTGTACGCTGTACCGCTGTTCCGGCAGGCCATGGAGACTCGACCGCCGACGACCACCGATCTGACTGATCACGTAATAATCTGTGGCTATTCCGCCCAAGATGAGGTGTTGTGCAAGGAGCTTCAGGATATCAATATGTCGTATCTGTACGTCGAACCAGATCCCGAACTGGTGATGGAGCTCAACGAGCGAGGGGTCAACGCAATCGTGGGTGATCTGGAGTCGGCAGACACCTATCGCGCGGCCAATGCCACTCACGCACAAGCGCTCGTAGCTGACATCAACGACGAGACGAATCCCACAGTAATCCTTTCAGCCAAACAAATTAATCCCGACCTGCGGACAATCAGCGTTATTAAAGAGCTAGAAGTTGAGACCTATCACCGCTACGCTGGGGCCGAGGATATCGTCTCAACTCGGCAGCTTTTGGGGAAAAGCCTCGGGCTGCGTGCGGCAGGAACCTATGCCGAAAAGCTTCAGCAAGCGATCGAGGTCGAAAGCGATCTCCAGATCACAGGGCTGTTAGTCGAAAAAGGCAGCGACCTCGTCGGCCAAACATTACGAGAATCCAGAGCCTTCGATCGGATGGGCGTCACGATAGTCGGTGCCTGGATCGGCGGGAAGTTCGTCGTCACCCCTGATCCGGACACCGTAATTGAGGAGAACACGATCCTCCTAATCACCGGCGAACACCATGACTTCGAGGATTTGCAGACCCGACAGATTCCAGCACACGATACACACGAACCACGGGTAGTCGTCTGCGGATACGGGTCGGTTGGTCGATCAGTCGTGGAGACGCTTCAGGCGGAGGGAATTGAGGTTGAATCGATCGACATTGAGCCCAAAGACGGTGTTGATATCGTTGGCGACATTACGGATCCGGAGACGTTCGAGCGAGCAGCTCTCGAGGATGCGCGTGCCGTGGTCCTCTCGATCGACGAGGATACGACCACGATCTACGCGACGCTCATTCTCAATCAACTCGCGCCGGACACCGAGATCGTCGCCCGCGCTGACGGGGAAGATAGCGTGCAGAAGCTCTACAACGCAGGTGCCGACTTCGTTCTCTCACTCTCTCACTTGACCGGTGAGAGCCTGGCGTCGCTGCTGATAGAGGAGTCGGATATTCTGACTCCTGACGCCAACTTTGAGTTTATCCGGGCTTCGGTGCCGACGTTTGCTGGACAGAGTCTGGGCGAACTCGACTTGCGAAATCAAACCGGCTGTACGATTGTCGCGGTCGAGCACGACGGCGAGGTACTCACCGACATCGGCGCAAGTTTCACAATCGAAGAGAATGATGTGCTCATTGTGGCTGGCAGCGAGGCATCACGGGAGCGATTCCACCAGTTAGTCACAGAGATGGAAAAAATGACAATAGCCAATAGCTCATAGAAATTTACATAAGCGTATCCGAATATCATGTGTACTAACTCCCTAAGCACAAGCTCACCCCTAAAACACTTATTTCACTCGTACTCACCGATCACTTTCCTCAAAGATCGGTCCTCAGTTTGTGCCACATTCGCGCCCTCTACGCTAGACTTCCTTTGATAATAATATTATTTTGGCTCTGGTGAATCACTAGATTGCGGCGACTTGCCGTGTAGAATCACGTCGCTCGAGTAGTCCCACAGACCGGGATAAAAATCGATATCGCGAACAGCGGTGGCTGGCACCTTAATTTACCCCACACATTCGAATAACTCCATTCCGTGGGGTAACTAATACTAGCGGCGTGAAGTGGGCCTACTTGATCGGCTGTGTATGATGT
>LFCJ01003945.1_pt1 | contig 10871 bp, 16 predicted proteins | sample 643141 | NCBI WGS metagenome assembly LFCJ01 (sample SAMN03766243, study PRJNA286221) | soda lake metagenome | biome: soda lake; feature: Kulunda steppe; material: water; isolation source: sample B1-Br-g2 brine of Lake Bitter-1 | place: Russia: Kulunda steppe | collected 2010-07 | reverse complement strand
TATCTGGACGATCGAAGACGTAGTAGATGAAACAGAGCTGTTGGTCATGCAAGTGATCTCGCATGACGACGAGTACAGAAAATAACAGATCGTGATTGTAAGCACTGAATATTACTGCATTGACTGGCACGACTCGTACCAGTCTAAGAGTATCTTTCGAGTATGCTGTTCTGCGGTGTCTCGATCGCCGCACCAAAGAAATTCGACTTTGTGATATTTGCTCCAATTTTCTACTGTCCCAATAACTGCATTCGGGTGAATATTGCGCTCGTAGTCCCAGTTGAGTATCTGTTTTAGATCGGATTCGATCACAACAACAAACCCAAGTAGGTTGTCTCCACGATCGATCTCCTGTTTGAATCGCTGTCGCTCCCATGTGATTGACATGAGGAAATCGCTCAGTGATTTTCGTTCGACGGCGAATACGTTTTCAAATCCTTCGATCGAATAATCGCCGGTAGCGAGTGTTTTGGTGATTGTCGTATCGTCTGCGAACGGGTATGGTTTCTTCTCGCGTGAATCGATCACAAACACTACGTCTTCGTGTTCGGGTTCATCTACCGAGTTCGAGTCAGTGGAGTTTGATTTCATTAAGATCACTCACAACGTGTTTGTATGTCGATCGGATGCGTTCTGTTGGCTCTGGAAGATTGATTGCGTAGTTTAGAAAAAGCGAATCATTCCGCGAGTTGTCCATTTCGGGATCGTAGAATCTTCGATCTCGTTGGCAGACGTATGCACAAACGACGAACGCAACAAGTTCGGCTCGTGTTCCGTATGATTGCAAGTCAAGTCGATCGAAGTATAGTCTTCCAGTTTTCTTTTGGAACCGTGTTAGTTCGAGTTGGCTTGAGACGGCATCGTAAAGAGCAAGGTTGTCAAGCCGCCGCAATTCGGTGTTATCTGCCCAAAATCCGTTGTAAACTCCAGTGTTGTAACCGGAGAATCGAGTGTATTTTGATTGCTGTTCTTTCGGGGCTTCGCAGACATTGAATTTCGTTGAATTTGGTGTGTCAAACGAAGTGATTGGTTCTTCTTGTGATTCATCAAACATAAATATAAATCCTATAATATGAGTCTTATGAGAGAACGAACTATTCTACTTGACAATTCATCTATTATATCTTATTCTATCATTTATTGACTATGATGTTGTTAGATATGTTGTTAGATATATTCAGTAAAATGATTCAATACTATACAGAACGGTATCTTAGTACAGTTATACAATACAGTTGTTCAATACATGGTATTGAATAGTATGTTATTATTCGGGAACCAACCCCAGTCATACTATCATCATGCTATGAATCACTGTATTGGATACTATGAGATTCAATAGTATGTTGTAATGCGGGAACCAGCCTTACTTATCCTTCTACCATACAATGAACCATTGCATTGATATTCATGTATTCGAGTCAATGCAGTCCAATGTACTGTATTGGTAAGTGAATAAGCCATGCGCGTTCCCGCATATTTCGAGTCAATGTACTTCATTCTATCAGTGCAAGTGATGTAACACAGTACCGTAAAATGATGTAATCAACGGGATCGTTCAACGCTCCCTGTTCGCGCTGCTCACTTAATACCGGAGTTGAGTCTTATTAAGTGTTTCTTACTAAAATGCAATTCTTGCCGCTTTCTTTTATATAGGGGTGTGATAATAATATATGTTATCCGATAAAACAACGTTAAATTAAGTACCGAACGATGAACAAAACTCACGCGACACATAAAATGACAGCAAATAACAACTATTCAGTAACGACGAAAGAACCAAACCATTTAGCATATTACCGTATAGGCATGGAACCCGATTTCGAGCTTATGTCTGCATACGTTGCGGGGATCTGCGACTCATCAGGTATGATTTCTATTTCTGCAATCCCATCTTCTGCAAGCAAACACGGATACAGAATCGTCACGAGATTTTCACTCACCAGACGATCGAGCGATCTGATTATGCTCTTGGATGAATGGGCGCAGCATCATGGCGTCTTTCCTAACATATCCGAGATCGAAAAGAGAGGAACGACATACTACAAATTCATGGTTGAACGACGAAGTGAGTTTAAAACACTCGTAGAAGCGATCGCTCCGTATCTGTTAGTCAAGCACAATGACGTACAAGTAATTCTCAACGAGATATTGCCACGATTAGACGACAAGCAACATACGTCAAAAGAAGGGTTCGTTGAGCTGATGGAATACGTTGACTCTGTGAGACATGATTCACAGAATAAAAACATCAAATACGATCGTCAGTATTTCATTGACTTGTGGGAACTGGATGCTCGATCGGTTTGATTATGTGTATTTTCGCAGCACTCTCTGCAAGTCTTCTGCGGCTTCATCATTCCCGTGTTTTTTGTAGTGAGCTACCAGACCGATAAGATCTGGAATTGGCACTCCTTTCTCGCTGAGTTCGGGATCTTTGTCGGGTTCGAGATCGACATCATCTGATTCTGTGTCTGAATCCTTTTTGAGTATTGATCGGTCAGAGAACTGCGATGGGTCAATGTTGTGGTCGCCAATGCCATCGAGCATATCTTCTTCAACGATCGGTTCATTGTTAGGCCCTGCTGGGACTCTGAGGCCGGATGTGGACACGTCTGCATCGGCTGGGTGTATTGTATCGTTTATTCGTGCCAAGTGTATTGAGAGGCCGTGTGTCCCGCTGAATGCTTCCCCACAGTGTTTACAGAGGATACGTTCGTGATCGTATGTTTTCTTGGTTGGCGTGTTGATTGTAAGATCGCGTGTTCCAACGGTTTCGGGTTCTATTGACTCGTAATCGTCGGGAACTTCGCCCGGCCCACCGTGATCCTCGTCTGAGGATTTCAGCACATGAAGATATAATCCCCTTGCGTAACACTCATCTCCGCAGTATGGGCACTTAACGAGCCTCTCTGCATTCTTGTGCAGTTTGTATTTGGCAGTACCGTCTGACATATGGTATATAACTACCGTTACTATCATAAGTGTTTCTTAGAAAGTTTCTGCTTCTTTAAATACGATTGTAAGAGTAACTTAGTAAGAAACATTTAATACCGGCTCAGTTGTGTATATGGTGAGGACAAGCGGTAAGAGGCACGCTGGTCTGTTTCATTCTTCGGGTTCGATTCCCGTTGTGTCTTTCCGGCAGCAGCCGGAGTATCGTTGATAGCCGATACAGCAGTAGTTTCCGTTAGGTTTGGTGGCAGGGGTCAGCCTGTGCGCTGATTCACTGTCTTGTCACTGATGGTTCTAAACTCACGTTCGATTCGTGAGAGTGACTTGCGGTTTGGCAGTACCGCATAACATTCAATTAGACAGACATTGTTTGCCAGCGATCGTGCTGGTTTGGCCGAAACCCGATGATCGGGGCCAACGTTTATCTTAAAATACCGATCAATTTTTTCTATTATTTGTGTTACTGGTGTTTGATCGGGTTCGATTCCCGATGACACACTTGGGATTCGGTGTCCCATTGATGTATCGTAGATGAACGTACCACGAAATAAGACAAAACAAACCAATGGCAGCAAACAAATACCAGAACTACGGCGTAACAGCATCATCGAAAGACTTTGACCGCGACATTACACTGAAAGTCACACCTCATGTGACTGTTCGAGGGGTTCTTGACAGCCTGTTGTTCTCGGATTCCCGCTGGGGACAGTCGATCGGTGTCAAAATGACGGATGTTCGGTTGGTTGACGGCCTCGCGTATGCGCGTGTAGATGCTGACGGTGAGAGAGATGGAACAGTCAAACTGTTCGCATGGGAAAATATGCCTGTAGATCTCTCCTCGTACACGTCGGAAGATGCACCGAAGATTCACACTGAGAAAATCACGAACAACACGTACCGATATGAGCTACTCGGTGCTCGTATCGAAGAAACAGAACCAGATTCGGAACTGACTGATATTGGAGACTGCGTTGTTTGGGAGAGCGGTCAGAACAAACCAAGTGCATCGTCAAAGATTATTGCACAGACTCTTTCTGCGTCTGGAAAGGGAGTTATCGCAGATCGTGACGATGTGTTCAACTGGTTGAATCCGCACGCAGTAGAGCTTCGAGAGGATCTAATCGGTCGGGAAGTGGACTTCTTCAAGGTTGTTCGTCAAGGCGATGAACATAACTTCCACTCACCGATTCTCCTCGATGTGAAGACAGGACAGCAAGTAAAAATCGATAACAGTGCATCTGAGCCGGTTGGATCAACTGAGTCAAGCGCAACAATGTCTGTTACAGAAGCAGCTGCGTCAATGACCAGCGCGACCCCGGACAGTGCAGGAACGATGATTCCGCCGCACGTATCGGATTTCATCTCGTTTTGCCGAGATACACAGATCAGCAATGAGTCTGATATTGTGTCGATTATGAACGAGCTTGTTGAAAACCCCGACAACGGATTGACGCAATCGATGGTTGACCAAGTGGGTCAATCTGCTATCGTCTCCGCGATCGTACAATAAACAGCGGCTACTTATTATGGAAATTACAGAGATAACGGTTAGTTATTCTCGACGGGTTCAGTTAGATCGGTTTGAGCCTGTGGAGTATCAAGAATCGATTACTGCTACTGTAGATTCATCGGATGATCCATCCGAGGTATCTGATGAGTTGCGGTCAATGGTGCGGGATCACGTAGAGCGGGGCGTTCTCTCTCGTGTGATGGCGCACAAAATGGAAGATGCAGAAAACGAATCAGAGTAATATTTTCTTTGATCGGTAAGACACACTTTCTAAGAATTGAATCACTGGGGGTAACATAACCGTGATTCGATCGGGATCGTGTGTCACGAACTGACAGTAACAATAGAATAAATGAATACAGAAACAAACGAGAACAATTACAAACCAGAGTTGTTCACAGTGTTAACCGCAGCACAGGACGAGGGACTTGTTGGTGAGGAATCAACGGCACTGACGGTGTTCGCTGCAATGATTTCCGGCGGCATGGTCATTATGAATGGGCCGTCTCGCGTTGGGAAGACATATACAACGACACGAATGGTGAACGTGTTTCCAGACAGTGACGTGTACGAAATGTCTACCACAATGTCTCCGACAGCACTCTACTATGCTGCGGATGATATCAATGCGTGTCGGGTTCATATTTACCCCGATCTCGCAGCACTCCCTGAGCACGTTGAAGCGGTGTTGAAAGCCACAGCCGAGGGCCTTCCCGCCTCACGAGAGGTCACGGACATAGCATCGGGAGACACCATTCGCATGACGATCAACCCACCCGATTGTATTATCGTGGGTGTCGCAAGCGATAATGAGCGAATCGATATGAACGACTTTCCAGAGCTTCGCAACAGGGGGCTAATCGTCTCATGTGATGCCTCGAAAGAGCAGACCGATCGGATCTTGGATGCACAGGCAGCCAAGCGATCGGGACTTGCACAAAAGCGTCTGTCTCGTGAGGAGCGCGAACAGCTCAAAGACTACATTCGAGACATTCCGGTGAACAGATACGCACATGATGATTCGATCGGTCGGATTCTGAATATTCCGGGTGGGGTTCCGCTTCGAGAACAAGATCCGGTTCCGTCGCATTTCACAGAAGCTCGTGACGATTATGAGCGACTCAATGATTTCATCGAATCGATCACAATGTTCAACTATGGCAATCGGATGCAGGTTCGTCGGAATAATCTTCCAACATTACTGGTCACTCCGGCTGATGTATGGCTTGGAATGAGGATCTTTGGAGAGCAGATGATTATGTCGTCATTGAATCTTCGAGAACTCGATCGAGTGATCTTGCGATTCTTACGAAAGGAAAAATCCGCGCTAACGGTATCGAAGATTCAGGCTGCGATACGACAGGAAGGCGCGGGGTACAACATTTCCGATCGAGACGTTCACTCCGCACTCAAGTCGATGAAGAACAAAGCGTACGTGGACGTGAATCAGACGGCGAATCCACAAACATGGTTCGCTACTCCGTTTGCAAGTGTCACCGAGCACCCAACTGCGATCGACTACGGAAAATTGATCGATCGGACAGAGGAATTAGCACGAGAAGTGCTTGATGCTGGTGACGCAGAGGAGTATATTGCGTTGCATTGTCGTGGAGAGGGATTGATTGTAACTGATCCAATCACAGGTGAAACAGTCAATATTGTTGAAGATACGCGGTTTGAAGACGAATTAGTAGAAGCCGTTGATGATTTAGAACAGATCCAGTCAATTCCAATGTACGGCAGTTCGGACAGCACTGAAGAAGATACGGTGGATGATGATACAGATGAAGTGACCGTTAATTCTCTGTCATATGCGACGATCGATGGATCTGAGTCGGGGCAGGGGACATTAACATAACTTGACTGTACGAACATGAACACATATCTCGATGAGGTAATTGATGAATGGTGTCCGACGTATCCACGTCGTGTAACTTCGAGACAGCTGTGGGCCGATTCCAAAGATGAAGTGTTGCGCCACATCAAAAACGCAGAATCGGATGGCGATCTGAGTCCGTTCGTCAGCGTGTATGGCTTCCCGCGTGGACACACATCTGACGGCGAGATCCCGACGGTAGACACGATCTTTATTGACTTCGATATTCCCGCTGGTGGTGAGTATCGATCGTCACATCCCGATCTGAGTGCATGGAAGCGAGATATGTCTGGATTGCTAACGAGGGTGCGGGTCGTCACTCGCGTTCTCGCAGAGCACGATAGCGGCATTCATTTCAGAGCCGCATTATCGGGACACAAAGGCGTACACTTGTATCTTGACTTTCATCCGATCGACCCTACAGAGGGGACGTTAGGACAGTTCAAAGTCGGAACGAAAGAGTATGCTGACGAGCTGATTGAGTGGATTGAGAGATTCACAAAACTGGATCTCGAATCATGGGTCGATGTTGATTCATCTGACATGGGTCGGCTGTGTCGGGTTCCGAATACGCTCCACGAAGGGGCGACAGCGGCCTTCAATGAAGATCGATACTGCGTACCTGTATCCATCCGAGAACTATCGCAAATAACACCCGACGAGTATATCCGACTCACGCGGGAACGACGCCCGCTCCCCGAAGACTGTCGCAGAACGCCAAGCGAAAATGCGACCAGCATTATCACTCAGTATATTCGATCGGCATCCGCAACGAATCGCAACACAAACACACCATCGGCAAAAGATTACACGAGAATTGCAGACTACAAGAAACACGCAAATGAAAATATCGAACTATCCGATATACCGTTTCTTGTCTCAAACAAGCCGTGTATCATGGCGTTCCGCGATCGAGCAGATATGTTCAATCACGGAAACCAAAGTCACGTTATGGAATTAAACGTGATCGCACACTTGGTGAATAATAGCGTTCCAATCGATGTTATAATCGAGTTCTTTGAACACTCGGACGATTTCGATCGCAACGTTACACTGCACCAAGTGTATGAGGTGATTTCTCGATCGTATCATAGCTTCTCGTGTGAGAAGATATGGAGAGACGCACCGGAGTTCTGTCTTCGAGAAGCGTGTAACATTTACAATTATGCTGACGATGCAGAGAAACCAAGAACAGCGTACTGAACAAGAGCAATAGGTTTTCTAACCTACGATTTTGCGGATTCTATCTCTACGACACATTAAAACAGATATTATGCACAGTTTATATTCACTTACACCTGCACAGCGACGTGTTATCGATCAACTCCCAGCAACAACAGAGACGATCGCAGAAACATTGAACATCTCCACATCAACCGTCAGAGATCATATCTCTGGTATTCGAGACGCTGGGTTCTCGATCAAAACGGACGATAACGGAGAGCGATATTTTGATGGCAAAATGACAGAGCAACGAGTACACCCAACGAATCGCAACGGGCGATCAAAAGCATCGAAATCACAGATCACAAGAGCAGCAAACAATCACTTAGCAGAGCTTAATGATCGCCTGTGTGATCTCCTCGATCGAAGCACACCAGCTCTCGCAGATGGTGGATTAGCATACGAACAAAGCAATGAAGATGTAGTTATCCACCGATCGGACGACCACATTGGAGCTGAGACGAGAGACGAATACGGAAACATTGTGTTCAACCATGAGATCGCAGAAAAACGAGTACGATCGGTTACGGATTCCGTCATGGATCTGGTCGATCGAGAAGAACAGGCAAACAGAACGTTCGATACCGTCCATCTCCTTCTCGGCGGTGACACGGTAACGGGAGAAAACATATTCAATCACCAACCACATGAAATTGACTTAACCTTGGACTTGCAGATCGATCTTGCGGTACGATTGTATTTCGAGCAAATCCAATTGTTGAGCGATCGGTTTGATGCTGTGCAAGTTGTGTGTCAAGTCGGGAACCACGGCGAGCTGCGTGCGAACGGAATGAGTCAGAACGCAAATGCGGATAAGATTGTGTATATGATGCTGGACAATATGGTTCGGATCAGCAATCTGGATAATGTGACCTTCATTCGATCGGAATCGACGGGGTTCATCAACTTCTATATGCGCGATGGGTTAGTTCGTGGTCATTTGAGACACGGACAAGATTGCCTGTCTCACATTGGGACAAGTTCTGGTCAAAACAAATGGCGTGGATGGCAAATCAAACACCAGTTCGACATTGCGTACCGTGGTCACTATCACGAGTTCAAGTTAGAACACGTAATGAATCGTCCGGTGTTAATGTCGGGTTCGATCTCTCCACCAAGCGATTACGAAGAATCGTTGTCTGTGTGGAGTGAGCCTGCGGCGACGGTTCACGGCGTAACCGATGAATATCCACTCGCATGGCTGTATCCCGTTCACTTCGACCAATAGTGATAGACGGAATATAAGAATAACTTTGTAAGTCTCACAACGAAACAGTTATATTGGTATCAGCTAACATGATTGTAAGGAAAAATAATCAATATTTCCTTGATCTGAGGATCTACCATGAGCAGAGTAAACAGAACAAACACTCGTGCAGACCATTGGAAAGTATCGGATATAGAATTGTATTCTAATGGGATGCCCGTTATCCGAAGACAACGGGTTGTGAAAACGATCGAATATTCTACTACGGTCTGCCCGGAGTGTGAAGACGCGAATGGCGAAAATGCCGTTCCTGCGTGGATTGATGATGTTGGAGATGCGATCTGCCCGGAGTGCGGAATGGTTTGTGGATCTCATCAAGTAGTAGCGTTTCCCGAACAGGGGCAATTCAACACATCAGCAGTATAAATATATTAGATTTTTATGAAGCAAAATATTAAGAAACTTCTCGGTCTTGTAAATGAACAGAAAGAAGAATACGTATCTCCGGCTGACGTTGCGATGGACGTAAGCACGTTGCACGACACGTTGGACGATATTAAGGAATATTCCGTACTGACTGCGGAATGGCTACGCAAAGAACAAGCTCGGTTCTCGGATAGTGGAGACAACGATCTCGTAAGCGAACTCGATGATCTTGTCGCGTATGTTGAGTCTCTATATTACCGAATCGAGCTTGGCGATGAATCGATCAGAACGTCAACCAGTGTGAGTGCTGATGTAGATTCGAGTGCAGATGTAGACGTAGACAGTACCGCAGTATAACGGCAGTAGATAATTTTCATGGAATATTCAGTTGAAACAGTTAGCTACGCTGACGGCACGTTTTCGGTATCGGGGCGCGTCGTCGGGATTGTCAACAGTACACCTTCTCAAAAGAGGGTTTCAGTATTGGTGGAGTCAAACGAACACGTTAGCGTACAGTGTGTTACGGACGATTCCAAAGGAATGACGCTGCATGAAATAGCCGATCGAGAACGTCCAGAAGATGCGCCGCTGTGTACATTCGTCAAAGATGATGGCGAACGATGCCAGCGGTACGTCGAAGACGTGGGCGATCGGTGTTGGCAGCATGGGTAACAATAAGTAACAGAATATGGGCGAGAACCAACCATCGGAAGCTATCACACCAAGTCCTTCGTTTACCGTGTGGATCTTGGCTGATGATTGTGAGGACAGAAAGCCACTCAGGTTCGATCGGATTGTGGACGTGTTGAAGCTCCCAACGGGGGAGGTTCGGATAGCAGACGTAGACGGACACATTGAGGGTCGATACGGAGAGGTAATTCGGATGCGACAAACAGGAACATGAAACGAGTAAGTGACGTATTGACGGACGGTGCAGAGACATTTGAATTAAAGAACAAAGACTACGGAGAATCGTGGAAGAACATCGGACACATTCTCTACAAACTTGCAAACGAACAACCGGTTGTATTGGAATCGCCCGAAGACTGGATTGCGGCGGGACTGTTTACACGACGGCTGGATAAGTTTGCGCGATCGTTTAATGGTGAGTTTTTGACCAATGAACTGAATTTCGAGTCTGCGATCGATGCAGACGAGGACGAGTCAGTGTATGCAGCAATGCAGGCTGTGAATAAGATAGACCGCCGTTATCGCATGGAAACACCAATCGTGGTAGATCCAGAGGCAGAACAGTTTTGGATGCACGAGGGAGCTGAGAACGACGAGTAGCGGCCATACGAGAGTTCACAATGACATTAACATCAAACCAAGTGGAAACGCTGAAACAGACGACGCCTCGCGGGTTCTCGCTTAATACGGGAACGCCCTGCGAGTGTGGAAAAGACGCAACAATACAAACACGATCGAAGTTGGGATACTCAGACTCAATGGTATTCTACCATCATTGTACGACGTGTGGCAACCGATTCGAGACATGGATTGAGGGATAAATGACTGATATTGATTCAATCATTGAGCGACTTGATCTCGTAATTTACACAAATCGGACGTTTCTGAACGCAGTATCAAGACAGGAGAAAATACGACATGAGCGACAACAAGAATACGAAGACAAGTACGGAGAACCACCAATATGAACAAACCGAACACGC
>LFCJ01003942.1_pt1 | contig 10878 bp, 13 predicted proteins | sample 643141 | NCBI WGS metagenome assembly LFCJ01 (sample SAMN03766243, study PRJNA286221) | soda lake metagenome | biome: soda lake; feature: Kulunda steppe; material: water; isolation source: sample B1-Br-g2 brine of Lake Bitter-1 | place: Russia: Kulunda steppe | collected 2010-07 | reverse complement strand
GCTGATGTTGACCCAGCTGTTGTAGAACGGCATCTGGCGGAAGTACAGCCACCAGGTGTACAGGGCGGCCAGCCACGCGATGATGGTGGGCGCGCGCCGCACCGACTGCGTGCAAGGGCAGGGGGAGGTGCGCTGCGTGGCCAGCCTTTCTGGAGCGCTGCATAGCCGCAGGCCGTGCTGCTGATGCCTGTCACGCGCGATGCGTGCAATGCGCTCCTCTGCCAGCCTGCCAGGCATGCGCAGGGCACCACCTCACGGTCTCGCATGCAGCTGTGGCCGCTGTGCCGCATGCAGGCGGCGGCGCATGGCCCGCGCACAGGGCTGCCCACACACACGCACACGCGCACTGCCAGCGCACGCGGCACCCACGTTGATGCCCACGGCGCACACGATGATCACCATCTTGGCCACCACGATCTTCATGCGCGTCACGGCTGAGGGCGAGGCCAGCCACGCGCGTTGGATGGGGTTGTGCTCGCTATTTGCCACCGCCTGCAAGGGGGCAGTGTCCCAGCTCCCAAGGTTAGCCCTCCAACACTGAGCTGCCAGAGGTGAGGTGAGCGACGCCCCATCCCAACTAACTGCCTAACTATCCCAACTATCCCAACTAACTGCCAGAGGTGAGCGACGCCCCATCCCAAGAGAGAGGCAAACGCCCACGGGCACTGAGCTTTCACCCATCCGGGGACGGGACGTCCCATGGCCAGCCCTTGGGCAATGAGCTGTGAGGCTGGCGCATGATCGCGGGCGACGATGGATGGGAGCAGGCCCGGCGCGCGCACCTCACGCCATATGCCTCAAGCTGCGGGTCAGCCAGGTGCTTTTGATCAGCACATGGGCGGCCCGTCGCGCGCTCCTCATGCCATATGCCTCAAGCTGCAGGTCAGCCAGGTGCTTGATCAGCACGACAGCCATGACAACTGCAAGCACCGCAGCACTTGGCTTGAGGGTGCTGAAGTCAGTTGACACCTCGAAGCCAAGTGCTGCAGGCAGAGCTCAAGGGCGCTCGTGAGCAGCGGAATATCCCCACTGCAGCCGTGGTGCATGCCATGCTGCCCACGATGAGAGGCAACCATGATGCCACGATGGTGAAACCCATGTGCATGCCAAATCGCCCACCGTGCACCCACCAGGATGCACGCCATGATGCCCATGATGAGGCCAAAGACGCCGCCCACAATCATGTGCGCGAGGTGCGGGTCCTCCGCGCAGTCTGCAGGCAGGCGAGCACAGAGAGCAGGTTGAGGCGTGTGTTGGGGACACGCAGGCTGCAAGAGCGCAGGCAAACAGTAGGAAGCAGGGTGGTGTAGCAAGCAGAGCAGGTAGAGGCGTGTGTTGGGGACACGCAGGCTGCAAGAGCGCAGGCAAACTGTGGGAAGCGGGGTGGTGTGGACACGCGGCTCCAGTGGGATTGAGCAGATCAGCCAGGCCCCTTGTTGCTTGTGTGCTGCCGTGCCGTGCAGCCAGATGACCACGATGTGTGCCGTCGGAACCTGTGTGCATGTTTGCTGCCCAGGTGCATGTCTGCAAGGTGTTGAGCAAGCCGCCAGCACTCACTGACGTCCCTGAAGTGGAGGTGCATGTTGGTGCCTCCATTGTTGTTGCTCTCAAAGTCACACTGCAAGCACAGGCAGCGGGCGCAAGGGGTTTGGGCGGGGGGTTGGTGGGAGTGGACAGACCGAAGAGCTCTGGGCGACCCTGACTTACGCAGGGGCCGCTGCGTGCGGGCATGCACAGGCCCCCGCCTAAATACTCACATTGAACATGAAGGTGAAGACGCTGAAGAAGGTCATGAAGCCCACCGTGAACGCGACGTCCATGCAGAACTGCAGGTACAAGGGGAGCACAGGGGCAGGCACCCGCTGGGTTTTGTCAGTGGGAACACGGTTCCAAGGCGGAGTCAAGACCTGACCCAGGGCAAGGCCCCGCCCTGGCCGCCACCCAGAAGGAAAGGGCTCACCTTTTCACGCACTATCGGCACAAAGCAACCGGGGGAATTGGGCTGAGAAAACAGCCCAGGCAAGACAAGATATATGGATGTTTGACGGTCTATGGGGTGCCCAGCTGAGCGGGACTGGGGGCAGAGCAAGCAGGACTGCAGCTGCAGGCGGCGCCCATCACTTACGTGCAGCACTTTGACCCAGTTCTTGAGGGTCTTGCTCTTCTGAACTTTGTGCACAGTGAGGCCAAGAGCCAGCATCCCCAACAGGAGCATGCCCACCACCGCCACGTGCAGGTACATGACATTGGTATACGTGTCATAGTCCTGCAACAGGCAACAAAAGCAGGGACGGGTTTTATTGAAGATCAGTACAGGCTTCATGCAACACTGGACTGCTTTGAGTACACCGCCCTGGGCCACCCTTCTATGTATCCCTGCCCAGGCAACTGCCCTCGCACAGATGCACGACTCACCCGATTGACGGCAACAGCAGAATGGTATGTAGACCAGGAGATGATCTGCCAAAACCTGTGGAGCAGACATAGCCACAATCAAGTGATCAAAAGGCAACCTTAAGGCTGCAACCATCTTTGGATGCAGCAGATGGGCCCAGAAGAGAGCTGGTAAGTCTGCTTGCGTTCCTCACTCCAGCTCACCAGTTGTAGTAGTCAATGTCCCAGCCCTGCAAAGAGGGAGAGAGCACGCGACGGGTTCCAAGAACCGAGGTCAGCAGTTGCAGGCCGTGGCAAGTGCAGGCAGGTCAAGCTCAACGCAATGTCCCACATGGTTCCCGCAAGACAAGATAAATGCAAAGCACACAAGCAGGGGTTGCAGCTATGCCTTTGGCAGTGCGATAGAGCGCAATCACTCACCTGGACTACTGGATTAAACACGACAAGGAAGGCTGTGAGGCCCTCCAGCACAATCTTGGCCAAACTGCGGGCACAGAGGTCATGAATGCATTGTTGACTGGCTTGCAGGGGCCCGGGATGAGTGCGCTTCATGAAAGCGACGACCGCTTGATGAACCTTGCATGGAGATTCTGCACACAAGAAAGCTTGTAGGAAAATGGGGGTGCAGGAAGCCATCAATCAAATTAAGTGCCTGTGCTTACTTGACTCTCCAGTCATTTGCAAAGGCCTTCTCTGAAGTCAGGGTGTCCAAGCAAAGGCAGACGTGCTCAAAGAAGCTCTTCTTCTCCTCCAGCAGATCCTCGTCCTCATCTCCTCCGTCCTTGCCCTTGGCCCTGAAGCAACAATGCAAGCAGCATCTCAGCTTGATAGACAAATTGAGTACCTTTCATAAAGAACGAATGGAAGGAAACCTAGCTATGAATGGGAGAAAACCTAGCTAGAGATATTTCTTCATGTACACGCAAGCGCAGGGCATGCAGGCATGCTGACATAGATGATATCCAAAGCAATGTAAGGTGACCTTGCTTGCATAACCTTCGACTCTGGGCATGCCGTCCAGCGTTCACAAACGTTGGTTGGGAGAGAGCAAGATTCTTGTTCCTGGCCATGCAAGTTGCAAGCACCAAGCAGGGTCCGGTCCAAGCCCTGCTTATGAACACTCAACCAACCCCAATCTAACATGCAGTGTGGAGTGCACCCTGTCGTCCCTGGGAATGCATGCCTGACTCACCGGCTTACACAGGGCCTGCGAGCCTGCTCCTTCGTAACCCGCAGCTCACCCCTCTCACCTAGGCGTTGCCACAATGCCTCAACACGCTACCTAGCTTCGCACTATCTCTCAAGACTCGTCACATCCTGTTCCCACCCTGCTGATACACTCTCCCGCTTGCGACCTCCGAGACATGCCCAAGCAAACCGCACCTTTTCTGCAGGTGCTGCACAGCGGACTGCTGGGAAGACGTGGCCGACATTCCCCCAGAGCTCGCCCCCGAGCTGGCGATGGACGCAGGCATTCTCTTCTAAAGTTCCACGCAAGCCAGCGGGACGGCCCCCAGACACCAACCAGGGGTCAATGGTAGGACATAGTGTCTGTCAAACACCACTTTGTGCGGTAGTCTTAGCACGATTATCCAAAAATTGGACGTTGTTGGTCAAAGTGCCGAAACGGTCAAATTGATGAAATAAATAGTGAAACGTTCAAATATATTAATAGACCAAAAATGACGCGACAGAAGGAAGTGGGCTGACGCACCCGTGCCAGGTGCCTTTTCCAGGGACCATGAGTGATAGGTCTTCCAGCGCTTCGTTTGCGTCGAGTCAGCGGGATGATGAGAAAAAGAAGAAGTAAGCGTGGGCCCGCATGTGCAAGTGTGGGGTTCCGTGATTTCATGCTTTTTGGTTCGGGGACAGCAAGCTTCGCATGCTCAGGCATTATACACATTTTGGGTGCTCAACTAGCGCCCTATGTGTCCATACTTGTGTGGCATGTAGCGCAGGCAATCCCTCATGCCATAAGCCCTCTTATTCTTGAATGGCCCTCCATGATGTTGGTTGCATACCCTTATGCATAGAACTTGAACTCTGCTGTAACGTAGGTGGTTGTATTGCCAGCTGCCCTGTGCGCACAAGCCCAGTGTTGAGGGCTCTTATCTCAGCATCACGTCAACTTGTGCACAGGCGGACAAATGTGTGCACGAAGATCTTGCTCTGGCAATGCCTGGCTGTCTTTGTGTGCAGACTTTCATGCAAGCGCACAGTTCCCCTGTCAAATCACCTGCGTTCTTGAATTCCACCCATGAATGAACTCGTTTCTGTTTTGCTGGACAGGCTCAAGGAAGATGATGGAGACGGGCAAGGGAATGAGATCGAAGAAGGGGAGGAAGAGCTCTTCGAATCACAGAAGAGCGTTCAGGTAGACAGCAGGCCGACAACGGACATTGGCCCTTGCTGCACCCTCTTTTATGCAAATCCTACACACATTGTCTATGATTGTGATTGGCGAGCTGAACACTCTCCTGCAAACCTGCAATCACGTGCAAACACCTTCCAGTGTCGTGGGCATTAACACCTATCTTTCTGCATTAGTCATGAGCAAATGGTCCTTATCCTTGAGGGTGTGCACATGCTTATTGCACCAACCGGCTGTGATTGCACTCTTATGTGCAGGAAATATTTTTCATGACTCTCTACACTCTCACCTCGGAAAAGGCCTTTGTCAATGACTGGAGGGTCAGGTAAGTCAACATTGCACGGCTCTTAAATGTTCGCTTTTGGATCCTGCTTTTCTGACAGGGCTTGAATGTGCAAGAGTCTAGGCAATGCCCATGCCGCACGAGCGTAAACGCACACGAACGAAACAGAGCAAACGCACACGAACATGACGCATGCCCATGCACATGTGTAAGTGCTTGTGCGCATGCCTGTGTACACAAGTGGCGCTGCCTTCTGGATTTTTTTGTTAACATTTATCCACATCTTTACAGTACCGTCATGATGGAATTGTCTTAGTATTGCTGCCCTGCAAGGCTATGGTGTGTCTGGATGACCGACTCTTGAGTAGGAAGACCGTCTTTCCTACTCAACTGCGTGTCAGATAAGGGAGCACACGGGGACATGTGCAAACATAATGGCTCTGCACCTGCGTGTACTGACTGTGGCACCTGCAGCACGGCCAAAGTGGTACTCGAGGGGCTTACAGGCTTCCTTGTGATTTTCAACCCGCTTGTCAAGGTAAGCTCAAGTCGGGGTGATTGTTGCAAATGTTGTGTGCACATAAATGTTTGTGTCATTACAAGCGCCACTAGGCAAAATAAGGCGCCCTTAATTTAGAAATCATCTGAAGCTGATTACCCATTCCTTCCTGTTTCCCTCCATATCTCCTTTTTGCAGGGCTGGAGCATCAACACAGGCTTGTGGTAAGCATGTGCTTGTATGGTGTGGTCACTCCCAAGCTGACATTCACTCGGAACGCATGATGACTCTTAATGTCTCATGCCTTATGGACACACCCTCACTACAGGGTTGCTTATCACAAGGATACCGGGCAAGATCTTGTCATGCGCAAGCTGAAATACATTAATTGCCTCAAAGTGTCCTTCACTCTGGATCTTGCCATGCGATTTGGATTAAGTACATGTGCCCTTCTCTGTTTCATTCTAGGATCTGGCAGATCATCACATGGGCGACCTACCATTCACCTGTCGCGTATTACCGGGTGCGTACAGTGTTGGAGCCAAATGAGGGCAGCTATTGTCTAAGACAATCACATGCATGTTCTCGCTAGGTCTCTTTTCGTTCTATCACTGCCACCAAGTAGCTGCTCAGCACTCGCCTGCACGAGCTGCAAAACACGCAGCGATCTGATCTAACAGGGTGCCATTCTTCCCCAGCCAACTTGCGCGGCCGCTCCTTTCCTGGCTCTTCCTCTGGTAGCTCCTATCCCCATGACAGGCTATCTCGCATGCAGCACGTGCCAACAAGGCAGTCCAACAAGCGTGCATGTCGGGTGCATGCAGGGGGCGAATGTGTGGCCATGCGTCGCCTCAAGGCTTTTGCAGCACCGCATGCATGATCACGTATGCCCGAGCACTCCTGCCTCAACGCCGTCTGCTAGCATTGACCCGTCGGCCGCGCCTGTCCTGCGTGCACGCCCTTGCAGGAGTATGAGGTGTACGTGCGTGTCATGTACGTGCACGTGGCCGTGGTGTTCCTGATGCTGGCCGCGTTTGGGCTGCTCATGTACGCAACCGCTCGCCATGTCGTGCTCACCAAGGGCATGCGGAAGGCCGTCAAAGTGCTGCAGGTGAGGAGGTCCAGTCATGCGTGCTGCTATGCCAATCCACGCAGCTGGCCTAAGGATGCAGCCAGCCCCTCACGCACAGATAGGACGCGGCGGCAGGCAGCGACTCCAGCCCCTGCCGGATGTCAAGCGCAGCCCCTGTTGTTGTGACCTTTCAAAGGGGGGTGTAATTCAAGGATCTGCAGGTGCAGGGCGCTTGTTGTGCCCCGCTGTGATGTGCTGCAGCGGCTGCGGGGTGCCCTTCAAGCAGCTCCTATCCTAGCCGCGATATCTGGACATGTGCAGGTGCACGGTCTGCGACGTAGCGCTCTCACTCCGGTGGGAAGACCTGCCTGCCCTCCCTGATGTGAGGGAGGTTGCCGAGGCTGTTCTGCTCCTGTGGGGCAACCACCCATCATTGAGCGAACCAGGCCTTGTCTGCCCTTCTGCCCATCTGCCCACCCAATCACACCAGCGCCACCTCCCCTGCCCTTGCGCAGTTCTGCATGGATGCCATCTTCTCCGTGCTGTTCATGACCGTCTTCAGCGTCTTCGTCTTCATGTACAACGTGAGTCTTCGGGGAGCAGTGCAGGGAAGCGTGCTGGGGAGGGGCATGCATGCTGCAAACGCAACAAACACACAGGCTGCTGCTGGGACTGGGTCAGGAGCGTGTGTCACGAGCTGCCTGGGGCTGTTGCCTGCCCGGGAAAGTTGCTGACCAACAGCTGTGGCTCTGCCCACATTGTGTCCCTGCCTGTCTGCTCCAATGACCTGCACCTGCCTGCTCTTGTTGCTGGCTTGTGTGGCGTGCATGGCTTGCGCTTGCATGGTCTGCGCTTGCCGGGTCTGTGCTTGCCCAGGGCGCCTGTTGCACACATTTGTGCTGCCTGCCCTGATGAGACTCAGACGCTGTTGAGGGAGCAGGTAGCCTTGCTGGTTATGGCCAAAGCGGGGAAACCTCCCAGGCTGGAGACCATGTCCCGTGCCCCCCTGCATCGTTCCCGCATGCCTTCCTCCACTGCTCCAAATCTCATGTCACCCCATCGTGGTTGAACTCGCGCCTGCTTGTCTTGGCCTTTTCCCAACGAGTCAATCTTCTGGTTGCCCAGTGTCATGCAAACACATGCTCTCTCAGTCTTAGCTGCTGTGTTTGCTTGGTTTGCTGCAGTGCCACTTCACAAATGAGGGAGACATCAAGGGGATGCATGTGCACTACACATCAGTGGGTGAGTGTCTCAGCCACATGGCCACACAGGAGGGGCTGCACATCATTGTCTGCCTGCTGCATCCTGAGGCTTTGCGCGCCAGCTGTCCGTTTTGTAGGAAAAGGCAAGGCCAAGGGCTGCCTGAGCCTCTTTTGCAGGGAATGGTGCCTCGCCGCTCACTCGTGCAAACACCGCAGTCTGCGCGCTTGTCTGAAAATTCTAGGGGTGGCAGGAGCAACCACTGAAGGGGATTGCATGGCTGTCGATAGATCACATGTGCCTGGCGACTTCAAATGATTCTCAAATGCATGCGTCAGGGCAATGCCCCTACTTCTGTTCAGATCCGGTGCGCTCGGCGGCCCCTGCGTCCTTGCAGCTGCGCGCCCTTGGATCAGTGCCAGGCCCTGCTTTGTAGTGCATGCCACTCGCAATGATGGGAGGAGTAGGCATGCCTTACCATGCCACACATCCACTGCTGGGGTCCTGCACGCTGCCAACAGCATGCAGCGCGGCACGTGCCTGCGGCCAGGTTGGTCTGGAGACAGCAGACTGCGATGTCCGTCAAGCTGCATGTCAGCTGTCCTGGCGGGCCCAGGGACCCAGATCTGCATGCCTGCTCCTGTGTTGCTGCTGCTGCCGCAGACTGCACCGAGTCCACCCACCTGGCCCATATGGTCGTCGGGGGCGTGTTTGCACTGCTGCTGACGGTGGCTTCCATTGTCCTGGTGGGTGAGGAGCGCACAGTGGCCACCTGCGCTGGTGCGGAGGAAGCTGGCGCAGGGGCGTGGTGTTGCAGGCGCTCATGCTTCCTTTTGCTGTCACCCGCATCCTGGTGCCGGGGTCTGCTTGCAGTAACCACCTTTGATCTGCACTGCAGCCATCCACATTCCGCTGCTGCCGCACCCACAGTGCGCTGCGGCGTGCGTTGGCGCACTGCTACACACACGCACACAGTTGCCCTCACGCAATCCTTCGTGTACTTGCGTTCTTGTGCTCCGCAGGCCGTGAGCGACTGCGAGCTGAGCCCGCTGTGCCGCCACACCTTGGCGTCGCCCGCCGCCATGATGCGCGTGAAGGTGGTCATCGCCAAGGTGTTTGTGATGGTCTGCGCAGTCGCCATCAACGTGAGTGAGGGAGGGGTGTTTGGTGCCAATGCGGGGGTGCGCTTTACGATTGATGGCAAGACTGATTTCTGGGCTTTCTGCCAATGAAGTTACATTTGTGCGCGAGGGGAGGCAGGCCATGGAGTTGGCCTGCTTGCGCGCCTCAGGCGCATGTGCCCCTTCCAGCGTGGGCTTAGGCAGACTGCGGGGATGTGTGTGTGTGTCTTCAGCTGCGCGCTGACAGTTGGGCACACTTGCGCTCCAGCGCTGTTGCTCTGGCTTGTGAAGACGCACGCACGCGCGCCTGCACACCCGGCCCGCCACGCACGCATGTCGCGCGTACAGAGCTCCCGCCAGGCGCCGCCCATCATCGTGTGGATCTTTGCGTTCTACATCTGGTGGCTGTACTTCCGCGCGATGCCCTTCTACAACCGCTGGGTCAGCCACGCCATCAGTGCCATGTGGCTGGGCAACGCGTACGCTGCGGGGGTGCTGATGGTGGGCGTGTGGGACGAGCGCGAGGGCGATCCCGCCTGGCATGACTGGCTGACCTGGGTGAGTGGGTGCGGGGGTGCTGGTGTTGGGCGTGTGGGATGAGCGCGAGGTCGACCTGCTGCTGGCATGACTGGCTGTCTTTGTTTAGTGGGTGCGGGGCCTTCCCGCTGTGGTTCATGTTGAAGGCCTTCAACATTACTTGGGCTGCAGTGGGAAGGCCCGCGGGTGCTGCCCCTGTGTTTAAAAAGGGTCATCAGCAGGGTGCATGCGGGACTCGCTTCCCTGCCCACCTAGTTCTCTTTTCCTTCTCTTCCCTGTGTTTGAAAGGGACATCAGCAGGGAGTATACTCTCCCCTATGGTCTGTAGGGCGCGTGCAACGACGGGGTGACCCGGCTGGTTGTGGGGGACCCTCCCTGCGTGTCGCATGCTCCCTGTTTGCGCTAGGAGCCGTAGCCCATGACTGCATGGTCAAGTGGGCGAGGGACGCCCTGGATGCTGCGTACTCAACACTGCTCATTCTGTCACCCTCATCATCGCTTTTGTTGCTCATGTGTCTGACTTGCGGTGTTGAGGTGGCCACGCCTAGGGAGTGGTGTGGGCGCACCCCTCAGACGGGCGCATGACGGTGGTCCCTGGGCAAGCTGGTGGCCCCACATCCCTGGGCAAGCAGGTGGTCCCATGTCCCTGGGCAAGCAGGTGGTCCCATGTCCCTGGGCAAGCAGGTGGCCCCACGTCCGCGTGTCCGGCACGCACGCAGCCCATGACAGGCATGCGGCGGCACTTGTGCGTGCTGCAGCCGCAAAGGCATGCCTAGGGTCCCGTGCGCGGCAGCAGCCATCGCTGTGGTGCCCTACCACGCGCGCACGCAGGCGGTGCTCAAGGGCATCTTCCCCGTCATGGTTGGCTCTGCGGTGGCCCAGTGGCTGATGCTGGAGTACAAGATGTCCAAGACGAAGAAGTTCATGGACCTGCCGCCCAACGTGGTGCTGCGGAAGGTTCACAGCTTCTACTGGGAGGGTGGGTGGGCGTGCTGCTGGCCGACCATGGCGCATTTGTGTACATGATGAGTGGACGTGCCTGTTTGTACCTTAGTGTATGTCAATGCATGTGGGGTCGTGCATGTGCATGTGAGTATGCAGTTGTGCGTTCGCGTGCTGTGACGCATGGCTTCTATCCGGCTGGTGCACCTGCACACACAACAACTGCTGTTGCCGTTGCTGCCTCTGCTTGCACGCTGCACGGGCGCCCAAGCTGCTTACGGCAGCCCACCCGGCGGCCGCCACTTGCTATGCAGCTGGCTGACCCGCGCTCGCTATGCAGCAGGCTGACCTGCGCTCGCTATGCAGCTGGCTGACCTGCGCTCGCTATGCAGCTGGCTGACCTGCGCTCGCTATGCAGCTGGCTGACCTGCGCTCGCTATGCAGCTGGCTGACCTGCGC
>LFCJ01003941.1_pt1 | contig 10878 bp, 6 predicted proteins | sample 643141 | NCBI WGS metagenome assembly LFCJ01 (sample SAMN03766243, study PRJNA286221) | soda lake metagenome | biome: soda lake; feature: Kulunda steppe; material: water; isolation source: sample B1-Br-g2 brine of Lake Bitter-1 | place: Russia: Kulunda steppe | collected 2010-07 | reverse complement strand
TCGTCGCAGAGTTCGTCTGCGAGTGTGGCGAGATCGTCTTCGAGAAGGTCAACAAGCTCATCTACATCTTGCGCATCGTCAGTAGAGAGATTCGCGTGTATCCAAGCTTTGAGTTGGGTTTCGATTTCAGACCCTGTACTGTCGTCTAGTTTGAGTGTTTTTGGAGTCGCTGGAGTTTCCTCCGGTGTATAGTCGTGGCCGAATTGTCGACGCCCTGCACGGATCATACGTTTTCCATATTCGGAAAGCGATAGATCACGCTCGTCGGCTTCTTTTACCCACTCGTCAGGTACGTCGGTCAATTGTAGGGATGCCATACGTAATTATGTATTTAGGACACAAACAAGTAAGTTTTTCGGGATCAAAGAATTACAAAGAGTGCAACACTCTGAAGCATAGAATTTATTATTATTTTAGACTGATAAACAGAGGGCTCTGTGATACATTATTAAATTACAAAGAGTGTGTCTATCACTTTGTGTAAATAAATGAATCTACTCCGTCTTGCTGTCCCAAACACTTAATACTGAACCTGATTCACTATATTGAATAAATGAGTGGATCAGAAAGCCCGACGATTTCGTTCAGCAAGAAGGTCGACGAGAAAGGGCGGCTCGTCATCCCAAAAGAGCATCGCCAAGCACTCACCATTGAAGGGAGGCAGGCACTCGTTGAATTCGAGGCGAAGAAAGTAACGTATCTCGACGAAGACACCGGGGGTGACGCCTAGAGCTGACGCTCTGTACGGCGAGGAAAGGGGAACAAAAGTATGGATGTTGTTCCCCCTCTGATGGACATCTTGGCCGGATGGTCCATCTACTCCTTGCTTTCCTGAGTATTAGGGTCTTGCTCATCCCGAAGCTACAGGTTGCACTTGCTGAATGTCGTGTTATCGGCGGTGATGAGCCATGAGCGTCGATAATTTCGACGGTGACGGAGTTGCTGATCAGCCATATATCATCTATGCGTTCGACGGCGGCGACGAGATCCGTACACGAGCTAATATCGGCTGTTTTGATTGGGGTGCAACTATTGAAATGCAACCTTTAGGCAATACTTTAAGTCACTCTACTTCACAAATCAAGCTAACAGCTAAAGAAAATAGACTCAGTAAAAGAAGCGGACGCTTGAACACCTCCTGCTTCTTTCCAGACCATAATAAGCGTTTGCCCTCAGAGAGCCTCTGCTCTATCTCTCGCCGTGTTTACAGGCGCGTAAAGATATGACCACCAATAGAATGTCACCAAACACCGATCCCACAGCGAAACTCGACGCTAATAGCACTACAGCTGCACGATAGTCATGACTCACCAGTATAGTTCCAAACGAAGATCCGGGCCTGAAGCTCCTACACTCTGTCCCGGATTTCGTTTTGTAGTATCCTTGAAGCGGATCGTGGATATGATCCTACGGGGAGCGTGTGACGGTATGCTCCTACCAGTAAAGTCGACGTTGGGGTTCAAATCCCTTTCGGCGTTTCCTGGTTGTAGGTCGATCTCCACACAGTCCGCTTCGCCAAACGGCGGGCTCAATGCATACAACTCACAATAAGCAAGACCGACACCCTGGCATTCGACAAGTTGCACCTGATGGATCGCTTTCGACAGCTGGTGTTCTCGTCAGTGATGTCTCGCCACGACTCACTGAGTGGCTTCCAGACCTACTCGACGGACTTCTACCGACCAGCGTTCGACTCCTTCGTGAGTACATCGCTCAAACTAATCCAGAAATCCTCTCACACGGCCGATACGGGTCGTTGGTAGGCACATTGCAGGCCGATACCCTCGGAGTCACGCACCGAGAGTGGGCGTCGACGACCGACACCTGGAGCGATGACGAGGCTGAAGCCGTCGAATACCTCTATTCGCTGTTCGACCGGGCTGTGAAGTACTACGATCAGTCGACCGACGGGCTGTCGAGTTACCACCGGCAGCGGCAGACCGATCTCGACGCTGCGCTGACGAAGATTGGGACTGGCAAAGGGCCACTGAACGGAGGTCTCGAAGCACTGGCCAAAGGCCCTGTCGCGCTTCACAACGATCTTGCCGAGACGCCACTGCCGATTACCCTCATCCTCGATGGATCGTCTTGGACGACCCTCGACGACCGGTCGACGGGTGTCCGAGCACTTGCTGCAATAGCGGTGCTTGGATCGGCGTTCGATGTTCGTCTCGTTATCTCGCCTGGCTTAGAGAGTCATCTCCAACAGCGGTATTCCAACTGGTATGATGCACATCTCGGTCTTACTGAGAGCGTGGATAGGTCCACACAGCCAACAGTAGATACAGCTGATCAATCAATAGAGACGACCCGTCGACGCGCGTGGGAAGCACTGCAAGAGCTCCCAGAAGACTCTGGACGGCTCCGGTTGCTTGGCAACCTGCCAGTCGACTCCTCACGTGACTACCGGGACCTCAAGCAGGACGACGAAATCGGCGTCACACCGGGGACTGTTGGTCGCTACGTGCTTGAACTCGAAGAGTTAGGTCTCGTCTCCATTGACCGCTCTGGGCGGTACAACAGTGCGTCTCTCACGTCAGTTGGTCGGGTTGCCGTCGAGGAGTTTCTCACCCCCGATTACCGGACGATTCACCCCTCCCAATCGAGATTGCAGACGGCTCTTACGCCGACCCCTCAGTTCGATGCAGGTACAGTGTATCGAGCGCAGGCAAGGACGGAAGGGGGGGAGGGGACACCTTCGACAGCGACCGCCGAGGAGTGGATAAGTGCGACAGGCTCGCCTGCTGACGGCGACAGCTACGTCCAGTGGCTCGACGGCCCAACAGAGATACTCGACGCCTGGGGTATGCACCAACGCTACCATGCTGGCCGCCGAAACTGTGGGGTAAACCTCGTTGATGACCGTCTCTCGAAGTTCGATGACGGACGAATTTCGTATCTCAGCTGTTTCGATGACGATCTACTGGTAATGTCTCAGTGGGGTGGTCCTCTACCAACACTGGGACGTATTGCGGGAGCCTTACTGAGCGATAAAGCATTGAGTAAGATACTAACTCCATCTGCCCTTGGTAGTGAATTCGAAGCAATTGATGATGCTGTCGTCGACAAACTGGACGAAAAGGCAGGAGAAATAATCCGTTGGGGCCACCAGATCGGCTGGTTCAGTGAAGACGAAGAAAAGTACGACAACTGGAGAGAGCGTATCGGTACTGTCCGAAGCCTTTGTCTTGAGAAAGTCGGAGAACTCACCAACAGCGACGATGTTGAAGCTCGGAAAGAACTGTTCCGAGACCTTCACGGGTTGATTGCCTCGGCGACTCAGCTTTATTACGCAATCGACGTCGACGTGACGATCAACATCCGAATGCCGGACACTGGGATGTTGATTCGGGATGACAAACGCTTGAATGACTTCCTCGATTTCGCTCGATACACGGTCCCCAAACAGTCTGTCTACGGGATTCACTCTGGATACCGGATGCTTCTGGAAGACCGCGAGCAGAAACTAAAAAAGCGGCTTCCATACGATGTCGACGAGTCAGATCCAACGATGCATCTGACGGCCTCGTGGGTGTTTTCGGGACCGACAATGACTGATCTCAAACCACAAATTGAGAAGGCAATCGAACGGGAGGCCGGCGAGATCCGCGAGGCTATCGCGGATGGAACAGAGGCTGCACCGGTGATGGAGATTCCAGTGCAGATCTCGAATACGTATACTGCAACCCGTGAGCTCGTCGAGGAGTTTTCGACTGCGAAAGGCTACGAGGTGTCGCATCGCGGTGATATTCACGAGCGAAACGACGACCTAGAGCGGTTAGTCCGGCTGTTCCTACGGGTGTTAGGCACTGCTGACCGGCCGCATCGGGCTTGTCCATCCGACGTTGCCGAAGCAATGCTCCACATCGCTCGGTCAACGCAGAGCTTTGATTTCATCAGTGTCAGAGATATCAGCTACGGGCTCTCTCAGCTGCCGGTCGACCGGCTGTTACCAGAGCTACCGCCAACAGCGACGAAACTGCTGAAAACACTGCTTGATGCAGACGATCCGATGGGTCGCTCCGAAATAATTGAGGCCGCTGGGATCTCTGGAAGCAGTTACGACCGATATATCAACGAGTTGGCGGCGTGGGACATCATCGAGCCGACCGAATCCGGGGGTCGACGGCGGTGGGAAGGCCACTTAGAGCCGTGGTGGAGCCCGCAGAGTCATCGCGAAGAGCCGTTTGCCGATCCAGATCCGGATACGGGGATCGTCGACGCCGAGTTTGCTCGTGATGTAGGGAGTCGAGTGATGTGCCACTACATTACCCACTACGATCTTCCCGAGTTAGAAGCGGTGTATATGAGCGGGTTCGCACCGATCAGTCCGGATGACGATATTGAAGAGTTATTTGAGGCCCATCGTCGGTTGTCGAGATGGTGGGCTTTCTTGTGGGGGGCGTTTGCTGATCAAGCAGATCTCGAAGAAAATCCTGCTGCCGAGCTTTGTGAGTCAATTCGGGTAATTAAGATAGGTCAAACCTCATGCACCGATCTGACACAATTCTCTTTTGAAAGAGTATCCTGACGGTGGTTGGCTGGGGTAGCAGTGCTTCCCCGGACGACGCCAGCCAACGGCAGTGGACAACCAAGATGAACCAAGTGAAATCCAAGTAAGAACCAAGAGCACTACCTAGTTTGGGTGAAGCTAGGACCAAGTCTTGGTACCTGTGTGACGTCCTTTGTAACTAGCGACAACATTATCTGGATATACAACGGGGATTGACGAACTAGGATCTGATCTTCTACAGATAAGCAAGGCGAGTGCCTCAGGGTTTGACCCCGAGGCGATTTATCTAGGTAAAGTCGTGATCTCAATTTGACTTTTGACTCTGGCCGTGTCCGAGTTTTTGAAATCAACTCGAATGAAAATCTGGTAGATGCTTGGCGTCAATTAGTTTTGACGCCGAACAGCCAGCAGAGCAGCACCGATGAGAGCGACGAGAGCCACGAGAACACCGAAGCCTGGGATACTATCGTCAGTTTCTTCTGACTCTTCGATTGGTACATCATCGTCTTCATCTGTGACATCAGCTTCAACCTCGCCGACAGTGAACAGCGAGAAGCCATCAGTCTCAGCTGAGAGAATCACTTCTTCGTTTGTTACTTCTACCACATCTGTTGAGAGTTCCTCCCATCCGTCGTCAGTCCCATGGTAGATAGTCACGCTTTCGGGATCTGTAACGTCGTCAGCATCAGTACTCATCGTAATTGTGGCAGCCCGATCAGGATTGTCTGGTGAGATACGGGCTAATCGGGTAACGCTGACAGAGCTGGTCTCATCGTCGGCAACCTCATCATCACTCTCCCCAGCGACATCAGCATCGAGTGACTGCTCGATGGACTGCTCACTTGTTTCAAGTACATCAGCATCGCTGTAGTCTTCTATACTTACCGAGCCTTCGACATCGTCATCTGTGAAGGTGATCTCTCGGACGGAGTCGCTGTCTGCGCTGGTGTCAATGGTCACACCTGATACCTCTGGATTCGCGTCCTCAATGACGATCTCAGATTCTCTATCGGGCTCACTCTGTGAGATTGCATCAGTGACATCCGCGGTCGCAGATGGCGTGTCATCGGTTGTATCGTCGGTTGGTGTAGAGGCACCACCACCGCCACCACCACCACCGCCGGTGGATGTGTCTTCCTCTTCTTCTTCTTCCTCGTCTGCAACGGTCACGCTAACACTTTCACTGTTCTCGTTGCCACCGTCGTCGACAACCGAGAGTTCGACAGTGAAGGAGGCTCCAGCTTCAACTGATTCGATCTCTGCCACTGCTGTTCCTTCTTGATCCTCACTATCGAATTCGTCAGCGATGTCGAAAGTATTGAATATTGACTCACTTTCACCGGAGACCGATAGATCAGTGTCGTCCGCACCGAATTTAATATCTGATCCGACAGCTTCGTAGTCGAACTTGACGGTTGCTGTCTCACCTGCCTCAAGCTCAGTGTCACCGCTTTGGTCGGTGATTGTTGGCGGGTCAGTGTCTTCGACTCCCCCACCGACTTGACTGAATCCTGGTACTGTCCCGACGAGCATCCCATCTTCGATGGTGGCACTACGTGTCTCGTAGCTGTCGTCATCGTCGGGCGAGTAGAACAACACCGGATTATCGGTGTCCTCGTCGACGTTGTCGATGTTCTCAACTGGAATCCGAACGTCTGCTTCGGTTAGTTCGTCGTCTTCAAGACCGATATCATTGACATCGGCGAACGCACTACCGAACTGACTGTCAGCCAGCTCGGTGCCAGAAGGTGCGGAGGTACTTTCCGATAGGCTTGCACTCCGGTCGAAGTCCTCACCAATTGCTTCAAGATCGGCAGCTAGACCGTAATTACTGCCAATTGTGTCTGTTTCAGGATCTACTTCAACATTGCCTTCATCTTCTGGATCAATTTCATAGTTCGTCGTTGTCGACTCTAATGTTGCAGATTCTTCGTTGCCGAAAATATCTTCGACAGTCGCGTCAATTTTAGTGGTTGCTTCTCCCTCGAAGCTACCATCAAACTCGATGGTGAACTCATTTGATTCTCCCTCTGGTAATTCAGGCGTTTCATCATTACTATCGACATCAATGTCAAGATCCTCGACAGTCACCGGTTCGTCGGCAGTAATCTCAACAGTCGCATCGTCGGTGCCGAGGTCATCAGCAGCAAGCTGGATCTCCGGTGGCGTCGTATCGAATGTTACCGTCGGACCCTCGGCGTTGTCAGTGTTCCCCGCTTCATCCTCTGCGGTCGCAAACGCCGTGAAGTCACCGTCCGCGATGACGTCGTCGGGTTCTATCGTCGTCGAGACCTCGGTTTCGCCGTCCTCGATGGTAACGGTTGCCTTCTCATCAGTTGTCGACGAGGTGAAGTCCGAAGCAAGGCCGAAGAAAACGTCCGCGTCGGTGTTCTCCGCGGTCACGTCCGCAGTGACGGTCACGGATTCGCCCGTATCGAGATCGTCGGTCTCACCGTCAACCTGAACATTCTCGATAATGGGTGCGGTGTTGTCTACCTCGATCGTGTCCGTAGCGGTCACTTCGTTTTCGTCCTCATCCTCAACGGTGAGCACAGCATCGTATGACCCGTCGTCCGCAACCTCACCGTCTTGATCGGTCGTATCCCACTCAATGTCTTCTTCGTCCTCAAGTGCATTTGTAATATCCTGTTCAAAGACAACTTCATCATCATTGTCGCGGATTTCGATATCGGCGGTTTCGACCTCTTGCTCGGTGTTGATGCTAAAGTCGGCCGGACTGTTCTCGCTAGCCGGGCTGGTTGCATCAAACGTGACCTGTGGGCCCCCTTCGATGACGATTTCCTCAACTTCGAAAATGTTTACGACGCGATCATCGAAGTCGCCGAATGCTGCCTCTCTGTCAGAAGTACTGTACAGTTCGAGGCTGGCATCGTACTCTCCATTCGGGAGGTCAGAGACATCAACGGTGAACTGGAATTGCTCGTCTCCTTCGTTATTTTCGACATCGATTGGTCCGATTCTGGGCTCGTCGTCACTGACGAGATCCTCGAGCGTAAATTGGGCGGACCAATCAGCATCGACTCCTTCATTCAGGTTCTCACTCGGAACAGTAAACTCAATTTCACCGGTTGTCCCATTTTGCTGGATACCGTCACCGACGTTGTAGCCAATGCCGATGAGGCGCTGGTCAGTTGAGTCGACTGTTTCGTCGTTACTGTCGAGTAGTCGGACTTCGTACTCACCGAACGGATCTGATTGTTCATCAGACGAGTCAGCGACGCCATCGGCGAACATACTCGTGTCGCCGCTAACGGTAGCGTCGACTGTGACAGATCCGTCCTCAACATCATCGGTACTAAGAACGAGTTCCGGCGGGTCGCGAAGTTCGCCATCGCCACCGTAGATATCGAATTCGACTGAGGTGGCATCGACGATCTCCGCGTCGTCAGCTGGTTTGATTGTAACGATGTCTCCGTCGGTGTTCTCTATCTCGAACGTTGCATCAGCATCACCACCAACGAGTAGTTCGTCTTCAGAGTTTACAGGCACGACGTTGAGTTTCTCAGCGACGAGACTCGGGTCGGGGCCAGTTCCTCTGGCACCACCAGAGTTTGAGTCGTGTTCGATATCGACATCGGCAATGGACTCATCGGTCGACGCATCAAATTCGGCGTCTTCGATCTGGACAATGCCGACATTGTTATTCATATCGAACAGTTCGTCGCTGATCGCGGCACGTTCGTCGGTATCGAACTCTTGTCCGTTTATACTAACCTGTTCGTCTGACTCAGCAAACTCATGATCTGCATCTAAGAGTGTGATGTCTCCCCCTAATCCACCTGATGGGATTCCGGAAACATCGTTCTCTTCAATCGTCACCTCGCCACTTCGAGAGAGAATACCGTTTCCTTCTTCGCTCGAATCTGGATTGATGACGTTATTCGTGATTTCTGTACCGGTGGCATCAGAGTTTGCAAAAATCACGAACTCAGGATCCTCTGTGTTTACAGTAAATCCATCAATCGTGGTATCCGCTGCTGATAGAGCTATACCTGTTTCTGCTTCGATAATGGTCGCATCAGGTGTGCCAGCCGACTCTAATGTTACTCCCTCAGTTTCAATTTCTATCAGATCCTCTATTTTGTGCGTTCCTTCCTCAACTTCAATTACATCGTCCTGATTAGCATTTCTAACGGCACCCTGTATACTTGAAAAAGCATCACCGTCAACGATCTGCACGCGGTCGACAATATCGCCGTCCAAGTCATCCAACCACGGATCAAACTCGACAACTAGCTCGTTTGTATCGGGGTCAAAGTCTGCACTAATTGAGTCTCCTTCACCAGGACCTGCCCCACTCGGACCATCGTCACTTCCCCACCAGTTCGAGGTAGCATCGAGTGTTCCGTCGCCAGCGACTTTGAGGCCAGTACCACCATTTCCGACGATATTATTTTGATTAGTACTTATTTCGCTGAGATCGATATCATTTTTTTCGAATGTGAAGGTTGTATCACCCTCTCCAGGAATTCTGATACCGAAGTCGTCGTTGTTTTTGATGTCATTATTAGTAATATCGACATTCGGATTTGGCCCATCATCGAAATTACTGACAGTGACTCCGAATGCGTTGTCCTCAATTACGTTGTTCGTGACCTCAATATTGTCCATCTTATCGGACCCGTATCCGGTGGTAATTAGAACGCCACTACTGAACCCTGAGACGCTATTCTCATCGATCGTGACGCCGTCATCATGGATACTCCAACCCTCATCATCAACGTAGATTCCGAAGTTCTGATCATTCTCGTCACTGCTGTCGGTTTCACCCTTGACGATATTGTTCTCAATGGTGACCCCACTTACGCCGGTCTCACTGCCGGTGTCGGCATTAACGTAAATGGCCTGTGCGGGTGCATCATCAGCAGCACCCGTGCGTTCGACGGTGAACCCATTGAGTGTAACACCATCATCGTTGATTGTCACGGCTGGATTTGCTCCAGATCCATCGTAGATGATTGTGGTGTCTTCAGCATCTCCACTTGATGTGAGTTTGATGCCTTCAGTTTCGATCGTCACCGACTCATCGTACGTGCCTTCTTTGACCTCAATTGTATCTCCAGAGTCTGCATCATCGATTGCAGCCTGAATACTGGTATACTCGTATTCACCGTCTCCATCAAGACTATCGTCAACAGTGAGAACGCCACCATGCTCGTCCGCTGCCGCTATCCCAGCAAACCCGACTGTTCCAATCGCAACCATGGAGATGACCATGATCACGGCGAGCAGAATAGATCGATGTCTCGCCGAGTCGGCGTCCGTCATAGGTCACCCCTGGCAGTCGAAAACAGTTCATACGTCACTGAGCATTCCCACTGAGTACTCATATCAAACCTCCGCAGTAATCGATAATTGTAACCGGTTTATCTGTCGTCAGTCGTCCACATTTCTGATACATGTTAGTGTGCGTCACCCACTTGTTCAACCCACAAATGTCTGACAATCTGGACAACAAATTACTAGTTAAAATTTCTTTTTGTCAATGCAATAATTATATTTCAACTGAACGCAGGTGCTGAGTCTCCTTGCTTCAAAAGCCAACGGCCTTCACTACAGGCTCATTGAGCGACCGATCTTCGCCTCGGTGGGTTCACCGAGATATGGCTCAATTGCTGAGTAGTCACTCCAGCCACCGATCGACATCATCGTCCGAACGTCGACACCACGCTCGACCATGTGATAGGTCGCCCAACTGCGTCGGAGATCGTGGCTGCTGACGTGCTCCCAGCGGTCGCCGTGGTTGTCGACCAGTTGGCTAGCTGCTTCTTTCACCCACCGACGGATCGACCCCGTGCAGACAGAAACAATCGGCTCGTCGCTATCGTGATCACGTTCGCTGACGAACCGCTGAATATTCTCTGCAACCGGTTCGGGAACCCAGGCGTCGCGAGTCTTCGGGCCGCCACCTTTCGTGTTCTTGCCCTGGACCTCGACGAGCCAGCACTCACCGGTCGACGACCACCGAAGTTCGTTGAAAGCTGGATAGTCTACTTCGTCCGCGCGTAACCCACAGCGAACCATCAACTGAATCGCAATTTCTCGCTCCCAGTCGACTGAGCGGGCGGCCCTTTCGAGCAGATCGGCTTCTTTCTTGAATGGGTCGAGTATCATTTTCGGGTACCCTCCGCTGTCGTCCTTAATCCGAACCATATACGAGTTAACTTTGTCAACTCGTATAAATTTTAGTTGTTACTGTACCGATTCGACTGGTATATCGACTATGCCCTGTCAAAATATACGAGTTGTATAACAACCCGGATATGAGATTGCGATTGATTCTCATTATCATGGGTAGTGGTTATTTTGCTAAAGTGCTGCCATGACTGTTCTATACGGTAAAT
>LFCJ01003939.1_pt1 | contig 10881 bp, 15 predicted proteins | sample 643141 | NCBI WGS metagenome assembly LFCJ01 (sample SAMN03766243, study PRJNA286221) | soda lake metagenome | biome: soda lake; feature: Kulunda steppe; material: water; isolation source: sample B1-Br-g2 brine of Lake Bitter-1 | place: Russia: Kulunda steppe | collected 2010-07 | reverse complement strand
CTCCTCCTAATCCTCCTCCTCCTCCTCCTCCTCCTCCTCCCCCTCTGAGAGGACCACCCAGGGCTGAGCCTTGTCCTGCTGCTCTAGGGACTGTAGCTTGGCCAAGTGCAGGTCGCTGTACAACCACACCAAATCAGTAGCATGCTTGGTGGTCAGGTGGTTGTGCCAATGTTGCGGCTGTTGCTATGCACGTAGCTAGGCACTTCAATGATAATTTGGTCCCAACCAGGGCCCTTGGATCAAGGCATTTTATGTGTTATGGCCACATGCCAGTCAGAAGGTACTTTTAGAGGTTGTTGGGCTTCTCCTGACCCCTCTGGTCTAGCCTCTGTTTTTGACAAGTTGAATGACAAACACAAATTTTCATGCTGGGGACCTCCCAAATATCCATTATTAATAACAAAGCCCTAAAAGAGAAAATTGCGCAGTTCGGCGCTCTGTTTGATCCACAATGTTGGTATTTCCAATATTAGCTGCTTAAATCCCAAATTAGGCGGCATTTGCTAGTGAGTGCCAGGATGCAAAGTATTAGGATTTCCTTTCCAATGGTATGCCCATATGGATCATCCTGAAACTTGCTAAAACACTTATTCCCTGATGTGCAAGCTTGCATCAAGTGTCAGACCTTGGAGGCAGAGCCGAGTCCAGATCGCTGTGTCCTTCACAGCCTATAAGATACTTGTGACCTGCTGCCTCCTGAGATCTAGATTGAAGCATCTTGACTCGTAGCTGAAACAGTTCTCATGTGCCTCATGGTCCCTTTCAGGTGCCCACCGTGTTGTATGAAGGCTACAGCGATCGCGAGGGAGCATGGGGGGTTTACCGGTGTGACAAGCGCTCAGCAGGATTGGAAGGAAGTCTCAGCAGAGCACACCAGCCTCGTGTATTCAGGCTCTTCCGGAAGCTGGAGGATAGCGATGAGGATGCAAGCTTGAGCTCGTTTGTTTGATCGATTTTTTTGTGGTTGCTAAGTGATCAAATCCGGCTAGACCAGACAAACATATCATTAACTTCCCGATGCACACTCGCTTTTAAATTTCTCGAGAAGGCATAACCAGAGAAGACGGGAAGCAGAGCACAATGCTCATCAGAAATGCCTCGCGCCCTCAAGAGACCCAGGTACATTGTCCTACCAAGGCCAAACCTTTGCTTGAAATGCAGCAATTGCTCTTGCTTTAAAGCACTTACCACTGTTGGTCATGCATATGAGATTTGATGCTCAGCATGCAGGCATGCACACAAAAAGGTGCACTTAAGAGTTACATAGTCATTTGTTTACACATGCGATCATTCACAAGCACACGCACGCGCGCGCGCGCGCACACACACACACACACACACACACACACACACACACACACACACACACACATGTAAACATGCAGACACACACTCATGCAGACATGAAGACACACATAAGTGCTACACACAAAGCACAAACGGACAGATGCTAACATACAAATACGCACGGGCATATACTCAAATGCACCCAGTCCCATGCACACACTACCCCCCAGGTCCTGAAGGCTGCAGTAGCAGGTATTCAAGGGTTCTTACTGGGTTCCACCAGCCCTGCAGAGTCCCTGAGATCCAGTAGCTGTGGTAGTGCCAGTCGCAGCTTCAACAGCGATGCTGGCGATGGGTACAACAGTGGAGGGATGGAGTCAGGCAGTGGAGGTGGCGCAAGGAGAGGAGGAGGGGGGGGCAGGCGGGGGGGCTGGGACAGCCCAGCAGCAGTAGCCAAGGAGCTCAGAAAGCAGTGTGAGGCATCTGCAAGGGAGGCACTGGAGCAGCAGACAGCCAGAATGGTGTGTGTGTGTGTGTGTGTGTGTGTGTGCTTGCACGGAACTTGCTGAGATTTGTTGACATGTGGTACACAAAGCTGACGGATATGCATGCCTCAATGTATGAGTGACAAGTGCTATGCAGTTCCCGTTGGATGCCCTGCTGCTCTTAGAAAGATTTCGTGTGTGATTTGCATGAGCTTCTTTTATACATACATAGACGCACGTGCAATAGTACAGCAGAAGGTGTGCTGCGCACTGCTGTTCCGGGCCTGCTTGTCTCTCGTTGGTCAGATTTACACCAGAGGCGATGCACGCACCCATATCACTGGGGTTGCCTGTGTCACGCCTAGCGGCTCTTGTATGATTTGCAGGTGATGAATGACCCCATCGCCCAGCTCATGGCCAGCAGGGGCATGCCTCTGGGCATCAACGTGAGGCACAAAGCAGGTGTGACAAGTGTATACGTTTATGTGTGCACATGCGGGTGTGGGTAATGAGAGCACATGTGCAACATATCATGTGGGTATGAGCGTACGTGCGCGCGTAAGGCTGTGCACCAGCTTGTTGGGTGCACTTCACTTGGTAGCGTACCACGTACCGCAAAAAATGTGTTAATGTCTCTCAGCAGTGGGGACCTCCTGCAGAGCCTGCATATACCTCCGCACACATGCATTATTCCTTGCATGCATGTGGAACAGGTGCCACGCCCGCATCACACAGCAGCTCCTCAGCCTCCGCTCATGGCAGCAGTGGTGTCTCTGTGCTCATGGATGCACACATGCGTGCGGAGGCCTACGCAGCGGGTCAGCCGGACATGGAGCATGCTGTGTTCAGGAGGGCGCAACCCTTCGAGTATGACAATGACTACTTCAGCAAGGGTGGATACAGGAGCTGGCCTTATGACCAGCATGCAGAGGTCCAGACACTGGCAGATGTGGCCATTGAAGTAAAGCAGGTTGAGGGCCAGGACCAGCGGGAGTGGCCTGTGCAGGTGGGTCAAGATGCTGTGCGCTCAAAGTGCACTGCAAATCTGCAGTTGTGAGACCACACATGCATGCACTGATCACGCTCACGCACAAACATGCACACATATGTACATGTACGTGCAGACCCGTGTGTGCAAGCCCGTGCATGCAGACCCGTGAGCGTGCAGACCCGTGTGCGTGCAGACCTGTGTGCATGCAGACCTGTGTGCATGCAGACCCGTGTGCGTGTAGACCTATGCGCGCGCATTCACACATGCAATGACACTTACATCTGCATGGGAGGCTGATGGACACAAAAGTCGAGATATAGAGGCCGGTAATGCTTGAGCGTCTCACAGGGTCTTTGTACTTGAAACTTGATGCAAATATAGCTGTGAGCTTCTTTCTTTTCATTTCTCTGGTGGGTCAAGCAGTGCCTACGTTGTTCTTCTTTTCTGTGTGAGCAGGTGGCACAGCAAGCTAACGCAGAGAGCCCACCTGAAGGGGGGGGGAGCCGTTCCATGGGTGACGGTGCTGGCAGCAACTCTGATGGGGAGAGTGGAGACGGAGGCGGGAAGGAGGAGACTGGAGGCCGAGTGTGGGAAGGCATGACAACTTCAGCCACGTCAGCTGAAATTGCACAGCAGATTGCAGACAGCAACGCAGGTAGGAGTGGGATCGCAAGGCTCTGTGTCCCCATAAATATTGGGAGGCTTGAGTGTGCTTGTGGTTTGGTGTGGAGGAACTTGACAGAGCATGCTGGCTTAAGTGTGCGGCAGCAATCTTTTATGTGGCTTCTACTCTATTACCCATCACTCACAGGCTCTATGGTGCCCATTGTTCCTTTTACGGCAACTTTCCAAGGCGCCTGCATTCCACTTCATGTGCCTGCAAAGCAATGGCCCAGTAGCTCCTGTGGACCTAGGTCTTACTTCATGCCTGAAAGTTGATGCAGGTTAGCCAGGTCTGCGTATGATTCTAGGGTACAAACTTATTCAGTTCTTGCGTGAGTGCATGTACCATGTGCATTTGAATGCTAGAACCTGCACACACACGTTTCGACAGATGTACACATCCAACATGCTTAAACTGTGTGCATGGACACACCGTTTTGCACACATGCAGAGCTGGCGCGCATGGCGGCTGAGGCTGAGGCAAGCAAGGCCGGCATGACTGCTGCCCACTCTGGGGAAGAGGATGACCTGCAGCTGGGGCCTGAGGATGCAAAGTACAAAACGCTTGAGCAGATGAGCGCAGACATCAAGGGCCTTGACGAGGTGCGCGGACTGCAGACCCCTTCCTGCCGCTTAACCAAATGAATGGATCAAGTGGACTGATGAAAATGGATGGATCTGAGAACTGTGAAGGCTGCCATCATCACATGCGCTGCTCAAGGCAACCCTCAGAATGCTCATAAGTTGCCCTGAGTGCTGTGTTCTTGATGTTGCAGGTGTTTGAGCTGCTCGCATCTGTGCCTTGGCTGGATGAGGATGACGTCAAACAAAGGGAGCTGAAGGGCATGGCCATGGTATGCGCATTGGAAGGATTAGCTATCTAAGAGACCTGCAAGCAGGCTTACAGGTGCAGACACTTGGTAACTGCGCTTTTTTGCTGGCCAGGACACCTTGCAGCATGCTGTAACAGGCCCTCGCGCTGTCTTGCCTGTGGTAAAAACATGCTCCGACTAGCAAGCCTAGGACCTGGATTCCCTGTACCAATAAAGATGGTTTTCCCTTCTATTTCATGCTTGTTTACATGCTGAACATGTGCAAGACCAGTCTGCAGCCATAAGGGCTAACTGCAGCTATTGGAAAAGGACAGTTGGTGTTGTGTGCATTAGGTGACCTTGCTGGGCACCTTAGAGGACGTGGGCTTCAACATCAGACCATATGTTGAGCGCATCTGGGCAGGTGGGTCTTCCTGTAGGCGTGGTGGGTCTTTCTGTAGGCCTGTAGGCGTTGCGGGCCTGAAGAGGGTCTTCCTGTAGGCCTGTAGGCGTGGTGGGCCTGAAGAGGGTCTTCCTGTAGGCGTGGTGGGTCTTCCTGTAGGCCTGTAGGCGTGGTGGGTCTTCCTGTAGGCGCTGAGGCCAACTGTGGTTGCCCAGGTATTGCTTGGGCTGCACACTGCTCCCATGTTTGCCAACCAGGCAAAGTCAAGTTAGGGTCAACATACAAGGTAGGGTCAGCCATATCCGCTGGTGTCTCCTCTCCCGTGTCTGCCTATCAGGTAGGGCATTCACCTGGACACTTTGAGCTTAGGTTGTTTAGTAATCCCATAAAGGAGCGCATGTGATGAAGATCAACACAGCTTATGCTTGAGCCTTGGTGCCACCTGATAAACTCCACAAGGATGCTATGGCTTCTACCTTCCAGCGATGTTTCCCCAATTTTGTGCAGCCCTATACCCATACCCATGCAGGCATCTTGTTTATCATGAGGGTGTGCATGGTGCCTTCCTACTGCTTCAAATGCAGGTGAAAGCGATAATGGCATGCTTCAGAGCTGCACTGAGGCTAAGGATCAAGCTGCTGTCCTGTCTGTTCTTTTTCACACGCGCAAAATTACTGAGGAGTATGGTGCTCCTCCAGGACGTGATAAGTGAAGTCCTGCCTACTATGTGCTGGTGCAAAGTATAACACATGCACTCATACACACAGATGGAAGGGGGGGGGGCGCCAGGAGGAGAGGACTGTCTGGGTAGAAAGTCATGTATTGGGCATGGAGAGACACGATGCTTCTGTTTGGTGCAGCAACCCTGCATAGCCTACACGGCTGCTTCAAGGCAACTGGACATCTTTCCATCTGCGAGGAAAGGATCTGAGTCAAGGGGACCTTCTGACATGCCTGATTTGGAGGCGTTTCGCAACCTCAGGGAGTGGCTTGTTGTAAGCGCCAGTGACACAAGGAACTTAGTCTCAACCAGGCACCAGGTCATCTGGAGCACTTTCATGGTGTCTCATAGCATTGTTGGCTGAAGGAGTGACAAGGGTTGCCAGGTGAAGAAAAGAGAATTAAAACTACGTAGGCAGTGAAACCACTCCCTACATCAATTAAGGAAAGGGAGACACATCGGCCCAAAGAGCCGTGAGTCTCCTCCACCGGGGAGAAGGAAGAACTAGTGAGGATCTGGAGGGTGACAAGCCGCCCCCTGCTCCAGACCGAGACCTTAAGAGCATCTGGATTTTTTTAGAGCGCGTCGTATTTTTTTTAGAGCGCATAGAGCACAGAATGAGCATGTAATTTGAGGGCAGTTCTAAGGGCTGTTTGGGCTTTTTGTGTTAAGGCCGAGCTCTTTGAGATAGATCTGCCATAAGATTAGGTTAGGTTACAAAGCTGTACTTGCCAAACGAGGGCAGCTTAGTTGAAGCCAATCATCTGCCATAAAGTCTTCTCGAATATCAATCCTTCAACTTCTAGCACGGGGAGTAAGTCCACCTTCTAACACAAGGAATTAAGAGTTGAGCGGTTGGCCTCTCAATGCTGCTTCATAGACATTCACATTAGATGGTATGTTCTTAAATTGATTTTTCACCGTAAATATCACACTCTTTAAGCAAGCTATCTGGGCCGGTTGGCGTTATTCGACTATTTCCTTTTGTTGACTTGTGAGTTGTTATTGTTCGCGCTCGTAAAAGCATATTTAAAGCTGATACTCCTGGCAAATTAAGATGAGCCAGCTGCTGGCTATGGAGAAAGTTCAGCTCCAAAATAGCCAGGTGGGCCCGTAATCCAAGCAGCGTGAAAATAGGACTGGCTATCATGCATGAGCGTATGGAGGAAGAAGTTTCTTTCACAGTGTTCTCACCAGATTAAACCGTGCGCGTCAAGCCCACAATGTCTTGTTCAAGTAGGCCTGGCACCCTTTCCTGCCAGGGCTTCTCTGCAACTATTACACACCATGGAGCCCACCTCATCTCCTGGCGGACCCCTGAACACAAGGAGTTGCTTTTTGTTAGCAAAGACGCCATCTTCCAGCCTCCGAAAGCCATCAGGTTTGGTCACTGTGGTCAGCTGGCAGTCTACTCAATTGCCTGCAATCAGCAGCCTGCATGACAAAACAACTGGACATGCGAGTACTGGCTCCAGCGGTCAAAGTACAGCTGTCCAGTGTTCATTCCAAGCAGCTCTTTATAACGCGCTCCTGCCGCTGCCGACTAGCTCAGATTCTGGAACGCTTAAACGTCCATAAGCCTGCAAGATCTTGCTCGCAGATCGCCATCCAGCATGTCCTCTGATTGCATGTCTACTTGCACATTTGTTGACGTTGTGACCTTGCCAGCCACCGTGTAATAAACCTTACATGCATGTAGGGGTGGCACGCCAGTGTGCTTTCCTCAGTTTGGAATGTTGGGACCGCTTCCCTCTCAGCATGGATTTGCTCGCAACCAGACGTTCACCCTGGAGCATAAGGCAGACCACAGCTGCACCCTGGTGAGTGAGCATTACCGCCTTCCCCTGCTCAACCTGCTGACCAGACCTGTGCACTGTGTACGTTGCTGTCTTTATTTACACCTGCTGATCGCAGCTGTACCCTGGTGTGCATTGCTGTCTTTTGAAAACCTGTGGATTACAGGTGCACCCCGGTGAGCGCTCGTTGTTGCCTTGTACTTTGCGATCTGGCTTTGCCTTTGCGCAATCCATGGACTGGCCTGGAGGTGTGTGCTAAATTTCATGGCGTAGTTGGGCATGAAAACGGTGCATGCTTACCTTTTTCCAGACCTACAGACTCTTCTTCACATGCGCAGCGACAGTGACAATGCCCCTCTTGTGTATGCGCAGGGCATGTCTTACGATGGCCAGGGCGCGGCAGGTACCTTCCCACACCCTTTCACCCTGCAAGTGACAACGTCATTGGAGGGGCCGACCTTAACCCAAGAGCTCAAGGTCACCAACATGGGAAGCCAGCCAATGCCTTTCACAGGAGCCTTGCACACCTACTACCGCTTAGACGTCAGCAAGGTGTGCAGACCTGAGGTCTTGCTGGCGGGCTTTGCCTTGGTGCATGGTGGGACAACACCGAGCCCTTGCTTCTGTAAATCATGGCAGCTGGTGCCAGAGCACAGGGAAATTGCTTCAAGGTTGCAGCTCGTACAAAGTTCCATCAAACAGCATCAAACATCTTTTTCTTGCAGAAATGCTTTACCTCATCCGTTCCAAGCATGGATGCCATGCTTAAATGAGCACAAGAAGAATTCTATGACCACTTTGACATGTTTTTGTCTGCGCTTGATTGAACTACCCAGGCGCGCATTGAAGGACTGAAGGGAGTGACATACAAGGACAACCTGCAGCAGCTGAAGGAGATGCAGGAGACTCAAGACGCCATCCACATTGAGGGAGAGGTGGGTATGGCTTGCTTTGTACAAGCAGCAGCATAGATGCCTAGCCAATCATGTGCCCTGGTAAGCTAATAAGAGGGTGGTACACCTGATAGAGGTCAATACTGTGAAGACACCAGGCCTGGGAAACAGCTGGAGGCCTCTAGCAAACAACTTGAGACTCTATGCAGGCGCTTAAAAGCCTAAAAGGTTACGCTCCACGCCATCCTTCTTGGTGTAGGAGATCAATCTATACCTCCAACACTTGTCCACCATCTTGAAGAACACTTCTTGGACTCTTTAACACTTTAAAGAACAAAGAATCCACAAGACTGCCTTTAAATTGCATGCTCACTCCATGCATTATGCTCACCAACTGACTACAAGATGCACACTTAAAAGCTCTCAAGGCCTTAGCCTGGAGCAGGGGGCCGCCAGTCACCCTCCTGATCCCCACTAGTTATCTTTTCCATTGGTGAAGGAGACGGCACTTCGGGCCAATGTGTCTCCTTTTCCTTATTTGATGCAGGGAGCGGCTCGCTGCCTGCGCAGCTTTTCTTTTCTTTTCTTTGTTCTGGAAATGTCATGCATCAAGCACCCTTAGCCCCCCTTGCCTAGATTTTCCAACTGTTGCCCACGCCTTTGCTGCAGGTTGACCGCATATATGTGAACACACCCGCCAAGATCAAGGTGCGCACTTCATGACTCAAGATGAGTCATGTGGGCATAGATTGCGCTCGTGCACTTCCACAAAAATGTAGAATGCGGCTGCAGATGAAGGAAACTGCCCATGCATTTCACCCATGTGTCCCAGACCATTCGCTAAACTTCCCAAATTTTTTGTATTAGAAATGCTTAGCATTCTATTCAATCCTAGACCTTCAAACGCTCTACTTCAGTGACCTCGATGACCATGAAGGACTATGATTCAGTGCTTGAAAGTAAACACTTATGATGATGCCCATTGCAGCTCATTGATGAGGCGAACAGACGGGTGCTTGACATCCATAAGGAGGGATTTCCAGATGCGGTAAGGGCAGCTGAGCCTCAATGCTTGCTTTATGAGTTATGCAGACGAATGTGGAGTGTCTGGTTCGCCCATGACACAGCCTGGGACAGCGATCTCATGCCAACCACCTAGGCATGGCATAAAGGCTATGTGTCGGGTAGGTAATCCTGAGTACTGCAAACGCCTGTTTGTGTTGGTTTATTTAAATGGCACATGTCAAGATGTGTGGTTAATGTAAGCCTCGTGTCTTGTTGAGAGTTTGACAAGCTAAAACAAGCACATGATTTTGCACTGGTGGGCACCCTCTAGTTTGACTCTTCAGCATACCTTGCGCTCAGCATAGTTGGAGCCACTCCCTGCTCACGTGGATGTGCATACCTCGTGCATCTTTTTTACAGCATGCATGCAGCTTAGAAGTGAAGCAATGCCTCACACTTCTTTTCTGTTGGTCAGAAACAGACAAAAAGGATATGCACAAATCTCACAAGTCTCTCTGTTGAGGCGAAAGACCATGCACCAATTTCTTGCTGCCTTAAGAAGGATTGTAGGGTAAGCGACGTTTTTGTATTGCTGAAATTGCAAACTCTCGTGGGTAGGCTGTGCATAATATTTGCACATTGACATGGTGCAAGCAAGGCACACTGTGAGCAACTATCAGAACATTTTTAATGAGACTGTCTTCCTGATATAATACATGCTCGTTACCAAAAGAGAAAATTGATTATCCTGTACAGCTTGGTTTGGAGCTCATGCTACTGACAAGGACAGTACAAAAGTGCACGCCAGTATGCTTACATGTGTGCGCGTGCTTACCAATGAACGGGAACATGATGATTATCCAAGAACTGATAAAGAAGCTGAAGTTTACGTGCTTGCACACCTTGTACTCCTTTCAGGTGGTCTGGAACCCTTGGATTGCAAAAGCAAAAAGCATGGCTGACTTTGGTGACGAGGAGTACAAAGAGATGGTTTGCATAGAACCAGCTGTGGCTGCAAGTGGACCAATTAGCCTGCAGCCAGGTGCAGCATGGACAGCCAGAAGCAGCACATCGGTTCTGTCACTGTAATATTCTTCCAGCTAAGCATGGCACTTAGAGCAACCTGCTCGCTATAGTCTTTGCAGAAATAGCCACTGTGATGCGAGCCTCTAGTCCAGTAAGCTGGTGAGCAGGATGGCCGAAGTCTTCTCTTTTTATTTTAGGCATGCTTGTGTATTTTTTTGCAGGCTTGATTTGGAAAATCTTTGTTAGCAATGGGCACATTTTGCCGCGGACAGTGTTAGAGATCAAATTGTGTGTATTGCTTTAAGGCCAGTTGCTTCAAGTCCGGACCCTTTGGCTGAGTAGTTCGACTTCAAGTTGAACACATTGCTTGTGAAGCAGGAGCTAGTTGCACCAAAAACTAGGATAGCTTACTTTTGTTGATACTTGCCTTGATAAAAGTAGGTTCGGATAACAAGGAGTACAAGGATAAGGCCTCCAGTCAAGAAGTGCAACTCGTGGCCTCCTCATAGAATGCGAGTAAATAATGAGATTTAAATCAACAATGGATTCATACCTTCAGCCAGATGACTTGTCTGCTGGACTTTCTGGGCTGCCAGCCAGACCAAAAAATCTCAGAAATAGAAAATAGTGATTTGTATTTCTGCTTCAAGGGAAACAATTTCACATTGTCATGCCAGATTAGTGCAGTGCCAGATTTATGCTGCATTGTGACCTGGAGGTTGGTTGAGTCAGTTGGTAGAGTATTTGATCCCTTGCTCAGTTCAGCTATAGCTGTATTTGAGCACGTCAAAGACGAACT
>LFCJ01003938.1_pt1 | contig 10881 bp, 11 predicted proteins | sample 643141 | NCBI WGS metagenome assembly LFCJ01 (sample SAMN03766243, study PRJNA286221) | soda lake metagenome | biome: soda lake; feature: Kulunda steppe; material: water; isolation source: sample B1-Br-g2 brine of Lake Bitter-1 | place: Russia: Kulunda steppe | collected 2010-07 | reverse complement strand
GTATCGAGCCGATGAGCCGAATTCGCCCGGAGGATCTCGACGAGCGCCTCGAATCGGAGGAGGTGCCGTTCGTCCTCGACATCCGCCCGGAGGCGGCGTTCCGCGAGCACGCGATCGAGAACAGCCACAACGTCCCCGTCTACGGCGACCTCCAGCGGGGCGACGAGTCCGCGCTGTGTAACCGTCTCGGGGAGATCCCGACCGACAGGGAGGTGGTCGTCGTCTGCAAGATGGGCGTGGTCGCAAAGCGAGCGACGGGCGTGCTCGGCGAGGAGGGGTACGACGCGTCGACGCTCGCCGGGGGGATGAGCGCCTGGAAGGGGTACAGACGGGGCTCGCTCGGCTACAGGCTACGGTCGCTGCTCTGGACCCTCCGGTGAGGAGCGCGGGACGCGATCCGACGACCACGAAAGCCTCTTGCTCGCTCCCGGCTACCCCTCTACGATGGAGGTCGCCCTCATAACGGTCGGTGACGAGTTGCTCTCCGGGGACACGGTGAACACGAACGCGACCTGGCTGGCCTCACGGATAGAAGAGCGTGGCGGGCGGGTCGTCCGGGTGCTCACCCTGCCCGATGACCGGGAGACCATCGCCGACCACGTCGGCACGTACGGCGACGGGTTCGACGCCGTCGTCGTCACCGGCGGCATCGGGGGAACGCCCGACGACGTCACGGTCGAGGCCGTCGCGGACGCGTTCGACCGGGAGCTGGTCGTCACCGACCTCGCACGGTCGGACGTCGAACGACGGCTAGCGGCGATCGAAGGGCGGGTTCCGGAGCTCGCGGTCGACGTCGAGGCGGAGGCCGCCCTCCCGGAGGGCTGTCGACCGCTGTTCAATCCCGTCGGCCTCGCCCCCGGCTGTGTCCTCGAGAACGTGTACGTGCTGCCGGGGATCCCCGGGGAGCTGAAGGCCGTCTTCGAGACGATCGCCGAGGAGTTCGACGGCGAGCGGCGGTCGCGATTTCTCTACACGGTCGAGCCCGAGGCGAACATCGTCTACGCCCTGGAGGAGGCGATAGAGCGGTTCGACGTCGCCGTCGGCTGTTATCCGGACCGCGAGCGCGATCACAACCGGCTGAAGCTCACCGGAACCGACGACGCCGCGGTGGACGACGCCGCCGACTGGCTGCTGGCACGGATCGACGCGAGCGAGACGCCGGTCTCGCGGGACTGGTGACCGGGTGGCCTTCCGCCACGTGACGGTGGGTGAACGGCTCGCCGGCAGGGGCGAATGGCTCGCCGACAGGGACAGTTCGACGACGGGAACGAACGACACGCCAGCGGGTGTGGGAACCGAACTGCGGCGGCGACGGGGACGCGTCAGCGGGGATGCCGTCCGCGGCCGCCGGTACTGCAGCCGGGAGTATCAATCGTCGTCGGCGTTCTCCGAGTCGGAAAACGCCCCTGACCCGTTTCCGAGCGAAACCGTCATCGGCCCGGCCCGACAAACCCCGACGATGAAGATCGAACTCCGCGTCTGTGAACACTGTCTGGAGGGTGACCGCGCCCACCAGCCCGGCGAACGGAAGACGGCGGTCCTCAACGACATGGTCGCCTGCGCCGAGCGGATAGACACCTACAAAGAGATCCTGGACCTCGAGGCGGTCCACGTCCGGAAGGTCAGAGACGACGAGGCGGGCCGGCCGGCGGAGCTGCCGGTGGTCACCGCGACGATCCAGAACGACCAGGTCGTGTTGAACGACACCCAGCTGGTCACCGAGGGACAAGACGGGACCATGCTCGTCTACGTCAATCCGGCCGACATCCTGGCGGTGCTCGCGGGCAACGTCGACGAGATCAGCAAAGCCCTGAACGAGGACGTCTCCGTCGACATCTCCGCCCACGGCGCCGAGTTGCTCTCGTGACCGGGGGCGGCCGTCGTCAGTGGTCCGAAGACGGCTGACGTCGGTGTCTTCCAGGGGAACGTTTATACGGAGTCGACGGAAACCGATCCCGTGATGAACCGAAAGAAGCTCATCGCGATCGTCGCCATCGTCGCCATCGTCGTCATCGCCCTCCGGAGCCGCGGGCCGAACGACGTAGAGGAGTACGAGCCGATCGACCGGATCGACTAGACCCGGCCGGCGATCCGGCCCGCGACGGACCGAAGCGACTGTGTGACCTCCGCGGGGTGGGAGAGCCCGAGCCGGTAGCGCAGCCGATCCTGGCGCTTGAACGGCTCGAACACCGCCGGCTCCTCGAGCGCCCAGATCCGTGCCGGGGTTCCGGGGAGCCCGTGACGGCCGGCTATCGCGTTCGCCGCCCGCCGGCCGGCCTCGTCGGCGGACTCCATCGATGCCAGATCCGAGTTCGTCCTGACGTAGTCGCTCGCGAGCGTGAGGTTCTCGACGGCGACGTTCGCCGGTGGACGGTTGCGAAGCGAGCCGACGGTGTTTATCAGAAGCGGCGAGCGGTTCTCGACGACGTCGCCGTCGGCCGGCCAGACGTCCGGGTCGGCGCCGGTCTCGACGATCGCCGGGTCGAGAAACCACTCGACGAGCACGTCGTCGGTCAGCCGTTCGTCGGGACCGTCGAGGTGGGCTTTCAGCTGTTCCCAGATCTCCGTGGCGATCTCCTCGCGGCTGCAGGCTCTCGCCGGCTTCCCGTAGACGATGCCGGGTGCGTCCCAGTCGGAGGCGATCGCCGAGATCACCCCCGAGACCTCCTCCGGGCCGTGCGATTCGAGGTCGTACCCCGTCCAGAACTGTCGCTGGGAGATCGAGGTCAGCGCCCACGGCGCGTCGGCGTACACCTGGTGGCCCCGCGTCAGCGCCACGTCCTCGCGCAGGTAAAACTGGATGCCGTTCATCCAAGCGGTGTCGAGCCGATCGATCCGGGACAGCGCCGGTGCCGCCCGCGCCAGCTCGGGCGAGACGAACTCCGGGGCGACCTCGACGGGGACGGCCAGCACGTACTCGCTCGCGCGGACGGTTTCGCCGTCGGCGAGTTCGACGCCGGTGACGCGCTCGCCGTCGAACGCGAGCCGTCGGGCCGGCGTCGACGGACGGAGCTCGACGCCCCGGTCGGCGAGGTGACGGATCCAGGGGTCGATCCACGCCTCGCTGGTCGGCCCGTTCAACACCCGTTCGGTCGGTCGGCTCGGATCGAGCTGACCGAACAGCAACTGGAGGTAGATGGTGCCGATCGTGCGGGCGCTGCCGAGCTGTGGCCGGAGGGCGACCAGCGACTGGGTGGCGTAGGCGAGCCGATCGCGAAACTCCGGCGAGCGACCGTCCGCGTCGATGAACTCCCACCAGGAGACGTCGTCCAGTTCCTCCTCGCGCCGGCGCTCACAGGCGGTGAGCAGGTACAACAGCCGTTCGAGCAGGAACCGGACGTCCCTCGGAGGGAGGTCCTCGGCGAACGCCGGCCGGAGCGCACGCAGCCAGCCGCCGACCGAGTCGGGCGTGCGGGTATCGGCGATGCGGTCTGGCCCCCCAGCACTCGCGATCAGCGTCTCCTCGGTGCCGACGAGGTTGTCGGCGACGGTATCGTCGCCGTCCGGGATCCGCGCCATCGTGTCGACGACGTGGCGGTAGAACGCGGGGAAAAACCGGAACCCGTGCTCGCCGTGTAGCGGGGCTGGGCCGTCGTCGATCGGCACCGACCGGGCTTTCCCGCCGAACCGTTCGTTCGCCTCCAGGACGGTCACGTCGGCCCCACGCTCTACGAGGTGGTGTGCCGCCGAGAGCCCGCCGACTCCACCGCCGACGACGACGACATCCGTCATGTCCCCATACTCCACACCCGGGGAAATTAACCCGAACGCCTAACGGGCGAACGTTGCCAACGACTAACGGCCGGACGTTTCGAGTCACCGCGAGCGGGAGTCCGTGGCGGCTCGACCGTCTTTCGTTCACCCACCGTCGGCTTCCTCCTCGAGTCGCGGCGCGCGATAGAACTCCGCGACCTCCCGATCCACGTCGGCGAGGGTGAGCAGGTGTTCGTCCGCCTCGAGGTCGTCGTGCTCGTCGACGTACGCGAGGGCGTCCTCGTGCTCGGCGAACGCCAGCGGACTCCCCATCGGCATCGGGAACGCCTGGCGCTCGCGGTCCTGTTCGTAGACGAGGTGGCCCTCCGTCACGTCGACGAGGTCGCCGGTCGAGAACTCCGTGGCCCAGATCCCCTCGATCGGCTCCTCGGGGTCACCGGCGGTGAACTTCGCCGGGGCGAAGACGTACGCCACCAGACAGCCGGTCGAACAGAAGTACTCCCGGTGGCCGTCGCCGTGGACGAGCTGGCCGTTCCAGTCGGGATACTCCGCGGCGATCATGCTACAGACCGCACACTGCCGGTCGTCGGGGAACGCGGTCGGCTCCCCGAGCTCGTCGCCGTCCGGGACGTCGCCGTCGTCGTCCTCCGGGTCGGCCGGCTGCTCGTCGCCTTCGGGCTCCCCGTCGAGACAGCCGGCGACGACCGTCGTCCCGGCGAGCAGTGCGCCGACGAATCGTCGTCTGTCGATCTTCGAGCGGTTGGTGACCATACTTCGAGTTCGACACTCCCTGAAAAGAGCCCTCTGGTCCACGGACCGAACGCGTTCGTCGAACGAACCACGTCACCGGCCGAACAGCCGCTCGCCCAGCGTCCGGCGGGTGGCGCGCTCGGCGAGGACGACCGAGCAGTCGACCCGCTCGACGACGCCGAGGACGAGCGACCGCCTGACCAGCCGGGATAGCAACCCGCGCTCGGTCGCGCCGACGATCAGCGTCGTGTGGTCGGACGCGTGTTCGGCGATCGCCCCCTCGACGTCTCCGGAGACGTCGACGACCAGCTCGGCGTCCTCGAGCCCCCGTTCGGCGGCCCAGTCCTCGAGAAATCGACGGCCGCCCGACCGCTCGCGCTCGCCGGAGACGACGTGTAACAGGCTCACCTCACTGCCGGCGGCCGTCGCGAGCGTCCGGGCCAGCTCGGCACCGAGGGCGTCGTTTTCCGTGCCGGTCGTCGGCAGCAGGACTCGGGTCGGGTCGAATCCGTGGCCGTCGAGCACCAGCAGGTCCGCGGGGAGCTCGTGGGCGAGCTCGTCGACCACCGTCTCCGCGCGCCCGGCCAGCGGCGTCGACCGGCGCCAGCCCATCACCACCAGATCGGCACGGTGTCGTCTCGCGGCGTCGAACACCTCCTCGATGCTCCGGTGGGAGAACACCGAGTGGCTCTCGAAGGGGATGTCGAACGCCTCGGCGTGCTCGGCGGCGGCCTCGAGGATCCGGGCCGAGGTGTGGCCCGCCCGCGTCGCCGCCTGATCGATCGGCGTCTGGGTCGGCACCTGCACGACGTGGATGGCGACGACGCGGCCGTTCCGGGCGCTGGCGACCGTACAGGCGAGCTCGACGAGGTACTGCTCGGTTCGGGGGTTCGCGAGCGGTACCAGCACGGTCGGGCCGGCCGGCTCCTCGAGCGAGCGATCCTCGACGGTCCCCTCCCTTCCCGCGACGGTGACGGCGTCCGATCCGCCCTCGAGGCGACGCTCTAAGTACTCCGCGACCGGCTCGCGCTCGTCGGTCCGTCCCCGACCGTAGGCGACGTACCAGGCGACGGCCGCGACGACCACGGCGGCGGTCACAGAGAGCGCGAGCGCTCCGACCGCCGCCAGCAACGCGGCCGAGCCGGCGGCAGCGAGGGGAGCGAAGAGCCGTCCGCCGGGCGCCGAAAACGGTGGCGCGTACGTCGGCACCGTCCACCGGATCGTGAGCAACGCGGCTGCCGAGAGCACCGCGACGACCAGATGCAACGCCGTCGCGAGGACGGCGAGCGTCAGGAGGTCACCGATGATCACGAGCACGATCACGGCGAGCCCGGATAGCTCGAACGCGCGATGGGGAGTCCCAAACCGTGGGTGAAGCGTGCCGACGGCGCCGGGGAGGAGGCCGTCTGAGCCCATCGCGTACCCGACCCGAGCCGCCGTCGAGACCGACATCGTGGCGCTCGTCAGCGTCGCGACGACGCCCGCGAAGGCGATGGCGAGAAGCCCCGTGGTCCCGTATAGGCGCTCGGCGACGACGACGATCGCCCGGTCGGTCGCCGCGAGCATCGGCCAGTCGACGGCGGCCTCGAGGACGACCGCGATCGAGACGTAGAGGGCGGCGACGACCGCCAGGCTTCCGAGGATCGAAAGCGGGAGCGTCCGTGCGGGGTTGCGTATCTCGCCGGCGACCGCTGCGAGCTTCGCGTAGCCGAGATAGGAGACGAACACGACCGCGGTGGCACCGGCGAGCCCCGAGGTCGACACGGCCTCGCGGTCGACGACCGGCGCGGCCAGCACCGCCGGCTCGAGGGTCACGGCGGCGGCGAGCAGAAAGCCCACGAGCGCCGTGACCATGGTGGCGACGAGTGCGACCCCTGCCGGTCCGCCGTTTCTGACGCCGAGGTAGTTCGAGCTGACGACGAGTGCGGCCGCCAGCAACGCGCCCATCCGTTCCGGGTCGAGCGTGATCCCGAACAGCCACCCCTCGGGGAGCGGGACGAAAAAGCCGAGGTAGATGCCAAAGCCGATGCAGTAGAAGGCGGTGACGGTCGTCGTGCTGGCCCAGCCGGCGACGCCGGCGACGGTGCCGAAAAGCGGGCCGAGGGTGCGGTTGATCCAGCCGTATGCACCCCCGGATCTGGGCAACGCGGTGGCGAACTCCGCGATCAACACCGCGTTGACGAACGCGAGCGCGCCGGCGAGGGCGAAAGGTAGCCACAGCATCGGCCCGAACTCGGCGGTGACGATCGAGGGCAACACGAAGATGCCTGCCCCGAGGGTCGTCCCGATGCCGATCGTGACCGCGCCAACGAGGCCGACGTCGCGAGCCAGTTCGTTCTCTCCCATAGACAGCGTGGCCTACCCCCGGAAACAGGGAGGAAGGTGTTTACGCTGTCGATCCGGCCGTGCGAACCACGTAGACGTCGTACCGGTGGCCCGCGGCGACGGGGTCGCCGACGCTCGAGAGCTCGCCGGTCACCCGGCCGACGTTCTCCGAGCCGAGGAAGACGACCGACGGCCCGACGGACGCGGCGACGGCGAGGATCGTCCTGACGACCTCGGTGTGGGGGGTTCCCGTCGGCTCGGCGGCGGCGACGACTTCGGAACGAAACCGGACGCCGGGTGTGCAGTCCTCGACCGCCCGCCGGAGCTTCCGGACGACGACCTCCGGGTCGAACCGGTCGTGGGCGTCGATCCAGCCGCGTTCGCGGGCGTAGTCGCCGTCGTCCGGAACGACCGAGAGGGCCAGTGGCTCCTCGCCGACGAACTCGCCGTAGGCGACGGCTTTCTCCAAGGCCGCCTCCGAGAGGGGCGAGCCGTCGAACGGGACGAGTAGGCTCATGGCCCGCCCTACGTGGGCGGGGACCTAAAGCTCTGCTCGCGCGGCCATGGCGGCCGTCGACGTGTGCCGGCGTCCGTCGCCCCGGCCCGATCCGTCAGCCGACCACACGCTCGAACTCCACGAGCGAGCGTAGCTCGTAGGTCGGCTCCCGTTCGGGCGGGGAGCCGTGGCCGAGGTTGATCCACACCGAGTCCATCCCCACGGCCTCCGCACCGCCGACGTCGGCGTAGGGGTTGTCCCCGACGTGGACCGTCTCCCCGGGGGATACCCCGAGCGCGTCGAGGGCGAGCTCGAACGGCTTCGGATCCGGCTTCGGCGGGATGCCGTTTCGCGGGTCGACGAACACCGAGACGTCGAAGGTATCCTCGATGCCGAGGGCGGCGAGTTTCTTCGACTGCGTCTCGGGACCGCCGTTGGTGATGAGGCCGACGGAGCCGACCTCGCTCGCGAGCGAGAGGGCGCCCTCGGCGCCCGGCCGGAACCGGACCCGGGCCGGGTCGATCGTCGAGAGGTAGGCGTCGGCGAGCGCGGGTGCGTCCGCGGGGTCGCCGTCGAACTGTTCGGCTGCGGCCTCGAACAGCGCCTCGAAGTACGCCAGGTCGGTGTCGGCGTCGGTGACCTCCCGGCCGGCGATCCGGAGGCCGGCGACGGTACAGAACTGCTCGACGTCCGCCCGATCGAACGCCGTCTCGAGCAGCTCCGCCCGGTCGCGGATCGGCTCACAGATCGTGCTGTCGAGGTCGAAGTAGATGGCCTCGTACGGGGACATGGCCGGAGCTACTCCCCGCGAGCGCCTGAACGTTTCGCCGGCTCACTCCTCGACGGAGTCGACTCGTTTGCCCCGCTCGCTGGGGACGACCCGTCGGTCCGCGTCCGTCCACTCCCGCTCTAGCTCTTCGCCCTCGAACAGCCGGTCTAGGAGGACGGCCAGCCCGGCGACCTCGGAGTGGGGCTGGTTCGTGACCGCGACGTTCCAGTCGGCGACCTCGTAGACGTCGAAGGGGACTTTCTCCGCGCCGACGACGACCAGAAGCGGCGTCGACCGGGCCCGTTCGCGGATCGCCCCCTCGACGTCCTGGACCGGCTGGCCGTACATCGTGAGGTGGACGACCGCCCCCTCCCACCCCCGGAGGATCCCGAGCGGAGCGTCCGTGGTCTCGGCCTCGAACGGGCCGCCGAAGCGGTCGGTGACCTCTCGAACCGTCTCCAGGGAGCTCCCGGCCGCCGTCGGGAGGATCACCCTGTCGGCGCCGAGCGCCCGGGCGGTCAACCCCACGTGAGTGGTCATCCGCTCGTCCCGGCCCGGCCGGTGGCCCAGTCGGAGTACGGCGACCGGCGACGTCTCGTCCATAGTCGCCGTTCTTCGGTGGGACACATGTGCGTTGCGAAGCCCGCGGTCGTCCCGAACCGACGCCGCCCCGGGGGCGTCGGATCCGACGGCGCCGTGGCTCCCGACCCGCCGCCACGGCCGCCGGGGGGTTGCACTGTTAGGGACCAGCTCGATTCACCATGACAGCCTCCTAAGAGTATGGGAATCGCACACGTCGATCGCCTCGAGTCGTTCGGGACGCGGTCGCTCGTCGTCCACGGCGCGATGGTACTCACGTTCGCCGGCGCGCTCGTCGCCGGGCTGTTCGTCGAGGGACAGCTCGGACTCGTCTCGTTCGTCGCGTTACTCAATTTCACCGCCGGGCTGTGGGTCGCCCACTCGGTTCACTCGCTGGGGAACGCCACGACCGACGACGAGTACGCCGGCGTGATAGGGGAGCTGTTCGACACCGCGACCGACGCCGGCGATCGGTTCGGCGTCGGCCGGTTCGGCCGTCTGCTCGCGCTCATCTCGGCTGTGACCGCGGTCTCGCTTCTGACCTCCGCGCAGGTCCTCGGCGGGCCGCTCCTCTCGGTCGCCGTCGTGGCCGTCGGCGCCATCGCGCTCGTGACCGCCATGATCGGCTTCATGATCGCCCTCAGCGCGGCGTACGACGAGTCCACCGGCGGACCGGCCGTCGACTCCGAGCCGGTCGACGTCCGGAGCGCCGACGGCCGGGCGTAACCCGTCGAAAGAGCTACACCTCGGCCGCGAGTACCGACCCGCGTGCCCGCTCCGGACCCGACCGTCGACACGCGGCGGTGGCTCCCCACTCACGTCTGGGCCCTTTGGGCGGCGAGTCGGCCGAGCCAGCTCGCGTTGATCGCACTCGTCTACGCCCTCGGCGTCGGGATAGCCGCCGTCGGGCGGGTCGTCGAGGGTGGGCCGGACGGCGTCGACGCCGCGGTCGTCCGGACGGCGGGGTACGGACTGGTCGCGTTGATCCCCGTCGCGGTCGCGGTCCACTACGCGAACGAGTACGCCGACGCGGAGACGGACGCACTGACCGATCCAACGCCGTTTTCCGGTGGCAGCGGCGCGCTCGTCGAAACCGGACTCCCGCGGTCGTTTCTCGGGCGGGCGACGGCCGTCGTGGCTGCCCTCGCCGTCCCCGTCGGAACGGTCGCGGTCGCGGGCGGCGTCCTCGCCGCCGACGCCGGGGCGCTTTTGGCCGTCATCCTCCTCTCCGGGCTGGCGTACTCGTTGTCCCCCGTCGCGCTCGTCGACCGCGGCGTCGGCGAGCCAGTCAACGCGGCACTCGGTGGGCTCGTCCTCCCGGTGTACGGCGCGGCCGTCGTGGCGACGCCGACGGTCGTGACCCCGCTCGTGACCCTCCCGTTCGCGCTGGTCGTCGGCTGTAGCCTGCTCTGTACCCACTGGCCGGACAGGAACGCCGACGCCGCGGTCGGCAAGCGGACGCTCGCAGTCCGGTGGCCGCCGGATCGGCTCGTGCGGCTCTATATCGTCCTGGCCGGGCTGGCCGCGGCGACGACCGTCGGGCTCCGGCTCGTCGGGTTGCTCCCGCTTCCCGTCGCCGTCGCCCACCTCGCGGCAGCCCCGTTCCTCCTGTGGGGTGGGTGGACGTTCACCCGTCGGCGGAGTCCGTTGCCGGCCGTGGCGGCGATGGTCGCGCTCGCGGCGTCGACGACGGCTGCCTGGTGGTGGCTCACACTGTAGTGACCCTCCGTCCGACGACCTCCTCGGGCCGTCGTCCCCCGGCGGATGGATTAATACCGTCGCCCCCATACGTCGTGTCGTGAAACGCGAACGTGCCACGTTTGGCGGCGGCTGTTTCTGGTGTCTCGAGGCCGCCTTCGAGGAGCTCGACGGCGTCGAGTCGGTCACCTCGGGCTACGCCGGCGGCCACGTCGAGGAGCCGAGCTACCGGGCGGTCTGTTCGGGCTCGACCGGCCACGCCGAGGTCGTCCAGCTCGAGTACGACCCCGACCGAATCGGCTACGAGGAGCTGCTCGAGGTGTTCTTCACCATCCACGACCCGACCCAGCTGAACCGACAGGGCCCCGACGTCGGCTCCCAGTACCGGTCGATCGTCCTCCACCACGACGACCGTCAGCGGCAGCTGGCCGAGCGGTACGTCGAGGCCATAGAGGACGGCGGCGGCTACGACGACCCGATCGTCACGGAGATCGAGCCCCTCGATCGGTTCTGGCGCGCCGAGGAGTACCACCAGAACTACTTCGAGAAG
>LFCJ01003936.1_pt1 | contig 10888 bp, 15 predicted proteins | sample 643141 | NCBI WGS metagenome assembly LFCJ01 (sample SAMN03766243, study PRJNA286221) | soda lake metagenome | biome: soda lake; feature: Kulunda steppe; material: water; isolation source: sample B1-Br-g2 brine of Lake Bitter-1 | place: Russia: Kulunda steppe | collected 2010-07 | reverse complement strand
GGCGAGCGAGTCGTCGACGGCCCCGATTCCGGAGGTGGGTCGCGATGAGTATCGGCGACGGCCAGTTCCGGATGACCCTCTCGTGGACCGAGCCCGAGACCGGTCAGGAGCTGTTACAGTGTCTGGCAACCGCCGGCGACGAGAACGTCTCGTTTTCGATCGACTGCGTCTCTCGACACGGGGTCGACTCCTGTTCGCTCGACGTCGGGTCGCTAACGCGAAAACAGCTCGAGGCGGCCCGACTCGCCGTCGAGGAGGGCTACTACGAGAATCCGCGCGAGGCCCGTCTCAGCGACCTCGCGGAGTGCCTCGGCATCTCCGAATCCGCCGTGTCACAGCGACTGACCGCGGTCGAACGAAAACTGATGCGCGAACTGGTCAGGGCCTGTGGGTGAGGCGGGGCTCGGTTTCCCGTCGATTCAGCTGTAGGAGGTGATCCACTGCTCGAGCGTCCCGCGGGGCTGTACGCCGGTGGTTCGCTCGACCGGCTCACCGTCGGCGTACAACACGAGCGTCGGGACGCCACGTGCGCCGAGTTGCTGTGCCAGCGGCTGATTCGCGTCGACGTCGACTTTCGCGACGGCGGCCTCCGTCTCGGCCGCGAGGGCCTCGATCGTCGGCTCGAGCATCTGGCAGGGCCCACACCAGTCGGCGTAACAGTCGACGAGAACGACCGGATAGGCGTCGACGACCGACTCGAGGTGGCCGGCGCCGTCGATCTCGATCGGCTCGGTCGGTACGTCGGTCGAACTGCTGGCATCGCCGTCGCCCGGTGCGTCGCCGTTCTCGAGGCGTTGTTGAAGCTCCCGCTTCTTTTGCTCGCGAATTCGCTGTCGTTCGTCGTCTATCGAGTCACTCATCGAGCCCTGGTACGCACTCCACCGCCAAAACAGTTGTGCACTCCACCCACAATAGCGGGTGCTGAATCAGTCGCTCTGGACCTCGATGTCGCCGACTTGCGTCGCCTCGTGGTACGTACAGATGTAGGTAACCATCTCCTCGGTCGCGGTGACTCCCTCGAGCGTCGTCTCCTCGCCCTCTTCGGAGACGTCGTCGCTCTGGTAGTCGTCGATGATCTCGTCGTCTCCGTCTCTGATCTCGAGGTTGTGCGTGACGCCGTCGCCGTTCACCCAGCGGAAGTCGTACTCCTGTCCCTCGATGAGCGTGATCGTGGGGTTCTCTTCGTCCGCGATGATTTCCGGTTCGATGCCGACCCAGGCTTCGGTTCGGCCCTCGAAGTAAAACTCCTCGACGTCTTCCCACTCCTCGGCGTCTGGTTCTTCGTCGTCCGGTTCTTCGTCTTCTGGTTCTTCGTCTTCTGGTTCTTCGTCTTCTGGTTCCTCGGCATCATCTGCACAGCCCGCAACTAGCGTTAGTCCAGCGACACTCGCAGCTTTCAGCATCGATCGGCGAGAGTACGGAACTGCCTCTAGAACCTTGCTCGAGTCGTCCATGGTGGCTGCGGGGCCTGCTGAGTGCGTAACTCTGCCGTCAGTCTGCCAGACCAATACGACGTTGTCCGTGAAACGGTTCTGTGCCGGGCAGGTACTGACGTGTTACGTCTCGGGCCTATCGGTGAGCCGATTAGACGTCTCGAGCCGGTGGCACGAGCAACACGTTCCCGTTCGCACGAGCCACGATGTCTTCGGAGACGCTGCCGAGCAGCAGTCGACGGAGGCGACTGTGTCCACGCGACCCCACCAGGATCGTCGTCGGGTCGAACTCGGCTTCCGCAGCGAGGATCTCGTCGGCGGGATCGCCCCGTCTCACGTCGGTCCGGGTCTCGATCCCCCAGTTCTCGAGTTGGTCCGCCAGTTCCGCCAGCCGTGCGTCGGAGTCCGACTCCTCGAGGCCGGGATCTTTCGGCGTCTCGACGTGGACGAGCGTCGCTTCCCGGGTCGCGTGGCGCAAGTACGAAAACGCCTCGAAAGCCGTCTCGGCGTTCGTGGAGAAGTCCGTCGCGTACAGCATCCGCCTGAAGAGGTGTTCGCGGACGACGTCTGGGTCGTCGGCCTCCCGTTCGATCCGGTTGACCAGCAGGGGTGTCACCGTCGTGCGCGCGAGGTTGCGCGCGGTGGACCCGATGACACGGTTCTCGAGCGGGCTCTGTCCCCGCGAGCCGACGATGGTGAGCCGTGCACCGATCGTCTCGGCGATCCCCCGAATGCGTCGGTGGGGCGTGCCGCGGACGACGTGGGTTTCGACCTCGAAACCGGCGTCTTCGACGACGCGACTGTACCGCTCGAGGGCGCGGCGGCGGCGCTTTTCGAAGTCGATACCCGGCATTCCAGCGTGGACGTTCGAGGGGACTACCGTGACGAGGTGGAGTTCGTCGATGCCGATCCGGCCGAGACACTCGAGACAGGTTTCGCTCTGGATCGTCGCCTCGCTCGCTGCCGACAGGTCGGTCGCACAGACCGCTTTCATACCCGTCGTAGGGGTCGACGGTATAATATTGTTTGGGCGACCCAATACAGGGCGCTGTCGGATCGGTCAAGCGGTGGACTGAGATCGGGGCCCGACGAACGGCGGGCTGTCAGTGCGACGTCTAGTCACCTTTGGCGATAGAAACGAATACGAGTCGGTCATCACGACGCGTCAGCTCTCGCCCAGCCGTCAACCTGACCGCTGTATTTTGATAACGTATGGAAATATTCTCGTTGGATATTCGTGGGATTCTCTGCAGTAATATTGTGTCTCTGCCCCAAAAGCGTTATACGGTCTCTCGCGGTAGAGAGTAGTGAGTAAGAATCCATGAGCCGCACACAACTGACACGAACCGGTGGTCGATACGCGTGATCGAGATCGCCGCGCTCTCGGGACCCGTCCAGGCAACGGTCGTCGTCGCCGTCATCCTCCTCCAGGCTGTCGCCTTCTACGTGGGATACGGCCTCCTCGAGCGAGTGTTCGCGCCGCTGATCGAGCGATTCGCAAAGGCATAGATGGACGTACTCGGACTCAGCGTGCCGTTGTTGCTGTTGTTCGTGAGCTTCGGCTTTATGGTCGGCGTCCTGTTCGGTTTCTTCGGAATGGGCGGATCGTTTCTGATCACGCCGACCCTGTTGATCCTCGACTATCCGGCCTCCGTCGCGATCGGTAGTGGCCTGGCGTTTTACTTCGGAACGTCGGTCATCGCCGTGATGAAACACTACGACGTCGGGCAGGTCGACTACAAACTCGGCGCCGTGTTGTTCGTCGTGCTCTCGATCGGCATCGAGCTCGGCAGTCGACTCGTCTTCGGCCTCGAGGCGCTGGGCATCGCCGAACTGGTCACGGGCCTCGCCTACGTCGTCTTGCTGGCCGGGATCGGGCTCCTGTTCCTGCGCCGCGCCTCCAACCTCGACGACGGTGGTGACGGGGACGAAGACGAGGTGAGCGACGATGACATTCCGGCGGTCGGCCAGAAGATCCAGTCGTACACCGTGCCACCGATGATCACCCTCACCTCCGGCGGTCGGGCATCGCTGTGGACGATTTCGGGCGTCGGCGGAGTCGTCGGCCTCGTCTCCGGGTTGATCGGCGTCGGGGGCGGATTCATGCGTATGCCCGCGATCTACTACCTGATCGGGACGCCGCTGACCGCCGCCGTCGGGACCAGCCTGTTCGCTGGTCTGTTCTCGGGTGCGTTCGGTACCTTCACCTACGGGATGTCCGGCAGCGTCGACCTCGTCGTCGTCTCGCTGTTGCTCGTCGGCAGCGCGCTGGGGGCCCGGATCGGCTCGGCAGCGACGACGATCGTCGAGGAAGACGACGTCATCGTCTACTTCGGCATCATGATGTTGCTGGCGGCGGCCGGCATCGGGCTCAGCGAACTCGCAAACTGGCTCGAGGTCGGCGGTCTGAACGTGCTGAGCGTCGTCTTGCTCGTCGGCTCGTCGTTCTTGGTCGCGTCGATAATCCTCTACCAGGTCCTTCAGCGAGTCGGCGCGAGAGGGCCGAACGCGCAGGCGACCCCCGACGGTGACGACTGACGGCGTCGAAACGTGGCCAGTCTCGCGCCGAACCGTCCGGCGACGCAGCCGACGCACGCCGCAACCATCGACCATGGTACCGATCGCCGACGCAAGCGTCGCGATCAACCGCCTCGAGGGGGGACTCATCCACGGCCTCGCGAACTGGCGGAGGGACACACTGCGGTGATTCGACCCGTCAGTACCGGCGCGGCGATCAGCCTGCCCGTGGGCCCGTCTGTTTACTGTCCAGGGCAGTGGCTCGACTGTTCTCCGGTTCGATCGATTCGAAAACTGTACCAGATGACACTTGTGGCGATCAGCGTGACGTGATAGCTATGGGCGCAAGTTCCACGACTCGTACAGAACCGCTCTTCGATCGTCCGACCAATCCGATCGGCTACATCGCGATTCTCATGGCGCTCGTCACCGGCGTGTTGCATCTGGTGGCGTCGACGAACGCCATCCAGTTCAGTCAGCTGCTGGCGATCCTCTTTATCCTCAACGGCCTCGGATTCCTCGGCGGAGCAGCGATCTACCTGACCCGCTACTGGCGCCGGCCGCTGTTTCTCGTCGCTGCCGTCTACTCGATCGTCACGATCCTCGCGCTCTTTCCGGTTCAGGGCTGGGGCGTCGAGGCGTTTTACATGCAGGGCAACCTGAACCCGCTGGCCGTCATCACGAAAGCGGCCGAGGCAGTCCTGGCCGTCTGTGCACTCTACCTCTACGCAGACGCCTGATCACCGCCGACGGGAACGCACCTGCAGGCGAACGTGGTGCGTCTCGGACCCTCGATCGAGGTTCACGGGACTCGACACGCCCGTAGGAGTCGTCTCCGGTCGTCTGTGGCCCCCACTCGGTCGCTCAGTGAGATTGTACAATATTCACACAATCCTTTTACCGGCCCACCTCCTATCCGGAACTACGTCATGGCTAATTCGATGGCAGAACAACTCCAGCAGGACATGCAGTGTGAAGGGCTGCTGGAGTGTATTCACGGGCTCAAGCAGCTCGACAAGGAGTGTTTCCGGGTGATGGTCGAAAGCGACGACCCGCTGACGATCGACGAAGTCGCCGAACGCGTCGATCGCGAGCGGTCGACGGCCTACCGGTCGATCCAGCGACTGCTCCAGAGCGGGTTCATCCAGAAAGAGCAGATCAACTACGATCAGGGGGGCTACTACCACGTCTACTACCCGACCGATCCGGAGCAGATCGCGAGTGACATGCAACGAATGTTAAACGACTGGTACGCGAAGATGGGCCAGCTCATCCAGGAGTTCGAGGACAAGTACGATCGAATGGAAGACGACGTCCCTGCCGTCGAGAGCCGGAGTACCCGGTAACCCTCACTGGACGCCCCATCGCGAGTCGATGGACGACTGCCGAGCCCGAGTCGGCGGCCTGGAGCTACGTCCTTCGAGGGAGTCGGGCGGTTCGACCTGCTCATCGCGAGCGTGTTTCCGATCCTCGAGTTCTCTAGCCGCTCTAGACCCTGTATCCTGCCTGCCAGCGGCGAGTCGGCGGTCGATTCCTCGGCGACCACTTCTCGACGCCGTCGCCCGCTCCGCTGCTCGACCGACGCTGCCCGTGTTGGTATTGTACACTACGTACAAAACCTTTAAACACTGCTGGCCCGTACGGGAAGGTGATGGCAACTGATGCACCCTCCGGATCACCGGACCAATCGACCGACGATCCCGTTCACGTCGACGGCGAGGCCCACCTCGAGGGGCTCGTCGCCGACCACGACGTCGTTCTCGTCGATTTCTACGCCGACTGGTGTGGGCCCTGCAAGATGCTCTCGCCCGTCCTCGACCAGCTGGCGGCCGAGACCGACGCCCTCGTCGCGAAAGTCGACGTCGACGACCACCAGCTGCTCGCCGGCGAGTACGGCGTTCGTGGCGTCCCGACGCTCGTGCTCTTCGCGGGCGGCGAGCAGGTCGAACAGCACACCGGCGTCTTGCCGGCGGAACGCCTCCAGCGTATGATCGAGGGCTACACCGAATGAACGGGGACGAGCGGACGGGGGCCGTCCACGACGTAGTGATCGTCGGCTCCGGCGTCGCCGGCCTCTCGGCTGCGGTGTACGCCGCCCGGGCCGACCTCGAGCCGCTCGTCCTCGAGGGCCCGGAACCCGGCGGCCAGCTGACGCTGACGACCGAGGTGGAGAACTACCTCGGCTTCCCCGAAGGGGTCGGCGGGATGGAGCTGATCCAGCGGGGCAAAGAGCAGGCCGAACGGTTCGGCGCCGAGTTCCGACACGCCGTCGTCGAAGACGCCGTAGTCGAGGACCGACCGTTCGAACTCACACTCGCGAACGGCGAGACGCTCCGCACGCGGGCGCTGATCGTCGCGAGCGGCGCGAGCGCCCGCTGGGTTGGCGCCGAAAACGAGGACGAACTGATGGGGTACGGCGTCTCCACCTGTGCGACCTGTGACGGCGCGTTTCACCGCGGTGACGACGTCCTGGTGATCGGCGGCGGCGACAGCGCGATGGAGGAGGCGCTCTTCCTCGCGAAGTTCGCCGACAGCGTCACCGTCGTCCACCGCCGCGACGAACTGCGCGCCTCGGAGGTCATGGCCCGGCGCGCCCTCGAGCACGACGACGTCGATTTCCGCTGGAACGCCGAACTGCTCGAGATCCACGGCTCGCAAGACGAGGGCGTCACGGGCGCGACGCTGATCTCGCACCCCGACGGCCGTCCGAAAGCGAAGTTCGACGCGGGCGAGGACGTCGACCGCGAGGAGGTCGACGTGGGCGGCATCTTCTACGGCGTCGGCCACGTCCCCAACACCGACTTCCTCGAGGGGACGGCCGTCGACCTCGACGCTGACGGTCACCTGGCGACGCTCGAGGGGATGACCACCGAGACGTCGGTCGAGGGCGTCTTCGGGGCCGGCGACGTGATGGATCCGGACTACCGGCAAGCGGTCACGTCCGCCGGGACCGGCAGCATGGCCGCCCTCGACGCCGAACAGTGGCTCGACGAACGCGACGCAGCGGTCGACGCGCCGGCCGTCGCCGAGCTCGAGGCCGACGACTGAGACGGTCCCCTGTGCTGACCGATTGACCCGACCGCCTGACTCGTGTCGAGTCGGAGACGACAGTCGTCCGTCTGTGCCGGTCACCGACCCGTTTCAGGTCGACTCTTTCCTGCCAGTGATCGATTCGGTCGCGAGTCGAAAGTCGTGAAACGAGATGTCCTCGCGTGGCTGGTCGAAGATCTCGACCGTGGGGATGTCTACGGCCCACATCCCCTGGACGGCGGCCGACTCCGACGGGAGCGAGGACAGTTCCTGGAGTCGACCCGTGGCCACGACGCTTTTCCACCCTCCGTCCTCCTCCCCGAAGACCACGAACGAGACCGGGTTCTCGAGCACGTCCGTTTTGGACGTCTCCGGCGGAAACGAGAGCCTGAAGTAGAACTGCTCGGTTTCGGCGGCGTATCCGTACGAGACCGGGAGCGAGCTCGGAGGGGCGTCGGCGTCGGTCCCGAACGAGAGGACGCCGACGCCGCCGTCACCGAGAAACGCGTTTCGTTCGTCGGGCGGGAGGTTCACCCAGCGGAGTCCCTGCATGTGCCTCCCGACCACGCGGAGAATAAAATAGCCCCACTCGCACTGCCGTTCGGTTCGTCCGTACCCCTGCCCCGCCGCCGTGGCCGGGGCGCCCTTTGGCGCTCAGCTGGCCGCGCCCTCGTCGCTCGAGCCGCCGGACTCCTCGAGCGGCGACATCGCGAGGTAGAGGCAGGCGAAAATGATGACGACGTTGAGCGCCGAGACGTAGCCGGCAAGTCCCGGTGCGCCGAGTCCGTAGATAATCGTCGGCACGAGCGCTAACAGTGCAGCGGCAGCTGCGTATCGCGGTTGCAGGTCCTCGAACATGAACGCCCGTTTCGACCGTAGGATATTCAATCTAGCGGCACGCCCGAACGTCGGGTCCGGACAGACGCACCGCGCGAGCCGTCGGTAGCTGTGCCCTTTCGACGCCCCTACTGTTCGGGATCGTCGGCCGCAGGGCGCAGTGCCCACACGAGCAGGGCGCCGATCGTGAGGAGACCGATGACGACCGTCTCGCCGACGGTTACTTCGATGTGGAAGAACGCGAGAACCGTCCTGAGTTCGACGACGACGACGAGAGCCAGCGCGATCAGGATCAACAGTCGAGCGGGTGAGGTTCGCATCAGGGAATCGACGCTCCAACGTGTGTCAGTGCGCGCTGGAAGAGTATGATGGCATCGGCGATGCCCGTGTACTGAAGTCGTCCGTGCCCATCGGGTAGGATCCATCCACGGCCAGTCCACCTCGATCACCGGAGTCGTGGTTCCGCGATTCGGCGTCGACGGGACGGTCCCGCCGCCTGGTGCCGACTCCACCACCTATCCGGCCCCGAACGAGCCTCCAGGAACCACAGCGAATTATACGGTGTTGGAAGAATATCGTCCTATGGACGTTGGCCTCACCGTGGGCGACTCACTCGAGCGGATGGACCAAACGATCGGCGGCTTCGACCTCGCGGAGTACTCCCTCGCCGAGGGCGTCGACCTCGAGGCGATCGACGGCGACCGACTCGAGGCGATCCTGGCCGACGCGGGCGCCGACCTCTGTGTGCATCTGCCGTTCAAACAGGACGTCGTGACGCCGGTCCCGGGGATCAACGAGGCGATTCTCGACTACCAGCGACGCCTGCTCGAGTGGGCAGGCGCTGCGGGTGCGAAGAAGGCCGTCCTCCACGGGACGGCGCGGAACCCCCACGACACGGACCTCCGGCCGCTGTTCGCCGACCAGCTGGCGGCGATCGACGCGGCCGCGGCCGACGCTGGCGTCGAACTCGTCGTCGAGAACGTCGGCCACCAGAAGCGCGGCCTCCCGCTGACGGTGCTCGGTGACCTCGCCCGCGAAGCGGGGACGGCGGTCTGTTTCGACGTCGGTCACGCCTACATGGAGGACGGCAACGACGGCGTCGAGCGATTCTGCAAGCGATACGGCGATCTCGTCACGCACCTCCACGTCCACGACGCCCGGAGTCGCGGTGACACCCACATCCCCATCGGGGCCGGCGAGATCGACTACGGGATCGTCACCGAGCAGCTGGGCGGGTTCGACGGTACGGTCGCCGTCGAGGTGTTCACCGAGGACCTCGAGTTGCTCCGCGATACGGCCGAGCGCGCGAGAGCCGCGCTCGAGGCCGACGATTCGTAACGCAGCCGGCGAGCGCACAGCGTGGGTAGTCCGTTACAGCCGCTCGGTGGTCGTGCTTTTATACAGGCCGCCGTGGAACCAGAGCCACTGCGAGCCCCGCTCGCTGGAGATCACTATGCCACAGCACGTCCTCGTCCCGCTCGACGGGTCCGACCACGCCTACGCCGGCCTCGAGTACAGTCTGGCCTCGTTTCCCGATGCGACGATCAGCGCGGTCTTCGTCGTCGATCCCGCACACGACCACGAGGCGACCGCCGGTTCGACCGAGTCGGCTCTCGACCGCGCAGAAGAACGCGGCGAAACGGTCCTCGAGCAGGCAGTCGACCGCGCGGAGGCTCATGGACACGACCTCCAAAAATACCTCCGAACCGGCACCCCCCACAAGGAGATCCTCGCGCTCGCAAACACCGACGTCGACCACGTCGTCCTCGGAAGTCACGGCCAGTCGCCCATCTCGCGGCCGTTTCTCGGTCGCGTGAGCGAGGCCGTCGTCCGCCGGGCGCCCGTCTCGACGACGATCGTCCCCGAACCGACGTCGGCGCTCGAGGGCCGCGACCTCCCCGGCTCGATCCTCGTCCCGCTGGACGGCTCCGAGCAGGCCACCGCGGCCCTCGAGTACGCCCTCGAAACGTTCCCCGACGGCGAGTACACGATACTTCACGCCCTGTCGCTGCCGTTCGACAGGCCCCGGTCTGCGGTCCGTGGGACCTACCTCGAGGACCTCGTCGAGGACCGAGAGACGCGCGCCGAACGGATCTTCGAGACGGCACGTAGCGTTGCCGACGAGTACGACGTGACGCTCGAGACCGAGACGGCCAACGAGACGCCCGGAAACGCCATCGTCGACGCCGCCGAGTCGACCGACTACGACCAGCTCGTAATGGGGAGCCACGGCCGTTCGCTGGCCGCACGGCTGATCACCGGCTCGGTCGCCGAACGCGTCGCACGACGGTCGCCACGGACGGTCACGCTCGTCCGCGGATTGCCAACCTCGGAGAACCGTTGACCCAATCGAGCTGAGAGCCCCCTCGACCTACGCGGGCCGACAGCGGACGACTTCGACCGGGAACCGCCAGACCGTCTCGAGGCGATCGGCCTCGATCCGAAAGTCGGCCTCGAGCAGCGTCTCGCGGAGGTAGATCGGCCGGCAGTCGGCGTACGTCGGCGCCAGTTCTCGCACCGTCTCGTACAGTCGGGTCGCCGGCCCTGGACGCCGCCTGGAGAGTGAGACGACGACGAGCCGCCCCGACGGCTCGAGGAGGCGTCGCCACTCCGCGAGTACGGACGGGATCTCGGGCGAGTCGATGAGCTCGAGGACGAAACTCGCGAATACGGCGTCGAAGGCGTCGTCTCGAAACGGCGTTATCATCCCGTCACCGGCGACGACGACACCCCGCTCGAGGCCCGCGTTGACGAGCGCGTCGTGGGCTTCCCGACACATCCCCGGCGAGAGGTCGAGGCCGACGGCGGTTCCGTCCGGGCCGACGGCTCGCGTGAGGTCGACGAGGGCCGTTCCGGGGCCACAGCCGACGTCGAGCACGCGGTCGCCCGGCCCGGCGTCGAGGAGCTCGAGCCCCGTCGATCGTGGGCCTGCCTCGAACGGGCCGGCGAGGGCCTCGTACCAGGGACTGAGCGCGTCGTACCAGTCTCGAGCGGCTGCTTTCGGGCGTCGAACACGGCCGATCGGTCCCGGTGGAGCCGAGTCGCTTTCGTCCGCGGCTGGAACGGAGTGG
>LFCJ01003934.1_pt1 | contig 10890 bp, 6 predicted proteins | sample 643141 | NCBI WGS metagenome assembly LFCJ01 (sample SAMN03766243, study PRJNA286221) | soda lake metagenome | biome: soda lake; feature: Kulunda steppe; material: water; isolation source: sample B1-Br-g2 brine of Lake Bitter-1 | place: Russia: Kulunda steppe | collected 2010-07 | reverse complement strand
TCCAAGCCGAACGCGCCCTTTATCACCTCGACCCTGCAGCAGGCCGCCAGCGGCCGCCTGGGCTTCTCGGTGAAGAAGACCATGACCCTGGCCCAGCGTCTCTACGAGGCGGGCTATATCACCTACATGCGGACCGACTCCACCAACCTCTCGAAGGACGCGGTGGAGAGCGCCCGCGAGCTCATCGGCGAGGAGTTCGGGCCGCGCTACCTGCCCGAGGCGCCCAACCGCTACTCCAGCAAGGAGGGCGCCCAGGAGGCCCACGAGGCGATCCGTCCCTCCGACGTAGGCCGTCGCGCCACCGACCTCGCCGGCATGGAGCGCGACGCCGAGCGCCTCTACGAGCTGATCTGGCGTCAGTTCGTCGCCTGCCAGATGACCCCGGCCGAGTATCTCTCCAGCACCCTGACCGTGGAGGCCGAGGGTTACGAGCTGCGGGCCAAGGGCCGCGTGCTCAAGTTCGACGGCTATACCCGCGTCATGAAGCCCGCGGGCAGGAGCGAAGACCAGTCGCTGCCGGATCTGGCCGAGGGCACTCCCATGAGCCTGGCCGCCCTTGACCCGCTGCAGCACTTCACCAAGCCGCCGGCGCGCTACACCGAGGCGAGCCTGGTCAAGGAGCTGGAGAAGCGCGGCATCGGCCGGCCCTCCACCTACGCGGCGATCATCTCCACCATTCAGGATCGGGGCTACGTCAAGCTGGAGAACCGGCGCTTCTATGCCGAGAAACTCGGCGATATCGTCACCGAGCGTCTCAAGGAGTCCTTCCCGGACCTGATGGACTACTCCTTCACGGCGCGCATGGAGGATGGCCTCGACGAGGTAGCCGAGGGCGAGCGCAACTGGCGCGCGCTGCTCGACGCCTTCTATGCCGAATTCAAGAAGGAGCTCGAGGAGGCCGAGAGCGAGGCGGGCATGCGCCCCAACCAGCCGGTGCCCACCGATATCGACTGCCCCACCTGCGGGCGCAAGATGCAGATTCGCACCGCCTCCACCGGGGTCTTCCTGGGCTGCTCGGGTTACAACCTGCCGCCCAAGGAGCGCTGCAAGACCACCATGGACCTGCTGCCCGGGGAAGAGGCGGTGGCCGCCGACGCGGGGGAGGAGGCCGAGACCGATGCCCTGCGCGCCAAGCAGCGCTGCCCCAAGTGCGGCACGGCCATGGACAGCTACCTGATCGACGAGACCCGCAAACTGCATATCTGCGGCAACAGCCCGGACTGCGACGGCTACGTGGTGGAGCAGGGCAAGTTCCGCATCAAGGGCTATGACGGCCCCACCATCGAATGCGACAAGTGCGGCTCGGAGATGCAGCTCAAGTCCGGCCGCTTCGGCAAGTACTTCGGCTGCACCAACAGCGAGTGCAAGAATACCCGCAAGCTGCTGCGCAGCGGCGAGGTGGCGCCGCCCAAGATGGATCCGATCGACATGCCGGAGCTCGAGTGCCAGAAGGTCGACGACCACTATGTGCTGCGCGACGGGGCCAGCGGCCTGTTCCTGGCGGCCAGCAAGTTTCCCAAGAATCGCGAGACTCGCCCGCCGCTGGTCAAGGAGCTCAAGGCCCACGCCGAGGAGCTCCCCGAGAAGTACCGCTATCTGCTCGAGGCCCCCAGCGAGGACCCGGACGGCCGCCCGGCCCAGATCCGCTTTTCGCGCAAGGCCAAGGAGCAGTTCGTGATGACCGACGAGGAGGGCAAGGCCACCGGCTGGAAGGCCACCTTCGACGGTCGCCATTGGCAAGTGGAGGACAAGCGCAAGTGACGCCGCGATCCCGTACCAACCAGCTGCTCTACCAGGCCGAGCTGCTGCTCGATCTGCCCGTCGGCAGCGATGAACACGCCGAGGCCCGGCGCATGGCCGCGGAGGAGGGCGCCCTGGCGCTCTTCGAACTGGCGCTCCAGTCGCTGCTGCGCGAGGTCACCGAGCTCGCCCGGCTCGAGCATCACGACTGGCGCGAGCTGCTGGGCCCCGAGGGCGCCGGCATCGCCGAACTGCAGCGCCTGCGCGAGCTGGCCGCCCAGCCCGACAGCTGGCTGGCCTGGCTGATCGGCAAGCTCGAGGCCCTCCACGCCAGCGACGGCGCGGCGCGGCGCACCAGCGGCGCCGCCCGCGGGCTGATCGCCGTGGGCAGCGCCGCGGCCCTTGGCGACGAGCTGCACGGCTGCCTTCAAGAGGCCAAGGCCGAACTCGCGGCGCTGCGAGAAACCAGCCAGGAGTGGTAGCAAGGTGGCCGGACCGGGCACAGTCCAGCCGGCGCCGGCGCTCTCCCCGGACCAGACCCTGGGGAATCCCCGGATTTTTCTCGGCGTTGGCGGCAGGTTCGCCTCCACAGGCGCCGAGGTCGCCCCTGCGGGGGCAGACCCTGGGGAATCCCCAGATTTTTCTCGGCGTTGGCGGCAGGTTCGCCTCAACAGGCGCCGAGGTCGCCCCTGCGGGGTCAGACCCCGGCCAAGTCACGAAACCCGTCATGGTGCGCCTTGCGAGCGGATTCGACGCCGCCGGGGTCTGACCCCGCAGGGTCCGCCAACGCCGGTAAAGTCGCGCAGAGATCCCAACAGGTAGTTGATTTTATTCGGTTATTCGTGGGGAGGCCTCAGGGTCAGACCCCGGCCAAGTCACTAAGCCTGTCATGGTGCGCCTTGTGAGCGGATTCGACGCCGCCGGGGTTTGACCCCGCAGGGCGGGAGGGTACTGGCAAGTTTCAAACAGTCGTTTATACTCGGTGCCATTCCCCACCGACCGGCAACGCCCATGAACACTACCGCATGGAAGCGCCTGTTCATCGTCCCGCTGCTTGCGCTGCTGCTGGCGTCGAGCGCCGGCCAGGCAAGCGAGCTGACCCTGGATCCCCGCTTGCTGCCGGGCGGCGAGGCCGACATGGTCGCCCTGCGCCAGGAGCTGGGGCGCCTGTCCGCAGGCCGCGCCACGCCCGAGGTCGTCGCGGCCGCCCCCGGCGGCGGCGCGCGTCTGCCGGGTCTGGAGACGCTGGAGACGCCCGAATTTCTCCTTGCCGCGGATCCCTTCGCCCTGGAGCCCCTCGATGCCGTCTCCCGGGTGCTGCTGGTCGGTCCCCCCGAGACGCTCGACGCTGCCGCCCGGGCCCTGGCGGCGCCGGCTCGGGAGCACGGCATCACCCTGACACCCCTGGCCCTGGGCCCCTCCCGGCTTCCCGACCCGGCCGACCTTGACGGCGCCGATGCCGCCCTGCTGCTGGCCCTTCCTGATCACGACGCGTCCGCCCAGCGTCGACTCTTCGACGTCCTCCTGGACGCCGGCGTGCCCGGCGTGGCGCTCACCGATGCCCGCCAGGTGTCGCGCGGTGCGCTGCTCTCCTCGCCCCGGGCCCTGGACGTTGATGCCTGGCTGCGGCGGGTGGCGCTGCGCCTGGATGATCTCGCCGCCGGACGCACCCCGGAGCCCCTCGACTCGCGCCCCGGCCTGGATCGCGCCTGGCTCAACCTCGAGACCGCCGCCCGTCTCGACTGGTCCCCCAGCTTCATGCTTCTCAGCCGGGCGCGTCTGGTGGGCGAGGCCGCCGCCCCCGGCGGCGAGGGGCTGGCGCTCGGCGAGGCGGTGGCCCTGGCGCTGGCCGATAACCTGGACCTGGCCAGCGCGCGCCAGGAGGTCGAGGTGGAGCGCTACGATCGCGACCTGGCGGCCTCGCGTTACCGTCCCAACCTCTATCTGGAGGCCACCGGCAGGATGATCGACGAGACCCGGGCCAGGGCGGCCCTGGGTCAGGAGCCTGAGCGCCTGACCAGCGGTGGGGTGGTGCTCGAGCAGCTGCTCTTCTCCGAGCCGGCCCTGGCCGCCATCGGCATCGCCGGCAGCCTCGACCGCGCCCGGCGCGCCGAGCTGGAGGTGGAGAGCCTCGACCTGGCCCTCGAGGTGTCCCGGGAGTTTCTGGACCTGCTGCGGCTCGACGCCAGCCGCGAGGTGCTCGAGGCGGATCTCGAGCTGGCCCGGGCCCAGCGCGACCGCGCCGTGCGCGGTGAAGACGCCGGGGCCGTGGGGCGTGGCGAGGTGGCGCGCTTCGAGGCGGAGCTGACCCAGGCCCGGGAGCGCCTGGAGCAGGTGGTGGCGGACCGCGAGCGGTTGCGCATCGGCCTCAACCGCCGCCTCGGCCGCGACCCGGCCGCGCCGCTCGTGCCCGACGAACCCGACCCCGCCAGCCCCGACTGGCTGGGCGGCGACGCCCGGTTCCGTGCGGTGCTCGACACCCCGGCAAGCCTCGCCGCCTGGCAGGAGCGCCTGGCGACCACGGCGCTGCAAGACTCTGCGGAACTGGCGGCCCTCGGTGAGCTGCGCCGGGCCGCCGAGCGGGAGCTTACCTCGCGCCGTCGGGCCTTCTGGCTGCCCGAGGTGGGGCTGGAGGCCCGCTATACCACCGAGTTCTCGCGTGGGGGCGAGGGCGAACGGGCCCCCTGGGAGTCCTCGAGCCCGCTGGTGCAGGCCGGCGTCGGGGCCCTGGAGGAGGCGGGGGTGTCGCTGCCCGAGACCGGTCGCGACCAGTGGAGCCTGGGCGTCTCGGCGCGGCTGCCGCTCTACGGCGGCGGGCGTCGCAGCATCGAGCGCGACCGCAGTGCCGCGCGCCTGGAGCAGGTGGCCCTCGAGGATGCCGACGCCCGCCTCGGCCTGGAGGCCCGGGTGCGCGCGTCCAGCGTCGAGCTTGCCGCCGCCTGGCGGCGTATCGGGCTGCGCGAGGAGGCGCTGGGCCACGCCGAGGAAGCCCTGCGGCTTGCCGAGGCGGGCTGGCGCGAGGGTGCGCTGCCCCAGGTGGCCCTGCTGGATGCCCGCACCAGCGCCCGGCAGGCGGGGCTGGCCGCCGCCGAGGCGCGCTGGCAGGCGCTGCAGGCGCTGGTGCATCTGCAGCGTGCCCTCGGCGTGATGCCGGGCCCCATGGACGCCGAGGCGCGTGATCGGCTGCTGGCCGCTGTCAACGGCGCGACGAGCACAGGAGAGGGACCATGACGATTCGGGGAGTCCTGCTGGCAGGGCTGGTGCTGCTGACCGGCTGTGCCGACGAGCCGGTGGACGAGGCGCCGCTGCGACCGGTGCGCACCCTGACCGTGGAGGCCAGCGGCGCGGTGGGCGAGCGCGAGCTGCCGGGTCGCCTGGAGGCGGCCGCCAACCGGCGCCTCAGCTTCCGGGTGGCGGGCCAGCTCGAGTCCTATGCGGTCCGGGTGGGGGAGACGGTCGAGGCGGGCCAGCCGCTGGCCCGCCTGGAGGCCACCGACGTGCGCCTGCAGCGCGACCGCGCCCGCTCGGCGCTGGCCGGTCACCAGGCGGCGGCGGCCAACGCCGAGGCCGAGTGGCAGCGCGCTCGGCGCCTCTATGAGGCCGGCAGCGCCCCGGCGCGGGATCTGGACGCCGCCCGAGCTCAGGTGGAGGCGGCTCGCGCCCAGCGCGACGCTGCCCGTGACGCCCTGGCCCTGGCCGAGCGCCAGCTGGACTTCACCCGGCTCGAGGCCCCGGGCGACTGCCGCGTGGCGAATCGGCTGGCCGAGGCCGGGGAGAACGTCGGCGCCGGCCAGCCGGTGCTGGTGCTGGCCTGCGGCGATGAACTGGAGGTGCGCGCGGCGCTCTCCGAGGATCTGCTGGGCGAGCTGGTGGCCGGTGCGCCGCTGCAGGTGCGGCTGCCCCTGGCCGACCTCACCCTGGCCGGGGAGGTCACCGAGATCGGTCTGCCGGTGGATCCGCGCCAGGCTACCTGGCCGCTGCGCGTCAGGCTGCTCAACCTCGCCGACGACGTGCGTGAGCGGCTGCGTCCCGGCATGGCGGCGGAGCTGACGCTGCCCCTGGGCGGTCCCGGCAGCGGCATCTGGGTGCCCATGGTGGCCGTGCAGCAGGATATCGACGGCCACTACGTCTACGTCGCCGAGCCCGATGAATCGGGGGAGCACGCTGATAACGCCGTCAACAACGGTCGCCAGGCGACGGTGCGCCGCCATGATGTGACTCTGGGCGGGCGCCACGACGAGCGCCTGGAGGTGATCGCAGGCCTGGCGCCCGGGGAGCATCTGATCGTGGCCGGCATGAGCCGGCTGCATGACGGCATGCGGGTGAGGCTGATCGATGACCCCCATGCGGACGCCGGCGGGGAGGCCTCGCCGTGACCCTCACCGAAGCCGCGCTGCGCTACAACCGCGTGACCATCGCCGGTCTGCTGGTGGTGCTGCTGGGTGCCGTGATCAGCTACCTCTCCATCTCCCGGGCCGAGGATCCCGCGGTCACCGTGCGGGTGGCCCAGGTGGTCACCTACCTGCCCGGCGCGACCCCGGAGCGGGTCGAACAGCTGGTCAGCGACCCGCTGGAGACCGCCATCATGGAGATGCCGGAGCTCGACCACGTGGAGAGCACCTCCCGGGCCGGAGTCTCCATCATCCGGGTGGAGCTGCGCCCCGACGTCAAGGAGGTTCAGGCCGGCTGGGACAAGCTGCGCCGCAAGGTGGGTGATGCCCGGGGCAAGCTGCCCGACGAGGCCCAGGCGCCGATGATCAACGACGAGTTCGGCGACGTCTTCGGCATCATGCTTTCGCTCACCGGCGAGGGCTATGAGCAGGCGGAGCTCAAGGAGGTGGCCGAGGATGTCCGCGACCGGCTGCTGATGCTCGACGACGTGGCCAAGGTCAACGTCCACGGCTTCGCCGAGGAGCGCATCTTCCTGGAGTACAGCGAGGCGCGCCTGGCCGAGCTGGGCGTCTCGCCCCAGGGGCTGGCCCAGCTGCTGGCGGCGCGCAATATCGTGCTGCCCGGCGGGGCGATCCGCAGCGGCGATGAGCGTCTGATACTGGAGCCCACCGGTAACTTCACGCATATCGATGATATCCGTCAGGCCCTGCTGCCCCTGCCCGACGGCGCCCTGGTGCCGCTGGGCTCGCTGATGGAGGTGCGCCACGGCTACGCCGACCCCCCCATGACCCGCTATCACGCCGGCGGCGAGCAGGGCCTGGCCATCGCCATCGCCATGCGCGAGGGGGGCAATATCCTCGATCTGGGCGAACAGGTCGAGGGCGCCATCGAGAGGCTCGAACGCGAGCTGCCCCTGGGAATCGAGTTCGAGGTGCTGGCCAACCAGCCGGATCGGGTCGAGGAGCGCATCAACGAGTTCCTGGTCAACCTGCTGCAGGCGGTGGCCCTGGTCTGCCTGGTGATGCTGCTCTTCCTGGGGCTGCGCACCGGGCTCATCGTGGCGAGCCTGGTGCCCTCGGCGATACTCGCCTGCCTGGCCTTCATGGGCCTCTTCGACATCGGCCTCGACCAGGTGTCGCTGGGGGCGCTGATCATCGCGCTGGGCATGCTGGTGGACAACGCCATCGTCATGGTGGAGTCGATACAGGTGGCGGCCCGAGAGGGCAAGACGGTGCGCCAGGCGGCACTGGATTCGGCCAGACAGCTGCGCTTCCCGCTGCTGACCGCCTCGCTGACCACGGCGGCGGCCTTCCTGCCTCAGTTTCTGGCCGTCTCCGACGTGGGCGAGTACACCCGCTCGCTCTTCCAGGTGGTCACCATCACGCTGCTCTCCTCCTGGTTCCTGTCGCTGACCATGATCCCGCTGCTCTGCGTGGCCTTTATCCGGGTCAAGGCCGGGCCGGATAACGGGCAGCAGGCGGCGGATGGCCGCGGCGATGGCGAAGACAACGAGGAGGATGGCGAGTCGCGCCCGGGGCTGTCGGCGCGCCTGGCCGAGCGGGTCTACGCCGGCTACCGCCACCTGCTGCTGGCCCTGCTGCGCCACCGCACCCTGACCCTGGCCGGGGTGGGCGGCCTGCTGGCGCTGGCCTGGCTGGGCTTCGGGCCGCTGCCCAAGATCTTCTTTCCCCAGGCGGAGCGCACCATCGTCACCGCCGAGCTGCGCCTGCCCTTCTCGGCGCCCATCGAGCGCACCCAGGCGGTAGTGGAGGAGATCGAGACCTTCCTGGCCGACGAGATGGCCGCCGAGCGCAACGAGGCCGGCGACTGGACCCGCGACGGGGTCGAGCGCTGGGGCAGCTTCATCGGCTTCGGCGGCGAGCGCTACATCATCAACCACGCTCCGGAGCCGCCGAGCCCCGAATACGCCTTCCTGCTGCTGCAGACCAACCGCTGGCAGGCGGTGGACGAAGTCATCGAGCGTCTGGACGGCTGGATCGCCGAGCGCTTCCCCGACCTCCAGGCCAGCGTCAAGGCGACCAGCTTCGGTCCGCCGGTCACGGTGCCGCTATCGGTGCGCCTCTCCGGCGATGACGAGACGACCCTCAGACGCATCGCCGAACAGGTGCGTCAGCGCGTGGCCGAGGTGCCGGGAACCCGCAACGTGCGCGACGACTGGGGCGAGTGGACCAAGCGCCTGCGCGTCGACGTCGACCCGGCCCGGGCGCTGCGTGCCGGGGTCACCGAGCGCGACGTGGCGCTGAGCCTGCAGACGGCCCTCTCCGGCATGACCGTGGGCACCTTTCGCGACGGCGACACCCTGGTACCCATCCAGCTTCGCAACGAGCGCGGCGAGGCGCGCACCCCGGACGATCTGGAGGGCGTCACCGTGCTGCCCGCCGGCGGCGGGGTGGGCGTACCGCTGGCCCAGGTGGCCGACGTCGAGCTCGACTGGGGGCCGGCGCGCATCCTGCGCCGCGACCGCTTCCGCACCATCGCGGTGGAGGCCGAGCTGGCCCCCGGGGTCACCGCCGCCGGCGTGGCCGGCGAGCTGCGCCCCTGGCTCGAGGAGCAGCAGGCGAGCTGGCCGGACGGTACCTTCTTCGAGTTCGGTGGCGAGGTGGAGTCGTCCCGGACGGCCACCGATTCCATCGCCGAGAAGCTGCCCATCGGCGCCATGGCGATCCTGCTGCTGCTGGTGGTGCAGTTCAACTCCCTGCGCCGGCCGCTGATCATTCTGGCCACCATCCCGATGTCGCTGATCGGGGTGATCTTCGGCCTGACCATCACCGGCTCGCACTTCGGCATCATGACCTTTCTCGGCGTGGTGTCGCTGGCCGGTATCGTGATCAACAATGCCATCGTCCTGATCGACCGCATCGACCTGGAGCGCGAACAGCACTCGCCCCAGGAGGCGATCCTCGAGGCGGGACGCAGGCGACTGCGGCCGGTGCTGATGTCGACCCTGACCACCAGCGGCGGCCTGCTGCCGCTCTGGCTGGGCGGCGGGCTGCTCTGGGCGCCCATGGCGATCACCATCATCTTCGGCCTGCTGGCCGCGGCGCTGATCACCCTCTGCGTGGTACCGGTGCTCTACTCCCTGCTGATGCGGGTGTCGTTCAGCGGCGATCGGGATCGGCACGGCGACGACGGCGCTGATGGCCGGGAAGACAGCCGCGCTGCGCCTGTGTCAGGCTGAGGCCTTTCAAGGGCCCGAGGAAGCGCCGTGGAAGCTGTCGCCATCTTCGTCGACGTGCAGAACGTCTACTACACCACCCGGGACGCCTTCGGGCGGCACTTCGACTACCACGCCTTCTGGGCCCGCTTCGCGGCGGGGCGGAGGGTGGTGGTGGCGAACGCCTACGCGGTGGATCGCGGCGATCCCCGCCAGCGCCAGTTCCAGGCCATCCTGCGCGGCATCGGCCTTGACGTGAAGCTCAAGCCCTTCATCCAGCGCCGCGACGGCTCCGCCAAGGGCGACTGGGACGTCGGCATCACGCTGGATGCCATCGAGGCGGGGCCCCTGGTCGACCACCTGGTGCTGGTCTCCGGCGACGGTGACTTCGACCTCCTGGTGGACCGGTTGCGCCAGCGCTTCGGGGTCAGGGTGACCGTCGTCGGAGTCGAGCGTCTCACCGCCGACTCCCTGGTGCGCGCGGCCAGCGACTTCGTGGCCATCGACGCCTCCCTGCTGCGCTAGCGCCCTTGCGTTTCAGGGACTTGACTACGGCGCCTCGACCTTTCATCGTCATACGTTGATGCACGTCAAGCAGCGGGTCGCGGCCTTGGCTAGGATAGAGACAGGAGCCTGCGACACGCGGCGGCTGCGGACAACAACGATGAGGAGGTGCGCCATGCGATTCCATCAGGTGAAGGAGCTGGTCCACTGGGCGGCCGGCTACCACCGGCGACTCGCCGAGCAGTACACTGCCCTCGCCGGCGGCGGCGAGGTGGGCGAACGGGTGCGCATGGCGCTGGAGTATCTGATCGAGCGCGAGCGCAAGCAGGAGAACGACCTCACCGGCTACCTGGATGATGGCAGCGACCACAGCCAGGTGCTCGAGACCTGGTTCGACGACCCCAATGACTTTCCCCATCCGCCGGTGCTGGAGCGCCTGCCGGACTGTATCGAATGCGACAGCGTGCAGAGCGTGCTGGCCACGGCGCTCACCGCCCACCGCACCCTCCAGGACCTCTACAGCCATCGGGCCGAGCTGGCCGGAGGCCGCGACGAGAAGGCCTTCTTCGAGGCCCTGGCGGCCGGCCACGAGGCCGAGGTTCGGCGTATTGCCCGCGATATTCAGCGCCTAGAAGACTACTGAGGAGTTCACCATGAGCGATCAAATCCTGTCTCCCAAGATGCTCGGCTACTGGACCGAGGAGACCCTCCAGGAGGTGCCGGACGAGTCCGGTATCTACTGCGTGTTCCGGGCCGCCGTGGATCCCGAGACGGAGGAGATGGACGTCCAGGAGCTGCTGTATGTGGGCGAGCATCGCAGCGCCCGTCACGGCCTGAAGCACGACGGGCATCGCGACAAGTGGCTGGCCTTTCCCCAGCCGGAGGAGGAGATCTGGTACGCGGTGGGGCTGAGCGGGCACGCCAACCGCGAGCGCCTGGCGGCGGCGATGATCAACGCCCACAAGCCGCGTTTCAACGCCGACAGCGAGTTCCTCGAGCGCTTCCCGTTCGACGACACCACGGTGCATATCTACGGCAAGAAGCACAAGCTGCAGAGCATCTTCAATCTCGAGCGCCAC
>LFCJ01003932.1_pt1 | contig 10892 bp, 7 predicted proteins | sample 643141 | NCBI WGS metagenome assembly LFCJ01 (sample SAMN03766243, study PRJNA286221) | soda lake metagenome | biome: soda lake; feature: Kulunda steppe; material: water; isolation source: sample B1-Br-g2 brine of Lake Bitter-1 | place: Russia: Kulunda steppe | collected 2010-07 | reverse complement strand
TCTGGATCCTGGCCTGGCCGATCATCCTCTCCAATATCACCGTGCCGCTGCTGGGCCTGGTGGATACCGCGGTAATGGGCCACCTGCCCGATTCCCGCTACCTGGCCGGGGTGACCCTCGGTGCCACCCTGTTCAGCTTCCTCTACTGGGGCTTCGGCTTCCTGCGCATGGGGACCACCGGGCTCACCTCCCAGGCGGTGGGGCGCGAAAGCGACAGCGACGTGCGCAATCTGCTCGGCCAGTCGCTGCTGCTGGCGGCGGTGATCGGTACTCTGCTGATCCTCTTCTCGCGCCCCTTGATCACCCTTGGCCTCTGGCTGCTGGGCGGCAGCGAGGTCGCCACGGCTCTTGCCGCGGAGTATGCCGAGATCCGCATCCTGTCGGCGCCGGCGGTGCTGGCCAACTACGCCATCCTCGGCTGGTTTCTGGGCCAGCAGAACTCCCGGGTGACCCTGGCCATCCTGGTACTCACCAACAGCATCAATATCGTCCTCGATCTGCTGTTCGTGGTGGGCCTGGGCATGACCAGCGATGGCGTGGCCTGGGCCACGGTGATCGCCGACTACTCGGCCCTTGCCTTCGGCCTGTGGCTGGTCTCGCGCCAGCTCAAGCTGCTCGACGGTCGCTTCCTGCGCCGCCGGCTGCTGGCGCTGGCCGCTTACCGCGAGCTTTTCGTGGTCAACGCCAACCTCTTCGTGCGCACCCTGGGCCTGCTGTTCGCCATGGCCTTCTTTACTTCCCGCGGGGCAGCGCAGGGCGATACCGTGCTGGCCGCCAACGCCGTACTGCTGCAGTTCATCCTGCTGACCAGCTACGCTCTGGATGGCTTCGCTCATGCCGCCGAGGCCATCTCCGGACGCGCCGTGGGCCGCCGCCGCTGGGACGAGTTTGGCCAGGCGGTGCAGAGCGCCGCCTGGCTGTCGCTGGCTACCGCCGGGTTCGCCGCGCTGGCCTTCGCCCTGGGCGGCACGTGGTTGATCGCCCTGCTTACCAGCCTGCCGGCGGTGCGCGAGACCGCCGCCATCTACCTGCCTTGGATGGTAGTGATGCCGCTGATCGCAGTGTGGAGCTACCTGCTGGACGGTGTCTTTATCGGTGCCACGGCGATCCGCGAGATGCGCAACAGTATCTTCGCCGGCCTGGCCGCCTACCTGCCCGCCTGGTGGCTCACCCAGGCGCTGCTGCCCGAAACGCTGACCAACCACGGCCTCTGGTTCGCCTTCACTCTCTTCGCCCTGGTCCGTTCGGCGGTGCTGGGGGCCTACTATCTGCACTACCGCCGCACTCGATGGTGCCCGCCACCCGCGGCGTCGGCCCCATGATGCCCCGCACACCGACACCCGAGCGTTGAGGGAAAGGTGGCGCAACTACCTGTTGCTGCGCTACTTTCTGTCAGGCACGCCACTATCGATAACAGAACAAGGGACACCCCATGCTCAAGGCCCTGTCGAGACCGGCCGTCAAGCTGGTCGAACGCTACCTCCCCGACCCCTATATCTTCGTACTGCTGCTGACCGTGATTGCCGCGGCCGCCGCCATCGCCGTGGAGCGCCAGACGCCGCTGGCCGTGATGCGCATGTGGGGCGATGGCTTCTGGAGCCTGTTGACCTTCTCCATGCAGATGCTGCTGGTGCTGGTCACCGGCTTCATGCTGGCCAGTTCGCCGCCGGTCAAGAAGCTGCTGCAGCGCCTGGCGGCCCTGGCCAAGGGGCCCGGCGGCGCCATCCTGCTGGTGACCTACGTGTCGCTGGCGGCCAGCTGGATCAACTGGGGCTTCGGCCTGGTAGTGGGCGCGCTGTTCGCCAAGGAGCTGGCACGCCTGGTCAAGGTGGACTATCGCCTGCTGGTGGCCAGCGCCTACTCCGGCTTCGTGGTGTGGCATGGCGGGCTGGCCGGTTCGATTCCACTCACCATCGCCACAGACGGTCACTTCAGCGCGGATCAGATTGGCGTCATCGGCACCGGCTCGACCATCTTCGCTTTCTTCAACCTGGCCATCCTGGCCTGCCTGTTCATCACTATCCCGCTGGTCAACCGCCTGATGCTGCCGGACGACAAGGAGAGTGTCTACGTCGATCCCAAGCTGCTGGAGGCGGAAGCGCCGGAGTCCCAGGTGCGAATTCGACGCCCCGCCGACCGCCTGGAAAACAGCACGACACTGGCCTGGCTGGTGGGTATCCCGGGGTTGATCTACCTGCTCGACCACTTCTTCCTGCGCGGCGGCGGGCTGAACCTTAACATCGTCAACTTCCTGTTCCTGTCGCTGGCCATCGTGCTGCACCGAACGCCGCGCAGCCTGCTGATCAGCCTCCAGGAGGCGATCAAGGGCGGCGCCGGCATCGTCATCCAGTTTCCCTTCTATGCGGGGATCATGGCGATCATGGTGCAGTCAGGCCTGGCCGCCAGCATGTCCGAGACGCTGGTGTCATTTGCCACCGAGACCTCCCTGCCCTTCTGGTCCTTCATCAGCGCCGGCATCGTCAACCTCTTCGTGCCCTCCGGCGGCGGCCAGTGGGCCGTGCAGGCGCCGGTGATACTGCCCGCCGCCGAGTCGCTGGGCGTGGACGTGTCGCGAGTGGCCATGGCGGTCGCCTGGGGTGACGCCTGGACCAACCTGCTGCAGCCCTTCTGGGCCCTGCCCGTGCTGGCCATCGCCGGCCTCAAGGCCAAGGACATCATGGGCTTCTGCCTGATCCAGCTGTTTATCACCGGCGCGGTCATCGCCATCGGCCTGACCTGGTTCTGATCCGCCTGCGCCCCCGGTCCCGGGGGCGCCTCCCTCCGTCTTCATGGAGCGAAGCGTATGAGTTGGTTTCTGCAGCTGATTGACACCATCGCCCTGATCATCGAGGCCCTGGGTGTGATGGTCATCGTCGCCGGCTTCGCCATCGCCACCCGACGCTTCCTGCAACATCGCAACTTCTACGACAATCGCCACGCCTACCTGGAGTATCGCCACGGCATCGGCCGCTCCATCCTGCTGGGCCTGGACTTCCTGATCGCCGGCGACCTGATCAAGACGGTAATCGTGCTCAACAGCGGCGAGAGCGTAGCGACCCTGGCCGCCGTGGTGCTGATCCGCGCCTTCCTGGGCTTCACCCTCCACGTGGAAGTGGAAGGCCACTGGCCCTGGCAGCCGCCTCACCCCGCCCAGCGGCGCCAGCACCATCTGGAAAACGGCACCTCGGATATTCGCCACGGAGACTGATATGGAACACGGCAACCTTCCCGGACAGCATGAACTCTCCATGACCGTGCTGATGACCCCCGATATGGCCAACTTCAGCGGCAAGGTGCACGGCGGGGCCATTCTCAAGAAGCTCGACGAAGTGGCCTATGCCTGCGCCAGCCGCTATTCAGGCCACTATGTGGTCACCCTCTCGGTGGACCAGGTGTTGTTCAAGCAGCCCATCCATGTAGGCGAACTCGTCACCTTCCTGGCCTGCGTCAACCACGTCGGGCGATCGTCCATGGAGATCGGCATCAAGGTGGTGGCAGAGGATATCCGCCAGAAGCTGATCCGTCACACCAACAGCTGCTACCTGACCATGGTAGCGGTGGACGACGAGGGAGAGCCCGCACGAGTCCCCCCGCTCAAGCTCGACACCAGGCTGCAGCGACTGCGCTTCGACAAGGCGGCGCTGCGCAAGAAACTGCGCAAGCAGGCCGAGGAGGAGGAGCGCCGCACCCAGGACGAGCACGGCGCTTGAGAGTTCATCCAGGGGGGCGCCCCGGCAGGCACGGGCCAGACACGCAAGCCTAGTAGAGGCGCGCCTTGATGATCGGTTTGAGCAGATAGCTGAGCAGGGTGCGCTTGCCGCTCATGATATCCACCTCGGCCACCATGCCGGTGCGGATCGGCAGGGTCTCACCGTCGCGTTCCAGGTAGGCCTGATCGGTGCGTATGGTCACCAGATAGAAGGCCTCCTTGCCGCGCGGGGTCTCCTCCTCGATGGTATCCTCGCTGATCTGCTCCACCTCGCCCTTGAGGTCACCGTAGATGGTGTAGTCGTAGGCGGTGATCTTGACGCTGGCGGGCATGCCAGGGGCGATGAAGGCAACATCACGCGGCCTGATCTTGGCCTCGATAAGCAGCTGATCCTCCACCGGGCTGACCTCCATGATCGGCTCGCCGGGCTGTACCACCCCCCCGCGAGTGGTCACCAGCACGTTGTTGACGCGACCGTTGACCGGCGAGGTTAGCACGGTGCGGCGCAGCTGATCCTGATGCTGCAGGAGGGACTGCTCCAGGGCCACCAGCTCGGCCTGTTTCTGGGTCAGCTCGGTATAGGCGTCCTGCACATAGCTGTTGCGAATGTCCGCCAGACGCCCCGCAAGGGACGCCGTGCTTTGGCTAAGCTTGAGCAGCTCCATCTCGCTGACGGCGTTACGCTGGACCAGAGGCTCGGTCAGTTCGATCTGGCGACGCGCCAGGCGCATCTCCTCGTTGATCGACTCTTCCGCCTCGCGCAGGCTGCTGCGGCGCGCCCGGAACAGGGAGCGTTCGGAGCGTGCCAGTTCGCCGTCGGCGTCGATGCCGTCGGGGAACTCGATCTCGGACCGCTCCAGCACCTCGGCCTCCAGGCGGGCGATGGAGGCGCGCAGCACCCGCGCCTGGCTGTCCGCCTCGAGAAACGCACTGCGGAAGCGGGTATCGTCCAGGCGTGCCAGCGGCTGGCCAGCTTCCACGCGGTCGCCGCGATCGACCAGCAGCTCCTCGATGATGCCGCCCTCCAGGCTCTGAATGGTCTGCATGCGGCTGGCCGGCACGACGCGCCCCTCGCCGCGGGTGATCTCGTCGATCTCGGCCCAGGCCGCCCAGGCCACGAAGGCCACGATCACCAGCAGCGTGACCCAGAGGATGGGGCGCGCCGCGCGGTGATGCATGGTGTGTTCGGGATTCTGAAGCTGGCGACGAATGCGCCACTCCCAGCTGCTGGGTTCAGCCATGGTGCGCTTCTCCGCTGGACGCTTTCGGCGTGGTCTTGACACGGTTGCCGCTGACGATGCTTTCGCAAGGGCCATCCAGGGAGAGGCGGCCATCCTTGAGGACAATGGCCCGCTCGGCCAGTGAGAGCACCGCCTTCTTGTGGGTGGAGATGAGGACGGTGCGTCCCTTGAGCCACTCCTGGAGATGACGAATCACCCGCACTTCGTTGTTCTGGTCGAAGGCGGCGGTGGGCTCGTCCATCAGCACCACCGCGGGGTCCTGCAGCAGCAGGCGAGCCAGGCCGATGGCCTGACGCTGGCCGCCGGAGACGCTGCGGTTGCCCGTCAGCTGCATGTCGAGGCCCCGGGCATGCCGGCGCACGAAGTTGCCCAGCCCCACGGCCTCCAGCGCTTCGAGCAGCGCCTCGTCGCTGTGTGCTTCGCCATCCAGGGTCAGGTTGTCGCGCAGGGTGCCGTAGAAGAGGGCGATATCCTGGGGCAGATAGCCGACATCTCGGCGTCGGTCGGAAGGGTCCACCTGAGCCAGGTTGATGCCGTCCACCTCCAGGCTGCCACCGCTGGGCGTCCCAAGACCGCTGAGCAGGCGTAGCAGGGTGGTCTTGCCGGCCCCGTTGCCACCCAGCAGCGCGATGCGCTCGCCGGCCTGGATCTCCAGCGCCTTGATATCCAGCGACGGCGGCGCATCCTCGGAGTACTGCACCTTGACCTCTTCCAGGCGATAGTGCCCCTTGAGCCTCGAGCAGCGTACATACTGCCGACCGGGCTCGCGCTCCAGCGGCGCCTTCATCAGCTCGTCGAGGGCCTCCACGGCCACCTTGACGTGCTGCCAGCGGGCCAGCAGGCCGGCCACCTGCCCCATGGGGGCAATGGTCCGCGAGGTGAGAATGGTGCAGGCAATCAGCGCACCGATGGTCATGTTGCCGGCGCTGATCTGGTAGACGCCCACGGTGACCACACCCACATAGCCCAGCTGCTGCACGAAGGTGGCACCGTTGGCCAGCATGGCCGAGATGCTGCGCGACTTGACGCCCACCTCGGCCAGCTGAGCCGACAGCCCCTCCCAGAGACGCAGATGGCGCCCCTCCGCTCGGGTCGCCTTGACGGTCTCGAGGTTCTCGATGGTCTCCAGCAGGACCCCGTTGCGCACTGCGGCTTCGCGCAGGTTCTGCCGCGACAGCCTGGCCAGCTGCCCCTGCATCAGGATGCCGGGCAGCACGATCAGCACGATGGCAGCCACCGGCACCCAGACCACCGGTCCGCCCACGTAGGCGATAATGGCCAGGAAAAGCAGCACGAAGGGAATATCGCTGATGGCACCGGCGGTAGAGGAGGTGAAGAACTCGCGCACCGCGTCAAACTCACGGATCTGACTGCTGAAGGCACCGGTGGAGCCCGGGCGAGCGCCGAGTTTCATCTGCGCCACTCTCGAGAAGAGCAGCGAGGAGAGCTGCAGATCGAGGCGCTTGCCGGTCACATCCAGCAGATGGGCGCGCAGGGTACGCAGCACGAACTCGAACAGCACTGCGACGAAGACCCCGCTGGCGAGAATCCACAGGGTGTCGAAGGCGGCGTTGGGTACCACTCGATCATAGGTCTGCATGGCAAACAGCGCCACGGAGATCGCCAGCAGGTTGGCCATCATTGCCGCCACGCCCACCTCGGTATAGGCCCGCCAGGCGCGCTTGACCGGCCCGAGCAGCCAGTGAGCTTCGCGGGGCACGGCGAAGCCTTCGGCACGCCCGTCGGTGTGATCGCGGTGGGCCGCCAGGATCAGCGTACCGGCGTCATCCTGCAGCGCCTCGGCCTCCTGCAGGGGCATCTCGCGGGTCCCGCCGGTTTCCGGCAGTTCCACGGTGACGCTTTTGCCATCGCGCCGCACCACCACCATGCAGCCGCCGTCGCGCAGCAGCATCAGCGCCGGCAGCAGGCGCTCGGGCAGCTGGCCAAGGTTTTTTTGCACCACGCTGGACGCAATGCCGGCTCGGCGCAGGGCTCGAGGTACCAGCTCCAGAGGCAGGCGCCCCTGCTCCAGCGCCAGGCCGTCGCCCAGCTCGGCGACACCGACGGTCCTGCCCAGGCGGTGGCACAGTGTCACCAGGCCCTGGCGCAGGGGGTCCTGCTCCTGACTACCCTGAGATGTCATCAATCAACCCCTCGACTCCTGGCTGACCATCCGACGCCCCCTCCTCCAGACGGCGCAGGAGCAGCTCGCTCAGCACGCCAGCCTGAGAGGCGGCTCGATAGCCGAGTTTCTCGCGGCTGAAGCGCATTTCGATCTGCTCACGCTGCGCTTCGAAGTGTTCGGTCTCGATGGAGAGCAGATCGGCAATATCGCGCTGACCGGCCTGGAACTGCTCTCTATAGAGCTCGGAGAGTTCGCGGGTACGCGAGAGCTGATGATCCAGCGACTCCTCCCGCCATACCATGATTTCATCCTGATCAAGCAGCGAAAGAATACCTCGCTCCAGATCACGGCGACCCGAGCGCAGACTCCACTCTGCGGCCTCGACACGCTGGCGCGAGCCCTCGGCACGCTGAACGTTGGAGAGCCCCTGGAAGGCATCCATGCGCAGACGCAGGCCAATGGTCGTGTCGTCTTCCAGCTCGCCGCCAATCTCCCGGCGCAGCATGGCACCCTCCAGATTGAGCTGGGGCCAGAAGGAGGCTTGGTTCCCGTCCAGCTCGGCCTTGGCCACCGCGATGTCCTCGCGCAGCTTCAACATTTCCGGTGCAGCACCCAGCAGGATGGCGCGCCGCTCGCCGTCGCGCAGCTCCTCCATGACCCCCAGCGACTCGGGAGGCGTGAGGTCGCGGGGCAACTTTCCCACGACCTGCTGATACTGCATGGCCATGTCGCGAAGCTCCCCTTGCTCGATGGCACGCTGCTCGAGGGCGCGATCCATCTCGAGGGCTGCCCTGTCGGTGTCGGCACGGTCGGCAAAGCCGGCAGCGCTGCGATCTTCGGCCAGATCCTGGATGTCGCCGATACGCCTTACATGCTCGCCGGCGGCGCGCACGCGCTGACGCGCGGCCAGCATATCCAGGTAGAGTTCGGCGATATCCAGCGCTGCATCCTCACGCACCAGGCGCAGATCATGCATGCTGCGACGCTGCTCGGCGGTCGCGGAGTCGATGTCGCTGCCGATTCGCCCCCAGTCGTAGAGCACCTGAGACGCGCGAACCTCGTAGCCCAGGTCACCGACGAAACTGTTCTCGGGCCCTACCGAGACCTCAACATTGGGCAGGTAGCCGCTTCGGGCTACCTTGATCTCCTGCTCGGCCCTGGAAATGTCGAACTCCGCCGAGCGCAGCGCCGGATCGATGGCAAGCCCCGCCAGGACCGCCTCCTCCAGAGAAGTGGCCTGCGCCAGGCCTGGCAGCAGCAGGCCGATCATGCCCAGACAGACCGCCCATGGACTCCACCTCGCACGCACCGACCTCATGCCATGACCTCAGGCCCGGTCACCGCCAGTTCATCCGTGCTGCCAAAGTCGTCGGACAGGCTGGTCATCTGCGGCTCGCTAGACTCCGGCGCAGCGGCCATGGCAACTTCCTCGGCGCTCTCGGCGTCTTCCAGCACGAGCTGGTCCTCATCTTCCTGCAGCAGGAGGTCATCGTCCGCCGCCGCGACCAGCGCTTCATCGTCTTCGGCGGGCTCCTCAGCGTCTTCGGCACTGTCCTCCTCGCTCTGAGCATCCTCCTCGGAACGCGGCTCGTCGCCCGACGACGAAGACTGGTCTGACGCCACACGAGCACCCATTCCCGTCACGAAGGCCATAAAGCCCATAAGATCCGGGCCCACGCCGTCCAGCCAGCCGCCTGCGGCGGTGGCGGCCTCTTCCGCGGCTTCAGCCTCTTCGCCAGGCGCCTCTTCTTCGGCCAGGAAAACTTCCTCGATCTGCACCCCTTCGTCGACGGCAAAGGCCTCCGGCGCAGCGGCCTCTTCTCCGCCCTCCTCGACTACCTCTTCATCCTCCCACCAGTCCTGTGCCTCCGGGGAGTCAGGCGTATCAGCCGACTCCGCGCTGGCCATCAGAGCATCGGGATCGAAGCGCAGCGCTTCATCACTGGCCGCCACAAAGACGGTGCTGAGGCTATTGCTGCCGGGGGCCGTGGTCATCGAAGCCATCAGCAGCTGGCCATCGCCGTCGGGCATGTAAAGCTGGCTCTGTGCCGAGCCGTTGAAAAACCCCAGCACCTCCAGAGTGCCTCCGTCTAACTGTTCGAGCAGCAGGCTCGTGCCCTCCCGACTCAGCCCCGAAATCTCGTCGGGAGTGACGTCGACCATCACCTTGCTGGGCGATGTCAGGGCAATGAAGTCGGAGACCTGCTGAGGCTCGGCCGCCTCCAGGCTTTGCCGGATGCCAGCGACTTGAACGGTAATGCTCATGAGATATCCCTTGGTGTCCGTCTACGGAGGTGCCGACCCGGTAGCGCTCCCGCCAGCGGTACAGCGCAGCGACTCGTGCGATTGTGCGATATTATTCAGAACTCCGCATTCTAGAGAGCCAGAGCGCCAGCGCCAAGCCGATATCAGCATATCCGGGAAATCGCAAGGCGCCGCGCCACCGCCAGGGAAGTCGCTTCATGTCACTATCCGAACTTCTGGTGCAGGCCAGACGACACGCATTCGAGAAGGTCGCGCCGCTGGAGGCACCCTATCCGGCATATACGATATTTATCTCCGTCAGCGACGGCAGGCAACGGGCCCGGGTGGTGCACGCCAGTCACGCCACCTTCGATGAGGCCTGGAAAACCGCAGCCTCCCGCTGCCGGCGCCTGGTACAGCGTGAGAAGCTCCAGGTTCGCTGGCTGAGAGCCGACTGGCCTACCAGCGCCACGCGAAGAAACTGGAAGACGCTTAAGGAGATACTGAAAAAAACAAAAAGAAACTACTTTCGCTTTGCCCTTGCTCTGGACAGTCAGTTGAAACACATCTTTCTGGAACAGGAGCTGAATGCCAACGCCATGCTGTATGGCGGCAACCAGGTGGCTCACCCCGTACTCAATGAAAAGAACTTTCGGCGCTACGCCGGGCTGCGCTATCGCAGCCCGCCGCTGGATTTCTCCGACGATACTCAGGTCATCCAGCTGGCGACTACCGGCGTATTCTGCGCCGCCGGAGCCTCCCCCCAGGCGCTGCATGGCGCCGGGCGCAATGCCGGCCGGCGCGTTATCGAGCAGCTGACCCCCGCCGACGCGCATGGCCTGGTCGCCTCCAGCAGCCGCTACCTGGCCAGCCAGGTTCAGGCCTCCGGCCGGTTTCACTACGGCTGGCACGCCTGTTTCGATCGTCCCATCCGCACCTACAACAGCCTGCGCCACGCCAGCACCACCTACGCCATGGTGGAAGCATGGGAGGTCACCGGCGATGCGGACCTCAAGGCCGCCATCGACCGCTCACTGCACTTCCTTACCGACAGCCTGATCAAGGAGGCAGAGCTGCCCGACGGTCAGACGGCAGCCTTCCTGATCGACGCTCAGGACGAGATCAAGCTTGGCGGCAACGCGGTCTGCCTGCTTGCCCTGGTGCAGTACAGCCGTGCCACCGGCTCCCGAGAGTATCTCCCGCTCCTGGAGAAACTGGCACTGGGTATCGCTCATATGCAGGACCCACATAGCGGCCGCTTCGTCCATGTATTGAACTACCCGGACCTCTCGGTCAAGGAGCCCTTCCGCATCATCTACTACGACGGCGAGGCCGCCTTCGGCCTGATGCGGCTGTACGGCCTGACAGGCGACCCGCGCTGGCTTGCCATGGTCGAACGCGCCTTCGACCACTTCATCGATGCCGAGCACTGGAAAGCACACGATCACTGGCTCAGCTACTGTGTCAACGAGCTGACCCGTTACCGCGACGACGAGCGCTACTACCGCTTCGGCCTGCAGAACGTGGCCGATCATCTGGGGTTCGTCGCCAGCCGCATCACCACCTTCCCCAC
>LFCJ01003931.1_pt1 | contig 10895 bp, 12 predicted proteins | sample 643141 | NCBI WGS metagenome assembly LFCJ01 (sample SAMN03766243, study PRJNA286221) | soda lake metagenome | biome: soda lake; feature: Kulunda steppe; material: water; isolation source: sample B1-Br-g2 brine of Lake Bitter-1 | place: Russia: Kulunda steppe | collected 2010-07 | reverse complement strand
CATCACGATCGCCAATACCTCAGACTGGCCCCGTCGTTCATTCACCATTATTGATACTACTTATCTCGCTATAGATAGCATTTATGGCCAACATTAGTAGAAAATTCTGAGTTTACTTAGTAAAATAAACACTAATCTCCGGTGAAAAACCATGACGGAGTCGGGCTGGAATCGGTCTCACTCGAGAAATCCACGACAACACTCGAGAATCAGTTACTCGAGGTCGACGGTAGCGATTCGAACGTCGACTGCAGTCTGGGAAAAGGGCATTTCGACGAGTGTGTTCCGGGTAGCATAGGGATGGAGGCGATCCTCGAGGCGTTCGTCGAAATGAAAGTGAAAGTGATCGTTCTGTTCGTCGCCGTTGATTTCGTCGACGACAATCGCGCCATAGGCGCTGAAGTTTCCGTGGACGTCGATCGTCGACTCCGTTCCGTGGATGTAGCCGGTAATTTCGGGTCCCTTTGGGTTTTGGTCTCTCGCTGGGCCGCCCCGGTCCTGTTCGCCCTCGACGTGGATATCGCCACCGACGAACATCGAGACGGCTTCGGAATCGTACGCATCGACCGTACGTATTGCAGCGTCTCGTCCGAGCGTCGTTTCGCCGTGGACGTAGATGTCGATTGCGGCGTCGACGACGAGTTCTCCATCGGCGTCCACCTCGAGGTCGCCCTCGACGATCAGAACCGAAGTACCGGTAACGTTGATGCGCTCATCGATCGACAGGTCGTCGTTCGAGGCGTGATAAATGCCACCGGAGAGGTCTTCGGTCCCGTCGTACGGCTGTGAGTCGACGGTCTCGCTGTCGATAAGAAACTCGGCCGTCGAGTTCAACTCGAGTGGCGTCATCGGTTCGATATCGCCTGTCACCTCGAAGTTGGTACTCGAGTCGTCCGGCTCCGAGCCACTCTCGTCGTACCGAAAGTCACCATCGACAACCAATTCCCCGCTTCCAGCCCCAAGATTGCTGTCCGTAACGGTGCTCGAGACGACGAGGTTGTCGCCGGTGTTGCCGTGTCTATCGTAACTTTGCATCCACGACGAGGGCATATCGTTGAGGTTCAGTGCAGCGCCGTCGTTTTCGCTGATCGACAGCGAACTATCGGGGAACGTCGGTCCCGTCTCGTAATCGAAGACCGCACGCACCGTCTGGTTTCGCTCATATTCCGTCGTGGTCACCGGTGCGTTCGTTCCCTCGAACTGTTCGGCCCACAGTTGGTAATACTCGCTTTCTATTTCGACCTCGAGGACATCGGGCGTCTCGCCGCCGAGCAGTTCGGCCGTCCCGGTATGTGTAATCGAGCCGTCAAAGCCCCCACTTACACCGGTAAGGTGATGCAACTCGAGTAACGTCGACTCGGCCCGAAGATCGAATCGAGGGCTGTTGAGGACTCGGTTGTCTTCCTCGTCGATAACTAACCCGCCCTCGTAGACGATCCCATCGCGCGCTAACTGCCCGATTTGTTCGTCGTATCGTTCGTCGCCATCGACAGTAATCGTTACACTCGGCCGATCACTGTTCGAAGCGACATACCCATCTTGGACGTCTATCGAAGTCGACCCTTCCTCCGAACGGACGGTGCTTTCAACCTGGTGTGAAATTGAGTTGATTTCATTGACGTCGTGTTGGTACTGTGAGTGTTCTTGAATCGATCCAATTGCTGCGTTCCCCACAACGAAGACGCTGCTTGCGCCGACGATGACAAGCCCAATCAGCAGCACAATCCCCACTACTTCGGACTGGCTGCGCTGATCGTACATCGCACCGAACTATCGGTTGTACATGTATATCTATATTTCTGATAATTACCTGTCGTATGCCGGCCAGCCAGTCACGTCACGGAAGATAAACACTTGTATATCGAGCCCATCCTAGAGTGGATAGATGACGCGTACAGCCGAGAAAATCAACGCCCTCGTTCGTGAGGATGGTTCGATGGTCGACGCCTTAGAGGCCATCCGCGAACAGGCCGACGAAAACGGTGGCGAAATACAGTGGGGCGACGTCAACGACGATCTCTCGAGTGGCCAGTGGGGACGACTGATCGAAAAGGGAATTCTGATCGACGGCACTGATGGGTTCGAAATCGCCGACCGCGAGGCCTACGACGAGGCACTCGAGGCCGATACGGACTCGATCGCCGGCGACGTCGATATCGACGAAGAAGAGACGAAGTGGTCACAGTGGGATAAGCTGGCTGCCGTCGGGTCGGTCATGTTGATGATCGGCTACTGGCTCGAGTCGGTTCGGGATACGATCGGCGGGACAATCGACCTGGCACTGGCACCACTGGATGCTGCGTTGCCGTTTTATGCAGTAATTCTGGCTGTGGCCCTGCTTACGGGACTGTACTCGACGCTGTTGCAGGCCAACCTGATGAACCCCGAGGTCATCGGCAAGTATCAACAGCGGATGAAAGCGGTCCAAGAGAAACAAAAAGACGCCCAAAAGCGCAAGAAAGAAGCCGAAGAGCGCGACGCCAGCGACGCCGAGATCGAACGCCTCGAGAACGAACTCGAGGAGATCCAAGAAGAGCAGATGGAGGCGATGGCCGAGAACATGGGGATGTTCAAAGAGCAGTTCCGGCCGATGGTCTGGATCATGCTGTTTACGATTCCGCTGTTTTTGTGGATGTACTGGAAGATCCTAGACGGCCACGTCAGCGCAACCGAGATGACGATGGTGATGCCGATTACGGGCGAGATCCAACTCGATCAGGGAATCATCGGCCCGATGTGGGCCTGGATCGTCTGGTATTTCCTCTGTTCGATGGGCTTTACCCAACTCCTTCGGAAGGCGTTGAACATCGATATGACGCCGGCTGGAACCTGACCCCGTCTCGAGATTGTTGGCGTTTTGATTTTTCAAACCGAGGGACCCAACACGTCCAAAACGGCGTTCGTCGAAACCCGGTCCGAGCTGAAAAGCAAAGCCAGGGCGGGGATTTGAACCCCGGAAGTCTCGATTACAAGTCGAGTGCATGAACCGCCCATGCTCCCCTGGCGCTGATCGATCGTTGGCGGTCCTCCTTTGAGTGTGTGTCGTTTTCCGATCGGTCGTCGCCGGCTCGAGCCATCGTCACCTATCGACGACTCGAGCCATCGTCACTCGTCGCGGCTCGAAGCCGTGATCTGCATAGAAGCGTCTGGCAGCGTCGTTTTTGGCCATCACTTCGAGGGTGACGATGTCAACATCGGCCGTGTCGAACCGCTCTAAGACGGCCTCGAGCAGCGCCGAACCGATCCCCTGTCGGCGATAAGGCGGATCGACATAAAGGTTCGTCAGCAGTCCGCGTGTTCGATCGAGTTCGAGTGCGCCGTGGTCGATCGTACTCGAGGCGAAGCCGACCGGTTCGTCCCCAACGCGAGCGACGAGGAGGCCGTCGGCTGCAACGGAGGCAGCGAGCGTCTCGGACATCGCCGCCCGATTCGCCTCGGCCTGGATTGCAGAGCCATACGCCCGCTGGTCTCGAGCCAGATCGACCCACATGTCGGTGACGGCGTCGACGTCGTCGCCGCGTGCGTGTTCAATGTTCATGAGCGTCGTTGACGTTCTTCATGAGTGCCATTGACTTTCCAGTATCGTCGTCGACCCTTTGTGATTGCCTTGGCTCGGTTCGGACCCACGCCGAGGCGATCACACCGATCGACAATCCTGACAGACGAGTTGCCCGTTGGCGTCCCAGAGTTGATCCGCAAGTGAGCCACAAGCTTCACAGACCCCCTGTGTCGTATACTCGTCGCCACCGTTTGGCGTCAGTTGGCCGTTTGGATCGCCCTCGAGCATTGCGGTTGGTTCTTCTGTGGGACGCTCAGATGCGGCGGGCGTTTGCGTTGGCGTCATCGTCGCCCGGAACGAGCCAGCAGCGGCGATGACGTCTCGCTGGGTGACCACGCCAAGCAGTTCGGTTTCAGCCTCGACGACGACGTTGCGGATATTCTCACGAGCCATCATCGTTGCGACGTCGGTGAGTGACCGATCCGGGTCGACGGAGATGACGGGCGTCGACATGGCTGTCTCGACGGTCGTCTCAGCCGGGGACGCCTCCTCGTCGACGACGCCGAGGACGTCCCACTCGGTCATAATTCCAACCGGTTCGGAGCCGCGGACGACGAGTACACAACTCGCCCGTTCTTCACGCATGAGCCGAACGGCACCGAGGACGGTGTCCGACTCGCTGACACCGACGTATTCGGTCGTCAGGACATCCCTGACCGACAGTTCCGATTCCATATGTGAACAATAGACATAGCCGGGCTAAAAACTACCTCCAGCAGCTTTATGCGGGTTCGCAAAGAATCTGTACAGTTAGGTCTCCCACTCGAGTTCGACACGGGTGCCGTCGGCCCGGCAGGTCTCGAGTGCGTGTTTTGCGCCGTAGCCGGCAACGTGTGCGTCCTCGCCACGACCGACGCCGACCTGTAATTTGACGTCTACGGTTTCTTCGACGTGGGCAATGGCCTCCTCGTAGGCGGCGGTCTCAATGTCTGGGCAGACGACGATGATGTTGTCGCCACCGACGAAAAACGAGAGGCTGTCGTGTGCGTGGCGCATGTGTCCCATGAGTTCAGCATAGCCCTGCTCGATTTCGATGAACGTATCGAAGGCGTTGAGTTCGTCGGTGTAGTTGCCGGTTGCGTTGATCACGTCAAAGTGTGCGATCTGGACGTCCGCGTCGGTTCGGTGGGGTTCATCGACAGTTCTGCCCTCGAGACACTCCCGGCGGTCGTCGTCCTGTGCGCTGCCGGCGTCTTGGATGCGCTGGGTGGCATCGGCAAGTGCCTGGACGGGATCAGTTCCGGTCGCCACTCCGAGACTCAGCGTGACGGGATATCGGTTACCGACCGATTCCTGTAGGAGTGCGTGATCGTCCATCGAGAGGCCGTTCGTGACCGCGATCATGTTGTCGAAGCGCGTAAAGAAGACATACCCACCGCGGTTGCCGACGAACTGAGAGATATCCGCGTACAGTCGCGATTGCAACGTCTGGAGGTCGGCCTCTCGACGGGGTGTCGGCGTCACGGTCCACGGCCCGTAGTTGTCGATCTGAACGAGCGTTACCTGCGTGTTAGTCACGATAGTCGGATCTTTCGAACGCCGTCGTATAAGTGATACGCAATCCAGATTCGTGATGTTCCGCGAAAACGAACCGCTCTCCCTTGACACTCTCCCCGCGCTGAACACGGGACACTCCTCGAGTTCTCGTAAGGCACCAGCGTATCGAAACTGAATCAGCCTCTCAGGCGCGTTTTTTCTCGGGATCGGACCCAGTTGGGTGATACTCCCAGAAGTTGCCCTCGCGCATGGCTGTGCCGACGGCCTTGTGCATGTCGACGATCGTCTCGAACTCCTCGGGTTCGACGTGTTCGAAAATGTCGCCCAGGGCGACGACTTTCTCGTGGTTGATGCGGATCGGGTCGTCGCCGTACTCCTCGAGGAAGGCCTCCCGTTCTAGGGGAAAGTCTTCTTCTTCGTCGACTTTCTTGGCGATAATCGCCATGTCGTATTTGCGCATGCCCTCGCTTCCCTCCTCACCGTCGGGATCGTGTGGCCAGTCCGCACTCATACTCTGACGTGTGTGTGGTGGTCGCAAAAGGGTTACTCTTGTCCGTTGCGACACGACCCGAATCGAACTGCCGAACCTACAGAACGAAGTGCGTGCTCCTCCGATTCGGACAAAATGCGTCGGAAAACAGCATATATTGTTCGACTGTCTCCTATAGTGCTCGATGGCAAAAATAATCCAACCAAAATCCGACGTTAGCGGACAGATGGCAACCTTTATCCGTATCACCCCACTCGTATGCATTGTAATGGCAAACGGTAAGGTTGATTTCTTCAACGACACTGGCGGCTACGGTTTCATCACGACGGACGACTCTGACGACGACGTGTTTTTCCACATGGAAGACGTTGGCGGCGAGGATCTGACTGAAGGCACCGAGATCGAATTCGACATCGAACAGGCCCCGAAAGGCCCACGCGCGAAAAACGTCGTTCGCGCATAATCTGAGCTTCGTCACCGTTCGGTGACAGCTCTGTTTTTTCGGAAGCAACCTATGAGCTACTGGTATCATCGTCCGACGAGCCGACTCGTGGCTCGCCCGAAACCGCGTCCACGTGGACCTGAAGCGGGCCGGAGTCGGCCTCGAGCGGGACGACCCACGAGCCGGAGGTTCGGTGTGGTTCGTCGACGACGACGGCTCCCTGGTAGCCGTTTTGGCTGGCTTCCCGTTGGGCAATCCGGCGGGCCTCCGCTGGGTCGTCAATCCGAACCGTTTCGGAAAGCCGAACAGTGACGACGGGAACGTCAGCCATTCGAACGATCCGTTCGGTAACGGAGCCGACCAGGACCCGATCGATACCAGTTCGTCCCTGTGTGCCCATAACGATCATATCGACGTCGTGTTCGTCGACGTACTCGAGGATCACCTCGTGTGGGACACCCTGGTCGACCGCAGTGAAGACCTCGAGTCCCTCGCGACTGGCTTCGGCCTCGACGCACTCGACAGCACGGTGGGCCGCCGAAGTCGCCGTCTCGCTCTCGAGCGTGCCGAAGGGGCCCTCGGGGATGACTGATAACCCGTGTACAGTCGCGTCGAACCGGTCTGCGATAGTCAACCCGTGGATAAGCGAGCGACGAGTGCCATCGCTACCGTCTGTCGGGATCAGGACGTCCTGGTACATCGATATGCCCTAGGGATGGGAGACCTAAATATTCGGGAGGCCGACCGACACCGATCGATGTGGCTTTTCGGTGCCCAACACAACAGTGCTTATCGCGGGTGGGCCAACCAGTCGCTCTCATACGGATCGCTGTCCGTCATTTTTGATCCAACCGCGACACGTCCGGGGGTAGATCGGTACAGCAACCCGTATCAGCCAAGGATGACGTGGTCGCCGGTGATCGCTCCCCCACACATCGGACAGCCGTGTTCGACGGTTGCCTCCGCAGCAGCGTGTCCGAAATCGATTCGACTCTCGCAGTTCGGACACCGAAGTTCGTAGCTCTTCATATGTGCTATAACGTCCCTATTCCGGATAGGGGTCGTACCACGATATCATGGACGTTTAAACCAGCGAGCGATACGGATCTCATCGGGCCACGACTGAACTCGTCGGCTTCCGCCTCGAGGCTCTGTGACTCGAGACGGTCTCCGCATACTACCGGCCGAAGCTGAGTGAAGATTCTCGCCATCTCGGGGCGGCGATTCATGACGGACGTCCGGCAGTATCAGACCGAAGAAGCGTCGACACCCGTGCGTTTTCTTTGAGTTTGAGACCGCCCTCGGGGACCGAAAGCGGGAGCAACGGCAGATGTGAGGTGACGATAACCGACGGGTGGGAACCGCCACGAGCCAGCAGTTCGTTTCGTGGCTGTACCAGCAACCGTTCGTCGGTACCGACCAGAAACTCGTTGTGCTGGAGGACATACCGCCCACCCTCGAGATTCCACCAGCCGTACTCGTCGTCAGCTGATCGGCGCTCGGTCTCGATGGGGTCGAGTTCGGCGTCCTCGAGTTCGTCACCGCCGAAGTCGAGTCGGCCGGGTCCGTCGACCTCATAGATCGCACTGACGGTCAGATCGATGCCGTAGTCGTGGACCTGTACCGGTTCGTAGACGAGGTTGTCGACCACCTCAGAGAGGGAGTGGTCTGTGGACATTTCGATCGAACTGATGAGTTCGACCGATAAAAAACGTACTCTCGAGCGTCGACATGACGGCGTGTCGACGGCAGTCAGAGCCGTTTCAGCGTGCTCTTGATGGTTTCGGTAACCGAGTGGGTCGTCGGCGTGCGAGCAGTCAGGGTGTTTCTGTCGTGAGCGCTGCCCTGTCGGGACCGTGTTTGCCGGCCGGACCACAACTCTGTGACAGCGTTGTGGCTATCGCGAAAAAACGGGAGGGGGTCGTCGATAGAGGCATAATCAAACCGTGGATGACGAACGATCGACGCGATGATCTCGACTACTGTCGCGGCAAACGGCGGGCGCTCGACGACGGGATACTCCTCAGTGAGAATACTGTGGAGGTGTAACAGCTCTCCACGCAGGAGATGTCCCCCGATACCCACGTCGTAGTCGGGCTCACGTCGGATCGGTCGACCGGTTGCGTGCCGCCAATAGAGGTATGGAAAGTCGACACCGGCCTCTATCGTAAACGGCAACGACGTCCAGAATCGCGGGTTGATCTCCATGAGTTTGAACTCGCCTGTCTCGGGATCACGCAGGAACTCGACCATTGCAAGGCCGTGCCACTCGAGTTCATCGAGGAGGCATCGGCCGGCACGATCCAACGCGGGGATATCGACGGATTCGCGGTAGGCACTTGGACCGCCGGCGTACTTCCAGCCGCGGCGCTGGCAGTGCTGGAATGTCGCGATCGGATCGCCGTGGTCGTAGAGGGCAAAGAAGGCATATTCGTCGGATTTGGGGACGTACTCCTGGACGAGCGGGACGTGTCCCATCTCCTCGACGACCCCCTGATATTCGGGGGCTTCGTCAGCTGGGACATATCGCGTGGAGTGAGGGTTGGTTCGTCGTTCTGTAAATGTCGTGGAGTACTCCGGAGCGTGGACAGTAAAACGGGGCTTGATAATCGTCTCATCGCTCCAGTCGGACCACGCATCGAGTGACGTCGTCTCCGGAACGGAAACACCGGCCGAGCGTGCGACATCGAACAACTCGAGACGGTCTTGAACCCGACGAAGCCCCTCGAGTGAGGGCCACGAGGTCGCGACGTACTTGCTCAGTTGTGATTTGTTCCGAGCGAGTGTATAGATGTCCGCTTCCCGAACCGGGATTATTGTCGTGATATCCGGTCGGCGAGCAAGTTTGAGCAGTCGGTCTTCGTAGGCCGAAAGCGAGACTCCGGGATTGGGGACAGCGATGGTTTCGTTGGCGTACCGGGAGCTGAATCCGGGCGGTCGGCGCTGTTCTGAGATGGCAACGGTCTCGATGCCTCGTCTCCCCAGCGAACGCATACAGGCGACGCTGCTTGCGGCATCGATCGCTGGGACGACGACGTTCTCTGTCGCGCTATCGCGGGCCCCGGCCATGGAGCATATGTAAAAACAGCGTGGCTTAGTTAATGGCGCTTGCAGAATACACACACGGCATGTAACGAGACCATATTGTCGACAGATATACCACCGGCTCAGACACCGCCAAAGTAACAATCGCTTTTAGACGGTCAGCCACGACCAGCTAATCGGCTCTCGATTTGGCTATCTAGTACTCCGCCAAGCGTCGACTGATGCGTCGAACCGACACCCGACGACTGGTTCGACCCATCAGTTCAGGCTTGCCAAAGCACTAGACACGACTACCCAGTAACTAGTACTCCGCCAAGCGTCGACTGATGTGTCGAACCGACATCCACCGACTGGTTCGACCCATCAGTTCAGGCTTGCCAAAGCACTAGTGGTCGAGGAAGCGTTCCAATACGCTGCTGATACTGCCGGACGTACGTCGTGAATCGCCGCCACGGGGTGGCGAGAATCTTCATACAGTTCCGTCCGATAGTATGAACCCGAGGACGCGACCACTGCAGAGAGTGCATGGAACGCGATTCAAACCTGTCGTGAAGTATACAACCACGTGCTCACCCAAGAGTACAAACCCGCTCCAGACTACGACAAACCATCGTACACTACGATACAGAACAAACTTCCACATAGAGGTCTGGAACCGAATCTCGGGGAAATGAGACGTCAACGTCTCCCCAGCAGTGCGGACAGACCTCCTGTCGGATCGAGTCGAGATCGCTGCCATGACGGGAGAGTGCGACCTCGAGTAGCTCCGAGAGCGATCGCGCTCTCGCCGCAGTTGGCGGGACAGGATAGCCAACCGCAAACCCGTGGTCGGGGCAGGTCACCGCCAGGAGCTGGTTGACGTAGCGTGTGCTCAGTCGGTTCTCACACCGAGGACAGGTGTCCTCGAGTTCGAGTGTGTCGCCGGCGTCCGACGTCTCCGGGTCGTCGGCCGCGTACGTTCCCGTCCGAATCGCCGAGACGCCTTCTCGTTCGGACTCGAGTTGGTCGCGATCCAGTTCTCGTTTCTCGTCGTTGGCCTTGCGTACGTTCTGTATCGCCCGGGATTTCCCGACCGGTCGAACTCTCGCTGTCGTTACTGCCGGCGTTGGTGCCGGCCTTGTCGTCGTGGCTCTCTCGATGGCTCTCACCGACCAACTGCTGGTCGGCATCGAACTCCTTCCGGATTTCAACGAGTGCCTCGGCTTCGATGGGAGAACGGCGTCGGCGTACGTCGTCGGTGTGGCCCTCTCAATCTTGGTCGTCGGTCCCGTAGAGGAGTTTCTCTTCCGCGGTGTCTTCCAGGGGAGGTTGCGAGAAGCGTTTCCTCCGATGCTCGCAATCGGACTTGCAGGTCTCGTCTTCGCGTTCTTTCATCTGTACCTGATACTCGTGTTCTTGCCGTCGGTCGGCGTGGTCGTTCACCTCGTCGCCTACTATACGACCATGGGAGCGGTGTTTGGATTCGTCTACGAGCGAACGGGTACTCTGATCGCCCCAGCGCTCACCCACGGCGTGTTCAACGCTATCCTGTTCGGCTGGATGATCGGTGTAATATAACGCGCCGACACCTACAACAGCGACCGACACTCTCCAAGCGGCGGAAACCAAAGCATCCCTCCCCGTTCGTCGTCCCAGACACCCGGATGAAAGCCATCGATATCACGAACAAGTGGCGACTGAAAGTCCGATCCACGCATTCGATTGACCGTCATCCCCGCGGCGAGTGACGTAAACGCAGGAAGCATCACCACATCTGCACCCTCGTACGCGGCGGGGCCGTATAGAAAACACGGCAGTTTTCGACCCTCGAGGTCGATGGCGGGGTGGTCGTGGCCGATCACGTACCGGTCGGCCTCGAGCGT
>LFCJ01003928.1_pt1 | contig 10897 bp, 18 predicted proteins | sample 643141 | NCBI WGS metagenome assembly LFCJ01 (sample SAMN03766243, study PRJNA286221) | soda lake metagenome | biome: soda lake; feature: Kulunda steppe; material: water; isolation source: sample B1-Br-g2 brine of Lake Bitter-1 | place: Russia: Kulunda steppe | collected 2010-07 | reverse complement strand
GACCGGCCAGTCATGCATGCTGCAAACTCCTGGCGCTGTCATCATGATCAACTCAGGCACCTGCTTTGCCACCTTTTGTGCGGAGGTGCTGTACAGGAGCTTGCAGGTGCTAGGATTGAGCAGGTGGTTCTTGAGCCGCGTAGCATTCAGCCCAGTGATGACTCATGAGCGTCCTCTGGCAGTGCAGGCATGTGCAGCTGTACTCCAAAGTTGTCTTGCCATCCTGCTGCGTCTCCTTCCTCTCAAACTCTGCTTTTACCCACCTGCTCTTGACCTTCCTGCCACCACTCCTCCTCTGCCCACCCACTACCAGGCCTGTGGGAGGTGGTGCTTGCATCAGCTAGCCAGGCCAGGCCAAGCTCGATGACCCAGGTCCACACGACCCTCTTAGCTTAGTTGTCGGAGGACATTTTACTTTAAAATTTTGTTCGTGAGGAGTAGGGGCGATGAGCGCACTCCTTGAGCTTGAGCTCGCTGGCCTCTGTGCCACAGAGCTCCTGACGCAGCACCGTTACTTACGATTTCCCACCGTCAGTATGAATTCACCGTAATTGACGGTAAAGTGACGTCAGCGTCAATTACGCATCGTTATTTACGGTGCCATTTCTGATTGACGCCGTATTTGCACAACTCTGATGGTGCTACATAGCGCTTTATAGCGCTATAAAATTTTCAGATATAGCGCGCCAAAATCAAAGCGCGAAAATTCACCTCTGGCCCCAAGAATTAAGAATAGTTATAGAAATAAATTGAAAGACAAATTTAATGGGGACGAGCCATAGTTTATTCTGGGGATGGATGGCTTGCAGCCCCATGTCCAGGGCAGTGCCACCCCTGCAGACCTCTTCAAGAAGACGGCAGCAGGTCCTCTTAGGAAGTGGTCTGGCAGGTTAACAATGAAGATTTAGCCAGAGAGGGGCTGTGTGATGGAGTGCGAATGTTGTATGCTAATCTCAGCCCCGCAAACCCCAGGACAATGCAGCGTCACAACTGCATACAGCAAGCACTGGAAGCAGCAGGGGTTTGCAAAATCCCCAAGGAGCATGCTAGGGAGGTGAAGGAGAACGAGGTGAGGAGGAGGTAGACTGTGTTGGGAGGCCAGTGGCCAAGAAGCAGCACATCAAGTCCTTCTCAATGGGTCCCGCACAGCACAAGCAGTTCCGTTGTCTCAAAGCCAGTCATTTCATCAATTATGAGGTCCCCTTCATCAAGCTGGAGTGCCCTGCGCTTAAGCCAGTTGAGTCCATGTGCACGCAAGCAGCTCCATTCAAGCAGCCAAGCAGCAAGCAGTAGTAGCACCATCACCGGCACCAGCACCAGCAGAAGATTTTGAAGAGCAGACAGTAGAAGAGAGCAATCAGCGCTTGAGAGCGGACAGCTGGGGAGTGCCTGGAATGCAAGCGTGTTCTTCAGATCACGATGCACCTGATCTGAAGGGCGAACCTGTCAGAATTACATTTTCAGGCAGCATTTCAAGGGGATGTCCAGAGCTGTTGTAAGCATTAAGGAAATCAAGGAATGAGGGGCCCAGCGGTACTAAGGCATGTGCCCGCACATGAGTAGGAGGGAAACCCTCGTGCCAGATATAGCGCTATATCTGGTTGCTAAAAGCCCCTAGCCCCAACAGGTTTATTTTTTGCTTTGATTTTTTGTATAGGGGCATTATACAGGGTGCTGAACCTCCCTTCCAATCTTGATGCCGAAATTCGAAGTGCGAGGTGGCTATATCGCGCTATATAGCGCTATAGATTTGCCTCATATTGCGCTATATGCTGATCCCTACATGAGACAAATGTGCTCTGCATATGCTGTGCATGCACTGTGGTCTGTGACACCTGTGCTTTGCATGCAAGGGCTGGACCGGAGTGCAGCAGGCAGAGCGCCCAACTTTGTGCGCCACTTTGCCAGGCAGCCTGTGCTGCCGTGTGGAATCCGTGTGATATGCGTGCGTGTGTGATATGCATGCATGTGTGACATGCGTGTGACGTGCATGCATGCAAGCTTGATCCAACTTTTATGTGCCTAAGCCGCAAGAAACATGCCAGTGTATGTACAAGTGTGTGCATGCACTTTTCCTTTCATCAACTTGGTGCATGCCTGGGCGCGCATGCAACACACGCACTTGCGCATGACTGCCTGTGAACCTGTGGCCGCGCGAGCGCGCTGGCGGACACTGACCTTGGGAAGAGGAGTGCAGGGTGGTGAGCGCATGCTGTGACGTGCGCGTGCACTGTGTGCGCTTGCATGGATGCGCAGACCCATCACGTGCCAGCCACGCAGCAGCCCTGCTGCAGCGCTGGCAACCCGAAGGGAGTAGTCATCGATGTCATTGCACACCAAGGGTCCCAAGCAATGTCATTGCACACCAAGGGTCCCAAGCAATGTCATTGCACACCAAGGGTCCCAAGCACTGATTCAGCGTCAAGCAGGGCTGGTGTTGTTGGAAGGGTGCACAAGCATCACAAAGGCCTCCGACGTGCAAGCGCTTGCCTCAGCCTTGACCTTCGCGCTGCGCACTCCCGTCTGCACACGCGCCCTTGCTGGGATGGTATGGTTGCACCACTCATGCTCGAGTGCAACCCTGACGTGCGCAGTGGCCCATGCAGCGTCCAGGTGCCGTGCTTGCATCAAGCTCCCGCGTCACCACCGAGTCCGCAGACTCAGATCTGCACATTCGCAGGCCATCTGCAGCTCGTTAGCACCGCAGCAAAATCAGGATTTCTGCAAAAATGGTGTTGTTGCGCCCCCCTTGTTTGCTGCTCCAGTCGTTGCACCATTGGCCAGTGGAGATGCAGCCTGCAGGCCTCGCCTCCCATTTGTCTCCAACCAACCAACTTTCACGCACACTGACAGGGCTTTTTCAAGTCGGTGTCCGCTAGCCGCTAGCGCACCTCCTGCCGCCCCCCCCAAACACACACACACACACTTTCCTCCTTGATGCACGCCTGTGGTGTTGCACAGGCGTGAACATGGAGCTGCTGAAGCAGGTGGGCTACGCCGTCACCGAGTTCCCTTCTGACTTCATGCCCCACAAGCAGATCAAGAAGGTGTACGAGGCGCGGCGCAACATGATTGATACGGGCGAGGGCCTCGACTGGGGCATGGCAGAGACACTGGCATATGCCACGCTGCTGAGCGAGGGCAACCACGTGCGGCTGAGTGGCCAAGACGTGGAGCGCGGCACCTTCAGCCACAGGTGTGTGCGCGGGGCGTGGGCAGGCCACGCGTGCGTTTGCTGCTGTGGGCTGGTGGGCGTGTGCTTGCAATGCACATGCGCATACGCCTGCGCTCATGCACGTTTCGATTTCAACAGGCAGGCAGCTGTCCCTCCCTACCATCAGGCAGCCATGCAGCTGCCGTGCTCACGCTGCTGTGCTGCCCCCAGCCCTGCTTGATCACGCACACTGCACAGGGAGGTCTGCGCGGCACGCAGCATGCTTAACCCTACTGCGCGGTGCACGCTACCGTTTGCAGGCACGCGTTGGTGCACGACCAGCAGGATGGCTCGCGCTATGTGCCACTTGCGAATGTGTTCCCCGGCCAAGGCCCCTGCCAGTTCACCGTGAGCAACAGGTGAGGGTGGCTGGGTGTGGGCGGCTGGGTGAGGGCAGCAGGCAAAGGCAGCGGGTGAGGGCGGCAGGCAAGGTCGTGGAGTCAGGTGCTTCACGCAAAGGTGTGAAGGCGCGCTGGCTTGGGTGGTGAGCATCAAGTGCTGGCCATGCATGAGTGGCATGACCAGCGCCGGTATTGATGCTGACCACGTTTTTCTGCTGCGTCCAGTGAGCTGAATGCTGCACATACCGATGGTGGCCTGCAGGTTTGAGTGAAGGGATTGCACATACACACACATGCACCACACCACCTCCTTCCCCCTCTCCCTTGCCTGCTCCCTTACCCGTCCAGCTCGCTGTCCGAGTTCGGCGTTTTGGGCTTTGAGCTGGGTTACTGCATGGAGAACCCAAACAGCCTCGTCCTGTGGGAGGCGCAGTTTGGGGACTTTGCCAACACTGCACAGGTGAGGGGCCGCTCGTGCGCGCATTGAGGGCGCGCACGCGCTTGCTGTGTCACCAGTTGGTGACCTGCTTGTGCGCGCATCAAGGGCGCGCTTTTGTGGCACTAGTTGGGGAGCTGCTTGCGTGCATGTTGGGGCGCCCGATTGTTTGCTGCAGCATAGGTCACTGTGCCGAGTGGGCCTTGTGTGGGCACAAGCAGGCATGGCTCAGGTTGTTGCTGCACTGCTCACACCCACACCCACTCTTGTCTGTGCTTGGCAACCTGCAACACGCTCTCGGTTGAGTCGCTACCCTCATACCATGCGCCTACGCTTGCGGCGCCGTGACTGCGTGCGCGCAGGTCATCTTTGACCAGTTCCTCAGCTCAGGCGAGGCCAAGTGGCTGCGCCAGGCAGGCCTGGTGGTCCTGCTGCCCCACGGCTACGATGGCCAGGGCCCTGAGCACTCCTCCGCGCGCCTGGAGCGCTTCCTGCAGGTTGGATCGCGCATGTGCATGTGTGTATATGTGTTCTTGTGTGCGCGTGCGTGGCGTGCTTGTGTGCATGTGCATGTGTGTATGTGTTCTTATGTGCGCGTGCGTGGCGTGCTTGTGTGCATGTGCATGTGTGTATGTGTTCTTATGTGCGCGTGCGTGGCGTGCTTGTGTGCATGTGCATGTGTGTATGTGTTCTTGTGTGCATGTGCATGGCGTGCTTGTGTGCATGTGCATGTGTGTATGTGCTCTTGTGTGCGCGTGCATGGCGTACTTGTGTGCATGCATGCGGGACTGGTTGCGGCTGTGACTGTGACCGTGACTCTGTGGACTCTCCAAGCGCAGATGTGCGATGAGGACCCGTACCAGCTGCCTGAGATTGACGAGGAGCACTGGTTCACGGGCGGCCACCTGGGCACCCAGATCCAGAACACCAACTGGCAGGTCGTCAACGTCACCACGCCCGCCAACTTCTTCCACGTCCTGCGCCGCCAGGTGGCTTTGGGAAGAGGGGATGGGGGGCCCGCCTAGCTGCAGCCCGCACACCCGCATCACAAAAGGCCCCTGCCAATTGCTCCTGCCACGAGCTCCTGTAACCCCCACCATAGAGCCGCCCTTCGGCCCCCACCATTGAGCCGCTTTTGGGGCCCCACCATAAAGTCGCCTTTGGCCAGCCACCTTGGCATTGCCTTGGCAGCCGCCTGCAGCTCCTCCTCCAGCACGCTTGTGTCCAATCAACAACTGCCATGCCTCCTGCCATGTGCCTGCCTGGGCTCGCAAGCTCAAGTCTGCAGCCTCTGCCTGAGGTGCATATAACACAGGAGAGCATGCTCTCCATGCGCCTGCCACGCCATCACATGAGCGTGTGATGCATGGCCCGTGCACACCCGTGGGCCTGCCAGCGTGCAAGCGCACATATGTGTCGACGCGCTGCGGTTGCGCGCGCAAAAGCATGGACGGCACACGGCAGGGAGCAGGGCAAGGGAGCAAGGCCGATCTAACCATGCAGAGCCTGCGCCCGCGCATTGCGCAGGTGCACCGCCAGTTCCGCAAGCCCTTGATCGTGATGAGTCCCAAGGCCCTCCTGCGCCACCCCAAGTGCAAGAGCCCGCTCACCGAATTTGACGACCACCCAGACGACCATGGTGCGTGCGCCAGCCAGCGCGGAGCCGCCTGCCGTGGCTGCTGTGCGCTGTGCGTCTCAAAAAACCTGCGGGAGCTTGATGCAGCGCGCGCCTGGCCCTGTCCTGTCGCTTTGCCTATGAACAGCCGCCTGCAGAGCGTCCATGCTTCAAAAAGCCCCTGCCGCTGTGCTGGCTGCGGCTGTGCGCAGGCATCGTGGGCGTGCGCTTCAAGCGCCTCATCATGGACGACACGGGCCTCACGCCTAAGTCACGAGGCCCACGCCCGCCTGTGGAGGAGTCATACAAGTGGGTGTATTGCGCAGAATTGTTCGCAGGCGCACGGGATACCTCTGCACAACCGTGTGGATGCTCACATGGGGTCGAACAAGCGGGTGTGCGCACACAAGAGGTGCAGTGCAAGTGAGTGTTGATGCGTGCGTGGGTCAAAAAAGGGGGTATTTGCATGCGCACGCACCAACCACATGCGTTCAAGCGCTCTCCCTCTGCTTCCTGCTGGCTTGTAGCACCGCATCAACCCGTGCGTGCCGCGGTTACAGCAGCATGCGTCCTTGTGCCGGCACGCCCCTGCTCCTTAATACCCTTGCACCAGTTTGCCTGTATGCCTCTGCTCCCCTAAGCCCTTGTGCTAGCAGGGCTCTGCTCCCCAATGCCCTTGCCCTGGCATACTTGAGATTAGCCGTGCAGGGCCCCTCTGCCTGCTTTTCCGTGTCAGCAGCAACTGCCTCCTCTCCTTCCACACGCGTGACCCCCCTCTCCCCTGCCTTTACTACACACAGGCGCCTGGTGTTCTGCAGCGGCAAGGTCTTCTATGAGCTGCACGCCGAGCGTGAGAAGCAGGGCATTGACAAGGACAACACTGTTGCGCTGGTGCGCCTGGAACAGGTGAGCAGTGAGGGTGCCTCAAAAGTGGAGGGAGGTGGGGGCTGTGGGAAGAAGTGGGCACCACTTGTGACCAGGCATGCTCTGCTGCTTTGCGTGCGTACTCCATCGGCCTGAGGTACATTTCCGTTCAGCATGTGCTGCGGTTGAGGGAACACGCCAAACATGCCTGCATGCCCAATGTAAGCTCATCCATCCAGGGCTACTGCTCCTGCTTTGGGCTGACCGCGCAGCTCGAAATAAGCAGTATGCATGCAATCCATGTGCACCTTCTGCGCCGCTCCTTCATATGCGCATCCGCGCAGCTGTTGCCTTTTGGGTTTGACTGCAGCTGTCGCCCTTTGCCTATGACTGCAGCTGTCGCCCTTCCCCTTTGACCTGGTCATGCGTGAGCTGCGCCGCTACCCCAACGCGGAGATTGTGTGGTGCCAGGAGGAGCCCATGAACATGGGTGCCTTCCAGCACGCCACCCCCCGCCTCATCACCGCCATGATGTGAGTGTGCAGGGTGTGGGCTAAGGCTTGGGAGGCTGCGGGTTTGAGGGCGTGGATGTGCTGAAGGCGTAGGTCGTCCATATGCCAGGCGACCTGTTGTCGGCAGTGCTGCTGGTGCGCACACACTTCCAAGAGGGCACAGGCTGCGCCGCCATTGCTCCATGTTGTGCCAAGACGGTGTATGGTCCGCCTGCTGCCCCTGTGATCCGGCCAATTCACATGCTTGTGTGCATGCAGGGCTGAGGGCCGCGAGCTACCTGTGGGTGGCCGCATTAAGTACGTGGGTCGCCCCCCCAGCGCATCTACAGCCACCGGCTACGCCCATGTGCATGCCCAAGAGCAGGCGGCGCTGCTGAGGCAGGCCGTCACTGTGTAGGCTCCTTTCTCCGCGCTTTCTCTGCGCTTCTACAGCAACCTGCGTGCGAGCTGCAGCTGGCTGGCCCTCACAGCCAGCCCTGCCTGGTGATGTGGGCAGGCAGGTCCGGCCCCGCCCTGACGTCTTCCCCTGTCGTGGCCCGAGCGGCCAACACACCTTAATGCTGAAAAATGTACAACCGAGCGTGCTGTGATATTAAGATCTGGCACTCAGTACACTCAGAAGCTGGCCCATCTTTATGGCAGAGCTACTCGTTCATCATGCCTGCTGTGTCATCAGCCTGACAGCCAAATTCATATCACATGATGCTTTCTGGCTGTCACAATGCTTCGATACAAACATGGAGGTGAAAATACGTAACATTTCATCCAGGGCTATCATCAAAACTTTTTAAATTTGCTAAGCCAGCAAATTTAGCATATTTAGTAAATCTGGAGGAAACATCATTTACGCCCGCCGGCGGGCGAAGCCCAGATGGCTCATGAAAGCCTGGTCACCAGGGTTGCGTCATTTGCCTGGGGGAGGGGTGAGGGGTGAGGGGTGAGGTTTGCCTGGGGGAGTAGGGCCCCCGGGGGAGGCACATACGTATGTGCGCACTTACGCCAGCTGACCCATCCTCCTCCCCTAATGAGGAGGCTACGAGGAAGAAAAGGTAAGGCCTTCAGTCAAGAAGTGCGACTGCTAGCCTGCTCATAAAAAGCTACAAGTGCGTGAAGGAAGAAATATCTCCTGGAGGGCCCTGCATGTATCCGGGAGCTGGTGCAACATGCACTGTGTGAGCTACGCAGTTCCTGCTACTGTGCAGTTGATTGACTCGGGCCAGGAAGCCTATAAACAATGTTGCAGCTCCTGTAAATTCGCCTGCAGCGTTACTTGGATGGCCAACCCAGCACATGGCTGCAGGGTGCACGACTTACTGTCTCATTTGATTACCACTCAGTTTAAAAACCCCAGCGGATATCACGCCTCACACTACTCAAGGTGAATCTCCTCGCACCCACAGCAAAACAGGGCCACCCTCGATCAAGGTCGCGGCCCAAATTTCTCATCTACGTACGTACGCAATGACACTGGCAAAAACGCGGTACTTCGTCTAATCGTGTCTATCCTTCTGCAGCTGCTTGGCGTATCTGTCGAGCGGCCTGCTTGCCACACGTACGCCGTCGGAAATGTGTGGGCTGTTTAAACAACCATCAACCAGGATTTAACCGGAAAATGATTGAATCAACCAGCATTTCAACTGCTAGTTGAAACAACTGCGTTTCAATTGGACATTTGGTTGTCCACTTGAATCACAAGTTGATTCAACCATCAACCAGGAATCAGCCAGAAAATGATTGAATCAACCAGTGTTTTGACTGGTGGTTGAACAAGGGAGTAGTTCTGGATTGGGAAATAGTTTGAGAGAAGGATGGACTTTCCATTCCTTCAGTACTTCTTAGTAAGGTATCGACCTCGAGTGCTTGTGGTTTCTGAGCCTTGTAATGTAGCTACCTTGATTGAGGTCTAGAATTGCCAGCTGGCCTTGATTGGGGTCTAGAATTGCCAGCTGGCCTGCAGGGCCACCTTAGTACTGCACCATCAGTACATTGTTCAACAATGCTCAAGCCTATAAGGAAGACTAGTGGAGTACTTCAACCACTTCTAGTACTTAGTAAAAAGTACCACTACTGGTGGCCATGGCCAGTAACACTGGAAGTCACTACATGGTGTCAGCAATAAGGGGTAAGCACTACTAACAGCACCGAACTCCTGTTTAGGCTGGTTGTTGTACCTAGATTGCATCAGAGGCAATAACCTTGCATCATTAATGTTGCATTAAGGAAGCCTGGTCAAGAAGGCAAGATAAGACATTGTGAAGGCTCTTTCAAAGAACGACGTATCAGAAAAAGTACAAGAATAGAGGCATGTCCAATGAGAAGAAGTTCATTCCCTGCTGTACTATCGCATCCATGGCTGCATCTAAATTAATAGCAATCATTGCCTCTTTTGGAGTGCCCACAGGGAGTCAGACTGGCTGGTGGGAGGATCAGAAACGTGCAACCAAACAAACTCTGCCTTCATACCTACGACACAATATCCCTCCCCATCTTTCCCGCACTCTTTCCAGACTCAGACTCTCTGGTCAGAACTTGAATTTTGAGCGTCTCCGGCAACAACAGCACAGAGTCCCTTATGAGCTTAGGATCTGCACTACATGCAACTGGCACTGTGTGCAAGATGAAGAGTATTCCCTCTGAGATTGCCCAAGTGCTGACTTGGCAAACTTGCAGGTCAAGTACCACCATCTCTTCTGCGGCCCATCTAGCAGCTCAAACAGGCTAAGAGACCTTATTAGCCAAGCAGACACCAAAGGCCTGGCCTTGTAAGTGCATGAGTGCCTGGAATGTTGTGCCTAGATTTAGAGCACTACCTAGCTTGACTTATTGGTTTCGATTGGCCCGTTTGGCTTCAGCTAAGCTGCCCTCATTCGGGTACAGCTATGTAACCTAACCTAACCTATTTACCAATGACAGTGGCACTGGCATGCAGATTGTATCATACATGATGGCATGATGTTTGTTTCTTCGTGACACTTTAGTCTTACAAATTCTTCGTGACACTTTAGCCTTACAAACTGGAGCTGGAGGCAGGAGGCAGTATTGGCTGGTATGATATCAAAATTTTGTGAGCATCATGATATCGTGAATAAGACATTCACTGTAAGATGCTTTTGTAGCCTCTAAAAGGCCGCATCAGCCAACCGACCAGGCTGGCAGTCAATCCTGAACTTGATCCAAATTCCCGTTCCAGCCGTATTTGATTAAACTCCATATTACAAGCAAGAGGCAAGAAGTGTACCCCCTTTGTTGCCAGGCCTGGTACTTATATCAACAAACAAATGCATGCTGCATTATCAAAGCACCCTGTTCCTGACACTGCAGTGGCTTATTGTCAAGCTTGTATGTTTTCAGGGAACAGAGCCGCTTATCCTATCAGAAAGGCACAAGCCGTTTCATAGGACCATGTCATGCCGAATCACCGTCATGAACAGTTCAGCGTCTCAGGAACATGATATGTACATCCCCCCCATTCAGCAGTGAAATGCAAGCATGAGGTGCTGAATGTCAGATATATCATGTTCCAAGGGAAAAATGAAGCATGGACACCGGGAAATCTTTACTCAAAATATGGGAACAGTTTCTTCAAGCAACGCAGCTTACTAAACACAGCAAAAATGCAGTACCTATAAAGAATACATACTGGAGTGGCAAGGCCTAAAGCACACAGCAAAATTAGCAGCATCCTGTTCTCCCCAGTCCTTGCGCTGGGTGTAGCAATAAGTCTCAACCTTTTCGGAAATAGGATTCCGGAAAAAGGGATCCCCACCTCTTGTGGGTACAGCAAGCACGTCTCAGTCTCAGCTCAGTATCTTGGCCCTCTTGGCCACACTGTCTCACATGATCCGGGCCCTCTTGGCCTCAGCAACTTTCAGCAGCAGGCACATCTCTATGCACCTCAAAGCAGCACACTCAGGT
>LFCJ01003925.1_pt1 | contig 10914 bp, 13 predicted proteins | sample 643141 | NCBI WGS metagenome assembly LFCJ01 (sample SAMN03766243, study PRJNA286221) | soda lake metagenome | biome: soda lake; feature: Kulunda steppe; material: water; isolation source: sample B1-Br-g2 brine of Lake Bitter-1 | place: Russia: Kulunda steppe | collected 2010-07 | reverse complement strand
TTGGCGCCTGGTAATGGGGTTGCGCACGGGGGGATCGGGGGCATGCCTAGCATGGAAGAGGAGGTGAGGTGGGAGGGGCAATGCAGACCCCCGGCCGGAAGAGAGCCACACTGATGGGCGGCGCCCCTGGTGGCGGACCCCATTGCGGTGTGTGTGAGGGGCAGCTGGCTCTGGCCACCCAATGGGAAGCGGCGGCGGGCTTGGGAGGAGGACAAATGATACTCTGTCTAAAGTAGCACGCATTCTCTTCATGTTGGTCATGGCGTATTTGTTCAATGGGTACAATAAGTTGATTTACTGCCCTGTCATCAATAGATTTTGCTTATGAAAATCTCTGCCTGCGAGGAAAAGATTGTTTCATTCCATGTCGCTTGAGGAACATGATTTATGTGGCCAATGCTGTGTTGCAAAATGTAAATTTTTTCCATATGTTCACATCTGCTTTCCAAGACTTTTGCTTACCAAGACTTTTTTTGGCGGGCTTACCTTGCCTTCAGAAATTGCTTTATCACTGATCTTTTGTCACAACATAAATGCTCGAGCAGGCGGCGGGGCACCTGAGATGGAAAGTCGATTATCCACCCTCGCAACCTGTGGGTTCGGGGTTCGAACCTCACTGGAGGCCACATCCGGCTAAGCTGCCCTCGTTCGGCGGATACAGCCTTGAAACCTTGAAACCTTGTCACAACATAAATGCGCAGCTCCCAAATGAGCACCAAGCTGGTGTCATGGCTTGGTACATCGGTAGCTGTGCCCTACCCTGGCCTAGAACTCTCTAACAGTGCAACCTTTACGTGCAGCTCTGAGCTGATGAGTCAGCAATAGCACATGTTTGACTGATGGCCTAACCTGCAGACCCTGCAAACCTGTGCTCTACCTAGGCCCAGCTCTCCGCATAATTACAGACAGGAATATGGATAGGCAGAGTGGGCCAGATGGGCGCGCACTGATGCCAAAAAAATGGATGGATGTAAACGACACTTAAACCCATTGGCCTCAACTGGTCTAAAAGTATGTCCCCAATTTTTGGGGACACAATTTGCAAGCTGGTTCCTGACAGAGCAAAACCCAAGGGGCGTCTATTCAGAAGAACTTGCATCTAAATACTTATCCAGGCCAAGGTCGCAGGGCCTGTACTGAGCTGTCCTCATGTGGCAAGTTCAGCTGTTTGGCCCCTACCTCTAATGCAATGAGCACAAGAGTGGCATACATCAAGGCACTAGTGCACTGAGCACAGAGCGGCACACATCAAGGCACGCTGGCAATCAGCATATAGCCACAGCTGCGCACGTGCACACCAAGCGCCTCACATGGCGTGCTTACATCCGTCAAGGCGCAACACGCATGCCCAGGCCCAAGCAGAGGGTCAGGGTAATCACTGGAGGCCACGGGCTGAGTGCATGAGGCCAAGGCGCCAGCACACCCAGGACTAGAGGATCACTGACATGCCCCTCCTCGCAGCCAGAGACGCCGCATGCGCAGGCATGATGCGCCTTGACCTCACTAAATACCCCTTATTAAGGCTCCTCATCAAAATTATCTGGCACATCACCGGTGGCTTGAGCAGCATGTAAGCTGCGGGATTGCCGTGGCTTAGCCTGTGCGGGTCCGCGGAGCCCTCTCTCCCATGCAAGGGCTGCACTCCACAGGTACTCATGGCTGCACAGCTCAAGGGGAACAAACTGTGTCCGCACACATTCCCTCACTTGGGTTGGGCTCACTGCTCCAATCCTTGCTTGGGGGCCCACTGCGCCACGCCCCGCACTCGTGGGGCCACCATGCACGCCCCGCACTCGTGGGGCCACCATGCACGCCCCACACTCGTGGGGCCACTGCACTGCGCCAGGCTTTTGGCAGTGGGGCCCTGCGTGCCCCGTGCTGTGGCCACAGGGAAGCTCCGGCAGCTGCAGGCACACCCGGAAGCATGCAGCGCTGCAGGGACGAGTTGCTGTCAGCCTCAGCAGGAGTGCGCCCTCAGGCCTGTGTGGCCAGGTGCGCGCGCAGCCCAGCACAAAGGCTCGTCACGCACACCCGCCAGGCCAACCACGCCAGGGATCCCCAGCGCCATGCCTTGCCAAGCACATTCTAGGCACACCATGGCACCAAGCAGGCGCACTCAGGCACCAAAGCACACCTGAGGCACACTCAGGCACACAAAAGCACACCCGAGGCACACTCAGGCACACAAAAGCACACCTGAGGCACACTCAGGCACATTTTAGCCTAGAGTCTAGGTACACTTGAAGCACTGTGCACACCCTGTACACGCGCCTCCTCCTCACGGCACCGGGCACTTGGACGCCCAGCCCCCAAGCACACTCCGGCACCAAAAGCGCACCTAAAGCACGCTCAGGCACCAAAAGCGCACCTGAGGCACACTCATGTTGCACAGTGCCTGAAGCGCCATGCCGACTTGAACACATGGCGCTTGCCTTGCGTGCATGCTGGCACGCACACACAGGCACACACAGGCACAAACACACACACGCACATGCACACACACACAAACACAAACACAGGCACAGGCACCCTTCTAAGTCATGCTGACAAGGACACCCAGCACTCGCCGCCTCATGCTGCCACATCGCCCTCACTGCTGCGGGGGTGCCTGCTTGGGCTGCTGCCGCGGCGCTGCCTGCTCCTCATCTTCCGCCCTGCCAGCAGAGGCCTCCTCTGCCTGAGGGAGGCGCACAGAGGCAGCGCGACCTTTCCCCTTCCCCTTACCAAAGGGGGGCGTGCAGCCTAACCTGCTACAGGGCTCTCACTGCTGTGAGGTGCCTGCCTGAGCCGCTGCCTGCGCCGCCCCTTTTGCCTCTGCCGGGGCCTGCGCTGCCGCCGCCGCCTCCGCTGCAGCCTCCTCCTTTGCAGCCTTGCTCAGCTTCTCTACCCACGCCTTCTTGCGCTCCTCCACCTTCTCAGCCTCCGCCCGCATGGCGTCAAACAGGGATGGAGCGTTGGCGTCGCCTGCGCGGGCAACGCCGGTCCACGTACGCACACAAACCCTTATGCTGGAGCACAAGCCCTGTTATCCTTATAACCCCATACACCTCCATGCGTGCGCACCTCCCCTTTCCCTGCCCACCCTGCCAATTCTTGCATCGTCCTTCTCAACCGCCCTGCGTACGCAATCCTCCTACCCCAATTTACTTCATCCGTACCCAATTTTTCATCCCCACAACCCACCCTTTCATCCCGAGGGTGTTTCACTGTCTACTTGGCTTATCTTCTGGTTTTCCTTCCAACCTTTTCTCCCCAATTGCATACCCCTTACCTGCCCTCAATCCCAGCACCAACTTCCCAATCCTGTGCTTACCATCCCCTCCGCCTAGTATGCCGATCAACACATACCCGCCTAGTATGCCAATCAACACATACCCGCCTAGTATGCCAATCAACGCATACCCCGGACCGCTGCCCCTCCTTGTTCGTTCGGACTGCCCTCAACACCGCCTGCTCTGCCTAACCAAGGTGCGCCTCCATGCCACGTCCAGCATGGCAGGGGCAAAGGCAATCAAAACACTCACTTGGGAGCGTCAGGTCCTCATGCGCCACTCACTTGGGCAATCGAAACACTCACTTGGGAGCGTCAGGTCCTCATGCGCCACTCACTTGGGCAATCGAAACACTCACTTGGGAGCGTGAGGTCCTCATGCGCCACGCCTGGGCACAGCGTGTCACGCAGCGCGCCCTGCTCCTCAGCACTCAGCCGCGTGCCTGGGGCCAGGTACTTCATCTGTGCAAGGGGTGAGACAAGCGCGTGTGTGCTCCGTGTTCCATGCCCATGCACACGTAGATCAGCATAGCATGCCACGACATTGATCATAGCAGTAACACAGCGCCCACGTCAGCATCACATGCCAAGATATCAGTGCCTCCATCAGTATGAATGCCATGCTGTCAGTCAAACAGGCGTCAATGCCTGTGTCAATACCATTTCAATGGTTCAATACCATGAATGGTGAGCAAGCAGGCAGCAAGTCCGGAGCCGCCGCCTCCACACCGCTCTGGCAGATGGCAGCCGGACTGCACCTGCCGCCTCCCCTGCGCTGCATGGAGGTCCACAAAGTTGCAGAAACTCACCAGTGTCGTATGCTGCCCCTGCATGACTGGACATGCTTGCGCGTACCTGCTCACTCCCCCCCTCTCCTTCACACCACACACCTGTCTCTGCATGGTCTCTTGGTCCATGCTGGATGGAATGACCTGTGGGCATATATAGGGCAGGGACAAGGTTCTCAGAAGTGCCCCTCGGCAAATCTTGGCAGGGTGCACATGCATGCAGCATGCTGCTGTGGCCCTGTGCAAGCAGCGCTGCAAGTTTACATATGGGTTTGTGCGTGCACATCTTCGTGAATCTGCATGCAGAACGGCAAAATTGCATGCCTCTGCGTGTGTGCACCTATGCATCACTACACATAAGACCACCAGAAAGCTACTGTTCAAGTTTACATGTGCTCTTGCATGTGCACCCACGCGTGTATCTGTACACAAGACCATCAGCAAGCGCCTGCACAAACTCACATGCACAGCAAGGGAGATGCGCTTGCAAGAGGCACTTACAGCATTGTAGTGTCGGCGCATGCACATAAGCGCAAAATAATGACACAGCGCAGAATAAAACCATAAACATGAGCAGGCCATAGCAAACAGGCACCCTGGGGCTTGGAAAGCACAATGTGTGCTGAGCAAGTCCCATACAGCACGAACCCCCTCTTCCAAGGGGGACCAGCACTCAGATAAATGACTGTAACCGCAGGACCCATCATAGCTTATGGTCCACAAGCGCTGGAGCCACGAAAGCTTACGATATTTAGGCGCTGGAGCCAGGATAGCCTATGATTCACGAGCACTGGAGCTTTTAACACCTTTTGACCTTAACAAAGGGCAGCATCAGAGCTGCAGGTGCGACCCCACACATGCCCCAGATGTGCAGCACATTTCCGTGGGCCACTCGCTCCCACTGGCGCCATCACAACTGTGGCAACCGAGCCAGACTGGCTGCAAACGCCCTGCATGCGCGGGCTGAACCTATGCCCGTGTGGACCACCAGCGTGTACAGCCTGCACGTACTGCCTGTGTGTAGCCCTGGTGTGTAACACCCGTGTATATACCGCATGCGTGTACTGCCTGTGTGTACCCCTGGTGTGTACCACCCGTGTATATACCGCATGCGTGTACTGCCTATGTGTGTGTGTATGTGTGTGCGTGTGTACCACCCGTATACATGCCGCCTGCGTGTATTGCCTGTGTGTGTGTGTGTACCTCGAGCAAGTTGTTGATGGAGCTCCCGTCTTGGGTTGTGAGGTGGTCGGCAGAGTAGGTCCAGTTGCCGTCCACGATCAGCTTGTACTGGTAGGTGCCTGGGTACATCTGCCTGTGTTGTAGTTGGGCGCAGGAGCCAGCATGAGCGGAGGGTGCAGCTCAAGAGAGGCGCATGAGGCAAGCCATAAGGGCGGCCTAGGCGCAGGCGGGCAGGCGTAGTGGGCCCGCACGGGGAGAGGGTGCAGCTCATGAGAGGCGCACGAGGCAAGCCAAAAAGGCGGCCTTTTGGCAGCACCTCCCTTGCACAGCACCTCCCATGCACAGCACTGCCCTTGCACAGCACCTCCCATGCACAGCACCTCCCTTGCACAGCACTGCCCTTGCACAGCACTGCCCTTGCACAGCACCTCCCTTGCACAGCACCTCCCTTGCACAGCACCTCCCTTGCACAGCACTGCCCTTGCACAGCACTGCCCTTGCACAGCACCTCCCTTGCACAGCACTGCCCTTGCACAGCACTGCCCTAGACGCCACCAGCCTCAGGCAGCGCTGCCAGAGTGCAGGGCGCGTCGATCAGGACCAGGCTATGCTCGAAAAGAGCGAGGCAGCCACCTGATCAGTGTGAACAGGCTATGCTTGATTACAGCAAGACAACAGGGAGCGTGGATCTGGGCCAGGCTATGCTCAATTAGAGCGAGGCAGCGGCCTGGCCAAGCTTTTTGCTCACGAGGATGCCTTTTTGCTCACAAGGATGCCTTTGCTTTTTGCTCACGAGGATGCCTTTGTGACAACACTGGATCCTGAACCTTGATCAACAACACGGAGCCATTAATCAACAATACGGAGCCATTAATCAAGGACACTGAACCTCAATCAACAATATGGAACCTCAATTAACAATATGGAACCTCAATCAACAAAATGGAACCTTGATCAACAACATGGAACAATTCATCGATCCTCAAGCTGGAGCTGCAAGTGCACTGCATTACACCCTTCCACTCCTCTGCAGAGGCCTGCCCACAAGAGGCACCCAACTAAGCAACAGGCTGTTGCATCAGGCTCTCATCATACATGACACACTTGAACACACAGGCACGTGTTTGCACAAAGTAACGTGCTTATTCTTGCTCATATGACGTCAACGCAGGACAAAAGGATGATATGATAAAAGGGGACGTCACATTGCTAGGTTGGGTATGCTTACACTGCACTTACCTGCGCAAGATAAAACAGTGCAGCTTGGGGTCCATTTCCATGTCAATGGGTGCATGCCACCCTACATCAAGCCCTGCCACCTACATATAATCGAGTGTATAAAAACAAGTGCACACAATTGAGTCCATTTCCATCTCAACAGGCGCATGGCGCCCTACATAAAGCCCTGCCGCCTGCGCACAATCAAACGCTTTCACTTGCATGTGCTTGAGCGCCTGCAAGGGTTCATGGTGATCGTATGAGAAAGTGTGTGCATGCACTAATGTGTGTGCACATGCATCATCTGTGTGGGCGTGTTTGTGCACAAAACTTACGCTGCGTCCGTTTGGAATGCTTGTGTGCGCACATGCTCGAGAGTACATCATGACCAAACATGTCCAGGCAATTGTGTGAGAGTCCAATGCGCAAAGGCTCAAATCCATGCGCATGACCTCAAATCCATGTGCATGACCTGCGCATCAATGCGCATGACCTGCGCATCCACGCGCATGACCTCAAACATGCAAGGTTTGGTTGCATGCAGGCGTGCAATGCACGGCTGTGCTGCGCATGTGGTGACAGTCAGGAATTATACAGGGGGCAAGGCTGTGTGACGCATGCAGGCGTGCAATGCATGGCTGTGCTGCGTTTATGGTGACAGTTAAAGAGTTTTACAGAGGGCAAGGCTGTGCTGCGCATGACAGCACAGGGAGTGAAATACTGAGGGTGAGGCTGTGATGCTGTAGAGAATATGGGGAGGGCGAGGCTGTGTGATGCTGTAGAGGATAATGGGGAGGGCGAGGCTGTGTGGTGCTGTAGAGAATAATGGGGAGGGCGAGGCTGTGTAATGCTGTAGAGTAACATAGGAGGGCAAGGCTGTATGAAACATGGCGGCACAGGGATGTGGCTCACAACCGTGCATGCTGCCGCTAAGATCAGGAACATTTTAGGTGCAAGCATGTTACAGCATCATGGGCTGACCGACACACCATGAATGAACTGAACAGCAAGGAAGGGTTGGCTGTAGCTGTTAGCAGCTGTACTGCTTAGGACGCACGCCAGTTATGTTGTGCTCGTGCAAGCCGCCTTTGGCATAGCAGCAGATCCCTGCAACAACCAGCTGCCTGCCAAGCTCTGGATCCTTTTGGCGCCATTCCTTCTCATCGTATACTTGCGGCAATGCCATGCCAGGTCCACAAATGTGCCACCTATCCCCATAAGAATGTGCCCTTCCGTGCAGGCTTCAGTACTGTCTCACAAAGCCAGTTCAATGCCCAGATCCATCACAGCCTGCTTACCCCGCACACACACTCACAGCACGCGTACCAGCACAGGCACACTCGGCAAGTGCATGCACCTGAATACGCTTCGCAGTGCCGTAGCGCCAAATGGTGATGGTAATCTCCACAGGCTCATTGCCCAACAGCAGGTCAGCAGTAGCTGAGCGGATGGCCTCCACCTACAGCACCACATGCAGCATGGTCAAACAATAGGTCGGCAGAGGCTGAGCGGCGGGCCTCCACTTTCAGCACTCCACGCGCAACAGGGCATTGGCTGAAGGAGGGCGCAGATTTCAGCAGGGCAGCAGCTGCAAAGTATCACCCCTTGGCCTGCCTTGCTGCAACGTATCACCCTTGGCCTGCCTTGCTGCAAAGTATCGCCCTTGGCCTGCCTTGCTGCAAAGTATCGCCCATTGGCCTGCCTTGCTGCAAAGTATCACCCTTTTGGCCTGCCTTGCTGCAAAGTATCACCCTTGGCCTGCCTTGCTGCAAAGTATCGCCCTTGGCCTGTCTTGCTGCGCGCCACCTAAACGACAGCTCTTGAACATGCAGCCTCGCTGCGCGCCACCTAAACGACAGCTCTTGACCATGCAGCCTTGCTGCGCGCTACCTGAATGACAGCGCGCAACCTGACTGACAGCCTTGCTGCGCGCCACCTGAACGACAGCTCTTGACCATACAGCCTGTTGCAGCCTGTTGCAACCTGAATGCAGCCTGGGTGCAGCCTGTTGCAGCCTGGGTAGGCCAAGCTTTCAAGGCATCCCTTTTCCTCACGCACCTTTGGCCCACACCGCCTCAGGGATGTCAGCAACTGGAAGCCCTCGTCCAGTGGGATCCCTCGGATCCAGTTCATGTATGCCAGAGCCGTGGCAGGCGCGCGCCCCATGCCTGCGCATGAATGCGCAAGCAGTTTACAGACGGGGCTGCCAGCGGGAGGAAGGCTGTGCTTTTAAAGCCTCTCTCTGCGCATTTGGGGTCTGATTGGAGGCGGGGCTTTCAAAGTCGCCCTGCATCTGGGGCCACATGCGCAGAAACTGGAGTGCATCCATTGACTTGGCCAAGTGTGGGCTGCGCGTTAGGGGCCACGCACTAGGGAAGTAGTGAAATGCATCCATCAAACCTGGCTGAGGGTTCAGGGGGTGCTGGCTGGGGGCAACAGGGGCAGTGGTGTTGAGAAGAGGGCAGGGCATCCGTACAGAGTGGGCGCGCATTTAAAGGTTAAAGGGGCAAAGGAGGGCTGGGAGGGTTAGTGGAATAGAAATTGGAAAGCACATACAACAAGCTCTAAGTATGCCTCATGAAAGCGCACGTATCCCTTAGCCTATCATCCTGCGAAGTGGTGCAACAGCACACAGCCTGCAATAGTGCGCATCCACACCTGTGTTGCGGCATATGCCACAAACTATGCTTCATCACCAGCAGTGTGGACAGCAGAGCCCAGAGCATTGGCGTGTTCTCAGCACCACACAAATCGTGTATTTTGCAGCACCTGCACATGCTTCCCGACCTTGCAACACAGGGCGCGCACAGATGCATAGAAGCACTCTCAACATCCCCGCCTATAAACAGATGCATAGAAGCACTCTCAACATCCCCGCCTATAAACAGGTGCATGTGCACTTGTGCATGCTTGCTCACCTGCCGTGCAGTGGATATAGATGACGCCGGTCCGAGGGTTGTGCTCGCTGGCCAGCCGGGTCACAGCCTGGGGCAGCTTGCGCCGTAGGTCGTACCTGTGCCCATGCAAACGTGTGTGCGCATAAACCGGTGGTTGGGGGATGTTTGGATGTCGCGTGCACCTATGTGCATGAGGATTGGGAGGCACACGCATGTGTGTGCATCAAAACATGTGCATGGGCGCCTGCAAGCATGTGTGATACACTGTATCACGAGATGGTCTCGTTTACTGGGAGACTGAGGCCACGTTAACCTGCAATATGTGTCTTAGGTGTACGCTTCTCTTGCAGCTTATTACCCCTGGCGCTCAGGTGTAAAGACCTCTGAAGCACCCTCACAATTGACACCTGCCCCAGAGCACCCTTGCAGTAATGACTGCATGCTCACACACACACGTACACACATATACACACGTACATACATACACACACATTAACACACACTCTTACGGGTCAAAGTCGTGGATGGGGAAGCGCACATGCTTGATGTCTCCGCGCTGTTTGCAGCGATCCAAGATGGGTTGCAGGTCGAGGTTAAAGTATGCCATGTCAGTGTCCTCCTGCACGTGCATGGCAGGGGCAAAGACCTGCTCACTCTCACCATCACAAGCAGCAGCACCTGATCAGCTTGGATGAGTACCTGGCCAATTCGCGTGCGGGGCTGGCCACCCTACCTCTCTGGCCAACCAAAAACTTTGCTTACACCAACAATGCTTTCCCTTTGCTGGGGCCTGCATGTCCACACAGGCAGGTCTATTGCCCTTAAAATGGCATGCTACACTGTCCACATCATGCGCGACAGCCCTACTAAGTTGCAGGGGGCGGGGCTTTTGACCAGGCTAGGCCCAGTCTACTCAAGTAAAGCAATCCCACACCTGTTGTAACCATGTCACATGGCACAGTAATGCCTGTGCTCACATCCATCTGGCTGATTCCAGTCTTCCCTAGCAAAACACGTACCAACTCTTTTCTGGATTCAAATACAAGGTGGCTTGCACAGATGAGCCAGGTGCAGTGTGACTACAGGAAGGCCAACGGAAAGAGCCACAAAATATTTCGTGCCCACCTTAATGCACACCGGTACTGCACACAAAAGGACAGAGAGCTCAAGAGTCACCCACCTGGATACAGAAGATGGTAGTCACACCCTGCATGCGGCATGTCCACCACAAACAGGGAAGCTCATCTCATGAGCTTGAGATGATGAGATCGATTGGCCAACATGCCGGCTGCTCATGGCACAACCAATAGCCACAATGCAGCGAGGCATGTTCAAAGCCGTGCGTGCTCATGAAGCCGCACAAGTCCAGTGTACGATCAAGTGGGCAGCTGACTTTACTTACTGCCCACGTGCCCAGAAAGTTTGTCTCTGTTCTCCCAAAGAAATGAACTCGACAGACTTGCCGTTTGGGCTGTAGAATATGTGCTTATATGCCCACCACCTGCTTAACTCTATTAAATCACAAGGGTCCCTATGCTTACTTGAGAATCACCCCATG
>LFCJ01003923.1_pt1 | contig 10915 bp, 15 predicted proteins | sample 643141 | NCBI WGS metagenome assembly LFCJ01 (sample SAMN03766243, study PRJNA286221) | soda lake metagenome | biome: soda lake; feature: Kulunda steppe; material: water; isolation source: sample B1-Br-g2 brine of Lake Bitter-1 | place: Russia: Kulunda steppe | collected 2010-07 | reverse complement strand
GCGGGTGCATGCATGTGTGTGCGCGCGTGCTCTCCTGCATGCTGTGCCTCAGACAATGCCAGAGATGCATCAGAAACCAAAACCAGACGCACAACCAATTCTCCTCAGGAATAACCTCCTGCTCCGACACCCCTGCCCTTGCAATTATTTTGTCGTGTGTGCCTCTTGTCATATATCCTGTGTGCCTTCCAATATCCCTGCCCTTGCAATTGTCATGCAGTGTCTTGTGTGCCCCACAACCGTAGGCCCGCGCCATGAAGAATGTCCGCTGGTACAACCCTCGCATCAACAAGCACTCCTGGGAGAACCCGGACGACTTGAGCGACTGGAAGCCTGTGTACAGCGATGAGAGTGAGTGCCTGTGCAAGATTGCGGGAACCAAAAAGTGATGAGGGTGGCTGTGCCCTGCAAAAAGGTACCGCGTGTACCCTCTAAGCAACAAAGGCTTGCTTCCTGGAGGCTAGGCCAATCGCCTACGTCAGGAGGTTCATTTAAGAATAGACGAGTGTGGACATGCGGCATCTGCACCCTCATGTGCGATTCTCTTAAACCCTGTGCCGCCATGCGTGCGCCGCCCCACTTGACATACATGCTGCCCCACACAGGATGCCACCTTCATGTATATGCTTTGTATATGCTGCCCCACAGAGGATGCCACCTTCATGTATATGCATATGCCTTGTGTATGCTGACCCACCTGACATACATGCTGCCCCACAGAGGACGCGACCTTCTACTTTAACGTGAAGACTGGGGAGTCCACCTGGGATCAGCCCGCTGAGCTGGCATGGACCAAGGTGGAGGACACGTGAGTTGGGCGGGGATGAGTGGGACTTTTGGGGCGTGGGTTGCATGCGGGCAGTGCAAGGGCGAGTGGGGTGAATGGTGGTGCTGCAGGGCATGGGGAGACTGGGGGTGCTGCAGGACGGAGGATGGATGTGGGTATTGCAGGGCTTGGGCTGAGGTGGAGGACGCGCAAGTCAAGCTGCGCTTTTGCAAGGATGGGATTAAGAGATCCAAAAGCCAGCCAGATGGGCCCTTGCTTGGTACTGTCAACCTTGCAGTTGCCCTCTGCACAGGGAACCGCGTGCCGAGGTGCTGACGCACTCTGCACTAGCAGCTTTTCTGGACACCTTGGATCATGCTCCTTTTGTTTGGCCAACCTCCTTTCCTGCTGCGCGCTTTCCTTTTGCCTGCTATGAGCCAGCTGCCAAGCTTGGCCTCAGTAGGTCGTTCAGGCCTGACGCCTCACACAGACATAGCAAAATTGCCTGCATTATTGCAAGCATCAGCCCTGGCCACCATCATGGTTGACCTGAAGGGTTGGGTGTGGAGGGCTGAAGGTATTTGGCAAATCAGGGTCGATTTAAGGATATAGTATCCTTGCCCAACCCCTTATGCTCTAATTTGCCTGGGCACCATGCTAGAGTATTGAGTGCCTGTGCCGGCACTTGATAACTGCGGATATGATAACGTAGCATCGTTTTCAACTTCTTTTGAATGCTGTCATTTTGCAACAGTGATAAATGCCAGGATAAATGCTGTTTTTTGTCTGTCACATCAACACATTGGTCACACCAGCACCTGGTGCATATGCCGTGCCATGCAGCAACGGCCCCTGGGCCCATTTCTGGTGGAACCCCAAGACAGGCGAGAAGCAATGGCACGAGCCGGAGCATAAGGTAGGGTGCATAGGGCTGAGGGTGCGCCGTATGCTGAAGCCTTTGCAGAGTATGTGAGTCTGTGCATGGGCGCTGGCATGTGCTGGGCATGAACTCGGGCATACGTGCTGAACATGAGCTCGGGCATATGTGCTGAGCATGAGCTCAGGCATACTTGGTGAGCGTGAGCTCAGGCATATGTAATGAGCATGAGCTTAGGCATGTGTGTTGGACATGAGCTTGGACATATGTACTGAGCTGAATTTAGCCTGTGATGAGCAGCGCCTTCAATGCTAGGGAAGGGAACGTCGGGGAGGGAAGGAATGCCAAAGTTAGGACGAGGATGATTTTAGCAGCAAGGTTGTAAAAGCACGGTCAAGAGATGGAAGAGGGCCAAGGAGCTAGACTTCTTGCTTTTGCTTCTTGAAGTCGGCCACAAATTAAAATTTTCCGCATCATGAGGGACAATTGGGTTTCCCGAAGGACTTCAATTGATTCCATTGTTGCTCTGCATGCTGTGCTTGTAGTTTGCTGCGTGTGCCATCTCATCATGACACGAGAATCCTGCTTTTTACACTCCCAGCATGTGCACATGCATGTGCATTGCATCATTCACATGCACACGCGCGTGCACACACAGCAAAGGTGCACGTACAAACACACTTCCATGCATCTGTGCACGCACAGGCCTGGGAGAGGTTCAACTCTGACCTGTGAGCATGGACTGATGCCAGCAAGGACGACAGCTGGTCTTTAACGTGCTGCATGCATGCTGCGCCAGCTCCACCACACAGCAGTCCCAGCTGCACAGGGGTATTCATGACAGACAAGTCACACTGACTGCAGTTGGCACTGACAGACAGGTCACACTGACTGCAGTTGGCACTGAAAGACAGGTCACACTGACTGCGGTTGGCACTGAGGCAGCAGGGGTGTGCACCTGTACACGTGTATAGAATGAGTGGATGGGTGGGAGTGCTGCTGGTACTTCAGTGTCACCTGGCAGGGGGGTGCCAAGGCCAGTGCATTGCATGGCGCGGCGCTGTAGCGCAGTCACTCTAATGGCGTGTTAGGCCTGCTCTGATCTGTGACCAGGCAAGGGTGATCAAACTGCGGTGGGGCTGAATGGTGATCTGGATTTGGGTTAATCTCCTTATATGGAATTGTGTGTGCAATTGTGTGTGCATCGGTGAAAGTGCAACCTTATGCAGGAGAAGTAAAAGAGACTCCTCCGTCCCAATGAGTGCTGTGTGTGATCAAGACTAAGTGACAATGCTGATGCTGCTCGTCATCATGTGACGCCCACATTTAGGCGAGGAGGTGCAACGGTTGCACCCCTGATGTTGGCTGGTAGCCAACCTTAACCTGCTTACCTTAGTATCCATTCAACTTCATAGCACATCATCATGGTCCCTCTGACGCCAGATGCTCATGAACATGCATCCTCTTGAATCAGTGCTGCCTAAATCAATTTTTCTAGTTTTCCGTTTTCAGGGGGTTGGACTTAATCCTTGTGTCTATTTTCAGCAAAAAATGTTTGTCTCTGTTGTACGAGAATAATGCATGCAATGGACATGCCAGATCATGCACTGACATGAGGCGGGCCCTACCACTTGCCAAGCAATCAGTGAGGTCTGGCTGATGGTGAGGCGATATAAGGTAAGGTAAGGTTTCAAGGCTGTATTCGCCGAACGAGGGCAGCTTAGCCGTAAGGTAAGGTTTCAAGGCTGTATCCGCCGAACGAAAGCAGCTTAGCCGGTTGTGGCCTCCAGAGAGGTTCGAACCACGAACCCAGGTTGCGAGGGTGGATAATCGACTTTCCATCTCAGGTGAGGCGTTATAAGGTTACTAACCTATGTTGTACATAGCTGTACCTGCCGAACAAGGGCTTAGGTGAAGCCAAACAGGCCTGCAACCAAATCAACTAAAAAAAGCAAGGTGGTGTTCTGAAACCTAGTTTAGTTACAACTGGTCTTGACCTTCAGCTGGATGGGTTGACTGCTGGGCTTGCTGGACACTGTCAGCCAGACAAAAAACATCCATAGTCTCAGAAAGAAAAAGAAATGATTTGTACGTCTGCTAGAGAAACAATTTCACATTCTCAGCTCCGATGTTGTCAAAGTAAAAAGCGCCTGTGTCTCCAATGTAAGTCCTACCAGTAAAATCATCAGCGAATTGTTCAACGGATCTCCTTCTCAAATAGCACATTTCTAAGCAAGGGCATAAAAAAGGACATGCTTTTCGTCCTGGACATCATGCAAGTCACATTTGTCACAGAGCCTATTGTGGATTTGCCGACAACCGGTTTCATCTCTAAGGGTATGGGCACGCAAGCGGAAGCGAGCAATGTTATGAAGCACATGCCTACTCAGTTCCAGCTCTAGGTACCTAGGCAGCAAATGGGGAGGGCCCCGTATAGTGCTTAGTTAGAGAGGCAAGGCCATCCATGCATGATAAGTAGCCAGTTTTGAGCGTGTGTTCTAGGATCTGCACCATTCGACTCCCTCCATACTGCACGCAAGCGCTCACGCAAATCCACCACGAAGTCTTGTAATGGAAGGGGAGTTGTAGCCTTAATGCAATTGGCATATGTATCTGCCGCACGTAGACCCACACACGCCTCTATGAACTCTGCATGAACCTTGTAAGGGTAAAACAGGTACATCATTGTGTTGGGCTATGCCAGAGGGGGCTATAGCTATCTGACCAAAAGTCCGGGCATGATCCTTTTTTGATGTAAATTGTATTTTTATCAAATAACTAGGCTACTGGCAGAATTTGGGGTGAAATGGACGCCCCCGGTGGCCTGGGTGGGTGCTCAGCCTCTGTTTTTGGCCTATTTTGGCATAAACAGCACACGTATGCCCTCATCACGACCCAACCACACGTCTTTTTACCCCCAAAACACCATCATCATACTTCTATTATGTTGCAAATTGATATTGGATGTTGAAACTGAAGTTTGAAGGGGGTCAGATTTTGATCCATTTTGGCACCCCTTTTGCTGATTTTTATTTAGGGAAATGACCCAAAATGCACATCTCACCAACCACTAAGTGGATTCAATCCAATTCTTTTGCAATGATATCCATTTATTACAAGAGCACCAAAACACCAAAAATCATGTGATTTGCTGCAGTGGCTGATCTGGTGTGGACATCTGGCTGCGAAAAGTAGGGTTCAGGCCGCGGCCCATTGCGCATGGGCCCCGTAACGCGCAGTTTTCAAGCTCAGGTGCTGTGAAAAGCTTGCAAGCAGGGCTACCATCTAACACTAAGCTTGAAAACTGCGCGTCACGGGGCCCATGCCCTGGGATCATACCAAAACCATACCCATTTTGGGCTTTAGATAGCACCCTCTGGGACTATGCAGCACTGGGTGGAACTGCCATTACCAGTGTTTCAAGCATCTGTCAGGACCAATCAATCACATTAAATCAATAAGGGTACATCAAAATGAGCAAGTCTAGCACTTAGGTCACCAGGAATGAGGCTAATAAATGTCATTCATTAAAAATTGATGTGTGAGGAGGAGCACAAGCACAACCAGAGGGTCTAGAACATTAGGTGCATCATCACAATATGACTTTGGCGAGGTGTATGTCCCAGCAATCATTATTATGATTTTGAGCAAAGGCAAATTTGTTTGCAGCACATACATCATATAGAATATTATGCTCCTGCCAGCCTGAGATGCTAGCATTAGCCAGAAGGGGGAGGTGGTTTTATATTTCACCTGCCCCACATGAGTGATCACTGAATGCATAGCTCTCGTCACACAGAGACTGCTGCAAAATACTGTACACTAACTTCTTAACTGAATCGCGAAGTATGGGAAGTAGGAACTGATGAAGGAACAGACCTTGTCAACATTTTGGCAACAGGATCTGTGGGCGCTGGTGGCTCAGCTGCAGACTCAGCAGACCTGAGCAAATTCTTTTAGCAATTCAATTCTTTTAGAAATTGGCTAGAATGATGACTGTGACTAAGTGCTACAGTGCTTTAACTCGAAGGTAAATGCTCCTAATAGAAATCATAGAAAATCAGAAAATAAATCTTTTCAGGATCTTTTCAATTCTTGCTCAAATTGTGCACTACTGTGTGGGTGATCAGCGTTCTGCGCTAGCTGGGCATGGGTACACGCTAAGCCTTTGACCATGCACTGTGTGTCCTATGCTGAGCAAAAGCTTGAAAGAGAAAAGATCCATGGTACTCTACCACAGGCAGAGCAGAAGTTTGGGTCAAGCAAGGAGAGCTGTCCCCTACCAGCGCTCCACATTGCTGCCTTGATTACTCTCCCAAACACCAGCATCCCACAAACTCCCATACCCTGCAGGTGCATTGGCATTCATTGCCGGGCTCACGCTATCAATGCCTCCTCCCAACAACTGCGTGCTACTGCTCACATACGGTGCTGTACGCTCCAAGCCGCTGCTTTCATTGTGTACCTGGCCTGCATGCTCCATGCTCCCAGTGCCTTTCACACCAGGGGCCGAGCTTCCTGCTATGTTGTCTCGTGCTTCCCACAGTGGCTGCCCTTGGCCACCTGCAAATATCCAAGACCCTTAAGGATCCATCAATGATTATGCCATCCAAGACCCTTAAGGATCCATCAATGATTATGCCATCCAAGACCCTAAAGGATCCATCAATGATTATGCCACCCAAGACCCTTAAGGATTCATCAATGATTATGCCATCCAAGACCCTAAAGGATCCATCAATGAATATGCCTGCGCAGTGCAGGTTAGATACCTGAGCTCAATGGATCTCAGCATCTGAGTGCCTTGTGGACTGACGTTGAAGTTTGGGGCCACAGATGGGAGATCGGAACAGGTAACAAACCCCAAGGTCCATTGTGTGTATGATTTTTTAAAAGCTCCATGCCAGAACATGCAGAACATGGGCCAGGTGGTGACATACACACAAAAATAACGCAACAAGCCACGTTTTAGCCGGGCTTTGAGGACACGCTGAGCTCCGCCTCCTTCCCTTGCATGTGCACACTGTTGATGTGCGTGCTGTCCAAGCTTGATGAAGAGAGCGCTGAGGATGCAGGTTGCAGGCATAAGTCTTGGTTCTTTTGGCAACAAGAGCAGCGCATCGCACCTAGGAGGTGGTGGTGCTGGTGATAAGCTGCATGCTAACAGGTTCTAATAAAGCATTCGCCTTTTCTACACCTTATGAAAAAAATGTAAGTGAAAAATAAAGATGTGTACAAGCAAATGCAAGCAAACAGAGACACTTATGCAAACCGGGGCAGTCAATTCTTAAACTGTATGTGTGCCTCTATCAGAAGCCAATACCCACAATTGTTCCAAAGCAAGCAGCAGAGTGTTTTGTGCTTACTAAGTTCAAGGCAAAACAACTCATGACGGCTGCATAAGCAGGTTCATGTCATGCCAAAATCCGATCAATATCACCCAAGCTTATGCCCAAATGCTGCGCACCAATCCATAGGGTTGTCAACGTCCATCTAAAGCAATACTTAGTCAAGCACCTACTCATACGTCAGTGACAATTACACAATGTGCATGGAGACATGCAGATAGGTCTACGTCAGTCTTTCAAACAAAACACACTTGAACCTTCACTCCAGCAAAGCGTGGGATGCTGAGGATCTCCCTCAATGCTCACCTTCTGGATCTGCCTTTGACCCATACTCTGCAGCCTCACTGGCAAGTAAGTCAATGCCTGCGACATTGACGACACCTGTACTAACAAAGTCTGGATCCTTGCCTCCTTCCTGCATACACAAAAATGCACAGGTAAGGTCACAAGGTTGCGGAGCTACAACCCAACCTGTTTCAGACATCTTTACTTTTTTCTGTGAAGAGATGTGAGCAGTCTATTTGTGAGGTGCAGACCAATGCCGCTAGCCATGGCTATCAGTGCTGTGTCCAAGCATGTGTTCCGAATTACCCCCACTAAACCTTCCACACAGGGCTTCTGCCAATCCCCACGGCTCCATTCAATGTCCAGACCCTCTGACTGGTGTTGCGTGCTCCATGGCTCGTAAAGTGCAAGCTTTGTGGCTAATTGCTCCAAATGATGACCATAGAGTGCAAGGTGTTTGTAGCTTGCAGATAAAGGCTATCAGCTCAGAAGAACTCTGTGACGTACGGAGTGCATGTGAATGAGCAGCTTGCAAGCAGCTTGGTTATGCTCATGGAGGTTGCAAGTGCAGATATCAAGCACAGACCCTTTAAGCGCAAATCCCTCACGTCATTATGCCCTGGGATGCCAGAGTATTTGACGAAAGTGTTTAATGAACATGTATGTGCCACTGCAGCCTTTGCCAACCATGCCAACCATTAAAGTTGCTTTTGGAATACATTTTTGATGCGCTGAAATCTGCACCTGTGGTGTTTGAGCAATATTGCCTGGCCAAGCAGCAAAAGCTGTCTGTGAGAGTCAGCAAATATGCTTAGGCATGTTCTCGACTGGCATGGCTTTACTGCCCCGCAGAACTTGGCCTTACAAGCTTGGTGCTTAAGCAACAACCTGCCACCTTGCCATGCTTTTCAATTCTGCCTCTAACTTATAAAATGCTTTCAAGCTTGCCAGATTCAGTGCCTTCCAATCTCAACATTCACCATATAGGACCATTCATGCACTTACTTACGCTCGTTTTTACATGTGCGTGCGTGTGTGTGTGTGTGTGTGTGTGTGTGTGTGTGTGTGTGCTAAGGCATCTCTGAGGCTGCAACTTGGCTGGCCCTAAGGTCAAAGTGATCTGTGTATGCAAGGTCAACCACCCAACACTTGCATTTCAGACACTTCTCCATGCCCGGGCCCCCTCAGAATGAATACCTTGTGCGTGGTACAGGCTTTGACTGCATCTGGGGCAGCGCTGCGGTCATAGGGGGAAGATATGGCTGGCCCGCTTGGGCGGACTCCCGCACCGGCATGCGGCACAAATGGATGCGCATTGACTGCACCAGCAACTCCTGACATTGCAAGGTGCATGAATATGTATGTCTCGTCAGTGTATGATGCGGCGCATGAGCATGAACACACTGAAGCTTAGAGCGGTGGAGTTTGCTGGTGGACAGAGGGACTATGCAACAAGCATGCCCTAGCAACCTGGTCCTGATACCTTTGCAAAGGAGCAAATATTGCAAAACCGGATTCACAAGCCAACCATAAGTCATACAAGCCAAGTTATACAAGTCAGATGCTTGGCTGTGCACGCAGGGTCGGAGGCACTGAGCTGGCAATGAAAGTAAGGGCTGTACTACTGATCTGCCCACCCAGGAGCAGCACGCCAGTCACGCAAGTGCACAACTGAGTGGTGCAGATCATTGCACATCATTGCGCAATGCATTTATGTGAGTGCTTACTTATGACCACCTCATTGAGCCCCAAGTGTCCTTGTCATTACCATAATTGACGTAAGCAAACATCCATATACCTTCTAATTAGCAAGCATGTCAGGCATTTTTATGCCTTTTGTTACGTTGGTATGCGGAGCTGGGTCCATGATCCACTTGTGTTACAGGCACAGGCGAGGCTCAGGCAAAAGGCTAGGCAAAGGCTAAAGACTCCCATAAGACCTATACTGGCCGGGACGTCCAGAGCTAAGCAGGGGGGAATGTAAGGAAACATCATATACCCTCTAATTAGCAGGCGTGTCAGGCGGCATTCGGATGCCTCTTGTAACAATTGATGTAGGCAGTGCTTGGCTGCCTATGTAATTATCTTTTCTTTCTTTCTATCTTTGATTCTTATGACCACCTCATGTCTGTGTGCTGGGATGACTGATTGTTGCATGGAGGTGCTGTTGACAAGCAGAGTTGCAGTGTCCATGTTAAGAACTGTGCGGCGTTCCGTCGGTTGCGGTGGTTGGACGCTGCATCAAATTGGCTGAATGGATGGAGCAGAGATCACTAAGCTCACCCCATGAAAATATGCACATGCTGGGTAGGATACTGTGCGGGGGAAAGTTGTTGCTGAGGTGCTCCCTATCTGGAAGGACGGCACTGACAGAGACTTGCTGCACAGGAGCCTGGCGTCCAGACCAAAAGGTTGGAAGGCACCACATGGAGAGCCCTAACCACCTGACCCTCATAATAAGCAATTGGGGCTTCCTGCACTCTTGTCGCCCACTGTGAAGACCCCTAGCCCTGCAATGGTGCTGTGGACTCGGTGTTGCAATGGCGCTACTGGCCAGTCACCATGGAATGCTACTGCAGGGATGCCATGGTTTTAGGATTAATGTGCGGCGCACCAGTTGTGCCGCCTAGGTCATTGGCAGCAGCGCTGGAGCTTCCACACCCTTCGCCTCCTCCCAAAGTAAGGCCACGTGTGCTGCAAGCGAAAAAAAGGGCAGGTCAACTGCAGCCAGCGCATTGCTGTGCCGCATGCTTAACACAACGTACTGGGCAAACTTCATAGAATGCAAAGATCCTGGCACAAGAAGCCCTCTGCCCTCTCCTCACATGCTCCCCCATCAACTTGAACAGTATGCAGGCACCCAAGAAAAATTCCAGGCAAATTCATCATCTGCACCTGTCTTTGCTGATGGGATCTGAGGCGTGTTGATCTTGACTTCCTTTTGATGGCTCTTTTTGCCTGAAATTTGTGACGCCCATGCACTGCGCAGTGCTTTAAATTGGCGAATGGCCTTATGCTTGAGTCATCAAGGTTTGCGGCAGTGGGCAAGCACAATGCTAAGATTTGGTATGCTGTGGACATGCAGGAAATATCAACACCCAGGTTGCCAGGGCACGCATCCAAAAAGTCATACGAATTTGCTCTAGAGGATCCAACTGAGGCAATGGTAGCTAGCCAGCTCATCACACCTGGCTTTGTAGAAGAAGGGTTCGGGAACCGGGTTGCCGTCGTTGAAGGTGCCTACGAAGATGCACATGCGCGCACGCAAATAGAGACTCGACGTGAGCTTCATCATGATGCGACTCACCGATCAGACCATTTGGATGGGTAATCCAGTCTTTGATCGCAAAGAAATCTCATTTGGATGCTCTCAGGATGTATGATCCATCAAATTGTTTGGAGGGTCTAATAGCCTTGCAGTTGTACCTATGAATTTGTCACGATCGCGGTCAGTGTTTTCAGCTGGAACCAAGGCAGTCCTTGGGCCCATGATTGGTCCAGGCGAATTACCAGGTCAGGTAACTTTAAGGTGGCTGTCTGTGAAACAAGGTAATTCGCAACTCTAAGGTATCCCAGAAGTAATGTACGGTTGGTACAATTGTGCATTACCCTGTAGAGAAGAGAGCATAAGCTGGCAAT
>LFCJ01003922.1_pt1 | contig 10917 bp, 3 predicted proteins | sample 643141 | NCBI WGS metagenome assembly LFCJ01 (sample SAMN03766243, study PRJNA286221) | soda lake metagenome | biome: soda lake; feature: Kulunda steppe; material: water; isolation source: sample B1-Br-g2 brine of Lake Bitter-1 | place: Russia: Kulunda steppe | collected 2010-07 | reverse complement strand
TTGATTGATACATCCAACATACACTGGCTGTCTTTTTGACAGGTGTATGGCGCTAACAATGACACAAACGACGCTTCAATACCAAACGAACCGAGATCTGTTTTCTAATCATTATCTGCGAGAACATCTTCCAGAAACCGAGGAGTGGGGTGAGTATTCCACTGAAGAGTTGCAGGATGCATACGACGAGATCAAGTCACTTTGGGATGCCCAAAAATCAACAGTTGCACAGCGAAACGAATCACAGCTCGAAGAGAAGTTTATTCGACCTATGTTTCGAAAATTGGGCATTCCTTTCGAGGTTGAGGAAAGTACAAGCCGAACCCGCCGTCGGCCGGACTACGGATTCTTTATTTCTGAAGAGGCAGGCGTAAATGCGTTCCAACGGCGAGAATCAGGAGGCAACTTCTACGCAAACGCGATCGGTGTCGCTGATGCCAAACGTTGGGATCGCCCATTAGATACCCGCGGAAGTGGTGATCATGAGCGTGATTTTGAGAATCCAAGCTACCAGATACACTACTATCTTCAAGAAACGGATGCCCAGTGGGCAGTACTAACGAACGGACGGAAATGGCGACTCTATTACGGGCCAACAAGTCATCGATTAGATTCGTACTACGAGGTCGATCTTCCAACAGTTATTGAACAGGGTGATCTTGAGGATTTCAAGTACTTTTACCTATTCTTCAGCCATGGTGCGTTTGTTCCAGATGGTGGCGGTGACTGTTTCCTTGATGATGTGTATAATCAGTCGAATATATTTGCACAGGAGTTAGGAGAGGATCTTCAAGATAACATCTACGAAGCAATCAAGATACTCTCTCAGGGCTTCCTAAAATATCCTGAGAACGACCTAGAAGAAGATGACCTAGATTTGATTCATGATAGCTCTCTGATCTACCTATACAGGTTAATTTTTGTTCTCTATGCTGAGGCAGAGGGACGTGATTTACTCAACACAAATAACGAAATCTATGAGCAGTCTTACAGTCTGAACTCACTCAAGCAGGAGATCGACGATGAGCTTGACAGTGCCGATCCTAAGTATCAAGATTGGCAGACAAACCTCCAGTCACGGCTTGATGAACTGTTTATGTTGATCGATCAAGGGAGCGAATCAAAAGGAATTCCAAAAGATGATCTCTATATTCCAGCATATAATGGTGGTCTCTTTAGGACTGATCCGGATGAGGACGATGGTGCCGAGGCACAGTTCCTATCCGAGCATCAAGTTGGGGACTCATACCTTGCAAAAGTCATTCAATTGCTGACACAAAGCGAGCAGAATGGAGGTGGCCGAATCTTTGTTGATTACTCTTCACTTGATGTTCGACATCTTGGGAGTGTCTACGAAGGGTTGTTAGAATACAAACTGAACATTGCTGATGAACCACTTGCGCTTGAAGACGGAGAGTATGTGAGTGCAACAACTGATGACAGTATAGTTGTCTCTGAAGGAGAGGTTTATCTAACAACAGGAAGTGGTGAGCGGAAGGCAACTGGCTCTTACTATACGCCTGAATATGTTGTCGAATACATTGTTGAGAATACATTGGGGCCACTAGTCGAAGAGATACGTGAGGATCTTGTTGGACAGAGCGCCTTTGGCGATCGTGGGTTTGCTGCTGAATTTGCCGATCGAGTCTTCGAGTTAAAAATCCTTGACCCTGCAATGGGAAGTGGGCACTTTCTGACGGGAGCGATTGATTATTTAGCACGAGAGATTATAGAAGCTCAAGAGAAACAAGCAGCCCAACAGGGTATTGAGACGGTCAATAAGGACCATGATATCAATTGGGCCCGTCGACAAGTGGCTCAACGGTGTATATATGGAGTAGATTTGAACCCACTATCTGTTGAGCTAGCTAAAGTTTCACTATGGTTACGAACACTCGCTTCAGAACAGCCACTTGCGTTCTTAGACCATCATCTGAAGACAGGTAATTCATTAGTTGGATCAGATATTACCGATGTCCTCACTAATGAAAATAAATCAAAAGAGGGAGGACAATTAACATTGACCCAAGCTTTCTCTCAGGTCCGACGGCGGACATTAGATCATGTCATGGATTTGATGCAGGAGCTGTTCAGTATCGATAATGAAACTTTAGATGATATCAAATCAATGGAAGTTATCTATTCAAATATTCAAGATGACCCATTATATCAACGACTCTTTGAGCTGGTGAATGTTCACACTGCAGAACAGTTTGGATTAGATGTGCCTGCTGACGCATATGAGCGCATGGCTATTGCGATTGAGGATGATCAATTGTGGATCGATATTCAACAAGAGGGTTGGTTTAAATCAGTGCAGGCTTTAGCGACCGATCAGTCGTTTTTCCACTGGGAAATAGAGTATCCAGAGGTATTCTTTGATAATGATGGATCAAAATTAGACGGGTCAGGGTTTGATGCGATAATTGGCAATCCTCCTTGGGGTGCTAATCTATATTCTGGTATGGTGGGGTATATTTCGAATACCTATCACTTACCCAAATCAGCGAATGATACGTTTGCTGTTTTTACAAAACTAAGTAAAGAGAAATTAGGATATAATGGATCTATAGGGTATATTCTCCCAAGTGGATGGCAAACGTCAAATAAATATAGTATATTTAGAGAGTGGATCGTTGTAAATCTTAGATTAAGTTGTATAGTAAATTTACCATATAATGTTTTTGCTGATGCCTATGTTGATTCATCTATATTTATTTTTACAACTAAAAATGTTAAAAATAGGAGTGTTGAATTAATAAACTACGGTAGAAAAGAGAAGGTTAATGAAATAAATGCTGGAGCAACAAACTTTTGTATAGTCGATTATTCGAAATGGTTTTCAGAACACTTAGATCCAGAGAACCAATATGAATTTCTGTCATATTTGGATAAAAAAGAGCTTGATATAGAAGAGAAAATTGCTGCTACAGGCACCAATCTAAGTAATCTCACCGATGTTCAACGTGGAATTACGCCGTTTAATCTTTCACCATCAAAAAAAGAGGACCATTTTGAAGGTCTGGATGGTAAACTGCGCCGATATAAGTATGAGTTTTCTGGTAAAGAATATGTTGAATATCATAAAAACATAGCCGAATATAAGCCTAAAAGATACTTTACTGGTGAGCGGTTAATATTGAGAGAGTTAATAAGCCGTCAATTTCGACTTCAATTAATATTCACTGACGAGGATTTTGTGACAAACAAATCTCATCAAAGTATCTTAATATCAGATGATAGGCATTCAATTAAATATCTTTTAGCAATATTAAATTCAAATGTTCTATCATACTACCATGTTCGTAGATCCGCGGTTGCTTTGAGAGATGACTTCCCAAAAATTGTGCTTGCAGAAACTCGTTCTCTACCAGTCCCAGAAGTTACATTTGAAAAAGAAACGTCTATAAAATTTAGAGAGTATCCAATCAAATCTATCAGAATAAGCAACAGGAGTGTTGTTTGTGAATCAAATAACAGAGAAGACAAATTTGTTATTGGTAAAAATACAAAAACTCATGATCTGCTTGATTTCTTAGCTGAGCAAATGATGGAATTGAACCAACAACATAATAATCTTAATAGCTTTCTTTTAGATCATCTCGGCTCTTACAAGACTGGTTCCGCTCTCATTGAAACTGGATTAAAACAACCTGCGCACAGTTTGGCTAACTCGATCCTCCACGAGACAGCGACAGACCGGAAAAATCTCCGCATTGGAAGCGCCAAGGTCATCCGTGAGTCACTAAACGAAGTAGAAATCCAACTCAGGGCTAGGTATAAACCCGAGAACAAAGACAGTCATGAGACTGACCGATGGGGGTACACAGAAACAGAGTTGCTTCCAGCGATCCGCATTAGTGAACTAACCGAGACAGAAGCAGATCTGATCGAACACTTCGTGCCTGTTGCAGTAGACGAAGCTGGTGGATTCGCAAACTTCCGTGAAACCGCAACTAAAACGAACTCGTTGATCGATCGACTCAACAAGCTCACACTTCCTGCCATCTCAGACGTTGAGGATGAACTAGCAAACTACATTGAGACCGTTGAACGTGCTGAAAAACTTGAAGAGAAGATCCAACAAACCGATGATTTGATCGATGAGATTGTCTACGAGCTGTATGGCCTGACAGATGAGGAAATTGCGATCGTTGAAGACTCTGTTGTAGATAACTAAGTTGGCAGCTCCTCGGTCAATATTGAACAAACATTACCGAAGTTATCGTAGGGGAGTGTCGAGTGATATTTTTCCATAAACCGGGCAGAGACATACGTTTAATTATCCTGACTACAAGCTAACAACAAACATGGAAATTGCCGATGTTGTTTCTTGTAACTTCTACAATTCGACCGGATGGGAGCGGTGCGAAAAGTCAAAATTCTCTATTTACCAACAGGACAACGAAGTCGGAATCAGCGTGGAAACTACTTGGACGGAAACTGAAGATTCTCCAGAAGCTGCAGCGCAATTAGATATCTCTCGTATTGATGTACACACTGTAAAACAGATTCAATCGTTAGTCGGTGACTGGCTCTATAATGGATCTGCAGAGAAGACAGAGTACCAAACAATGCCTGTTGAAGGGAAATATAAGGATTCAACAACAGAAGAAGATGTCTGGTGTTTGAAGTTGGATATTAATGCAGAGCGGCTTCGCATAATGGCGCTTTCTAATGATATGACTTCGATGGCAAATGCAGTGACAATACCTGCAACAGCAAGAATAGAAAATGATGACCCATCTGACCAGACTCATCTTGAACGGCTATACAGCATTCTTGAAATATTCTTTGCTGCTATGGATCCAGACACAGATGATATTATACAGTCAACAAGATACCTTCTGAACCCAGATTTACACATACACCCCGATTTATCTGAAAGCTGCACTGAGAGGCTACACAATCAAGACTATCCGGGTGTCATTCAAGGAGCAGCAGTTGTATTGGAAGATGCACTTCGATCGTCTCACCCACCAGAAGCTCCTCTTGGTTCTAAATTAGCTACCGAGGTCTTCAAACCTGGAGATCCTATTTTTAAATGGGGATACAAATCAGCAGAACAGAAAGGCATTATGTACCTTTATACAGGGGCTTTTTTAGCTTTAAGAAATCCAATAAGTCATCGACACCCAGATCGTAATCGCAACCGATTCCTTGATGATATCGATAAACGTGATGCGATCGATATTCTTTGCTTTTTCAATTTTCTACGCCGTAAGTTGGATATGTATGGAACTGACGAACTTGAGCGCGAAGCAGTGGATAACTAGCCCACCAAACAGGCTGGCACAACAGAACTGAACGCCACATATAAATCCCAGTTCATAGAACATCAATAAGTCTACATAATGAGTGACTGCGACTGTGGATTTGAGATCGACGATCGAGTGAAGTTTGCGGGTGGGGAAGGAGAAATAGCAAAAATTGCACATCGACCCACTGGACAGTGTCTACTGACAATTCTCACAGAAGTTGGAAAAGAGAAACGACCGAGTGCAGTCGTTGAAAAGGCAGAGACAAGCGATTCATTACTTGCCAAACAGACGTTTGATACACAGGCCAGATTCAATCTTCGAACCCAAGCAGCAGAACTCGATCTCGCACATAGACAGGATCGGTTCGTTGCGATCGAAGGCAACCGGATCGACATCACACCGTACCAAGTCAAAGCTGCGTATGAGATCCTCACATCGTATGACCACCGCTATCTAATCGGTGACGAAGTCGGACTTGGGAAGACAATCGAAGCAGCAATCGTGATCGAAGAGTTGGCAGCCAGAGGTCGTGCCGATCGTGTCCTTATCATCGCACCTGCACCACTAACTACGCAGTGGCAAGAAGAGCTGAGAGAAAAGTTTGATCGGGAGTCCGTTATTTACGATCGGAAGTACGTAAGCTCAATGCGACAGGCGCATCCATCAAAAAATGTCTGGACACATGACGATTACATCATCACATCGATAGACTTCGCTAAACAAGACGATATGCTGGCTGCACTGAAAAACGTCGAAGAAGACTGGGATCTCGTAATCATTGATGAAGCACACCATCTGACTGCACGACGCGACGGGAAGTTTGGAAAAATTGCAACCGATCGATACAGAGTGGGTGAAGTAGTCTCTGATCGATCGGATGGATTGATATTTTTGACGGGAACGCCGCATAATGGTAAGCGTGACCAGTTTTATTTCATGATTTCACTGTTGGATCCATATCGTTTCAAAGATGAAAACGATGTCCACAAAGAGGGACTACAAGATCTGATGATCCGCCGATTAAAGGATGAGATGTACGAATCAGATGGTTCCAAAATGTTCCCTGAAAAGAACATCCAAACGCTTCCGGTTACGTTTACCCCAACTGAACGATCGCTGTATGAAGACGTAACGACGTACATTACTGAAAACTATAATCTGGCCAATCGGGAAGATAATGAGACTGTCGGCTTTGCGATGGTGCTGTATCAAAAACGACTTGTTTCTTCGATCTACGCCATCCGTCAGTCTCTCAAGAATAGATTAGAGTCAATTCGAGCGGGTGACACCGATCCAAAAGATCTCTCCCAAGTGGTCCGATCTCTTCTGACTCAGTATCGTGAGGACTCATCGATGCTTACGGACGCACAGCGTGAAAAAGTAGAATCCGAGATTGGAAGCTTGACAAGTTCACAGGATACAGAGAAGATTCAGAAAGAGCTTGAGATCGTTCGTGGTCTGTATAACAGAGCAAAGGCGATTGATGTCGATTCAAAGGCTGAAGCGCTTCGTGAGTTCTGTGATGGAATACTCAATGACGACCCTGATGAGAAGATTCTGATCTTCACAGAGTATACAGATACATTGGAGTACCTGCGCGATCGGATCTTCGTAGATCATGATGTTGCCCAAGTATACGGTGATCTATCTCAGCAGCGCCGCCAACAGGAGCTAGCAAAGTTCGAAAATCATGCAAATATCATGCTGGCAACGGATGCAGCCAGAGAGGGACTCAACCTCCAATTTGCTCATATTATGGTCAATTACGACCTACCATGGAACCCCACTCGAATTGATCAGCGTATTGGACGTCTCCACAGGTACGGACAAAAGCATACTGTCCAAATACGAAACCTCTTCATCGAAAATACCCGTGAGAGCGATATCTTGGAACTACTCATGGAGAAACTCGAAGAGATTGAAGAGACTTTGGGGCTGAATTCAGACGTCTTGGGCCTTGTATTAGATGACATTGATATTGAAGAACAAATCATGACTGCGATTGTCAAAGGTGATACTGCCGATGAAATAAAACACAATATTGATCATTTAGTTGATGATCAAAAAGAAGCAGTTCGACGTATTGATGAAGAACTCCTAATCCGAGATCGGTTCGACCTCAGTAACGAAGACAAAGAGATTCTTGATATCATAGAGCGTAGTAGCGAGGAAACTGTCAGTGAATCTGATATTGAAACTCTTGTAAGGACTGTCTGTTCTGAGTTTGGTGGGCGGATTGTCAACCGACGGCGAGGTCCTGATCCAGATGGTGGTGACGTGTTTGATTTGGTTGTCCCAGATCAACTTTCTGGAACAGATGTTAAGGGCCGGTACAACGGAGCAACTTTCAGTCGGAAAAACGCGATTAAAGATACAAATCTGGAATTCATCTCGTTGGACCACCCTGTTGTTCGGTCGATGATGGCATTCTGCTTGGATACAGACCGAGTCGGTGGCCAAACTGCGATTTTAACTGGTGGGACAAACGTCAAAACACCAGGGCTACTATGCCACTTCAGAATTGGCTATCTATCAGGCACTGGTGAAGTCGTCACTGAGCGTCTGATTCATGTTTATGTTCCAGTAGATGGAAGCACAACGATGGTACCAATCCAAATAACCGGTGGAATCAGGCCAGCCGATGCTGAGGAATATCCAGAAGTGACCGCACTGACGCAGGCTGCAGATCGGCTTCTATCGGACGCAGAGGAGATTGCGTGGGATGCCGTTGATCAGTTGGCAGAAGATGCACAGCGTGACCGTGAACGCGAAGCACGCATTAGAGAGGATCATACAATAAACTATTTTCAGCATCGGATCGATCAGATAGACGATCGAATCGATCGGCTCAGAAACCGTGAAACAGATTCTGAAGAAGCACGTCGACTGAATATTGCACGTGCCGAGAATGAAATCAAAGAATTAGAGCAACAAGAGAAGGAAGAGATTGACCGATTAGCTGCTGCATCACAAGTAATTCCTGATGAGCCTGAGCTCATAAACATGGCTGTCGTAATCGATGCATTCCAACAAAATCCATAACATTTGGCATCTATGCCTGTGATCTCCATACGGGATGATTTTTGATCTCATTCCCGGTTTTATGTTACCACGCCGTTCAAAATTGATAACTGACTTTCCAAATGATGTCTATTCCCACTGGTTCTTTACAGGGTCAATTCGGTATGATGCAAGCAACCGAATAAGTTCGATTCGATTGTTTGTATCACTAATTCGCTTGAGTTTATAAATAAACTCTATCTTTTCACCAGCCGGTATAAACCCTAGCAGTGAGCAGAATCCTGTTGGTTCAATTAAATATTTATGGACTAGCTATGATGAGTTAGGAACAATAACCGCAGCATTGACCAACTTTGGAGCTTCAGGGAGAACAGACTCTTCCTGATGCAGCTTTTCAAATTCTGCTTTTCTACTATCCTGTAACTCTTTTATTTTTGAGTTTGCATTTCTTATTGGGAGCGTCATGTCTTTTCCCTTTTGCTTTTCTTTTTTGTAGTTTTCAAGCCGAACTTCCCACGTTTCAATTGCGTCTTCAAAGTATCTCTTTGCGTGAGTTCGTTTAATATCTACAACTTCTGCTTTCTCTTGTTCAGCAACCTCTGCCATCTCTTGGACTCTGTTCTTCGCTTCATTTTTAGCGATGTCGACTATATCACTCGATTTTTCCATGATTTTGACCACATCTTGATTATTTTCCATCTTTTTTATTTTGATCCCTTCATTTGTGTCCGGAATACTATCGCTTACTTCAGCATCAACTGTGACATATATCGGGACAAACTCTTCTGTTTCATCACTTCCATCAGCAGATGTATATCCTAACCTAAAGTTGCATTTTATTCCGGGAGGCGTATCACTGTTTGCTGCATATTTGACCGTTGTCTGTCCATTTATCATCTTCTCGTTTAAACAATATTCAATGATATTTTCGATCAGTGGATGATTCATAGAAATAAAATCTATATGTTCGTGCTCTTTGGCAACGTTCTGATCAAATGTAACTTTATTGTATGACATATCCACGTCATCGTTCAACTGATAGATCATTGGTGGGTTCTTAATCGAAACAATCTCTCCATCATACTTTTTGATATCAAGGACTGAGATTTCACCACCAAACTCTGAAATAAATAATTCTACAAGGTTACGGACGTCTTCTTGTCCAAGATGATCTTTTTTGTTGTTATCAATTATTTGTTGGATCTCTTCTAAATCAGATTCTCCAAATTGGTCACTAATGAGGAAGTTCTCTTGGATTGTTTTTACTGCATCTTTTCGTTCTTCAATAATCAGATCCAAGTCGTCAACGACCTGTTTTCCCGATTGCTTGTTCTTGATCGCTTCCATAATCCTATCTTCAAGATTGAAATCACTATCATCTAGAATCATCCCTAACACATCAGATCGCATACCAAGATCTTTTTCAATACGATCGATCTTCATAATGAGGTTTTCGAGAATATCACTTTCTCGTGTCTCTTTAACGAATAAATTGTAGATGAAAACATCATTCTCTTGGCCGTACCGATGCAACCGACCCATTCGCTGGTCAATTCGAATTGGATTCCACGGCAAATCGTAATTAACCATAATATGAGCAAACTGTAGGTTGATACCCTCACGAGCAGCGTCTGTGGCAATCATGATGTTCGCATTGTTTCTGAACGTCTCAACCTGTCTTCTGCGTTCACCCTGGCTCATTGACCCATGGATCTGAGCAATGTTATGTTGTGGTAACACTCGGTCACGCAGATATTCGAGGGTATCCGTGTATTCTGTAAATATTAGAATTTTTTCGTCGGGGTCACTCTCAAGCAAATTATTTATAAAGTTTTTGAGCTTTTTTGCTTTTGAGTCTATATCGATGGACTGTGCACGTGTGAGTAAGTCATCTAAAGTGTTCAATTCCGTACGAACTTCTTCTGCAGATTGACCGGAAGACACTGATTGCAGCTCTTTTTCGATGCGCTCTCGTTGTTTTTCGGTTAATGTCTCTGGGCGTTTTTCATATTGAGGGAGCAATTTTTCAACAACCTGTGAGAGCTCGTTTTTTCCGCCCCCTTTTCGGAGATGGTCCGCTCTTTTTTCGAGTGACCGCTGAATTGCTTGGATACTGGATACTAGCCGTTTTTGATAGATTACCTTCGAAAATCCAGCAGCGTGCTTCTCTTGATCTTCACCAAGCCGATATTCATTTTGGAGATAGCTTGTGATGTCCTCATACAAGTTAGATTCTTTCTCAGTAAAATCAACGCCCAATGTTTCGATGTACTTCTCCGGAAACATCGGTGTTCCATCCGAATTGACCATATTCGGATTACTCTTTAATCGACGAATCATGACATCATTAAGTTTCTTTGGAGAGATATCGTGTTCATTCTCAAATCGGTATGGAACTAACAAATCGAGCATAAAGTAAAATTGGTCATGTTTTCCTTTGTGAGGTGTTCCTGTTAAGAATAGTACCGAATCGGAGTTTTCGGAAACAGCTTCACCAACATTATACCTATCGACTTTGTTGATCGTTCCATCTGACCCCCTTCGAGCTGTTAGGTGGTGTGCCTCGTCAATAATCGCAATGTCCCAGTGGGTATTTTTCAGTCCCTCCAGCATATCATCCTGCTTGGCAAAATCA
>LFCJ01003921.1_pt1 | contig 10918 bp, 16 predicted proteins | sample 643141 | NCBI WGS metagenome assembly LFCJ01 (sample SAMN03766243, study PRJNA286221) | soda lake metagenome | biome: soda lake; feature: Kulunda steppe; material: water; isolation source: sample B1-Br-g2 brine of Lake Bitter-1 | place: Russia: Kulunda steppe | collected 2010-07 | reverse complement strand
TGTGTGTGTGTGTGTGTGTGTGTGTGTGTGTGTGTGTGTGTGCACGCAAGGTGGTACAGGCAGCCTCTGAGGGCACCATGTGGCTGTGTGTGCTGAGGAGAGCCCACGTAGATGAGCTCAGCACCCTTTCCAGGGTGAGAAAAAGCACAGCGCTCATTGGCTGTGCGGCATAGGGAAGGGGGGGGGGGAAGGCAAATGCGGAACAACAGCCCACCAGGGGCCGCCCGACAGTGCTAAGCAAGCAAGCACTACAGCTTGGATCTCCTGCCATAGCTGGGGACATTGACACCTCTTCCAGGGCAGTCGCTGGGTGCCTTAACTGGCAACACTCGTCTTTGTAATGAGTGGTACATGCAGCCAGGTGCAAGGCGGCAGCAGACAGGGCACAGCAACTTGGCCCACCGGCAAGCATGTCCCCACAGAGGCTGTGCCGCCGTGGACGGCACAGCATCGGCGCAGTGCCCACCGCTGGCACCGCAGCAGCAGTCGGAGGCCACCCCCATCCCACGCATCAGCCACAAGGAGCTGCAGCACACGCGCCTGCGCTGTGTGCACATGCATGCAGATGCAGCGCAGCCCCATCACACGCGGAGCTCACACACAGCAAGCGAGCAAGCCACATGCCTGCGCGGCCTCTGCAGGCGTGGGCACCAGCGCCGCCGCAGCCCCAGAGCCCACTTCAGCCGGGCTTAGGGCTGCAGGAGCCCCTGCCCTGGCCCCCCCGCTGCTGCTTCTCCCGCCGCCGCCCTTGCCCTTGGCACTGCCCTCAGCCTGCGCTGCCGCTGCTTCCCGCGACACGTGCGTGTAGGTGTGCATCATGGCGGTGAGCAGCTCAGGCGCGGCTAGCCTGCAGCCGCAGGATGCCCACACTGGGTACAGTGCGGCTGCCAGATCCAGCACCTGCGGGCAAGTAGGGCAAGTGAGCAGGGCAACACTCATACACTGCAAGGTGCTGACGATACCGGCCACGATGGGATGAGCTGGCCAGGGATGGATCCTCAGGAGAGCAGGCCACATCCCGATCCTGCCCGCGCCCCCAGCATGGATGTTGGTGCTCTGGTGGACCAGAGGTTGTGAACCAGAGGTTGAGGGTACTGCCAGTGGCAGTCCAGATGGGTGCCTGGCACCGAGTAAGGTAGCAGCAACGCACACGAGATCACTGATTAGCCATCAGACCAGCTCGCAAGTCCCTGCACATGTATGTTGGGCTCTGTGGGTACTACAGTGTCATGCCTGTGAGAGCGTGACAGGCATGCATGGCCAAGTCTGGGGGGCGTGGACGAGCCCATTGCAACTGGCCCTCCTCTGCAATGCAAACAGCCTCCCAAATCCAGGCAGCTGACAGCATGTGCACCTTTACTCTTGCACTCGCACACATGTAAGTGCACATGCCTGAGCATGCGCTTGCAAGCCCAGACAAACACACATGCACACGCAAACACAGACACATGCACACCCGCACGCAAGCACACACACATATATATACACATACACAACACAAAACACACACATGTACACACATGCACGCACGCACGCACGCACCTGCTCTGGTGTGTCCAGCTTCCGCAGCGCTTGCTTGAGCTTAGGGCGCGCATCCTTGCGTGGAACGAGGCTGGCTGCTGCTGCCGCCAGGATGGCAGGAGGAGGGGCCAGGGCAGCGGAGGCGCCTGTCCTTTTCCTGGCAGAGGCAGAAATGGCGGCCAGCGCCGGCTTTGCGGCCTTGGGGGAATGCGAGGGGCTGGGGGCGCCTGCAGGCGCACGGCTGGTGGTGGCGGACGCGGCCACACGCTCTAGGTAGGTGGTGCCATCCTTCGCAGCCGACTGGCGCAGTACAAAGCCCGCAGCTGCCAGGCTGTGGGTCCAGGTAGAGGGAGCGCTCGGGTCAAGGGGGCGTCGCTTGGTTGGCGTGTCAGGCGAGGGGGCGCTGCCATACTCAGGAGTGTGGGCCAGCACGCCTGCACCTGGCGCCACCCCGGGCGTGCGCAGGATGTTGTTGTGCTGGGGGATGGCCGCGAGGCCACCACCGCCCTTCTGTGGTGACCCCCACACCTGCTCGCCAGCATCAACCCCAGCTGCCGTCCCTACCCCCTCCGCCGCCTCCTCCCCCTCCTGCCCTTTCACCGTCGCTTCTTCCCCCCAGTTAGGGTCACTCCCATCTTCTGCACCAGTCATGCCAATCTGCTCCTCCCCATCAGCATCGCTGTCATCACTCATCATATCTGTGCTCATACCCCAGCTGCTGCCCTCAGCGTCTGCCTCCTCCTCATCGTCCACCTCCTCATCATCATCTCCTGCAGCCGCGTCTCCCCTGACACGCACTGTCCGCTTCATCAGCCGCAGCGCCTCCACAACACCCGGGTTCCTGCGTAGGCACGAGGTTGCACACGGCACAGGCGCAAAATTCAGGTCAAGTGCGTGCTGCGGCCTTGTGTTCATGAGTGGCAGCCCTAGCCAGTTAGGAGAGGAGCGGAGAAGTGTTGGTTGTAGGCAATTGCATGCCTGCAAGAGTCTGTACATGTGTGTGTGTGTGTGTGCGTGTGTGTGTGTGTGTGTGTGTTGTCCGCACGCGCATTCACACGAGTGCACCTACGCCTGTGTGCAGGAACCCTTCATCGTGTGGCTACGGGGAGCGAGCACACATATGGATATGCACTCTTGGACCCCAGCCACATTTGGCAATTCACACCCTGGCTTCTCCCGCTTTGGCACTCACCTCCTGGCATACAAAGGGTCTAGCTCCACCTTTCCTGCCCTGCCAGCTGTACCGGCGCTGCTATCTCCGTCACCGACATGCACACCCGCAGGCATCGCGCTAGGATACACTGTCCTCAAAAATTGCCCACCATCTGCAAAGCCTTTCTCTTTGACGCTGGCGCTGCTGCTGCTGCTGCTGCTGCTGCTGCTGCTGCTGCTGCTAATGCCGCCTGGATTGCTTTTCTGGGCTGCTCCGCTCGTGCTGGCAGCAGCGTGGCTGGCCTGCCTTGCAGCCAGCTGCTGCATGCGCGTCCGAGCAAAGCCTGCACGACAGGGGTGCTGGGATGTTTGCAGGCAACGCAAGTATGTCTCCAAGCTGGAGGAAGAGAGACTAGCGCAAAGACATGCATACCAACATTTTTAGAGGACCAAGTCCAATTCAATTGTGTGCACAAACCATAGTGTCTTGCTCCACTGTGTAGAGCATTTGGCCAAATTCTGACCTCGAGCATGGTGACAACATGTTCAATTTCTGGAAGGCCCACCTTCAAGGCTGTCCAAGGCCCATTCCTCCTCCATCATGCCCATCATTGTTGCTGCAGCTGAGGATGCACTGCCGGGTGCATTGTTGAGCTCCTGGAGCAAGCTGCTCTCTGATGCAGTCGGCATTCTGGAGGCTGCGTGGTCCTGCTGGCATGTGCCTGCACTCAAAAGCAAAAATAATGTGGCTTTGGCAAATGCTACGTAGTGGACAAGAAACAAGAATCCATGTTTTATTATACTGGCTCATTACCCTGCTGAAATTCGGAGCTGTGTACAAGGTCTGCAGACATCAGCATGTGCAACCAATTGTACCTTACCTTGTGCGGGCGGCAGCATCTCTCCTTGGGCTCCACCCTCCTCAAACACATCATCTTCTATTTCTGAGGTTCTATCTGTGATCACCCTCCTCCGCCTCTGCCTTAAAGGGCGCGAAACGATGCGTCTCTTGGTTGGCTTGGCAGCAGCGCTAACGTATCTCTTTCCTACGTTCAAACGATTTATAATCATTTTATTTCAATTGTAAAGAGATGCATGTTATGTATATTTGTCTGATATTTGCATTATGTAGTTGTATGTAGTTCCTCAAAGTAAAGTAAAGCCAATGCTCAACATCAGTTGTCATTCATTGGCTGGACACACACATGGTGCAAGGCAAAGTAGTTTGCTAAAAGAGGGGAAAGCCTTGTCAAGCGTTGGGGGTGTGCTGATTCTCCGTCCCAGGTGGCAGCCTGCAGCTCGTGCCATCCCTACTTCAAACATTTCTGGGCAACCAGTGCCTGCGGTCAGCATGCAGGGCCTACTGCAGCCTGCAGACTTGGAGCTCAGTGATGCTCGGTTGGGCGAAATTGCAAGCGATGCCTTAGTTTGGGCGAGCCAGCATGGCCTGGTGAGCATGCTGCTGTGCAAGAATTTGAGACAGCAGGATATCACACTGCTCTTACGTGCCCTCTCCCCAGTCTAATGCAAAAGCACTGTGCTTTCTGACCCCCCATCTGCAGGTCGTCGGCAGCGCTGGGGATCCCACAGGCGTGACCTTGGTGCATGCCCCCATTTCCGCCCTGCCTGTGGCCTTCCCCAGGAAGCAATTTATGCATGTAAGGACAGCACAGCTTGTGCACACCGTACGCTAGGCGGTGTTGTTATCAAAGCCGACAGTTGGCGCAATCTTTTCTTTAAGCCAGGAGCTTGTTGGCAAAACCAGGTTGGAGTGATGCCCCATCGCGTCCAATTTAAATGAAAGTGATGTGTTTGGTGGTTTGCTGGAGGGCAAATGCTCGTGCCGCCACCTCCATCGCCACACTGTTTCTGAGGTACTATCCTTCAGCTACTTGTCACTTCCAGCCTTCTGGGCAGCAAACTGTTCCAGTAGCCCAGTTGCAGCCTGCCATTTTCAAAGATTAGCATGAGTATCTTAGCAGGCGCATGCTCGGGGGAATGATTGCAGCGTGCATCTGCACACTTGCGTGCCCCCTCGCTCCAACCCACCCTTTTTCCCTCCATGGCCTCCCATGGGGGAATCCATACTGGCCGCCATGTTATTTCCTGGCTTCTTTGTTCACTGCAGGCCAAGTCTGTTCAGCCCCTGTTCAACGTGATGGTGGATGCGGTGGCCAGAGATGAGCAGTACTTGGAGGACACACTCGAGGCCGCAGCCAGGTGGGTCACTAGGCACAAGGGCTCAAAAATTTACGGGCCTCTACCAGGGACGCAACCTTCCAAAAGGTTTCAGAGGTGTTTAGGGTTGAGCTCTTGAAATCAATGTCCATACCTGGGGCGTGGGCTCCTATAGAGCGCGCCCGAGGCTGAAGCCAGGAGGGCGGAGGTATGAGGGTTCTTTGTCAAGCATGCTTGAACTGCTCAGGGTAGATGTTTAGGTGCTAAGGTGCATGTGTCGGCAGAGTCACTGAGGTAAGGGTTCGGGTGCATGTGTCGGCAGAGTCACTGAGGTAAGGGTTCAGGTGCACGTGTCGCCAGAGTCACTAAGGTAAGGGTTCAGGTGCACGTGCTGGCAGTCCCGGTGGGCTTTGGAGACCTATGCTGCTCACACATTGCAGCAGCGCCCCACAGAGGGCGCGGTGCCGTAAGTGAGTGCTCTCTGTGAGCACTGTGGATGTCTCCCGTGCGGCACACACACACACACTCGGCCCTTAGGGGAGGCCGCGGCAAGGCTGTGAGGCAAGCAGGCCCTCCTGAGAAGGGCCGTGTGAAGTGTGTTCAGGATCTGCGTGTTTTGTGCGCTTTTGCACCTGTCAGATTGGGATGCACACCCTGTGTGCTGCTTTCAGGCACGGAGCAGGGGCAGCAACAGAGTGTGTGCTGTGGCAACAGTGTGTGCTGTTATCAGTTGCGGTAAAGTGTGTGTGCTTTTATCAGGCACGGAGCAGGCACGGAGCAGGCTGCAGCAACGGTGTGTTCTGTTCTCAGCTGCGGTAAAAGTGTGTGCTGCTACCAGGCACGGAGCAGGGGCGATGACAACGTGCGCCCGTAGGTGGCGCACCATGAAGATGGTTACGTGGGCCATGTGTGGAACTGTGTCCGCTTGCTTGTGCTGACCCTTCAACGCGCACGCACGACCCACCCCATTGCACCCCTGCCACGCCCAGGACGCAAGGGATGGGCCATGTGTGTCGCATGTGGTTGCTGAAGCGAAGAGCTGCATTTGCGGAAGCACTCTGCCATCGCCCCCTCTATGCTTGCCTGCAAAGAGGGGGACAGCAACCTCACAGTGGTGCGTCACGCTGCGCCTGCCCCCTCCTTCTGCACGCAGTCACACGCCTGCGCCTGTACACCTTCTCGCACGCCCAACTCTACACACATCCGCATGAAACACTCCACCTCTCTGTGCGCCCCCATGCACAGACTGGACCCATTCACCGCACGGCTGCTGGGCATCCTGCGTGCCTCTCGCGCGCGTCGCGCGGCCCTGGCCGCATCAGGGCGGCCGGAGGTAGCGCTGGGTATCCACCGCACAGACTACATGCTGGACAAGCCCAGTCAGGGCTTCTTGCAGGTGTGAGCGCCGAGAGGTCGGCAGGTCGCTAGTGGCGAAGAATGCATATCTGAGTGTGTTTGCGCATGGCGCATGCTCCTGCCTTCATGTGATGGCGCTGTAGTGTGCGTGTCCGCAGCGGCTGCTGCACCTGTGGTGGTGTAGTGCGCGCAAGTAGTAGCAGAAGTAGCTTAAGCGGCTCCAGTTCAGCTCACTCGCTGACTCAACTTAGAGCGTGACCCCTGCAGCTGTGCGCTAGGCTGCGCCTGAATCCTTGACTCTTGCAGGAGCATGTGCTGGGCTGCCTGAAGTGCTGCCTGAAGTCTCCACACCGCCCCAACATCCGCACATCTCGGAGCACTTGCCCCTTGGGGGTGCCCATGAACGCTTGTCATATGTTGCCATCCGAGGGTGATGCTTGAGGGTACTCAAGAAATGGCTGCAAAGTCACATGGGAAAGGCATGCCTGCCCGCGCCCTCCTACCTCGGCTGTACCAACCAGCATTGCCGGCCTTCTTCTGCACGCAGGTGGAGCTCAACACCATTGCCTCCAGCTTTGGGTGCCTCAGCTCGCAGGTCACGCGCATGCATCGGTACATCCTGAGCCGCCTGCCGCTGGGCATGCTGGTGCGTGGCGGGCACAGGGGGGCTGAGCAGGGGGGGGAGGGGGGCCGCCCCCACTGTGCTTGCAGAGCCGAAAGGGCCCTCCTGCTACTGCAGCCGCTGTGTGCCGGAGCCACAGGCCTTTTGTGTTGCCCTAGCACAGTAGTGAGCAGCGCTTCCGACCGCATGTTGTGTGGAGATTGCATGAACGCATGCTGTGTGGAGCTTGCATGACCGCATGATGTATGGTGCTTGCATGACCACATGCTGTGTGGAGCTTGCATGACCGCATGACGTATAGTGCTTGCATGACCGCGTGCTGTGTGGAGCTTGCATGACCGCATGCTGTGTGGAGCTTGCATGACCGCATGATGTATGGAGCTTGCATGACTGCATGATGTGTGGAGCTTGCATGACTGCATGATGTGTGGAGCTTGCATGGCCGCATGATGTATGGTGCTTGCATGACCGTATGCTGTGTAGAGCTTGCATGACCGCATGATGTGTGGAGCTTGCATGACCGCATGATGTGTGGAGCTTGCATGACCGCATGATGTGTGGAGCTTGCATGACCGCATGCTGTGTGGAGCTTGCATGACCGCATGATGTATGTTGCTTGCATGACCGCATGATGTATGGTACTTGCATGACTGCATGATGTGTGGAGCTTGCATGACCGCATGATGTATGGTGCTTGCATGACCGCATGCTGTGTGGAGCTTGCATGACCGCATGATTTATGGAGCTTGCATAACTGCTGTGCCCAGATGCTCCAGACAGGTAGCCTGTCACCGTGAGCTCCCTGAACATGCTCAGTGCCAGTGGCAATGTGTATTTGTGGTGCTGTGCACGCGTGGAGTGCTGCGAGACTTGTGCCCGAGTCTGTGTGTGTCACTGTGTGTGTGCATGTCACTGCGTGTGTGTATCACTGTGTGTTTGTATGCAAGCGTGTGTGTGCCTTGGGTACTGACTGTGCCTGCAAGCTTCATAGCCAACCTTTTATCAGTTGCTGTGAGAGGGTGGTGAGGTCCTGGCTAGATGCCTTCTCAACCTTCGTGCCTGCGTGCAAGGCGGGGTGGGGCATGTGCTTTGGCTGTGGCTGCGCTTGTGGCCCGGCACCGCACATGCGGCTCTCGGTGCCTGTATCATTCCAGGTGGCAGCGTCTTCATACAGGCAGTCTGCAAGCAGGAGCAGAAAATATGCACTGGCTCCCGCATGTGCACATGAGCCTGTGCGCACATTTTTGTGTCACCTTCACATCTCCTCCTCCTACAGCATCGTTTGCTGACGTCTGGGTGGCGGTGCGCAGGACACCGCCCGCCTCCCCGACAACAGCGCCCTGGAGGGCATCCCTGACGCCATCCACACCGCCGCCGCGGCTGTGGCCGCGGCCGGCGCCGGCGGCGGCGGCGGCGCAGTGGGCAGCGAGGGCGTAGTGGTGATGGTGGTGCAGCCCGGGGAGCGCAATGCGTATGACCAGCAGGTGCGCGCAAGCGCACACGCGCACGGGGCTGACTGCTTGGATGTGCGTGCCTGTGCGCATGATGACGGTGTGAATTGTGGGGGGCGACAAATAGCCGTGCCTGCGTAGGTTGGTGGGCACGGGATGTACATACCGTGGGTGCGCCTCCGTGTCCCTGTGAGCCCATCCTCTGATGTGACGAGCCCCAAGCGCACACGCAGAGGCAGCAGCAATGGCGTGCAGGCGGATAGCTGGGCAGGGCTCATATGTGCCTGCTTGTGCCTGTGCGCGCACGCACGCCCGCAGTGGATCCAGTTGCAGCTGTGGGAGCGGCACGGGTTGCGCACGCTGCGCCGCACCCTGAAGCAGCTGTCCGAGGCCGCGAGGGTGGACGACCAAGACGGCACGCTGAGCCTGCATGAGGGCGGCGAGACCGTCAAGGTCCTGGTGGTGTACTACAGGTGCGGCGCCAGTGCTGGCGCAGGTTATGCGGCTGGCCTGGTGTGCACACGCACATGCACGCACACGCTCATGCACACTTATGCGCACAAACACATGTGCGTGCACATGCACAAACACACATTCACACACAAGCACTGTCTCACAAATGCACACATGCAGACGCACGTCCTGCTGAGCCCTGGGGCTTTGTCAATTATGCTGTGCTGAAGGCTCACGAGTGCTGACCGGTGTGTCCACACGTGGGTGTTGAGAACCTTGTGCCAGGTTGCTTTGAGCCTGCCAAGAGACCTGTGCTGGAGTTGCCATGTGCCAGAGGCTGTGCAGGTGAGTGAATTGGAAGGAAAGTGGGGGGCTAACACGCCCGCGCTCGCGTTGGCCTTGCGCACTTTTGTGCTCTACAGGGCAGGCTACGCCCCCACAGACTACCCCTCGGAGGCCGAGTGGTCCGCGCGCGAGATGATTGAGCACAGCAACGCGGCCAAGTGCCCCACCGTGGCGTACCAGCTGGCAGGTGGGCAGAAAGATGCAATGAGTGGCACGCGCGCTCGCGCGCACACACACACACGCACATACACACACACTCCCCATGAGCATATGCCTGCCATGCATCCAAAACTGCCACCTTATTCGCGCACTCAATGCACCTACCAGCATCAAAGCTTGCATGCCGCACGGCCCTGCTGTGCTGAGGCGGACCCCTTCAGGCCACAGGCAACCAATGCGCTCGACACGTCCAGGGCGCATACCCAAGCCCTCGCAAGGCATTGCCTTAGGAAGGGGTGCGCTGCCTCTTGACCCGTGGGCGCCATCAGAGCGTCAGTGCGTGCGTGGCGCCCTGCCCTGCGCTGCGCAGGGTGCAAGAAGGTCCAGCAGGACTTGGCGCGCCCTGGCATGGTGGAGCGCTTCATGCAGCCACGCGTTGCAGCAGAGGGCGAGGCCCCCCCTTCCATGTCCGCCTCTGACACGGACTGCGCGGCGATGCGGACCTCGTTTGCCGGCCTGTGGGGCCTGGATGACCTCACGGCAAGTCCAGGCATGGAGACAAGCACGTTGCCTGCAGCATGCGCGCCGTGTGACCCAACCTATAGCACGTGTGGGCTGGCGTGGGCAGGTGCTTGGGTCACGCACTGTCTTGGCAGGCCATGGCACACAGGAGCAGCCATGGTGCTGCGCGTCCTTACACGCAGCGCTGGCATGCGTAGCCTCTCACGCAGTTGCTCAAACTACGCAGCGCTGGTATGCGTAGTCTCACGCAGTTGCTCAAACTACACAGCGCTGGCATGCGCAGCCTCTCACGCAGTTGCTCAAACTCAGGTGCAACTTCTATCCCCAGGCAGGTGGCAACTGGTGTGTCACCGACCTGCGCACGCACAAACTCACCGGCCTTCCTCACCGTGCATCCTCACCCAAAGCACACAGCGTGTAGCTGCTTTGTGCTCTTTGCCCGCAACTGACGTGAATTAGCACTGGCTGCCTTCCCACTGGTCGGTACAGAGCACTGCAAATGTGGCTGCTAATGCGTCGCATTTTTGTGGGTCTGAGGCCCTTGTGGAGCCAAGGAATGTCAGAGGAATGCCCCAACGGGCACTGGGCAGCTGCTGGAGTTAGGGCAAGCATGCTTTGCAATGCAGGACCCGTCGACATCGGCAATTGTGGAGGAGGCGATCTCCAACCCGGACGCGTTTGTGCTTAAGCCGCAGAGGGAGGGGGGAGGCAACAACCTGTACGGTGCGTGCTGCTCCTGCCCGTGCCTGCATCAACCATGCGATGACTTGTAAGGCTCCCTCCTTGTTGCCCTCAGCAGTATCCCCCAGCGAGCAGGCCTTGCTCCTCCAGCCAGGCCTCAGGCGCTGGGCCTTGGGTTTGCGGAATCTGTTTTATGCTTCATCCCTCAACCAAACCTTTCCCATAACCCGATCGTAGCACGTCCTGCGCCCCACGGATAACTTTCTCCTGAACATACGCTGGGCAGCAGGCTAGCCGGCAGCAGGTGCCGCAGCCTTCATTTTGTGAATTTATGCTGCTGCCCCCGGCCATATGACCACGCTCTCTGGAGGTGCTCATGCGAACACCCCCTGATGCACACCCCTGATGCACACCCCTGATGCACACCCCTGATGCACACCCCTGATGCACACCCCTGATGCACACTGTCCCGTGTATG
>LFCJ01003920.1_pt1 | contig 10919 bp, 7 predicted proteins | sample 643141 | NCBI WGS metagenome assembly LFCJ01 (sample SAMN03766243, study PRJNA286221) | soda lake metagenome | biome: soda lake; feature: Kulunda steppe; material: water; isolation source: sample B1-Br-g2 brine of Lake Bitter-1 | place: Russia: Kulunda steppe | collected 2010-07 | reverse complement strand
GCTACGAACCGTCGATCTGTCTTGAGGGTTCGTTCGCTGGCTCACCGGAATCATGCTTCGATACCGCTGCGCAACTCTACCTGCAATAGGGAACGCTACTGGGTACGGATTTACTGGATGGTCTACTAAGTGTACTTTTTATAGCTAACCCGTATGGTTTCTCGTTTCCACTGATCACAAACAACATGTGGATTTGAAATGATGTTAAACCCAACATTATTTACAGATATAAATTATGTATTCAGATAAATAAAAGTACTTATTTATGTCGTTTATGCTGACTTATTTTCAGTGAAATACCTCGGGGTCAAGCCCCGAGACACTCGCCTTGTTTATTGATTGAGCACAGTCTGTAAGCAAGTCAATATAATACAAATACGAAAGGTTTTCACAGAATCAAACTAATATGAGCAGTAATAACCTGTTGACAATACTCTCATGACTCAGTCTCAACAACCCCTCTTGCAGTGTAACACTGTAAGCCGCCAGTACTCGCTTGGTGGAACGCAGAGCCGGTGGTTCTCTCGGAGTACCGACACCCCAACAGTCGATGCCCTTTCGAATGTCGATCTCAGTATTGCTCGCGGTGAAATCGTCGGCTGTGCTGGTCCCAGCGGCAGCGGCAAATCAACGCTGCTGCATCTGTTGGCCGGCCTCGATACCCCCACAAGCGGTACGATCTGGTTCAACGAGACGAACCTGGCTTCGCTTTCGAACCGGGCTCGAACTCGTCACCGACTCGACCACGTCGGAATCGTATTTCAGCATTTTCATCTCCTCGATTCGCTTTCGGCACGTGCAAACGTTGCGCTTCCGCTTGTCGAACTCGGTCGACCAAAAAAAGAGCGACAACAGCGCGCAACAGAACTGCTGACCGCGATGGGGCTCGAAGACCGCATCACCCATCGTCCACCCGAACTGAGCGGTGGCGAACAACAGCGGGTCGCAATCGCACGCGCGTTGATTACTGAACCGGATCTCGTCGTGGCTGATGAACCGACCGGTGAACTCGATACCCAAACGGGTGAACGTGTGCTTACACGATTCCGGGAACTCGTTTCGGATCTCGATACTGCTGTCGTGCTTGCCTCGCATGACGAACCCACTCTCGATATCGCAGATCGGTTAGTTCGGATGCGCGATGGCGAAATCATCGAGATCGAAACAATCGGTAACTCGTCGACAGCGTCGGCCTCCCAGGTAGATACCGCATCGCAACAGCAGCGCTCTCCAAGCAACTCGCCGTCGCCAGACGGTGATTCTCAATACGAATGAATCTCCGAGATCGAGGCCGTCGACTGATCGGCCTGCTTGGTGTGAGCCTTCGCCGAACATACGTTCGCGCAACCAACACCGCACCTGGACGAACCTGGCTGAGTGTTGTCGGTGTCGCTCTGGCGGTTGGGTTGATGGTTGTCGTCGGCGGGATTGGTGTTGGGATTGCCACCCAGTCGACGGTGTACGGCGACAACGTCGACTACTGGATTACTCCAGAGTCGGATGGCGGTTCTTCGGCACTCGTCGAGACGGATGCACCTCGATTCGGTTCTGTGCATCCGACGACTGCTGAGTTGTCAGCACACGACTCAATCGAGTATGCCTCACCAGTGTTAACACAGCCGCTTCGTGTGGAGACTGCCAACGGAGACGCCGAGAACGTGCTTGCCGTTGGCGTCGTTAACTATCCACAGTTCGACGACATTACCGACGTGACGACGACCGGCTTGACCGACGGTGATCCCTACTACGAAACCGACGAGTGGACCGGCGAGATGGTGTTGTCTGACGGTGCTGCGGAACTACTTTCGGCGAGCACAGACGATTCGATCACCGTGACACATCCGCGTGGGGCGGCTGATCGTGAGTTTTCCGTTGCGAACGTCGACCCCGGAACCGCCTCTGGCAGTCAGTTTCCGGTTGTAGTGATGCAACTGAGCGAACTGCAGGCGATTACGGGCGCTGACCGAAACGACGAGGCCGAACAGATCGTCGTGAGTTCGAACGACCCCTCGGTCGAGCCACTGCTCGCAGATCTGTATCCACGCTCGAGCGTCTCGACACGAGAGGGACTCAACGCGCAGGCTGTCTTCGAGGACGAACTGCCGCTTGCACTGTCGATTACTGCTGGGATTATTGCGGTCGTCATCGGGACACTGTTCGTGATGACGACGACGGGATTGTCGGTTGCCGCAGACCGTGGTCGACTGTCGACGCTTGCTGCTATCGGCGTCTCGCGGTCGACGCGATTCCGCCTTTTGGCGAGCGAAATTCTGCTTATTACCCTCGTCGGTGGGCTGATTGGTGTTGTGTTGGGGATGGGTGGCATACGGGTTACGAACATCATCGCCCAACAGACAATCACGAGTGGAACCGTTGCGTCGACTGAGCCGTTCGTGCTGGCGTCTGGAGCGGTGATTGCCGGCGTTATTGGACTGCTTTCGCTGCCGTATCTGGCGGTACTGCTTCGTCGCGTTGGCACAGCCGCGGAGGTGGGCCGGTGAAGCTCGTTGCATACGCTCGGCGGTTTCGGGCGACCGTGGCGATTATTCTGGCCGAACTCAGCCGGAACCGTCTTCGGACGACGTTAGCGATTGCTGGAATCGTCTTGGCCGTTTTGGCGACGACGCTTTTGGTCGGGGTTGGTGCTGGGGTCCTCGAAACTGGCGAACAGCAGTTTGATCAAGCAGACCGTGATCTGTGGGTCTCAAGTGGCGCTGTCGGCATTTCGGCGGCGAGTGGCGGCTTCGAGAACACGCTATACGATGCACACACCGTCGGCAACGAAATGAACGAAATCGAGGGCGTCCGGACTGCAGTCCCTATCGGTTTCCAATCCGTGTATGTGAGTGCCGACAGCGATGAGTTTTCGACGATCATTGGAACTGGCGTCACTGGCAGTGGTGGGGCGGTCTCGATTAGTGAGGGTGAGGCGTTCCCGAGTTCAGCGGGCCACTACAACAACAGCCGGTACGACGGCCCACTGAGCAATGAGGTGTTGATTGATACTGCGACTGCCGAACAGTTCGATGTCGGGGTTGGCGATACACTGTATGTTGGTGGCACCCTTGACGGTGCCCGAGACAACGAAGTGACGGTTGTTGGGATCTCTGATACGTTCTCGGGCTTTTTGGGGACGCCAACAATCACTATGCCGCTAAGTGAGTTACAGACGGTCACCGGGAGTACGGAGACCGACGCGGCGACCTTCGTGACAGTGACGATCGACGACGATGCAGAGGTTGCTGTCGTCCAACAACGACTCCAAGAGCAGTACCCGGAGTTCACCGTCCGTGATAATCAAGAACAACTCGAATCAGTTGTCCAAAACCAAGCACTCGTGTTGGCTGGGGCAGCCACGCTAGTTGTGCTTGCGTTCATTGCCGGCTTAGCACTCACAACGAATCTCTTGGGGCTTGTCGTCTACCAACAGCGTGCGACGCTTGCTGCGTTGCAGGCTGTTGGGCTCTCTCAGTGGACACTGATCACGTTTATCGCTGGGCAAGGATTAGCCCTGGGTATCGTTGGCGGAGTGGTCGGTGTGGGCTTGACACTGCCGGCGGCCGAGGGGCTCAACCGACTCGGTGAGATGCTGGTTGGCTTCGAGGGACTCGTCCAGGTTCCCGACGCCGTTCTCGTTGTTGGGTTTGGGATTGCAACCGTTGTTGGAACCCTGTCGGCGGCCGTGGTTGCCTGGCGAATTTCCCGACTCGATACGCTCGAATCCCTAGAGTGATGTATCTGTGTTCTGGAATCAATAGACAATAGACAGGTTCAGAATAAATGGGTTCTTCGATCACACACCAGTTTCAACGGCTCTATGAGCGTGTGCTTCGCCGTGAAATCGGCTCTGGGCCGACGCATGTCGCAATCATTCAGGACGGCAACAGGCGCTATGCCCGCAAACAGGGTGCTGCGGCCCCCGACGGTCACCGAGAAGGTGCCAACACCTCCGAGCAGGTGCTCAACTGGTGTGAAGAACTCGGGATCGAAGCGCTGACGCTGTATGCGTTTTCGACGGAGAACTTCGATCGGCCGGTCGACGAACGGGAGCCGTTGTTCGATATTATCGAATCGAAACTGTACGAACTCGCCGACAGTGATCGCGTCCACGACACCGGTGTCTGTATTCGAGCCATCGGTGATATCACTCGTCTTCCCGAGCGCGTCCAGACTGCAATCTCGTATGCCGAAACACAAACACGCGACTACAGTCAGTTTCAGCTCAACGTTGCGCTTGCCTACGGTGGTCGAAACGAGCTGCTCCGGGCGGCCCGGGCTGTCGTCGACCGTGTCGACGCCGGTGAGCTCTCAGTCGACGAGATTGATGTCTCGACAATCGAGGACCACTTGTATCGGCAACCCATCCGGGATGTCGATCTCATTATTCGGACCGGTGGTGACGAACGTACCTCGAATTTCTTGCCGTGGCATGCCAACGGCAACGAAGCCGCGGTGTATTTTTGTGCACCTTACTGGCCGGAGTTCTCGAAAATCGATTTCTTGCGAGGAATTCGAACCTACGAGGCTCGCGAGGAGTCGTGGCAACAGACCAAACTCGAACGGGCGCTCACAGTCGTTCGATCACTGGGCGATATCGAACTGGAGATCGATGATCTCCAGGCGACTGTCAGTCGACTTCGTAAGACTCTCCCGGAACAAGACAGCCACCAGCTTGATGCTGCCGTCCCTGTTCAGCGTGTGGGTGAGCCTGAGGGTGAGTCGACGGATGTCAGTGACGACACTGAGACAACGCCTGCGGATTGATGTGGCTCTATCTTCCTTCGAGGAGAGAATCCCGCCGTTTACGGCGGGAGTGAATCCGACAACTCCTCCACAGTCCACCGTCGATAGCAGGCCGGATATTCAACGCTAATCCGCATCATTAAGTAGGTTTGTCTACATACTCTATGTATGGCGATTCAGGTTACTCAAACCTATGTTGCTCCCATACGGAACCAGCAACAGGTACAGAGTGATCTGGACTCGCTCGAGTTTGCCGCCTCAAAGCTCTGGAACATCGCACGCTGTGCGACCGCATCTGGAGCGAAACCGGGACAATCCCCGAGGATGGTCCACTCAAGGCATACTTGAAGAACCACGAACGCTACGCCGATCTCAATTCTCAATCGAGTTCGTTCGAAAATCTCTGATTTTCATGATGCCAAAAATCTACGATTTTTGAGCACAGCGAGTCATTGAAGAACTCGCTGAAGCGTTCCACAGTTGGTATGCCAAACGCCGAAACGAGGACGACCGCGCAAACCCACCGAAGTATCGCAAGAACAGTGACGATCACCCACGTTCCACGGTCACGTTCAAAGAAGACGGCTTCAAACACGACAGCAAGAACAATCGGATTCGTCTCTCGAAAGGCTGCAACCTCAAAGAACACTGGTCAGACTTCATCCTCTGCGAGATCGAAACCCGACCAAATGTGACCATTGAGAACGTTCGCCAAGTGAAAGCGGTCTGGAATGGAGACTCCATATCGTCTGCAAGCACGAGATCGAGGCTGAGTCTTCCGGCGACGAAACCGCCGGGATTGACCTTGGGATCTCGAACTTCGCTGCCGTGTCGTATTCCACGGGCGACCAGGAGTTGTATCCGGGGAATGCTCTCAAGACCGACGAACGGTACTTTGCTAAAGAGATAGCGAAGTGCAATTCATCTCGGTCGAACAAAGCCTTGAGACTCCGCAAAAAACGTTCTAAGCGTCGGTCACACTACTTGCACGCCGTCACGAAACACATCGTTTCAGAGTGTGTTGAACGAGGTGTCGGGACAATTGCTGTCGGCAATCTCGAAGGTATCCGTGAAGACGACGAAAATGGTGGGGTTCGCAACTGGGGCGACCGTGGAAACAAAGGCTTGCACGGTTGGGCGTTCGACCGTTTTGCGAACTTACTCACCTACAAGGCGAAAGCCAAAGGCATCGCCGTAGTTGCAGTGAGCGAGCGAGACACGTCGAAGACGTGTTCATGTTGTGAACAAAAGAGAGACGCCAACCGTGTAGAACGCGGCTTGTACGTCTGTCGTGGGTGTGAGGCCGTAATGAACGCCGACTCGAATGGTGCAGAGAACATTCGGCGTCGGTTAGATCAAGCAGAAGAGGTAACTCTGAATCTTCGGTCTTCCGGGGATAGGAGTAGCGGGCGTGTGGCACGTCCAGTAGTTAACCTGTTCCGACAGCAGAAATCGTTGATTTCTGCTTTGCCACCAGATCACCGATCTGGTGACGTTCGTGGAGAACACGACCCTAGTTGTGGACAAGGGACGTTCGCTCAACAGGCGAGCAGCTGCAAACCATAAATATCCCAACTGCGGTCGGGAAGCCTCGCCGTCGTCGGGCTACGCCCGACTGCAAGCGAGACCGAAGGTCTCGCCCCGTTCACGGCGAGAAAGATGTCACAATCAACCGGTTAGCCATTGGTCACAGTTGACCGCGCTAACTCACAGTGACCGCGCGTTAACTCACAATTAGTTTTCAGTGTGAAGGGCACGGTGAGAGGTGGCTATTCGAGCCTTTCATCTACTGCGACGTACTATTTACAAAATCGAAGGAAGGCGGCAGGTTCGGGGCATCAGATCACGACTGATATAATACTAATAGTCCAATCACACAGCACTCTGAGGGCCGTGAGCAAAACACACCAGGAGGGACCCAAGACCAGAACGCAAACCCCACCAACCGACAAATCCTCCCCCGGGTGGGAACTCGGCCACCACTCATCGATCCCCTACCGGGGACGACCCATCCACCAAGCGGCTCTTAGTGTCCGTATCTGGAGGCGGTGGAGAGCAGTCTCCAATCGGATGGTCGACCGACTCCTGTGCGATCGATCACTCGATTTCATCCTCAAACGGTAGCTTTGGACGACCAGTCTACTCCCGTGTGGGTGGATCCAAAGCGCGTCGTTGAAGCAGGAAGCCCCGAGGCTTGACCCCGTGTTCATCACTCTTCGAGTCACGTTCTCTCCACGGCAAACAGACACACCTCGGCTCTGAGAACCCTACTCATACCGGTGCTCAGCGTAGTGGTCCGGCCAGCGACTGTCGGCTCAGCCGAGTGTAGCCGTATCCGTACCCGACTGGCTGCCATCACTGGGGAGTTTTATATTTCTGTATGGTACGGCGCGAGTTTTTTGTAGCTATCATGGAATTAGGTCGGTATGGACGAGTCGGAGTCAGTGCAGATCGAACGCCGGATACCCGAAGCAGAACTCGACGAGCGCATGGATGAAACCGACGATCCCGAACTCCTCCGACGGCTTGGGTTTATTAAAAACCTCTATCAGGGTGATTCTGTACGGGAGGCTATCGACAGAGAGGCCAAAAGTCGTTCGACGGGATACCGCTGGAAGCAGCGCTGGGAGGACGGTGGCATAGAAGCCCTGCGACCCGACACGAGTGGTGGTCGACCACCAGGACTCTCTGCGAACCAACTGCAGGCCTTTCGCGAGCGTGTCCGGGAGTATCAACCCTGTACGACCGACCAACTCAAAACGATCCTTGCAGCGGAGTTTGGGGTTGAGTATTCGAACCAGTATCTTCCAGTATATCTCAAACGCCACGGATTCAATTACACCACTCCGGCCTTCGAGGCGGCGCTCGACACAGACACACTCTCAGATATTGAGTGGGACACAGACGAACACGCAGAGCCAACGGCTCGACATCCGTACGATGACCAAACGGGGCGTCGACGCGCTCGATGGACGGTCGACGATGAGCGCTGAGCGTGTCGTGTTGTCCCACTCATTTTCTATCTTGTACTAGTCAATCAGTTCATATATTTGGTGACCTACCACCGGAACCACGATGTGTCGACACGTCGGTGGGTGATGGTCTCACCAGTTGATCTGTCCCCGGTACCAACAATGTTCGTCGACTGCAGGCACTGTCGTTGGGATGGCTTGGTAGACTAGTGTCGACAACCGCGGTGATGAGTCTCTGAATCTGTTTGGGTGACGTTCACACAGTGGTGGCCGCTTTGGAGTGTGTCCTCTCATAATGACTTTGGTCGTCGCGTCCATCCGACTGTTGTTCGCTGACTCGTTGGTTTGAGTGGCATCGCATCAACGTAGCTATCAACTAGAAGAATGTGTTGTTCAAACAAATAGTAATTCCAACCGACAACAAGAGATTGATTCTGTTAAGGACGGATAATGTATCACGCTACCAAACTATTCGGCTGAGTGAATGGTATGGTATTTTGGTACTGAGAGTAATGTCAATTCCGACAGCAGCGTCCTGACAGACAATCAACAGTTTTGATTTTCATTTCGATCTCGGTGTTCGCGTGGATTGTTTGTGCAGTTGAAAATCTGTTTTTCTATACTGTATTGTATCGCTATAGTTTAGCGAGCCGGCGGCCCGGGCCACTCAAAGCTTCGGTGTCGTCATCCTCACCGTACTAGCAGGCGACCGGTCGGGACTACCGCTGGTGAGACACTCGACATCCACAGACTTGACTATCTCTTTTCTTGGGTCGACTGCACTGTCGGCGCCACCACGATATGATTGGTAGGCTGGTTGGGTGCTGTTCGTCGACTAGCTGGAACTACTTGATTTTGTTTGAGGTGGACGGAGACTCTTTGTGGTGGCTGTCAGTGTCGTTGACTGCCAGCCCTCCAGGATGGTGTGTCTGTTGGGCCTGCTTTTGTTGCGGTCGCGTTCCGGTCGGCTGGCGGTCACCGCCAGCTACGGGGTGGTGGGGCTTCCCAGTAGGATGGTGGGTAGTGCTGGTAACAGTGTCTTGGTGAGAGGGGTTTATATTAGTATTATATAGGTCGGTGAAGGGTACCCCGAAGTCGCTGCTTGCCGTCGATTTGTACCCTTCATGCCCCTCACCGGTTTTGAAGCCTTTCACTGTCCCCTTCAGTAATGTTTGAGGGGGTGTTGGGACTGTTGGGAGCTGCGGGATACAGGGCAGGTGAGATCCTATTCTACCCGCGGTCGAACCAGATCTGAACTGACTTTCTGGCTCTTTTGTAGCCGTTCCAAGCGACAACTGAATCCGATCTGAAGCGTATCTGAACCCGATACTGACCGACACAACGACGCGACCTTTGAGTGGTCTCCCTGGCTGCTATAGCGACTTTCCGAGGAGTGACACACCGGTCGACGACATCGACAGACAGTTGATCCGTAGTGGATTCTCGTCAGGTACCAGGTGTATGCTGCGAGGATCTGTGTCGCATTTGATTGATAGTCTCAGTGTCTCCGAGACGCTTCTGAGTGTCGTCGCACCGGCGTTATCCCGACAGCAAACATCGCTTTCCGTGCGTTTGAGATAACCGATCCCACCACGCTCTGATCGTGATCTGGACGCGGTTTCGCGCACACACTGGGCGCTTCTAGAGGCGACAACACGGGGTAGCTCGAAGCTCAATAAGGACACGTCAGAGTTTTATTGGGCGAATTCCCTCGGTGCGCTCGGCGTTGGTGATGCAACGCTGGTGGCTACAGTAAGTACAGTCCCCACCGAGTACACGACTGATACCACCTGCTGTTGTATCCCTGCTGGACCGACTGTCGCGACGAGTATGCCCGGAGCTGGACGTCGGGTGAAGCGAGGTCACATCAAGAACTGACCGCCCAACACAGTACGGACAGACCGAAAACACACCGAGTAATGAACGCACACTACACGACCGAGAGATTGCTACCACACCGCTGCTGGACGGACTACTACCGGACACCCGACGCAACCTTCGCGACGAGACAGCCAGCATCACACCACTCGCATCGAGCTAAGACAGTGGTACTGAACACGCTTCCAGCGAGCTTCCATCGTCCTTCCAAGAACTGGTAAGGCGACTCCGAGTACAACTATAGGCGATTCCGAGGACAACTATTCGTCACTGACACCCACTGTCCGTAGGGCTCGACGGTGTCTTCACTGGGCACTCCTGGGCGAGTACCCGTCAATAAACAACCGGATTCTACGCGATGCTGTTCGTTTACTGTATTGCATCCGAGTGCAGCACGACCTGCATACTGACCAGCAACAACACCCTGTCTACCCACTCGTAAATAGGCTTTGTCAAGACTGGAAGATGACGGTTCTGAGATCGAAAAAAACGCGGAAACAAGAGTGGTACGGGCGAGATATTTTGCTTTATTTCAAAAAATATCGCGATATAGTTGACTCACATATCTCCTATGTATCCCTGGTCGCATTACTCAGGTGCGATGTACCGAACTACCGATTCGCTCGACGCACTCACTGCTGGGCGTCGAGCACCGACCTCAATACGGACGTCCCAACCGTGGGTCGAGTTGCTGGTCTGCCAGCGGTCGATCCAACGGCAACTGTCAGTTTGGACGGCTCGCAGAGCCACCGAGCGGCCAGGGCAGTCTGGGGCGTCAGCACTCCCAGCTGACCCATCCACGCAGCCCCGGGCGCTCAATATAATCAACCACCGTACCGCCACGGGAGGTAGCTAATGGCTACAAAACACTCCCTAGATGAGTTCTTGGCGTCAGCGTCTGACGGTGAGGCGACCATCGAAATCATGCCTCAAACACAGGAGCCGAGCCCGTTAGATCGGCCGGCTGCTCTCCTCATCGAAGTCGACGATACGATGGCCGGACAACTCGAGACCGCTGAGCACGCTCTGCCATCTGCCATCCGAGATCTTTACGCCGGCGCTCGACGGATCGATCATGTCGAGTACTTTGCGTGGAATCTCCCAGAGAGCGTTCTGTTTGCGATAGCGGCCTACTCGCCGGATATCATCACAGACGTCCAAAAATCGGTCCCGGAAATAATCGACGGCAACGGGGAACTACAGGAACCACTACAGACACTCAAAGAAAAAATAGAATCCCACATACCTGATTCGCTGACGGTCAAGGTCGGCCGACTACCGATTGGGATGTTCGGGGACGGTCCGGCGATGACGACACGCCTCGTC
>LFCJ01003919.1_pt1 | contig 10920 bp, 15 predicted proteins | sample 643141 | NCBI WGS metagenome assembly LFCJ01 (sample SAMN03766243, study PRJNA286221) | soda lake metagenome | biome: soda lake; feature: Kulunda steppe; material: water; isolation source: sample B1-Br-g2 brine of Lake Bitter-1 | place: Russia: Kulunda steppe | collected 2010-07 | reverse complement strand
GCAAGCAGATTGATCAACGGGGCAGGTTTGCTGCCCTGGCAGGAGAACGGCCTGCAGACCCACTGCCCGAACCCAAAATCACTACCCGGACACTTTGTTGGCCAAACAGAGTGTGTGTGCGTGATATTAAGCAAGTTGGGAGACTGGAACGCTCATTTTTCCTTAATGGCCAAGTTTGGGGGGGTCCAGTGGTGGGGACGACCAGAGGGTGAGAGTGTGTGAGGAACACTTTCTTTCAAAAGGATGCGACATGCTAAACGTGGATAACAGAAATGCAATGCGGCACATTACAAAGAGAGATACTTCGATTTTGAACCGATAAGTCAGATTCAGCTCCTAATTCAAGTACTGTCTGTGCTTGCTGATGTGTCTCATTATGCAGCCGGCTCAATGCATACCAGCTGGGACAAGAAAAAGACACCGTCAGTGCTCAGAAGCAGGAGCTGTCTGTGCTGCAGAGGTGTGAAATTAGATGCAGGAATGATATATTTCAAGGGCGAAGATTCAGCGAGGTTTGCCGCATCTTTTCTAAACAGGCTACAAACCACTCTATCTTACATAGTACCCAGCTGAGTTGCAATGAAGAACATGTCTTCTTGATGCAAGCATTGCTTATCATAACTTATGATACTTGAAGCGTATGATCATCATTACTGTATCATCATTGTCTACACATAGCATAACACATCTACCACTGGTTACTTTCAAACAAAAATCTCTTTGATGGATGGCTTCGATATGTTCAGAATCGCTCTCAAGACTGTTAAGAACAGTATGCTGGTGATGCATCTTTACGGTGTTTCTCATGCGTTTGCCTATTCAAAAGTAGCTTGCCTTGCTTATAATGGATGGGCGTAGGGATCGCAGCGACTTGGAGATGCGTGCATCATTGGCCAGGTAGGAGCTGGAAATCTTGCTATGTGAACTGCATCTGCTTTTCTTCAATCAAGTATGGGAATAGTTCAGCTGCAATAGCACCACTCCTGCCTGCTGTGCGCCTGCCTGGCATAAAGGCATCATGCCCTTGGCATTGGCCTCTGCACACATTGCTTTGCCGGTCTTTTGCAAGTCAGGTAACACCAACACGACTGGTTGGCATTTCCAATCCTTGCAGGCAAGATAGGGATACTGTGGTCTGTGATCTTGTGGAGGCGAAGCTGGAGTTGGCCAGGCTGCGTGAGCTGGAGGTTTGTGACCCTGTGGTCAAGCCTTTGGTGGGGTGGCTAGCTGCATCTGTGCCTAGGCCTATTTTCAACTGGTAAAGGCCCGTGCCTAAAACAGTGTAGCCAAGAGAACCATGCCACCAAGGAGATGAGGAAGCACACCACAGGCCAGAGGCCCCCTGAAAGCAGGCGCTATTGGCAACACTCAGCTGCAACTGCGTGTGGCTGCAGGTGCGGTATAAACGAGCCCTTGTGCCTCCTAATGCCAAACGGCCCTTAGGGCAGGCAATGGAGTGAGTGCACGCACTGGAAAAAGGATTTCACCCAGAGATATGTTGGCAAGGAAAGAGCTGAAGTGCGCCTTCTGTGTTTGTGCCTGCGTTGCTGATGGGACACTATCGTGCACTGAGTAAGGGCAGAGCTTGTGATGCCTAGACATTTTTTGTTTCCATAACCTTGGGTACTTATTTAGTGACAGCTTCCAGAGCATTCAGAGAAAGAGCAGTCAGGAAATGAGTACTCAGCGAAATAGTGGATGAGAGTTTTTAATGTAGTTACTTGATACAATCAAAGTGTAATTACGGCCAGGAGAGCAGGGCAATAGCAAGCTTAGGAGCTTGGGAAAGGGCTTGAAAGTGCACAACATGGTGCAGCAGACAGATATAGCCAAGGCAAGCAAAAGCTAGCGCCTCAACGCGAGGCGGCGGCGCTGCTGACGCTTCTGCCTGCCCCGGCCACCACCACCACCCTCAAACGGCCAGCTGCTTTTGTCTAGCTGCCAGCTCCTGGGCATGGAGTCACTTATTCCATGCTGGGCTAGCGCCTCGCGTGTGTCTTGTTTGAGGGTCACCTGTGGAGCGCGCGCATAAAGGGCACACAAAATAGGTCAGGCATAGTAGGTGCCTGTCAGCTATCAGCACATGCCCACCCCATCAGGTGCCTGTCGGCTATTAGCACATGCCCACCCCATCAGGTGGCCGTCGGCTATCAGCACATGTGCACCCCAGGCATCCGGGCCCTCAGAGTGACGAGACAGCTGCGCAGAACCCTGCCCGCCCTTGCCAAGCCTTGCATTGCAATCATGCCAGCCTGATGTCCTGATCCAAAGCAGCACCTGTGCGGCGAGGCAGGAGCCGCTTGGTCAGGCGGCAAGCGAGCGGAAAAGCACACATCTTCCCATGTCGCAGCATGCCCCACCATGTCGAGGACAAGCAGGTAGCCATCCGAAAACTCCAGCCTCAAGAACATGCTTTGCCCAGACTGTCCTTGGCCCCGTGCGCCAGGCGCGCTGCTTGCTACAGCTCTAGGGCGTTCCAAAACGCTGTCGGCAACAGAGCGACCCTGGGTCCCGGCGCCCTGTGCCGTGGAGGCCTGCCTGACCCCCACAACCGCGCCCAAAGGTGCCTGGTCAACCCTCAGGCCCTGTGTAGCTGGCAGGCCGCATGAGTTGGTGGCGTGCACCACCCATCGTGCGACGGCCTGGAGGTTGTGCACAGGGAGGCCGTTCATCCTGCGGGGTGGCCGCGATGGGAGCGTGCGGTGCTGTTGCGCAGCAGCGGGATGGCGCAGTTCAAGGCCCTGCAGCAGCATAACACATGTCTTAAAGGCAACCCCTGGGCCACCTTAAGCCACCTATTCCTGTGATGACGCCATTCTCCTCTGTGGTGGTGTGTCATACATATGCACGCACACACACACACACGCACACACACACAAACACACGCGAGGGCCTCTCTCACACCATGCCACACGCCCACCTCATGAGCCTACGAGGCAGACTTTCCCCCCCTTTGCCGGTACAGTAAGGTGAGCTCAGCAGCTCCTCGCCATAATCCTCATCCACGCGCGAGCCTGCAAGCACCTCGCAGCCCACCACCACCTGCGGATGCAGCCGCCGCAGAGTGTGGAAGGGGGCTGTTGGCCAGATGCTTGTGGAAGAAACGAACAAATGTGCTCGCGCACGCCTGACATACAAACACGGACACACACACACATACACACACAGACAAACGCACATGTAAGACCACAAAAGCAATAGCGGGACTCTGTTCATTACCCAGTTGCCGTGCATTTCAGCCCATGGCAAGTCAAACGATTTGTGCGCTGACACAGACACATTCACTTGAACTTCTGATGCCAAAGCTAGATCAGTGCCTTTCCCGGCATCGCTCATGGCCGAGGCGCTGCGTCATCATATGGGCACTCGCACACGGACCTAGTGCGTAGCGGAGTGCTATCCCTATTCACACCAGCCTGCCCATTTCTGCCTACCCACCCCTGCGAACATGCCTTGCCCACTGGTGCTCCAACACGGGTGTGTGAGTGTTGCGTGCAGGTGGAGTGGGTGCGTGCGCAATCAGGGCAGGCTCAGGCGCACGCGTGAGGCAAAGGGGTTGTGCGCACCGAGCCTGCCGTGAGTCCATGCTGCACACTTTGGTGCACTGTGGGGTGTGCCTGCCTGCCATCCATGATCATGCATGCTGAGAGGGGCAGCACACCTGCTCGCCATCCACAGAGGGCATGCTGCTGTCAAGGGCTGCCAAGACTCCCAGATCAAAGCCCCCACACCAGCTGGGTGGCCCCAGCCCAATTTGCCTGCACGCAGCGCGTGCGAGATTAGGGCAGCAAGAGCATGTGCGCGCAGTATGACAAGGGTAGCCTCCGCAGCAGCAACGGCCATGGGTTAGGGATGATGCCGTGTGCAGCGCCCACGTGTACTGCCCAGCACCCATGGGGGGTGGGGCTGTGCCATAAGGCTCCCTTCATACCTTGCGTGCTGCCTGACAAAAAGGTGTGCCGTGACGCAGGAGCAGCGAGCTCAGGTTCCTCATTGCTTGGGGATTTGTGTGTGTACGTGTGTATGTGAGTGTGTGCGCGCGCGCCTCAGGTCGGGTTGGGGTTAAGGCTTAGGTAAATCTAACCCTGACTCTGGGAGCGGCAGGGGCAGTCCCTGTGCATGCCTTCAATCAGAGAGTCACAGGAGCGGCCCAGAGGGCAACCAGATCAGTGCCTGTATGCAGCTTTAGTCAGGGAATATCAGGTGCGAAGCAGCGTTGTGGTGCAGATGAGGTGGAGTTGGTGATGATGCCCTTTGAGGCGGGGGTGAGCAAGTCAGGCGAGTGGGGACTCCATCCCGCGCGCGCACCCACCTCTTCACCGATGGAGACAGGTCGACGGTGTGCAGCAGCGGTAGCGTGAGCTGCAGCAGCACCAGGCCCCCTAGGATGAGGAAGCCCGGGGCGCTCCGGCCCAGGGCTGAAGGGATGAAAGGCGGCGGGTTGCGCAGCCTGCATAGGCCCAGCACAGGAACAACCACAGCAATGCAGTTGCCAGGGGGGTTTTGGCAGTGTTGTGCTGCTCAATAGGGGTCCAGCAGGGGGGGGAGCAGAGGCTGGCAGGCAGATATTGACTTGATGCATCATGGGGCAGTACCAAGGCCTTTGGATGTTGTTAGGAGGTATGGAGTCAGGTGGTTGGGTCCTCCAGTCCCGCCTGAGGGACCTGGATCGCTGGCAAGGGACTTCTTCCTGCAGCCCACCGGCTTCCCCTGTTGTTTAACGAGCCCATGACTCACAAAGCAGGTCACAACTGCGTCACGGACGAGACAAGCCTCACAGGGGACCCATTTCTTCGGGATGTCATGGCTTCTTGAGAGCTGTGATTCAAGCCGCCCCTGTGCAGTGTGTGCAAATAAGATAACGTGAAGTGCGCGTGCGCCCACGCTTGACGAAAGTGCGCCACAGCCCAGTGCAATGTAAGCCCACCCAAGCGCGACGCATGCGCAACCAGCCAGGTCCAACGCCCACGCTCACGTCAGCTGCACGTCGAGCGCCCTGCCGCCCCGCAGCACGCGAGCCACCACCGCCTCGCCCACGCGCTGCACGGATGTGCAGTGCCCGAACAGCACCTTCTGCGCTGGGCCCAGCGTGACCATGCCGTCGCAGCCGACGCGGAGCACGCCTCCGTCTGCGGTGCACAGGGCCAGCAGCACGTCACCCTCCTGCAGCCCGCCCCCACTGGCGTGTGGGGCCACGCCCGGGTGTAGGTGCGGCCTCCGCCTCGTGGGGATTGCGGCCAGGCTAGGGTGCACGCCGTCCCCTTGCAGGCCGCCGCCCTCTGCCTGGTGTGGGTCCTGCTCTGAGTCCGTGCCAACTGCGGCGGGCTGGGGGCGCACAGGCCCAGCTGCTGCTGTGCCCTGCGGCTGTGGCCTGGTCACACAGGCCCAGTCGCCTTGCTGCCCTGCAGCCAGGCCGGGCGCTGGGGCGAGGTGGGGCGCTGACTCGCCACCCGCTGCTGATCCACTGGGGTCCACACCCGTGATGAGCACGCCTGGCGCACGTGGAGAGCATGCACGGGGTGAGCACACCTGGCGTGCGTGGTGAGCACACTCCGCACGAGCGGTGAGCACACCAGGCGCGGGCGGAGAGCGCGTACGTGGTGAGCACACTTAGCCTGCTTTCTATCCTCATCAAACTCTTGCTACATGGTTTATGGATGATGGTAGAAAGCTTGGTTCTGATTATAGTTCCGCTCAGCTCAGAATCTGCGCGGTGAAAAAAGCGAGTGATGAGCGCACCTGGCGTGCACGTGAGGAGTCTTTGGAGGCACACGAGACATGTCAATAGAGCGGCAGTGCCAACTTGAGCAACACTTTGCCGTGCAGGCACCTCCTCAAGCACGTGTGGAGCGCTTGAGTGGAGCGCAAAGGCAGCACACCCTCTTGCGCGTGCATGCATGACCATTTTCTTGTGTGATCTTTAAGTGTGCCATGCATAAAAGCGCACAGCGCACGCACATACAAACCTGCACACATGCGCACACACACACGCACAGGTCAGCACGCCCCGCAGCGCGCCCAGCCCTGCACTCTGGCCATGTAAGCGCACCTGTGTTGCCCTTTCGCAGCCCCAGGCTCCGCCTCAAGACCAGGGACTCCAGGTGCCGCCAGCGCACTCCCAGGTAGGGCGGGCCTGCCACCGCCACCTCCCCCTTCCAGCCCACTGCCTCTCCGGCAGCGCTGCTGCGGTTGCAACCCTCCTCAGGCACCAAGTCATGGCCGTTTTCAGTCCCCCCAGGTTGGCCCTGGCCACGGACAATGCCGGGTGGGCTGCTTCTGCCCGGCTGGCTGCCGGGGCCGCCGCCCTGCCCCTCCTGACCATGGTCATGGCCTGCATGCTGCCCCGCCAGACTGCTGCTGCTGGGGCTGCGGCTGCCTTCTGCTGTGTGCCCGTGCGGCCCGGACGCAGCCGCAGCCTCATACTCGCAGATGATGTTTTGGAGCAGCAGCGCAGGCACCGCATAGCCCACGTTCTCTGAGTCACCATCCTCCTCATCTGCAGAGGCCCAAGAGGCGGTGCGAGCCAGCAAGGCGAGCTTGCCCGCATGGACGCAAGGCAGCAAGTGTGATGCACCTAGCAATTCTTGCTGCACCCATGCATGAGGAGCAAGCCCCCCCCGTGTGCTGTCATGCACACCCATGACCACGCACCCGCCATGCACGCGGGATCATCACACATGCTTACAGGGTCACCGGGCTTACCCACAGGGTCACCAGACACACCCACAGGGTCACCCGCCATTCACGCGGGATCATCACACATGCTTACAGGGTCACCGGGCTTACCCACAGGGTCACCAGACACACCCACAGGGTCACCCGCCATGCACGCGGGATCATCAGACATGCTTACAGGGTCACCAGACACACCCATGTGGTCACCATGTATCACATCACAGGGTCACCCGACATGCATGCGGGGTCACCAGGTATCACATCACAGGGTCACCAGCCAGGCTCAAAATCATCAGACATTCTCAAACGGTCACAGGGCCATTAGGCAGGCAGGCTGGCGCCGCCCACGGGCTTGTGCTTGCAAGGGTCCTCAAGCGCTGCCTTAGACAAGGTTCAGCAGGCGGTGCACCAGGAGCTGCCCTCACCTTCTTCGCTGTTTCCCTCCTCACCCTCCTCCTCCTCACTGTCATCACCATCATCGTCGTCGTTGTCATCATCCACTCCTTCACCATCCTCACCCACAGCGTCAAGGTAGTCACCCTCATCGTACCTTGAGGTTGTGCACACAAGCAGCCCAGGTATCCCAAACAGCATGCACACAGAGTCTCCACTGGATAGGATACGTATTGTGTTGCCACGGAGCACAGCAAAGCCCAAGGAACACAACAATGCCCAAGAAAAAAGAAAGCCCAAGAAGCACAGCGAAGCCCAAGGAACACAGCAGAGCCCAAGGAGCACAGCAAAGCCCACCACCCCACCCACCGCTCCACCCAAAGCTGTGTGCTCGACTTCTGCAGTGCCATGCCGACAACTCGCCCTTGTGCGCTGAATAGCGGGCCTCCCCAGACGCCGTTGTTCATGGCTGCATCCACCTGTGACCACCAGCACTCAAAACCCTTGCGATCTAGTCCCTGAAAATCACGTCTCTTCTCATGACCACATCCGCCTGTGGCCAGCAGCACTTGTGGCAAGGCACATGCAAACTAGCTCCTGCCGACATTTGACGCACGGGAATCGGGTGCGCGCAGCAACGATTGCAGCAACATGCCATGACATGAGAAGCATTATGCCAACAATGCACGACGTGAGAAGCACAACAAAAACACACAATATGAGAAGCATGACGCCAACATCGAGCAGCATCACCCCATGACATGAGAAGCCAAGGCACTCATTATCCATCACAGGCGGCCACTGCACTGCTGTTGTAGCCTCCTTTCACGTATCCGCTCGCTGCACCTGTGGCACATTTGCTTGCGGCATGCACAGCACAGCGCAGCGACTGCACCTGCAGCGCCAGCAGGGAGCGGCCGCTGTGGCTGTACTCCACCACCTCCACGCGCGACACCACCCCCGATGTCAGGCAGAAGGATTCGCCGCCAATGGGGAAGCCAGCCACAGTCACCCGATCCTGTCAAGCGCAGCCAAGAGCGGGCCCGTCTGTGAGGGCTTGACACAGGCGCACACACAATTCCTGGAGGCAACCATGCTTTCAACGGGTGCCCGTGTTGCCACAGCCCTTCCTTCCACGGCTGATCTAACCTAGGAAGCCACAGCACTGTCTGATGAGCAGACACACAGCATCCACGCGGCTGCGGGAGCAATGGCATCGTGGCTGCTTGGAGCGAGACGGGGCTCTGTGGCAGCAGCCACCCCTGGGCTCAGCAGGGCAAGGGGCCTGCCTTGGGCAAGTCTGGCACCGCATTGGAAGGACCGGGGCTTCAGTCAGTGTTGTGCAGAAACGGCCAAAGGAAGTCTTGTGGTTTCCACAAGGTGGCACCATATGAGTGTTGTGCAGAAACGGCCAAAGGAAGTCCTGTCCCACAAGGTGGCACCACAGGACGCAGCCACCGACCACAGGAGGGGCGCCCTGCGCCCGTGGCCTGAGCCCTACACCCTGGCGCCTGCCCCCCTCTCCGTGGACTGACAGACTGACTGACTATCTTGATCATTGATCAGGCCGTCCTTGTTGGCATCGCGCATGCGGGCAGTGGACGCGGTGCTCCAAGAGGTCGGGTCACAATCAGAGGAGCATCATGAGGGAGATGCGCGCCTGTTCCCTGCCGCACCTGCAACGCAGGCAGCTCCACCTCCAGGCTCACCGCCTCCAGGTCGTCCCAGAAGCCTGCAGCGCTGCAAGACAGTAGAGCCACATCCGCATCCAGGCACACCGCGGCCACCTTGACTTCTTGCTCCACAGCCTGCCCAATTTTGCGTACCTTGACCTGCACAGTGCATGGCGGCGAGGCAAGTATGAGAAATGGCATGTCATCATCACAGAAGGGTGCCAGACATGGTACTTGTGAAAAGCACCCCACCACCACAAGAGAAACATGCTTAGCAAAAGATCATGCATGCTTGGCAGGACCAGGCACACCTTACCTCAAGCAGTGTAAGAGTCCCTGCGCACCTTCCGTGCATGCTCAACTGCTCCGGCGGTGGTGCACAGCAACTTGCGCTTGCCGCCGTCTATGCCCACCACAAATGCGCTGGCTGTTGAGAAACCGTCATTCTTTCCCTCCCAGGGTCTGTTGAAGGATGGAATGGCATGCTGGGTCTTCACCTGCTTGCACACCATGGGCAGCAGGCCAGTCGAGCCACATCTCTTCAATGCAAGCAAGCATTGCACAAGCTTACCTCCGCCACTTGCAGCCTTACTACCATGGTGTTGCACACCATGGGCAGTAGATCAGCCAAATTCCATTTCCCTGAAGCAAGCAAGTGCAGCTCTTCTACGAAACATCCAGCCCCAGCACCCTGGTTTATCATGACACCCACTCATCAAAGATAAGACATTATGCTGTGAATGCAGTAGTGTATGGAAAAGTGCTTAAGTGTGCCGATTTGACACTGTGCTTTAAGCCGCAAAATTCTGCCCTAAGAAGACTGTGCTCCTGGCTCAGAGCACTACCTGCACAACTTGCTGCAGCCGCCTGTCTGGTCTTGATGCCTCGAGACGTGTGGCCTGTGGTACAATTTAATTGGATAGCCAGTATGGCTGAAACGCCTAGGACAAGTCAAATGCACAAGAGCCCGGAGGCTTTGCCTTGGCACAAATGGTGGCGGCCTTCCGAAATGTTCGGAAGAGCTTTGGAGCTTCAATCTAATCATTTCATCTTAATTTAAGTATGGTCACATGCAAAGCTGACAGGTGTGCCCTTCAAGCGAGGCAGGAAAAGTTGCGGCCTGAAAGGAAACAGACAGGCATTGACAGCACAAGAAGTTACTTGCCTGCCGTCCGAGACCCTTGCCTGCTTCACTGACATAATTCCTTGTACTCCTTGATAAAACAGTGTGTCTTTTGATGCGCTTATTTGCAAGGGGGGTGCTACCAACTTGCCCCGTCTTAAGTCTGCTGCACAGAATCGCAGGCATGCCTGCACCAAATTGAGAGGTTGGTCATGCAAACCTCCTCAGATTAAACACATAAGTACTAAAAGTATGAGCCTGTCACTGGAAAGAAGGCCTGCCTTTCGGCCAGCCAGCAGCCCTAGCACGCTGTATAAAACCTCATCTCCGAGATAAATAAGTAAAATTTACTCGTAAAAGGAATATATTGTTTGGCTGGACTTGGGTTTTACAGGAAGAGATACCTGACTGAGGCCTCTTGTCAAGCAAGCACAGCTTCATCACCAGTTCAGTCAATCAGGCAGACAGGCATACATTGCATCTAAATTGTCTTCCCATCTGAGATGGATCAAGGATCAAGCCCTAAGCCCAAAGCTGGGCTAGCAGAATTTGATGTTGTGCCTCCTGGCCCCATCCACGGATCCAAGAAGATGATGCTGGCCAAGTTCCTGCAGGTAGATGAGGGGCATGCATGTGAGGGGTCTCCGCTGCAAAGGGGCGTGCATTTTCTGTTATGTGCAGTGTGCGTTGCACGGCCTCGATCACATCACATTGCATGCGCAATCCATAGCTCGGAATGAATAGTCCGCAACTCACCTCCCTCTTTTGCAGACTGCTCCCGGCTTTGCCTCAAAGTCATCTGCCCAATGGAGACTCCACCCTGATAAGCAGAAACCAAGCAACAGCAAGAGGTATGCCTCAGGGGGGAAGACAACAAACTCTCTTTGTACATGCTGGCTTTATGGGTGCAGCCCAATGCAGGCAGCAGGCATCCATCATGCCACCCTTGTTCACCCTGTTCTTCGCTGACATGCCCGGCCAGCCCAGGCAGGCGCGCGGCCTGCATTTGTGTGCAATTGGCTGGGGTGCTGCATGCCCTGCGGAGGCAGGCGCCAG
>LFCJ01003918.1_pt1 | contig 10920 bp, 12 predicted proteins | sample 643141 | NCBI WGS metagenome assembly LFCJ01 (sample SAMN03766243, study PRJNA286221) | soda lake metagenome | biome: soda lake; feature: Kulunda steppe; material: water; isolation source: sample B1-Br-g2 brine of Lake Bitter-1 | place: Russia: Kulunda steppe | collected 2010-07 | reverse complement strand
TCGGTCTGTAAATAAGGTTCTTCGAAACAGTATCTACTGCGGTCGATATTCTGTTGCTGACGTAGAAGATAATGTCCCAGAGTATCGTATTGTGGGTGAGGACGTATTTGATCAAGTTACAAAAATTCGGCATCGCTTCCGATATCGAGACAACGTCCAAGATCGGTCAATGGAGGATGAGAGGAAGAGAAGATATGCTGATAAAATATTGACTTCATATCGCGATTTTCTTCTGGAACACGAGTAGATGACTGGTTAACGATTTTTTATCGGTTGACATTGATTCTCGCTGGTCTACTAGACTTATTTTATCGAAACCCACTGTGTATATTTAATGTCAATCATACCGGGTTGGGACTTTATTTCTAACAAAAAAATCTGAATTAGATTGGTTAAGTAGATTGCAAGCTTCATCAAATCATTCTCTACTGGACGCATATCTATTGATTTCTCAAATCTAAGAGAACCTTTGTATAGATGTTAAACGGTTGAATTCTGAACCCCGATATTATACCTGGCACAAGTTTATTTATAATATCCCGGAAGACTGGACCCATGGGTGTGGACTTCCGGGATATTATAAGTAGTCTGTACAAGAAGTGTGCAGAGGTAGATTAGCAGAGGCTCTTACCGAATTCAGTGAAAAATCAAATCATTGGTATTGTGGTCGACTGTCGTGCAAGATGTACAGCGCGTATCTCACATTGAAAGGAAGTCTGAACTTGGCGTCATCTACATCTCGTTAGTATTGGGCAACTAGTCGAGGCCGTTTCTCAGATTGATCCGAGTATGGAGTTCTGGAGTGGGCCCGTGGATATGGCGGTCGATGACCAACGGCGAGGCAGTAGAGGAAGTTTGCGAAAACCGGGGGTAGTTTTGCGATGACGTGATCTACGGTCTCATCAATGAATTGGCTAATCATCGGTATTAGAGCGCCTATTATGTCGAGATTAAGTGTTTACGTCCAAACTATTAATTATTCATACTTCAACCGTTACGGACAATGGCTTCAGAAAGTAAGACCACGGTCGATCTCTCAGCAGATTGTCTGAGGATTGACGGCTTGGAGATAACTGACAGTGACGTCATCGAGTATATCGATGGGCGTGAAGAGCAATCGCCTGAGGAAGTGGTAAGATTGGCGATCCGTATGGGCGTTTCAACGCTCCGGCTTTCAGAAACTACAGAGGATATGGAGTACGTCCGGCATGAGTTCGATAAGATAAACCGAGATTTCGAGGATCAGATCGAGGATCTCCAAGACGATTTAGAAAACTGGTTCGACGATGAAGAGGGAGACTTTGCTGAGCTCATCGATGACACGTTCGGGAAAGACGGAGACATTGTTGAGGAGGTTTTCGACCACACGAAAGACGGGACTCCGATGGGTAAACTCTACAATGATTTCGAGAAGAAGTTGAAGCAGCTCCGGGAGGATCTGATTCGGCAGGATGAACGAGAGGACGTACAACAGGAAACCACGATCAAGGGTGAAATTTTCCAGGAGGATCTAGTCGATCTGCTCGGTGATGGTATCCGGAAGGTAGATGAACTGCATTTCTCCGGGGAGGAGTACGGTCAACTGGATGACCGGTTCGTCGGTGATTTCGTGATCACTCTCGGTGAAACCGGTCAAGACATCGTGATTGAGGCGAAGGACGTCTCCCGGATTACGAAGCCAACGATCAAAAAGGAGCTCGACGAGGGGATGGAAAATCGCGGTGCTGACTACGGGATACTGGTGTTGAAGAATCAGGACGCCGCCTCGGACTTCCTCGGTGGTTTCCGGGAGTTCGATCAGAAGATGTTATACGTCGCCATTTCGGACGAGGACTCCGATACTTACGATAAACGGTTGTTGAATCTGGCATATGAGTGGGCTCGGATGCGGACTCTGTCGTCTCAATTCGACACGGGTGATGAGGTCGATCCTGAATTGATCCAGAACAAGATTTCGGAGATTGAGGATTCTATCAGCGAGTTCCGTAACATCAGGACTCAATGCTCTAATATCGAGTCGGCCCGTGAAGAAATCGAGAAGCAATTGAATGAGATCCAGGAGAAAGTTGTGGATGAGATAGAGGAGATTCTGGACGAGATCAATATCGAAGAAGAAGCTGCTACTGGTTGATTTTCAACAGGGATTTAGCCTGTCGGTGGACTTCTCCGACCCGTATTTCGTCGTCTTCGAACTCAACGTCCATATCGTGTAGCAGCATTTCCGTGTCTCCCTCGTTGAATTGCCGGTTGAACCGTTCTTCGTCGACCAGTGCTTCGGCGAGCTCTTTTTCGAGGTCTTCATCGATGCGTTCCTCACGTTCAATCTGTTCTTTCTTGTTCTGGAGCTGGTCTTGAAGTCCGAAGAGCCGGTCCATCCGCATATCGTCGACATTGTGTTCAAGTCGGTACCTCTGGGCCTCGCTCATTACCTCAGAGTATGTTTCGAGCAGTTCCTCGGCCAACTCTTCTTTCCGTTCTAATTCGCCGACTTGTTCGTCGGTTTCGACTTCACGGATCTGCTCCATTTCCAGGGATTCGATGTATTGTACATGGCAGATGCCGTCTCTGATAAAGAATAAACGGGACCACTCCGGTGTGCCGTCGTCCGCTTCTTCAAGATGTCCGTAGAAGACTTGTACTCCGAGTGATTGCCCGAGTTCGAGTACCTCTGATAGCCGGTAATCGTTGAGGTGGATTTGCTGGTCTATGCCGTGCGATGCTTCGACAAGTTCTACTCCGTCTGTGGTTTCTGCGAGTTCGGCGGCTTCTGTGTATTCTTCTCTGACTTCTTCGGCAGGCATCGACCGTGACATGTTGTTGGAGCGTTTCGCAAGATTCCCGCTTAGGTCTTGGTGTCAAAGAAGGGATGAAATAAAAACTGTTTTGAGTGATTGTTCTTCGGTAGGTGTCAAGTGGTCGATCCAGTGTTTGTTATCGCAGTCTCGGTAGTATTGACGGTATAAATTCTGGATACCGTTGTGCTGAACTCACTCTATGTTGCACGGCTATGCCTGACAAATCTAAAACAGGTATTACTGATTCACTATTCCGGTAAGACTCAAACCTAATTAGAATATTCCATCAGTTCGCTGATTGAAATGTCAGAACTGAACAATAAATATGATTCAAATTCGTTCGGGAACCGCTTCTCACTTCGCTCGCAGACGTCGTTTGGACAACTGTATCGTTTGAGTATAGGTTCGTCTGCGACCCCTTCCAGATTGGAAGGAGTAAGATCAGTCGTTGCCCGCCACTTGCCGTTATCGTGCATCTCTTCGCCGCAGTCAGGACAGTGAATTCGGACCACATCATCAAAGGCTACGAGTCGTGATAAGCCAACTAGCGACGAGATTTGTTGTATCGAAAGACGGTCAGGTTCGTCCTCATCACTAGATGGCCCGTGAGTGTATCGAGCATCTCGATTATCTAATATATTCTGAACTTCTTCGAATGTCTTGTCATCCACTATTCGAAGATCTTCACGTTTCATTGTCGCAGACTCGTAATCCGCAGTAGCTGCGTTGATCTCCCAAGTAGGCTCTCCTTTGTAAATGGGATTTCGTAGAAGTTCTTTGAGATTGACTTCTTTTTCAGGTAATCTTTCAAGATCAAATGTCTCTGCGACTTTCTCACGTGCACGGGCGAAGGCATTTCGAACAATTCCAACATTAGCTAGTTCTAAAAATAGTTCTCTTACTATTTCTGCTTCTTTTTGGTGAATTACAATCTCATCGCCCTTTTTTATACGACCTTTTTGATCTGTGTCTACCTCATCATTATTTCGAGTCTTTTTATATCCAAATCGTACATTTCGTCCAGTCACATGGAAATTACCTTTGCGGAATTTCTCAAGCTGTGACTTATGTACGTAGGAGGTTCGAAAGCGATTCTTCAGCTCTGCATTCAGAGTGCGGAAGAATATTTGGATTAGATCTGCTTTTCGCTGAATGTTATATCGCCCATCCTCGACAATAATATCAATATTAAACCGAGCGTTCAGTTGCCAGATGAATCCAAACGTAGGTGCAGCCAGTCGACCGATTCTGCTAACATCCTTTACTACAATAGCATCAAGATCCTCTGTTTGAGCGGATTCGAGAATCTCTATGAGAGATGTACGTGGGAATTCTGTACCAGAAACACCTTCTTCTTTTATTTTAAGCTCAACTGATACGTCTTGTTCAATTTTAGATAGGATCTCCTCTATGATCCGATTTTGCGCATCAAGACCACTCCCTGAAACCTGCTCATCACTACTGACACGTTTCAGTGTGGCAACTTGAAGGGTTCCGGTATCCGAAACGTTTGATCCCAAACTAGCCGAAGTACTCATTCGCCGTTCCTCCCTATCTTATATACAGCAATTCTTTTTATTTCAGTCTGGAACGTCCCACAGGTCATTGCTCCGCAAGCGGCCTCTCGTCGCTGTTCTGGCGGACACATCACACCACAAAGTATCCACATAACCTCGTTCACCCTCTCGCAGAACACCCCCTTTCAGATGGGTTTTATAAATGGTTCAGGGAAACAAATTATATACAAATGTCTTCACTAATCGGTTATGGAGAAGTTCAATCAAGCGACAATGAATTCTGAACCGCTTGATGATAAACAAGAATTGATTGATTCAGCAGCCTCTCGTCCGAGCAGTGAGACAAATTATTTACCCGAATCTAATATTCGCTACCTTCTAAATGGAGAGACAGGTTCCTACAACGAGAAGCATCTCCGAGAGAAAGTTAACGAACGAGCAGAAAAGCTCTCAGTTCGAATCCAGAGACTAATATACGATATCGCAGCCCTGGAATACGGCGGCTATTTGAACGACGTTAATCAGAATTGGGATTATCTTCCAGATCTCTCAAAACGCGCGCAATGGTCCATACGAAACTTACATGGTCGTGATGCAGACACTGACGTTTCTGAGACTGAATTACAGCTAGGATTTAGTATCGGACTGGCACTAAGCGCAATAACCGGCACGGTCTTTGAGAGTGACCGAGGAGAAGATTTTCTGGCCGGACTAGTACTCGCTTATGAAACAGATGAGCATTATAAAGCGAAAAATGATAATTTGGAAGATCAAAGTTCGCGAGCTTCGGGTAATAAAATCGATGAGGAGATAGCAAAAGTGTTGAGTGAATATAGAATCGAACCGAGTCCTTATCTAAACCGGTTGATCGAGCTAGATAACCACGCACGGGCCAGTTTAGAAGACGACAGAGAGCTGTTAGCACCCGAAGAAGCTGCAAAGGAGTTTGTTAAGAATAGTTTTGATAATTCGTTCGAACGGCATTGCAAACTACGGTCAAAATTAGACCAGGAATGGAAGTCTATTGGGGATGCCTCTGTGCCAGGGATCGGAGCTCAGGAGGCTTTAGAAGCATTCTGGAATCTAACATATCATGAGCAGACTTCAAACAAGGTGAAATCTATTGCAATTGCAAAACAAATGGGAAAGAAGGACACGTACAAGAAGACCGTGAGTAATGTTTTTAATAAGCTCTCAGAAGATGGCAAAACCCCGTCATCCCGCTTAGAGACGACATACCGTCACGGTGAGATTGTCCAGTGGTCTAGTAATGAGTGGGCGTTTACTGATTATGGTCGGCTACTAGCCTACCATGTCTTCGAAAAAAATCTGAATCACGAATGGATTCAGCGAATTGCGATTGGTGCAGAGTTACCACTGGAAGAACATGGAGATCCTTCTGAGGTGGAAAAAGAGATGGTGCGTAGAGGCATAGAGATATTATTTGATTGAATAGATCACATACTATCCAACGGCTTCTGGATAACTCAGTAACCAATCAGAGTCGAGATGAGACTGGCTATATTCTACGTGAACCATTTATATACACACCTCAAAGACCCCCTTTCTCGACAACCCTCGAAGAGGTTCTGCAAATAGATCCGGGTGCAGATGGAAATCAGAACCGAGCGGCCTGAAGCTAGCACAAGCCGCACAGTGGAGCTTGCCCACCATGATGACCAAGTCATCGGTGCGTCAATTTTCCTGAGTGTGCACGAGCTGCGCGCCGTAGGAATCGATATTAGTTGTGTAGATCGACTTCTGTTCGAGATAGTCGACACTCCTGAGGGCTCAGTGATCAAAATAACCGGCCAGACCGGGTCTAAAGTTGAGGATGGCAATAGTTCATTGACCGATTGATTACACGGGTTCACAAATGAGTAACATAGGAACTGAGGCAAATCGAATGATGCGTGATTTCTGCAGTAGAGATACTTCTACTACCGACCAAGTCGAGATGTACGAACAACCTGTTGTCTTCGGAGAGGATAGACATGACTGAACTAAGTGACGACACTAAATTTACGGCGTGCTATCCATCAGTTACCCAGTACGAACAGTGGGCAGACAGAGCGGACGAAATGGGGTATAAGAGTGTCTCCCGATTCATCATCGAGATGGTCGAGGCGGGGTACACGCAGTTCGATACCTCGATCACCTACGACAAAGAAACGAGCGAACTCCGCAAACAACGGAACGAATTAAAACGAGAGTTGGATGCTTCGAGAGAACGTATCGATAGTCTCGAAGAGCAAGTTTATCGAGGAGAGTACCGCACGATTATTGAGTTTCTCAAAAACCAAGAGACAGGTGCTTCATTCGCCGAGATCGTCCAGCACGTAATTGATGATACACCTGCACGCATTGCAGAGATTCTAGACCAGATGGACACTGACCAAGTGGAGTCTACTGAAGGTCTCTATCAGCTACGGGGAGGTGATACTAATGACATCAAATGATCGGTGGATCTCGAAAGATCCAGCAACTCGAACTGGGCTGTTTCAACACATAAGTGAGGTCCCTGAACACAATCGTCTCAGGAACTACGCTAATCGGTTCCAAGATCAGGATACCTGGTCAGAATACGTCGACGAAGAACATCTTTGCCATGATGATCTTTCAGAGAGATTTTTGTTAGATATCGAACGAAGAGAGCATCGTTGGAAGGATTTCTGTAGTGAGCATGTAGAACACCATGCGCTCTGTTCTCCCTCTCATGCGAAGGAATATGCAGCCTATCTCCTCGATGAATATTCGATTAAGCTAACGACTGCTGCTGACTATTGGGCAGCGATAGAGCGGTTTTACCGGTGGATGTTCCACCATACGGAGTATCCGCACAGGTACAACCCGTTCGTGATGGCCGCCGTAGAGGATTCAACAAGCGAGGAATTGTGGATGATTGCAATCGAACCAAACTAACTATGTCTAGTAACAACCAAGATCTCGAAGCGGTAGCAAAGACCTTCGATAGAGAGACAGATCCACTCAAGCAGTACGAAATCAAATTTTCGGAAGTCAATGTCGATATCTTCGAAGCCTATGTAGAACGGGTTCTATTCCCGAAAGATCCCAGTGATTCAACGCTAAAGAACTATCGGCAGTCGTTCGATCAATGGGAGGATTTCATGGCTACTGAGGGAAGGCATCCTGCTTGTCCAAACAAAGAGCATATTAAGCAATTCACTGAGTATCTTTTGAATACCAGAAAAAATGAAAATAGTACTATTCAACAAAAAATAAACAACCTTGCTCGCGTTTACGTATGGTGGCAGGATCATAATGCGTTTCCACATCCGGCAGATTACAATCCCTTCAGTTTGGCAAAACGTGAAATAGACTTAAGTAAAAATACTGATGAGAAACAGTATCCACGCCTGACTGAGAGTGACCTTTCCCGGATTATCTGCAACTGCACAAACGTCCGAGAACGATTGTTTCTGATTTGGCTTCTCAAACTCGGAATGCGTGTTGGTGAGTTTCTAAACATTCAGCTCAGAGACATTTCTATCAATCATTCAAGCCTCAAGAATAGTTATCCTTCACTTGGAACTAGAACTGAGATATCTAATTACGAGAATTGTATTTATATTCCATCAAAGTACACCCGAGATGGAAATAAATCCTGCAGACCACGTATCCTTCCACTCGACGATGAACTTAGGCTCATACTCATAAAGTACCTAATGACACGGCCTCAGGTTGATGAACCGTGGCTGATTCTAAGTCAAAGAACCAATGAGAAAATCACCCGGGGCGACCCAATCAACTCTGTTTGGAAGAATCACTTCAAAGAAATCAATCAAGCAGAGGACTATCGAGATATTACCACGCATTATGGACGTCACTATTTTACTCGATACTGGAAAATTCGGGAGGACATTTCACGAGAGTTAGTGCAATATATGCGTGGAGATAAACTCGGAGACGTTAAAAGCGATGATTCAATTGATGACTATCTTGCAGCTTATTATGAGGATATTAAATCGGTGTACATAGATTGTGTCCCTAAGTTTCTATAAACAACTAATTTATTGTATCTAATGTAATTTGCTAAGCGGTTTCAAACGATGAAGTCGTCAATAAGGTACACAGAGTGATGCGGGATGCGACCTATACTATGTGTGTCATCTTTGACCGAAGGTTTAATTTATCTATTATTCGATGAGTTAATCATATTGGAGTAATCACTAGTGACAGAATACAAAGATAGAATCAAGCCTACCGATAATCCGATCGGCGGCTACATCGATGATCTACGAGAAAAGGAATATCAGATCCCAACCTTCCAGCGCGAGGTAGTTTGGGAAAAAAATAATATCAAGAAGCTCTGGGATAGTATCTATCGATTCTATCCTATTGGCAGTATCCTCATCTGGAAAGACGACATTGAGCTTGAGAAACATCGAAGCATCGGTGGTCACAAAATAAACGATCCGAATCAAGACTCGGCTTTTAAATACATTCTTGATGGTCAACAACGCACGACAGCGCTCCTGACGTCCCTTTATGGCGTTGACCCTGACGACTGGCAGGGTGACTTCGAACCAACCCTATATATCGATTTGAGCGTCGAAGAAGCGGAGGACGTGGAGGATTCCAATTTCCAAGATCGATTCCTCTTCGCTGACGAATTCCGTTCAGAGGATGAAATCTTCGGCGAAGGTGGAGGCCAAGATAAGGAAGATGCTGCCCGGTATATTGTCAAACTCCGCGATGTAATGGAACGGTACGAGGCAGTTGAGGAGTACCTCCACGACTCCGGGCATCAAGAGTACAAAGATCCAATCAGGGTACGTCTACGAAACCTAGGTAAAGTTTTTAGAAACTACCGTATCCCGTTCATCGAACTTGAGGGAATCGATATCGACGAAGTTACCGAGATATTCGAACGTGTGAATCAGGAAGGAGAGCCTCTTGATATCTTCGACATCGTCGTCGCGAAGACGTTCCGGCCGGAGAGTCACCCAGACGGTGGGTTCTATCTTCGCGAAAAGATCGAACAGTTCCGCAAAGAGACCGATGGGGAGTTCGTTAATATAGGAAACACGACATATCTCCAGATGCTCGCGATGATCATCAATTATTATATTGATGACAGTGGTGTTCACAACATCACTGACACCTATCTCCCCAATATCAAAACTCAGCATATTGAGGAGATTTGGGACGACGCGGTGGTAGCCTTTCGACAAACGTTCGACTTCTTTGAGAACCACCTTCATATCAAAGGTCCAAGCCTTATTCCCTACCGGTACTACTACATCACATTCGCGTTCTACTTTTTCAGAAACGACGATCCCGATTACGACCTACTGCGGACTTACTTCTGGTACTATGCCTTCCATAACGAGGACAAACTATCTCACACGCGCCACCTTCGCAACGACCATCTTGACTGGTTGCATGAAATAAAGAACGGCAAGGACGTGGACCTAGACCCATTTGTGCTGGACAAAAACGATCTCCGTACTGCGTCCTACAGCTATCGCGGACGTTTCTCCCGAGCCATCCTCTGTCTGCTCTCGTATCAGGAGCCGAAGGACTGGAAACACCAAGACAGATCGGTGATCTCTGAAGTATATTATCAACTTCAGGACAAACCACAACTGCATCATATCTTCCCGCTGAGTTTCATTGAGGAATCCCCTGTTGAGGACCGCTACGACGCAGACAGTATGATGAACATTGCGTTCCTTCCGGCATTGACAAACTTAGAAATCAGCGACAAGAATCCAGTTGACTATCTTTTAGATTACGACTCGAAGACGTTCGAATCTGTTCTAGAATCACACCTCATTCCACTCCGTCTCCTAGACCTGAGTAAAGATGAGAAAGTCGGATACGTCGACTTCGACGACTTCATCGAAGCTCGGGTTGAGGAGTTCAAGTCAGAACTACAATCGAACCTCTCAGGTGTTGAGTTCAACGTCATCGATACCGATGTTTATGACGAGAATATCGAACTACTGATCGAGGATGGAGAGGGTGACCAGCTTGAATTAAAATCGAGTTTCCGGACCGATGTCGAAGGAACTGGTATTCCACAGCGACGGGTAGAATTTCAGTGTCTGAAGGCAATTAACGGGTTCCTGAACTCGCCCGAGGGCGGGAAACTACTTATCGGCGTTCGAGACGATGGTTCCGTCTACGGCCTGAATGAGGACTTCAATACCTTCTCGGAGAATCAGAAACTGGAAGTCTTTGAACGCCACTTACGGAACAAGATTTCCGGGTCGATGGGTGACCGGTTCAACGACTTCGTTGAGGTTACTTTCCTCACGCTACAGGGGAAAGATATCTGTTTGGTCAGCGTATCTCAGTCGACGAAGCCATCGCATATCGAAGATCAGGGAGAACAAAAATTCTATGCGAGAAGAGGGAACCGCACCGAACCGATTGATCCGAAAGACCAACACGAGTACATTACGGAGCATTTCGAGTAGCCTCGCTAAATTTGATCTATTAATAGAAGCTGGGACTCGGAGGGGGTAACTGTCGTCACTGCCACCACCAGTGTTTCGCACGCCGACCAAATGAACGCACGGATCTCACTCGCCGTCGACCCACTTGGCGTTTGACCGGTGTTGGGCAGCCACAACTGAGAT
>LFCJ01003915.1_pt1 | contig 10924 bp, 10 predicted proteins | sample 643141 | NCBI WGS metagenome assembly LFCJ01 (sample SAMN03766243, study PRJNA286221) | soda lake metagenome | biome: soda lake; feature: Kulunda steppe; material: water; isolation source: sample B1-Br-g2 brine of Lake Bitter-1 | place: Russia: Kulunda steppe | collected 2010-07 | reverse complement strand
GAGGCGGTTGCGGACGTGATCGACGTCGGCGGCGAGTCGACACGACCGGGCGCCGACCCCGTCCCGATCGAAGCGGAGATCGACCGCGTCGTTCCCGTGATCGAGCGAATCGCCGACCTCGAGGCGACGATCTCCGTCGACACGCGAAAAGCGGCCGTCGCCGACGCCGCCCTCGAGGCCGGGGCCGATCTGGTCAACGATGTCTCCGGACTCGAGGACCCGGAGATGCGCTTCGTCGTCGCAGCCCACGACGCGGGGCTGGTGGTGATGCACAGCATCGACGCCCCCGTCGACCCCGACCGCGAGGTCGATTACGACGACGTCGTCGAGGACGTGATCGACCAGCTCGGAGAACGCGTTCTGCTCGCAGAGAAGGCGGGCGTCGACCGGGAGCGGATCGTCGTGGACCCGGGGATCGGCTTCGGGAAGTCCGCCGGCGAGAGTTTCGAGCTCCTGGGACGGATCGACGAGTTCGCCGCGCTCGGCTGTCCCGTGCTGGTTGGCCACTCTCACAAGTCGATGTTCGCCCACGTCGGCTGTGACGCCGACGACCGGCTCGAGCCGACCGTCGCGGCGAGTGCGATCGGCGCCGACCGAGGGGCCGACGTGATTCGTGTCCACGACGTCCCCGAGAACGTCGCCGCTATCAGGACGGCACTCGCCGCCAGCGACCCTGACCGCTTCGAGTGGTCCTGACGGCGGCCGACGGTTCACCTGCCGGTCGAAGGTTCAACCGTCCGGCCCCCGAAACTCGCCCGGACGACTCCCCTGAGACAGCTATGACTGATAATCACGATCAGGCCGACCTTCCGATCGACGATATCGAACGATTGGACGACCTAGAGGCCACAGAACCCGTCGAAGCGGCCGTGTCGGTGGCCGGCAAGTGGACACGCGGCGCAACGCTCTCGCTCGCCGGTGGCGGCGTCTTGCTGGTCGCCGCACTCCGGTCGCTGGTCCGTGGCAAGGCTCGAGCGATCCCGCTCGGTCTCGCCGGCGCCGGGCTGGTCCGCTACGGGCTCGGAACGCGCCGCTCGAGCGAGGAGGAGGCCCCCACGTTCGAGCCGACGACCGAAGCCGTCGAAAGCGGCACGGAGGGCAAGGAGACGAGCGACGAGGCGAGCGCCGCTGCCGGCCGGGCCGAGGACCTCGACGTCGGCGAGACTGGCGACGTCCCCGACGAGGTCGACCTTGGCGAAAAAGAAGGAGGGGGATCGCGCGTCGAGTTCACCGAAGACGAGCCCGGGGACTGTGACGAACCGAGGACGAAACCGGACCTCGAGGACGACGACGCAGCTGATCCGCGACGGACGGGCGGCGAGGCCGACGAATCGGCCGAGATCGACCTCTCGCAGTCGGCGATGGCCGAGGAGGCGAGCGAGGCCGCAGGCCCGAGTCCCGAACAGGCCGAGCCGACCCAGACGGACGCGACCGAGCCCGAGGAGACACCCGAGGAAGACGCCGCCGAGATGAACGTCGACCCCGACGACGAGGATAAGAGTCAGGACGAATCCGCAGAGGACGAACCCGAGAACCGCAGCAACTCCGAGGACCGCAGTGATTCCGAGGACTGACTCCGAGGACAGATTCCGACACGATCGGCAGCCGCGCTGACGACCAGAGCGTTAGACGGACGTCGAACGCGACGACGCGGCTGCTGCGGTGGTCACCAGTGCCGTTGTGCCGTAGACGGCGTCCGACCACGAGTAGCGCCGAACCCGGCTCCTGTGGCAGGCGAAGACAGTCACTCCAGTCAGGGAAAATCCTCATTTCTCCGACAGTCGTACGGTACCGAAACCCACACTACTGGGAGCCAGGAACCGTCAATGAGTGAAACACCGCAGCGCAAACGGCCGAGTATCGACCCCGAATACGACCACAAGCGCGACGAGGGCGTCGACGAAGCCGAACTCGAGGACCTGCTCGCCGAGTACGCGCTCCGTCGGGACGACCACGAGAACGCGCCGGCGTTCGTCATCCGCCCCGACGACGTCCAGGAGGTCCTGTCGCTGTTGCGCGAGTCAGCCGGCTTCGATCACCTCTCGTGTATCACGGCCCAGCAGTACGAGGATCGCTACGAATCGATCCTCCACCTGACGAAGTACGACCGGCGGACCCACGAGGTGTCCCTGGTCGTCCAGCTCCCCGTCGACGACCCCGTCTGCCAGAGTGCCGAGCCCGTCTTTCGGACGGCCGACTGGCACGAACGGGAGGCCCACGACCTCGTGGGTATCGAGTACGAGGACCACCCCGACCTCCGGCGGATCCTCCTCCCCGAGTCCTGGCAGGGCCACCCGCTTTCGCTCGACTACGACCAGGACAAGCCCCAGGTCGTTCGCTTCGCCGAGCACGCGAACCCACTCGAGGGAGACCGCCGGCTCGAGGGCGACGATCCCGAGTCCGAGACGATGTTTCTCAACATCGGCCCCCACCATCCCGCGACCCACGGCGTGCTCCACCTCAAAGCGGTGTTAGACGGCGAGACCGTCGTGGACGTCGACCCCGACGTCGGCTACCTCCACCGCTGTGAGGAACAGATGTGCGAGAACGGCACCTACCGTCACCAGATCATCCCCTACTCCAACCGGTGGGACTATACGGCGAATCTACCCAACGAGTGGGCCGTCGCGCGGGCGATCGAGGACGTCGCGGACATCGAGGTACCGGAGTACGCCCAGATCCTGCGAACGATGGCGACCGAGTGGGGCCGGATGCTCGGACACTTCCTCGCGCTCGGGACGTTCGCACTGGACGTCTACGGCGAGTTCACTGCCACCTTCCAGTACGCGTTCCGCGACCGCGAGGTCGTCCAGGACATCTTAGAGGACCTCACGGGCCAGCGGATGATGTTCTACTACTTTCGGCTGGGCGGGGTCTGCTGGGACCTGCCGGAACCCCGCGAGGCGTTCATCGAGAAGTGCCGGGACTTCCTCGACGAACTCCCCGCGAAGGTCGACGAGTACCACGACCTGATCGTCACGAACGAGATCTTCCGCCTGCGGACGGTCGACACCGGTATCCTAGAGCCCGACGTGGCCAAATCCTACGGCGTCACCGGCCCCGTCGCCCGCGGCTCCGGCATCGACTACGACGTCCGCCGGGACGATCCCTACGGCTACTACGAGCACCTCGAGTGGGACGTCGTTACCCGGGACACCTGCGACAACCACGCCCGCGTGCTCGTCCGGATGGGGGAAGTCGAGGAGTCGGCGAAGATCATCGAACAGTGTCTCGATTTGCTCGAGGAGTGGCCCGAGGACGAACGGACGGTCCAGAGCAACGTCCCGCGGACGCTGAAGCCCGACGCCGACACGGAGACCTACCGGGCGGTCGAGTCGGCCAAGGGCGAACTCGGCATCTACCTGCGGTCGGACGGGACGAACCAGCCCGCCCGCTTCAAGATCCGCAGCCCGTGTTTCCACAACCTCTCGGCGCTGCCCGAGATGGCCGAAGACGAGTATATCCCCGACCTGATCGCCTCGCTCGGCAGTCTCGACATCGTCCTCGGAAGCGTCGACCGGTAGCCCGCCCAGGGTCCGCGGCTCCGAAGGGCGGTAGCCGCTCGAGCGGCGCTCGCGTTCCCGCAACCGACTTCGTTCGAGCGGTGTCTCTCCGGCGCGGTCGGTAACCGTTAAATGGCCCAGGGCCAGAAGGCCGAACGAATGTCGAGAGCACCCTGGGAGCCGTACGCCGCCCGGCTGTGGGATCGCTGGACGGCGCTCGAGCGCGACTGGCGAAGCGTCGCGGTCGGGGCGATGGTCGTCGGATCGGTCGCACTGCTGGACCTCCAGGTACCGTGGTGACGTGATGGCCGTCCGTCGACTGGGTCCGGGGATCGTCGTTCTCTGTCTCGGCGCCGTGCTGGCCCGCGGGATCGCCGACGTCGGTGGGCCGAACCACCTCCTCGTCGCCATCGCGCTCGGGTTCGCCCTCGGGAACGTCGTGGGCGTCCCCGACCGACTCGCACCCGGGATCGCGACTCACAAGCTCTGGCTCGGTGCCGGCATCGTCCTCCTGGGGGCGTCGCTCTCGCTCGAGGCGGTCCTCGAGGTCGGCGGGCCCGTTCTGGCCGTCGTCGTCGGCGTCACCGGGCTGACGCTGGTGCTCGTCGAGGTGCTCGCCCGGAACGTCTTCGGGCTCGCGGACCGGCTTTCGTCGCTGCTCGCGGCCGGGGCCAGCATCTGTGGCGTCTCGGCGGTCGTCGCCGTCGCGGGCGTCCTCGAGGCGAAAGAGGGACAGATCGCCTACGCGGCGGCGACGGTGTTGCTGTTCGACGCGATCACGATCGTCGTCTACCCGATCGTCGGCGAGCTGTTGGGGCTGTCGGGAATCGTCTTCGGGATCTGGGCCGGTGTCAGTATGTTCTCGACCGGTCCCGTCGTCGCGGTCGGCTTCGCCCACTCCGAGGTCGCCGGCCAGTGGGCGACGATGACCAAGCTCACGCGAAACGCCCTCATCGGCGTCGTCGTCCTCGCGTACGCGAGCTACTACGCCCGCTCCGGGTCGGCAGGCGCGGGCGATGGGCGATCGCTGGGGCTCCTCTGGGCGGAGTTCCCCAAGTTCGTCCTCGGATTTCTCGCCCTCGCCGTCCTCTCGTCGCTCGGCGCGTTCTCACCCGACCAGCAGGCGTCGATCGAGAACGCCTACGGCTGGCTGTTCCTGCTCGCGTTCGTCGGACTCGGTACGGAGATCCGACTCGCCACGCTCCGTGCGACTGGATCGGCGCCGGTGGTCGTCGTGCTGGTGGCGCTGCTCGTCGCGAGCGTGGTCTCGCTGGGCGTCCTCACGGTGCTCTTCTGAGTGCCTCGAGCCGTCAGTCGCCGTCCGACTCGGACGCACGGACGGGTTCCCGGAAATCGGTCGCCTGCATACCCGTCGGACAGCGCAGTGCACCCGCTCGAAGCGCCACGGAACCTGTTTTACCTCTCCCTTACAGCATAGAGGAACGTCCGACGGCGAATTCGAAGGACGGCGGACGATACGTTCCAGAGCCACTCGGGGAACCGCTCGCGGAGCTCGCAGCCGCCGACGACGAGGTCGCGACGACCGAGGCGTTCCAGGCGGCGTACCGGGACTTACTCGAGTCGTTCGCGGGGTGACCGACGCCGGTCTACCACGCGCGAAATTTGAGCGATCGGTACGGCGCCGAGATCTACCTCACACGCGAGGACCTGCTCCACGGCGGCGCTCACAAGATCACCAACGTGCTCGGGCAACGGCTGCTCGCGAAACGATCCGGTCGCGATCGGCTCATCGCCGAAACCGGGGCCGGCCAGCACGGCGTCGCGACGGCGATGGCCGGCGCCCTGTTCGACCTCGAGACGGAGATCCACGTGGGCGAAACGGACGTCGAGCGCCAGGCGATGAACGTCTTCCGGATGCGCCTGTTGGACGCCGAGGTCAACGAGGCGACCCGTGGGAACGAAGGCCTCGCGGACGCCGTCGACGCGGCGCTCGAGGACCTCGCGGCGACCGTCGATCACACTCACTACCTCGTCGGCAGCGTCGTCGGCCCGGACCCGTTCCCGCGGATGGTCAGGGACTTCCAGCGCGTCATCGGCGAGGAAGCCCGCGAGCAGTTCCAGAGCCGGCTCGGCGAGTTGCCGGACGCGGCGGTCGCACGCGTCGGCGGGGGTTCGAACACGTCGGACTCTTCCACGCGTTCCGCGACGACGTACGGAAGACGAGAGGGTCGGCTTCCGCAGCACATCAGAACTCTTCGATTTCTGAGGACGACGTCGACTTCTACGGCGCCGAAGGCGGCGGGAAGGGCGCGGAGTCGACGAAACACGCCGCACCGCTCGCTGAGGGAAGGGACGAGGTCATCCACGGGATGAAAACGCGCGTCATCGACGAGGACGTCGACGTCCACTCCGTCTCCGCGGGCCTCGACTACCCCGGCGTCGGCCCCGAAAAAGCCATGTTCCGCGCCGTCGGCCGCTGTGAATACACCGGCGTCACCGATGAGGCAGCCCTGGCCGCCTTCCGGGGACTCAGCGAGACCGAGGGAATCGTCCCCGCACTCGCGTCGAGCCACGCGGTTGCACGGGCGATCCAGCTCGCCGAAGCCGACGACCACGAGACCATCCTCGTCACCCCCTCGGGTCGTGGGGACAGGGACATGGAGACCGAAGCCGAGAAATTCGAACTCCGAGCGCCCATTCGAGCCGAATGGAAACGCGAGGCGGTGATCCGGGATCCTCGAGACACCGGCCGCGGAGGGTGAGCACGAAACTACACTGACGGCACTTTCTCCGGGGCCGAATACGACCGATAACTGCTGCGAGAAGCGTTTTTCGGCGAGGTTCGCGATCTCAGCTGGGGCGACAGGCGGGACGTTATACTCGCTGGCCGAGTACGGTCGGTAAATGATTCCGCCCACCGATCGGTCGGCGACACCTTCGGAGGGTCACTCGGAGGTGTCGGCGCTCCTGACCCGGGCCGACGTGGCGGTCGTACAGCTCACGGCAGCCGGCACGATCGTGTCGGTCAACGCCCCGTTCGAAACGCTCGTCGGGCACGGTAGTGACGACCTCGTCGAAACGCCGTTCGAGGACGTTCTCGACCCGACGTCGCCGTCACTCGATCCGATTTTCGATGCCCAGCTGCCAGCCAGCGATACGCTCACGCTCCCCGTTTCAGTGGAAACAGCCGACGGCGACGTCGTCCCCTGTCAGTCCCTCTTCACGCCGATCGCCGGGGACGGCGGCGCCGATCGGGGGATCGTCGGCCTGCTCTCCCCGGCGGCAGATCCGGCGGGACCATCCGATGCCCTCGAGCGCAATCCCGACCGAACCGACGAGACAGCCCGCGCTCGAGCGTTCGTTGCCCTCGCGGACGCGATCCCCGACGGAGTTATCGTTCTCGATACGGGTAGCCAGATCCAGTATGCAAACGCGGCCGTCGAGCGAATACTCGGCTACGACCCGGCGGCGCTCGTCGGCAGCAGCAAACTCACCATCATCCCTGAGCACCTGCGTGAGGCCCACGTCGAGGGGTTACGGCGCTATCTGGAATCGGGGGAGCGAAACGTCGACTGGGACTACTCGGAGTTACCCGGTCAGCACAAAGACGGTCACGAAGTCCCGCTCGGGATCTCACTGGGCCAGTTCACCTTCGGCGGCGAGCCGTATTTCGTCGGCCTCTTCCGAGACGTTTCAGAACGGAAGGCACGCGAGCAGGCTCTCGAGGAGTCCAACGAGCGACTCGAACAGTTCGCCTACGCCGCCTCACACGACATGCAGGAACCGCTGCGGATGGTCTCGACGTATCTCCAGCTCATCGAGCGCCGATACAGTGACCGACTCGACGACGAGGGCGAGGAGTTCCTCGAGTACGCGATCGCCGGTGCCGATCGGATGCGGGCGATGATCGAGGCACTTCTCGAGTATTCGCGCGTCGAAACAGGTGGCCGTCCGTTCGAGACTGTTGATCTCGAGGGAGTGCTCACGGAGACGATCGAAAACCTCCGTGTTCAGATCGAAGACACCGGGGGCGAGATCGACTCCGGCCCGCTTCCGCGCGTGACCGGAGATCCGGACCAGTTACGCCAGGTCTTTCAGAACCTGCTCTCGAACGCGATCGTCTACAGCGGTGACGAGCCGCCGAGGATCCACGTCGAGGCAGAGCGGCGACGCGAGACGTGGATCGTCTCGGTCCGGGACGAGGGCATCGGAATCCCTGCAGACGCCCAGGACCGGATCTTCGACGTCTTCGAGCGACTCCACAGCCGCCAGGAGTACGAGGGGACGGGTATCGGGTTGGCACTCTGTCAGCGCATCGTCGAACGCCACGGCGGGGACCTGTGGGTCGATTCGACCCCCGGTGTGGGATCGACGTTCTCGATTTCCCTCCCGGCGAGTGACGAGAACTGAGCCGCCTACAGAGGGTGTTCGATTCGCCATCCAGGGGGCTATACGGATCGGTACAACGGGTTACCGCTAATCGCTCTGCGGGTACGGCGATCACCGGTACCGAACTGTAATGGACCGGTTCACAGTTGCTCGCGCACCCGAGCAGTCACCGCCGCCGCCTCCTCGGACTCGAGGGAGTTGCGTGGCAACGACAGGGACACCTCGTCGTCGGTAAACCGCGGGACGACGTGGACGTGTGCGTGGTCGATCGTCCCGACGAGCGGCCCCGTCGTATGAAAGACGCTGAAGCCATCGGCGTCGAGCGCGGTCTCCAGCGCGGTCGCGACTCGCCGAACGGTTTCGAAGACGGCCCTCGAGGTCTGCTCGTCGACCGTCAACACGCCCTCCTCGTGCGTTCGCGGGATGACGACACTGTGGCCGGTCACTGCCGGCTGCTTGTCGAGAAACGCGATCGTTCGCTCGTCCTTCGAGAGGACGTGTGCCGGCCGGTCGCCGGCCGCGATCTGGCAGAACCGACAATCCTCGCTCATGGGTACACGCTCGTGCGAACGGTCATATAGCTATCTCCGATGGTCACTAGGACTGTCGACCGAGCCCGACGAACTCCACGTTACGCCCGACAGCGGCCCGGTTCAGAGAGGATTCGAGGAGTCCGTGAGTGTCCGATAGATACTGAGATACCGATCCCGAACGGCGGCCGCGTCGTACGATGCGAACCGGTCGTCGTCGGCCCGCCGTTCGAGAGTGCCGGCGTCGAGGATGGCGTCGGCGAGTTCCTCCTCGCTGGTCGTTCGAAAGCCCCGGTCCCATCCCTCGACGAGTTCGTGCGCGCTGGAGTCGGCGTGGTACTCGACGATGCCAACACAGCCTGCGGCCAGCGCCCACAGCATCTCCGTCGGGAAGGCACAGTGGTCGGCGGTCTGGGCGAAGACGTGTGCGCCCCGATAGATCGCCAGGCGCTCCTCGAGCGAGCAGGCCCCGGCGAACGTCACCCGGTCGTCGATCCGGAGGTCGCTCGCGAGCCCTTCGTACGCCTCCCGTTCCGGCCCGTCGCCGACGACCACCGCCCGCCAGTCTCGCGTGCGAAGTTCGGCGAGGGCCAGAAACAGGCTCTCGAGGTTGGCGTCCGAATCGAGTCGCCGGGCGTAGACCACGTCGACCGGCTCGCCCGGCGAGACGCCGTCGATACGGTCGAGGTCGATCGGGTTCGGAACGACCTCGACCGCGCTCCCGTCGACGCCCAGCTCCCTGACCCACGTCCCGACGAGTTCCGACGGGACGACGACCCGGTCGGCCCAGCGTGCCGCTCGCCGGGTCCACCAGTCGTTCGCCACCCCGCCGTCGCCGTACCACTCGAGGACCGTCGGCGCCCGGGCGAGCGCGCCACCCCAGCGCGCCGCCAGCGCCTGTTTCGGCGGCCGAACGCTCGCGTGGACCACGTCGGGACCGATCTTCGCGAGGACGAACGGCACTCGAGCGAGAAACGACGCCCGTGCCTCGAGGCCGGCGGCCGTGCGATGGTAGGTGATTCCGGCCCGTTTGATCGGCGAGCGGTCGCCGTCCCAGAACCCCGCACAGCAGACGTGTACGTCGTGACCTCCCTCGGAGAGTAACTCGAGGATCGTCTGCAGTCGCCGATTCGTCTCCGACTCACGGTGGTGAACCGTTTCGAACGAGACGACGGCGACGCGCATTAGCCGACGCCACGTAGTGGCGGGATAAAAATTCACCTACATTTACGTACCAGTCGGCTCACAGGCGCCGTCGGCCGAGGCGCCTCGCGACGGCTGGACCGGGCAACGGCTGATCAGGTACCCGTCATTTTCCGTACTCGAGGTGCTCGTCCTCTGTCGTCGCGACGATCTGCGTCTCCGCGTCGGCGTCGGTGCCACACTCGAGGGTGAGCTCGCTCTGGTTCACCTCCGCGTCGACGGCGTCTGCGCTCACGGACAGCTCGTAGGAGTCGTCGGGAAGCCCGGCGAGCGTGACGCTCTCGTTCGCTGGAACGCCGGTCGTAAGCGACTGCTTCGAGGTCTCATCCATGCCTGCAGCCGTGGCCTCGACGGACGACTCAGTGTGAAGCTGTGTCGAGACGTCGCTCTGGACCGACATCGCTGTCTGGTCGGTCGTCCAGGTCAGCGTGACGTCGACGGGATCGTCGTACTGATTCTCGTAGACCACCACGTTGGTTTCGTCCTCACAGTCGGCCGTCACCTCGATTCCGTCGTCGTCTTCGGCATCCGCATCCACTGCCCCACCGTCTCCGGCCCCGACGACCAGGGCACCCACCGCGAGCGCGCCGATCCCCACGAGCGCGACGGAGAATATGAGCCAGTGACTGCCAGTCGATACCCCCACCTGCAGCCTCGAGCCAGTTGACCGTTCGTCTCTCATCGGTATCGAACCGCGAGACGGTCCGCCCCCTTTGTTATGGAGAACGGACACGGCCTCGGCCCGGCCTCGAGAGCGATCCGCTCGAGATGGGGCCGGACTCGAGGGAGTATCCGTCTGACTCCGGGCTGGGGTCGGAAATCAACCATTATCGCCCGAACCGGTCCCGGTCGAACCCACCTCGTACGGGTCACAGGACGTCAGCTCCGGCACAACGCGATCCGGGTCGCGGTTGCGCCGGCACATCGGGAGGAGATCCAGATCAGTCGTCGCCGATCGTTAAGAGATCCTGGATGAACGAGTTGAGCTGATCGACGATTCCGTCGTCTCCGTCGGCTTCCTCGCCTGCGTCTTCACCCTGTTCATCGTCCGCGTCGGCGTCCTCGAGCGTCGCTGAATCGTCGTCTTCGGTCTCGTCGTCATCGGTCTCGTCGTCATCTGCATCGTCGTCATCGGCCTCGTCGTCATCGGCCTCGTCGTCATCGGCCTCGTCGTCATCGGCCTCGTTGTCATCAGCCCCATCGTCATCTGCGTCGTCGTCTGCATCGTCGTCATCTGCATCGTCGTCATCGGTCTCGTCGTCGTCTGCATCGTCGTCATCAGCCCCATCGTCATCTGCATCGTCGTCATCAGCCCCATCGTCATCTGCGTCGTCGTCT
>LFCJ01003914.1_pt1 | contig 10925 bp, 14 predicted proteins | sample 643141 | NCBI WGS metagenome assembly LFCJ01 (sample SAMN03766243, study PRJNA286221) | soda lake metagenome | biome: soda lake; feature: Kulunda steppe; material: water; isolation source: sample B1-Br-g2 brine of Lake Bitter-1 | place: Russia: Kulunda steppe | collected 2010-07 | reverse complement strand
GGGAAACCAAATTCAGGAAGTGCTTTTGCTGACGAGTAAAAGTAAAAGACCTAGGCAGTGGTTTACAGATGTTGGCGTGTTGGAGCCTCATCTGCTATCTGAATTTAACCTTGGGCCCTAGCGGAGCAGAGAAATGCCTGCGCGAGTCTTTGTGTGCAAGGGGTGGCAACAAAGGCGGAGGGATTCGCCAATTTGGCAAGTAACCCACATCTGGTCCATTGAAGAGCTGATAATATCCCAAAAGGACAGCCATTGCAATCCGAGGACGGATTGGGCCAGGTGAGGGGGAATGCTACGTGCCAATAATAAGTCTCTATTATGATTATCAAGTGTGGTCCTTGTTGAGTGAGGTCACACCTCAGTGAGTACTTATGTGGTGACTAGGTCCTAGGCCAGGTTCAATTCCTGGAAGCGTATCCCTCTGACGCTTGGCCCGCATATTGTATTCATTGAGGTAGCGACCTAGAACGAGTACCAACTATGAGCCCACTGCCGACCGAGCAAGCCTGCATGGCCGGGCCCAAATCCGCGGCGCAAAGTACAACAAACCAACCTCCCAACAAACCATAAATCAGCACCCCTTAAAGGCCACCACACTGTCCCACCGCACACGCAGTCAATGTCCCAGTTCCTTGGCCCATCAAAATGCAGAGTAGCTTGGAGCACTTCACCTACCTCCGAATGTTGCGATTTCATCTTCATTGTTCTTAATCCTCTGCGCAGCAGGAAATGCCGTATCATTTCTAGGATCCATGGGCATACAGCAAACCAGGGGCAAACCAAATGGCAAGCCCAAGAACAACCACTCACTTGCATGCATTCATCCTCAGAGCCACCGTAGTTGCACACAAAGGAGTCGATGTCATCTGGTCTGGCAGAATTTAACCTGCTCTCACACTGCGACTTCGCCGCGTTGTCTGTATCCTCATCCTCAGTGAATGGCATGCACACCCTGACTGGCTGGTCTGCTGCTGCGATACCAGCCTGCATTGTACACAAGGGGTTGGGAAGCTCATAGTGAGACTTGGAAGGGCTTCCTGCAGCCATGTGGCACCAAACCTAGCAAGCCTCGGACAGCCTTACACTCACGCATAGCAGAAGCACTGCGTAAGAACAAGCCAGACGTCCGTAACGCCGGGCTACCAGCATTTCCTGCTTGAGCTCCTGCCTTGCCGTCGGCGTACTTCGTGATCAAGTTCGTGCTTACACACTTATTTGCTTGTTCAATTGAATATGATGTTCAATGAACAATTGCTAAAAAGCTAAATTGGAGATAACTGACAGTCTACACCTTCACTTCTATTTCGCAACAGGCTCTGAGCGACAGGTTGCGCTCCAGGCAGATTAATCCTACGACAGCGTCCAAAGAGAGAAACAATGGGCCCAGCTTCATTCAGGAGAGCGACTCTCAGCAAAAAGGGCTCTGTACCATGAAAATGCACATAATCTTATTGATGGAGACAAGGTGTATATAATCATGGTAACTCAAGGAAGCAAGGATGCCCGCTGAGCCCTTTACTCCTTCTTCACAAATGACCTGGGCAAGTTCTTGAATATATTGGACCATGGGGCAATGACAGCCTTGCCAACAACCAAAGTTTTCCAACCAAGCCAGCCCTTCCTTCTTACCTTTAACACAATATCCTTAACCATGTTTCGCGTGCTCTCTCTTCACTCTGACTCTCTGGTCACAGCTTGAATATCGAGCGGCTCCGGCATGAATAGCACAGATTTCCTTACAAACTCAGAATCTGCAAAAAATGCAACTGGCACTGTGTGCCAGATGAAGAGCATGTCCTCTTAAATTGCCCGAGTGCTGACTTGGCAAACTTGCGCGTCAAGCACCACCATCTCTTCCGCAACTCTTTTAGTAGCTCAAACAGGAAGAGACCCTATTAGCCAAGCAGGCACCAAAGGCCTGGCCATGTTCGTGCATGAGTGCCTCGACTTCTGTGCCTAGATTTCAGTATTCAACCTAGCTTGCCTTCGTTGCTTTGGTCGCAGGCCTGTTTGGCTTCAACTAAGCTGCCCTTGTTCGGCAGGTACAGCTATGTAACCTAGCCTAACCTATGCCTTCACTACATTTCATCACAGAGACAGGTCTGGCTCCAACATACAGCGTGTTCACTACACCTTATTTTTTAGTGGTGTTTATGATCGTTTGAAAACATGTTTAAAGATAAGATTGCTTTTATACTCAATATTGCAACGGTAGCGGAATCTACACATGGGAATCCAGCCTCTGCATCAATGCCTGCAACTCCTGCACGGGATCTTGTGCTCCCCAGATGCTGCCCAACACAGCTACCCCCTGTATGCATGTAATTGGCAGCAGGCATCCAGCAGCAGGAAAGACGTGGGTTGCAAGGATTTGCAGGTATTACCTCTATTATTCAGCCTTGATTGATTCTAGAACCACACACTCTGTTGCACAACGTGCTCAACCTCATGTTATTTGAAGTGAATCAGCAGGTAACTTGGGGCAGTCTGGGCTACTCATGTAGCCCTTCAGCTGCCTAAAGATAAAGATGCGTCACAGGGCTTCACATGCCCAAATATCATGTACAAGTGCAACTGTTGACAAACACAACAAAACATCTCTTCTGGCTGCCGACATCACTAGAGAAAACTTTTGAAGGTCAAAATGCTTGCACTTGCCTCAACTGGAGTTGAGAAGCACACCATCCCAGGCATCTCGGGCGGTAAAGCTTTGGAAGGTGGATGCTTCTCTGATAAAACTTTTGGGATGCTTAAATTATCGCCTACATTTGGTTACACTGTCCTTCTGAAGGGGCTGCAATGGGGGCACGAAGGAGGGACATCCGGATGGATCCATCTATGAGGTTTCCCCAAAGTGTACGCGCTCACCCAATTGCCTTTACATAAATGGAGCCCAGGCACAGATCTTCTTGCGTGCCTGGTTTGTCTGTCAGGTGCCTTACCTTGAAACCCATCCTGAGCGCCTGCGTGCAGTTGTCTGTAGTGATGCCTCCAAGTGCTATGATGGGCAACTGCTCATGTTTGTTCAAAAGTGTTGTCAATCGATCAGCCTCAAATTGGGCTGCTGCATAGCCCTGGAGGAAAAAAAGTGACAATGGTTTAATAGGCAGCTGATGGATAATGGTTTAACAGGCAGCTGAGCCATTTCACATGTGCAGCTGCAACAGAGCCACGGAATCCCACCTTCTTGGAAACGGAGTCGAAAATTGGGCTGAGGAATGCGTAATCCAAAGCCCCATACCGAATTTTGCCTCCCTCTAGGTCGTCCAAGCTGTGCAAGGAGGTGGACTGTATCAAAGCGCGACTGCATGCACGCAGGAAAAACTCTCATGTTTGGGACATCGGTGCACCAGCTGTGACTCGTTGTCACGGTAGGAACCGCAAAAGCTGATACTTTGCTGATGTTATGCACTGAGAGGCAACAGGGGTTGCTTGGGGAATCACTTAGCATGTTTGTTGACCAGTTGGTGGACTTCGGTACTCCACAGTTCCAGTCCTCACCTACATTTCCCATTCTGTGCTTGGGCTTGCAATCTCATATAACCTTCTCTTTGGCCACTACCTGGGGTGCCAGATAGAGCAATGGCGGTGCGTGTCGCTGATTGTCGCATGGATATGTGGTCCCCTCGCATCAGGCTTATCTTGATACTGGGCTATTGCTGGTCCCCAGGCTCACACGCCCTGGCCAACGGCTGCAATATCTCACCTTTTTTTAGAATGTAAGGCTGCAATGGCAGCGGCGGCAGGACCTTTGCCGGGTAATGAATCCCCTGTACAGGGCATGCCAGGGTTGGTCAGCGCACCTCAGGGCAACCACAAGCTGCAAATATGGGGCAGCGCGCTGATGTCACACACCCCAATTTCAAACTCCTGAGCTAACTGATGGTGGTGGTGCAGGCGGATGTAAGGGTGATACTGCGTGTGCACGCCTGCAAGCAGCTGGCGCACTGCGTTCATGGAGCAGTCAGGCTTGCGCGCATGGTAGCACTTCAGCCCATGCTCAAACATCTGGTTCATGACGGAAGCTTCCCTGGGCACCATGCCTGGTGGAGACATGACAACGAGATTGCTCGCCATCGCCAAATCAGATGTCGAACCCGTTCAATTCAAACTTTTTTATTCAAGTAAAAATTAGATTTTAAACCATGCCAAGCTCATAAAGGACTTGACATGAGTGGAAAAACAGCAAGGGATGTCCATGGCAAAGCCAAGGGATTCCTCACTACCTGTAGTTTCCATTATGATAACCTATGATGCATGCCTGCCCTTCACTGCTGCAATTGGGCGCCGCAGTGCTGCCAAGCAACCGTACCCGCAGCTGGGCAGCACTGGGCCATTCCGGTGCCCTGCGTGCTGGAGCAGATGGCCTTGCAGCATGGCATGTGAGGCAGACAATTGACAACCACGGCATGAAGCGGCGGCAGCAGCAGCAGCAGCAGCGCTGGCCGGGCACGCTACAGACGCAACGAGTAGCAGCGGCTGCCCTGCACGGATCTGGAGGGCGGGACTTTCCACCACATCAACCTTCTCAAGCACGGGATCTACCACACTGCAGCAGGCGTGATCCATGGCCGGGTTCTCTGCAGCTGAACTTCTACATCATGGGCTGCAGGCGCTTGGTGGAGTTGCATGGCATAGCTTTATTCCACCAGCACTTACTGATAGACAGAGGACGCCTTGATCAGGTTGGTTTGTGCGGTGCAATGATACTGTCTGCGCGTATCATTTGATGTGCTCCCAGATGGATGCTCCATGGGATGGAGAGCCACCCCTCCTCAGGCCCCTGATTTCAGGGAGGGGGGGGGGATGCATCCAAAAACACCATAGGTCCCGTGCGCCTGAACCCATACAGGCCCCTGTACAGAGTGCACCAAGTGCCAATGCAGCAGGTGGCACACGCACAGCTTGGATGCAAGCAAGCCGCGCCGATCTATGCCAAGCGCCTGTGCCTGCTGCAGACGTTGTCCCGAGATCCTTCTCAGCCTGTCCTGAGGCTATGTTTCAGACAAGCTGGCGGCTGGAGTACACTGCACAACGCGCAGCTGGAGATTGCGCTGTGAGCCCACAAGTTCACAGGCCTCATCCCGCCTGCATGCATGCACGGACGCGTGCCATGCCCCGGGCATCGCTGCCCCACAGACATGCACACCGCCTCCTCCAACCACCGCTGTGCTGCGCTGCCCACGGCTCACGCTCTTGGCTGCGCTTGCTTCGCACGACGCAGAGCATGGATGCTGTGAACGTGTCAGCCCTGGCCACTGCCAGCGCCAAACTGTGGAGCAGCAGTCTGCTTGACAAGCCGCACGAGCAGCACGTCCAGGCCCCCCAACCCACCGAGTCCCTCCGCCAGCAGCCTGGCCCAGCCACGCGTGCAGGCACGTCGTCCCAGTCCGCCAAGGCCACCCGGCACTTGCTTGCAGAGCTGCTGCCAGCGCTGTGCGACCTTGCCGCCGCTGGCTGCACCTCCTTCAGGCCCCGCCATTTTGCGTCGGTGGTGTGGGCCCTGTCCAAGCTGGTCTCCTGGGATGCTGGGACGGCGCCGGCGGTGGCGGCGGAGCCGCCCGCGCAGCACAGGCCACGCGGCAGCCTACTGCCGCACTGCCGCTCGCATGCCCCAGGACCTATCAGGAACGAGGCGGAGGCAGGGCAGGAGCGCATGTACAGGCAGCTCAGCGGCAGCAACACAGCGGCAGCGGACCGGGCGTTCACCTCCCCGTGCCCTGACGAGGCGCCCCGCGTGCTGCAGCTCATGCTCGACCTGACGCGCGGGCTGTGCGGCCTGGCGGGCGGCCCAGCGACGGCTGTTGCACCGCGCGACGTCGCACAGGTGCGCCGCAGCCATTGCTGGCCCCCCTGCTCTGTATTACTGGAGGGGCCTGTGTGTGTGTGTCCCTGTCTCAGCATGGGCATGTGTGCCTGTGCGCGTGAGGACACGTGCGTGCGCGCAAGTATGGGTGTGGGTGTGGTGGGTGTCGAATGGCACATCATGTGCTCACAGTCGCGTTTACTTGCAGCCTAGGCTCACTCAGGCTGTTCATATCCCCCCTCAAGAGCCTGAGTCCAGCACTGTACAGTGGCCTGACCGGTGCACGGACAACAAGCAGGAAAGCTGTGCACAGGACGCAGGCGAGCGAGCTAAGAGAAGGCTCTGAGCTATGTTTTGTGCTTTCTGGCAGCCTGCGCCAGCCAACATGAAGCTCGTGCTGGCTGAGAAACCTTCCGTGGCTCTCCAGGAGCATGAGCAGGCTGAGCTGCAAACGCTCGGCTGGCAAGCTGCGTGCGCGTCCTCCCCTCCCCCATTGATCGCCGCCTTGCTCTGGTGACGCGGCGCTCGCATCTTGGTGCGCAGCACCGTCCACAGCCTGGTTTTCTGTGCACACTTTGTGCGTGGAAGACACGCTAGGATAAGGGCCCCACACAGCAAAGGGGCCTCGCCCACTTCCCTTGATCAGAAGTGCGACTGCCCACCTGCCATGCGCTTGCAGGTGCTGTACGCGCATGCCCGCGTGGGCATGCAGCCTGGGCGGCAGGAGGCGGAGACCCTGCTGGCTTCTGTGGAGAGGTGGGTGTCGGTTCTTTACAACTTGCTTACTCATGACTTTTGGGTGGGCAGGCGACCCTGTGTGGGACCTGCATGACGCCTTGACAAGGCAGGGTTCTGCTGAGGCATGCCCTCTCTGGCCTGTGTTGCAATAACATGCAAATGATTTGGGGTGGAGGGAGGCAGAAGGTCTTATGAGCGACACAGTATGCGTGATGGTAGGCCTTATGAGCGGCACAGTGTGCATGATGGTAGGTCGTGTGTGCGACACAGCATGCGCGACGGTAGCTCTTGTGAGTAGCAGAGCATGCACGGCAGGCGATGATTTGAGTAACAGAGCATGCTCAAAGGGAAAGGTAATGTGAGCGACGCAGCATGCGCGAGGGTAGCTCTTGTGAGTAGCAGAGCATGCACGACAGGCAGTGATTTGAGCAACAGAGCATGTGCAAAGGGAAAGGTGTTGTGAGCGACACAGCACACGCGACGGTAGTTTTTGTGTGTAGTAGAGCATGCATGACACCAGGGATTTGAGTAACAGAGCACGCGCAAAGGGAAAGGTGTTGTGAGCAAAGCAGCATGCATGAGCAGGAGGCCCCAGTCCCACCCAAAAGCAATTCCGCATGACCCACGCCCTGCCTGACCCGCAGGCGCGCGCACGACCTCAGCCCGCGGGACTGCGCCATGCTGTGCTACGCCCTGGGCAAGCTGCAGCTGCACCCAGGCCCGCACCGGCTGCGCAGCATCCTTGCGGCCGTGACGCCGCTACTGCCCAAGCTCTCGCCACAGGTGCGGCTACCAGCGGAAGGGGCCCCAAGTGCACATCGGTGCAGCTGAGGGGGGCCAGGAGGCAGGCATAGGCAAGCTGTTTGTTGTTGAGTGCCCCCCTGCCCCATGGCACTCTACTCAGCCATGCGCAGGGCCTGTCCAACATGGCGTGGGAGGCCTGGCCGCGCTCGATGTCCTGCCTCCTGCCTCCCCGTAATCGCCCCCCTGCCCCTTTTGGCACTCTGCGCGGCCACGCGCAGGGCCTGTCCAACATGGCCTGGGGCCTGGCCACGCTCAATGTGGAGCTGCCTGAACAGACACCATGGGGCTGGGCCTTCCTGGACGCCGCCGCCATGCACATGGCCGCCTTCTCCAACCAGGTGTGCCTGAGGCGTGGGGCGCACTCCCGGCCAAACATGGGGCGCACTCCCTACCAACAATGAGACACATGCCCACTTATCATGCGGCACAATCCCTGCCGACCGGGGAGCACATGCCCACCAGTCAAGCGCCTGAGGCCTTCCCCTGCCCATTAAGCACGCAGCGGTTCAGATCCTAGCTGTTTAGATCCCGGCGCACCTGAGGCCTTCCCCTGCCCTTGGGTTGACCTTGGGCCTGCAGCTGCTCAGGCGGGCCGTACTGGCGCGCTCCTGTCCAGATCAGACTGTTCAGGCAGCTGTTCAGGCGGGCCGTTCTGACGCGCAGCTGTTTAGGCGGGCTGTTCAGGCAGCTGCTCTGGCGGGTGGTACAGGCGCGCAGCTGTCCAGCTGTCCAGATCAGGCTGACCTATGGGCCCCGTGTGCACGAGCGCGCACACCCCTGTGTGGCCTCGCACCACCAGCTGCCACAGGAGGCGCAAGCCGCCCACCAGACCAGACTCCTTGGGGCCCCTCAATGGAGCTCAACCTGACTCCCATAGTCCGCATGAACCCTTGACCGCCGCAGCGCACGCACAGGAGCTGGTGCTGCTGGTGCAGGCGCCACCGTGCCTAGATTCCCACCCTTGTTTTTCGTTTGGCCCGTGCACGCGCGGATGCGGGAGCTGCCGGTGAGGGTGCCACCGCGCCTGGACACCATCCATCAGTGTCTGCCTGGCGTGCGCGCAGGAGCTGGCGCTGCTGGTGTGGGCGCTGCCGCGCCTGGGGCTGCTCCCCCCCACGTCCTGGCTGCTGCGTCTGGAGGGCCAGGTGGCGGGGCGCCTGCACGCGCTCGGCCCGCAGGATGTATCCAACCTGATGTGGGGCATGGCGCGGCTACGGCACCGTCCAGATCCCTTCCTGGTCATCGTGGTTGCGCAGGTGCGTGCGTGGCTCTCCAGTGTTGGGGTGTGCGGGGCTCCCCATGCCCGCTAAAGCACTGCCAAGCCACTGGTCCTGTGCTGCCGCCGTGCTCATTGATTAGCGTGGCTGCACTGGTGCTCACACGCCCGCTTTGTGCTGCCGCCGCCGTCGTGCTGCTGATGCCGCGGGCGCACGGTAGTGCAGCCAGGCCGCGCCATGGCTCACGTGCTAGCACAGTGCTGCCGCTGCGCTGTTGTCCTGGAGCAGATGAAGGGGCACACAGGCTCAGCCCATCATAGGCACACGGCATTGCTGCCAGGTGGCGCCGTGGCTCACATGCTAGCACGGCGCTGCTACCGCGCTGTTGTCCTGGGGCAAATGAAGGGGCACACAGGCTCAGCCCGTCACAGGCACACGGCATTGCTGCCAGGTGGCGCAGTGGCTCACGTGCTAGCACGGCGCTGCTACCGCGCTGTCGTCCTGGAGCAATGGAAGGGGCACACAGGCTCAGCCCGTCATAGGCACACGGCATTGCTGCCAGGTGGCGCCGTGGCTCACGTGCTGTAGCTCGGTGTTGCCGCCGCACAGTCATCCTACAACTGCCCAAGGGGCACGCAGGCTCAGCACGCTGTGGGTGCGCGGCAGAGCAGCCAGATCGCACCATGGCTCACACGCTCTGTCGCAGTGGTGCTGGCCTGCAACTGTAGGGCACTAGGGCTCACACGCTCGCCTGTAGCTGTAGGGCACAAGGGCTTACACGCACTTGTGTCGCAGTGGTGCTGGCCTGCAACTGTAGGGCACTAGGGCACAAGGGCTCACACGCTCGCCTGTAACTGTAGGGCACAAGGGCTCACACGCTCTTGTGTCGCAGTGGTGCTGGCCTGCAACTGTAGGGCACTAGGGCACAGAGGCTGCGCAGGCTGGTTGCGTATTCTTGCCGTGCTGCAGCATGGCAGGTGTGCTTCAATTTGGGCGCTTGTGTGTGTAACATGGCTTTGGATGCGTGCAACCAGGACCTGGGGGGGACCATGCCATGCGCCATGCAGGCCTGCCACTGGTGCTTGCTCTGGATGCCTCCACCGTTGCAGCTGTGTCAGCCTGTCGAGTGCGCATGTGTCCGCCTGTTGAGTGCACGTGTGTGCCGCCCTTGTGCATATGTCCGCCTGGTCAGTGCGCATGTGTCAGCCTGTTGAGTGCACGTGTGTGCCGCCCTTGTGCATGTGTCCGCCTGCCCAGTGCGCATGTGTGCCTGCTCAGGACATCATCATGATGAGCGCTCGCATGTGTGCATGCATGCCGTGTGTGTGTGCATGTGTGTGTGTGCCTACCTCGGATGTGCCAAGTTGCAAGCTGTCACTTGGATGTGCGTGTGCTTGCGCGGTTCGCGTGCAGGAGGTCGCGCATCGCATCCTTCCCTCCACCCCAGGGCCCAGCAGCCGGAAGAGGCTTCATGGAAGCAGCGCTGCAGTAAATTCCCCCACACAGGCTTCTGCAGGGGAGGGAATGTTTCTACCGGGCCATGAAGGCAGCAATGAGCAGTGCCCAGGTGGGGGCGGCGGAGGGGAACGGGGGGGGGACAGAAGGGACGCGGTCTTTTGAGGTCACAGGCACTGCAGCTGCACTGCATTGCCATGGTACGGCATTAAATGCTCTGCTATGCAATGTATGGCATTTGGTGCACTGCTGTACGTTGCTGTTGCACAGCATTCATTGCTCTGCTGTACGTTTGCTGTTGCTCAGCGTTCATTGCTCTGCTATGCGTTGCTGTTGCACAGCATTCATTGCACTGCTGTATGGCGTGGTCAGTGCACTGCTACGTGTTGCGTGGCGGCAATCCATCCGCGAGTGCGCCTGGGGTGTGCGGAATCAGGGAGGGCTGTAGAGCAGAAGGCACACTGCGCCTTCTTGCGCGCAGGGCAATCTTGATGAAATTGTTGCGGGGCCAAGCAGATGTTGTTGTTGTTGTTGTTCAAGGGCCTCGACTTTGCGCATGGTGTGGGTGCAGTGTGCAGATGCCCTGCACTGCCCTGCAAATGCCCTGCACTGCCCTGCAGATGCCCTGCACTGCCCTGCAGATGCCTTGCACTGCCCTGCAGGTGCCCTGCACTGCCCTCCCAACCCGCCCCTGCCTCGCTCGTCATAATGATGCCCAATACCGGTTTGCCGGATTGCCTGCTCTTGCGCCCCAAACCCCACCCTCCGCTACCACACCTTGCGCCAACGCAGGCCCCGCACGCAGCGTGCACACAGCAACTCGCGCGCCCCCTCAACCACGCACCCCCCTCCACAGCAAAACCCCCGGCCCTTCCTCTCCTTGGCTGCCCCCCTCCCCCCACCTG
>LFCJ01003912.1_pt1 | contig 10927 bp, 8 predicted proteins | sample 643141 | NCBI WGS metagenome assembly LFCJ01 (sample SAMN03766243, study PRJNA286221) | soda lake metagenome | biome: soda lake; feature: Kulunda steppe; material: water; isolation source: sample B1-Br-g2 brine of Lake Bitter-1 | place: Russia: Kulunda steppe | collected 2010-07 | reverse complement strand
TAAGAATACCCTCTTGTACATACCAAGCCAATGCCCAATTATCAGCTCTAGCATTATAATGAGCATAAGTTTCAATCCCGTTGACCTCTTGTCTAGAATGATAATTAGTATGGATACTTATAAAATAATCTGCGTTTAATTGATTAGCAAAACGGGCTCTATCAGATAATGAGATAAATTCATCACGCTTTCTAGTCATTTTTACATTAATTCCTTTCTTTATTAACTTCTCTTCTATTTTTCTAGAAATTTGCATGTTAGCATCTTTTTCTTGAAAACCTGAAAAACCAATAGCACCCGAATCACTACCACCATGTCCAGGGTCAATTATAATTAATTCTTCATTATAATTGGAAAGACTTTTCTTATCAGCTAGATTATCTTGCTCCATTTCTTTTGCTTTATTTTCTTTTTCTTTATTCTCTTTTTCACTTAGTCTTATTTTAATACTATTGGAATGATGATTTACTTTATATTCTAAATCATCACTTAATCCTATAGTTATCTTTGTTCTTGCTGGAGCAAAACCTCTTTTGCTTACCCGAATTAAATTAATAAAATCATCTCGTAATAGTTCTTGTTTAAAACGGATAAAACTAACTTGATATAAGTCAATTATAAGCTTTTTAGACTCTTTAAGATAATCTATTGTATAATCAGCAGCTAAATCAGTCTCTAAATTGATAACTAGCCCTTCTTCGTCTCTACTATAGCTTAGAGATCTTAATTTATTACTTTCATAATTAACAATATTACTTTTGGGATTCCAACTTAACCTGCCACCATAAATCTTATGTAAAAAATATAAAGGTAGCATCACTTGGTTATTTATCTTCTTTATAGGAAATTCTAAAATTTGTGGTCTAGAATTAACAAAAACAATATTGCTCCCAAGCTTTGCTCTAATTTGAGCAGCAGGATTTTGTAGTATTATTTCGCCATTATTCTTTTTAAAATCAACTCTAGTGGCAAAATAATCTTTGACCTGCTTTAAAGAAATCATAGCTCTTCCACGTTCAATAATTAGCTCCTCTTTTGCATTATTTAAAATAAGATTATTTGCTTCTACTGGAGTAATTAATAAGAGAATAAAGCTAGCTACTAGAAGTATTATTCTGACTCTTTTTTTTCTTAATAACAATTAAATCTCCCCTTTAAATTCTAGCCTGATTTTATAGCCAGTATTTAAACTCTATTATAGTTAATATAATTATAAATCACTATTCCTTTTTTTACCGAGTTTAATCAAAAAACTTGCCCTTAGATTAGAGTGGGGAGAATATCAATATTAATATTAGACAGAAAAATATTTTAACTTAAATAAAAAAAGAGATAGCAATTAATTGCTATCTCTTCTAAATAATTAAAATTTTCTGAAGCTTCTATAAAACTTTAGCCTTACCTTTATAAATTAAGCCTCTGATTGCATCAACTGTTACAGTGCTACCTTCTTCTAATTTATCACTAACTCCAGACGTACCTACTACTACAGGAATACCTTTTTTCAAACCTAAGATTGCAGCATGAGAAGTCATACCAGGCTCCTCAGTTATAATCCCCTTAACTTTATCCATGATAGGCATAAAATCATTATCAGTTGATTTAGCAACTAAAATATCACCCTCTTTTATCTTCTGCTTAGCTTCTTCAGCATCTTTGACTATTTTAACTTGTCCACTTGCTGATTTATCGCCCATCCCCAAACCTCTAACTACTGCCTTACCAACAATATCAACTTTTAACAAGTCAGTTGTACCCGGCACAGCACCTGGCGAACCAGCAGTAATTACTACTATATCTCCTGTTTCAATAACTTCAATATCTAAAGAAGCTTCAATTGCCTGCTTAATCATATCATCAGTTGTTTCTGTTTCCTCCACTATTACTGGCTTAACTCCCCAAGAAAGAATCAACTCATTAAATACTCTTTTACTTGGTGTAGCAGCAATAATTGAAGAGCTAGGTCTATTTTTAGAGACCATTCTTGCTGTATGTCCTGAGCGAGTTGAAGTAATAATAGCAGAAGCCCCTAAATCATGAGCAGTCTTACAGGTTGCATAACTAATAGAATTAGTTATAGTTTTAACTGGTAATCTACCTTTTTCATCTAATAATTCTTTATATTTTAAAGAATTTTCAGTCTCTTTAGCAATTCTAGCCATAGTTTTTACTGATTCTACAGGGTAATCACCTGCAGCAGTCTCTCCAGATAACATAGTAGCATCGGTACCATCATAGATTGCATTGGCTACATCACTAGCTTCAGCTCGAGTTGGTCTTGGATTCGCAATCATTGAATCTAGCATCTGAGTGGCAGTAATTACTGGTTTACCATAGCCATTACATTTCTCAATCATCATTTTCTGAGCTGCAGGAACTTTCTCAGGAGGTATTTCAACTCCTAAGTCTCCTCTAGCTACCATTAGACCATCAGAAACTTCAAGAATTTCTTCTATATTCTCTACTCCTTCTTCATTTTCAATCTTAGGTATGATATGAATATCTGTATTATTTTCTTCTAAAATACCCTTAATTGCTAATACATCATCAGCCTTTCTGATAAAAGATGCTGCTATAAAATCAACATCCTGTTCAATTCCAAACTTAATATCTTTAATATCTTTTTCTGTAATAGCAGGTAAATTAACATTTACACCAGGCAAGTTAACTCCTTTTCTAGAACCCAGCTTACCTCCATTGATTACTCTACAAACCACATCAGTTTCTGTAACTTTTTTAACTTTTAATTCAATTAAGCCATCATCTATTAATACTATATCATCAACAGACATGTCCTCAGGTAATGCTTTATAAGAAATTGAAGTCTTTTTATAATCTCCCTCAATATCTTCTGTAGTTAAAATAAATTCTTGGTCTTTTTCTAAATAAACATCTTCATCATCTTCTAACATTCCGGTTCTAATTTCTGGACCTTTAGTATCTAATAATATAGCAACAGGTCTTTGCTTCTCTTCAGATAATTCTCTAATTAATTCTATTCTCGCTCCATGCTCTTGATGATTACCATGTGAAAAATTTAACCTAGCTACGTTCATTCCAGCATCAATTAATTCAGATAGAGTCTCTCTATCATCACTAGCTGGTCCTATAGTACAGACAATTTTAGTCTTTCTCATCACTAAACCCTCCTTGAGTTTAATTTAAAATATTAGCTAATTCATAAATATCCATATTTATACTCTTATCACTTTCAATTGCTTCTTCAATCGAAGCCGCTTCAACAGTATCATGTATCAAGCCTACCATTTTATTTGTCTCTCCAGCCAGTATGTAATCAACAGCACCAGCTCCCAATCTACTAGCAAGTAATCTATCACGTGCTGTCGGAGAGCCTCCACGTTGCATATGACCTAATATACTTACTCTTGTTTCGAATCCAGTTCTTTTATTGATCTCTCTTCCTAATATAACAGCATTACTTTCACAATGACCACGATTAGTCTTAAACTCTGCTCCAATTGCTTCTACACCTTCAGCTACAACTATTATGCTATGTATTTTTCCTAATTCATAATCTTCTTGTACCTTGCGGCAGACTTGATCAATATCAGATTTGATTTCAGGTACTAAAATTGATTCTGCTCCCCCAGCAAGACCTGAAGCCAGAGTTAAAAAGCCAGCTTTTCTACCCATTGCTTCAATTACAAAAGCTCTTTCATGAGAACTAGCAGTATCCCTAATCTTTCCTATAGCATCAATAATAGTATTTACCGCGGTATCATAACCTATAGAATCATCAGTGCAAGCGATATCATTATCGATAGTACCCGGAACTCCTATGGTATTAATTTCTGTTTCCTCACTTAATAATTTAGCTCCCATAAAAGATCCATCACCACCAATAACTACTAATCCTTTAATTCCTTTTCTCTTTAATTGCTCAGCGGCTTGTTTACGGCCTTCTTTAGTTCTAAACTCTTCACAACGAGCTGAACGTAAAAAAGTCCCTCCACGACTGATTATATCACTAACTGAACCGCGATCTAATTTAATTAAATCACCCTCAATCAATCCTGCATATCCTCTTTTAACTCCATAAATCTCAACCCCTTCATGAATTGCTTTACGAACTACAGCTCTAACAGCTGCATTCATTCCTGGGGCGTCTCCACCACTTGTTAAGACGGCTATCTTATCCAGAATTAATCCCTCCCTTTTTATATAGTTGATAGTTGACAGTTGATAGTTGACAGTTGACAGTTAAAATCAAACCCATTACAAGCAAAGTCAAGACCTTCCTCGCTGACTAGAATCTTAAGCTTTTGACCTTAAATGCTTTTGAACTTAACTGTAAACTTGATATTAAGTTGCAAAGTGCAACTTAATATCTATAAGACCTTAACTATCACCTTTTAATTGTTTACTCAACGAATCCATCTGTCTAAATTTATTATACCTATTTTCTAATAATTGATTAGTATCAATCTGATTTAATTTTTTTAATTCTTTAACTAATTTTTCTTTTAATAATTCAGCACTTTGTTGATGATCGGTATGAGCTCCTCTTGGTGGCTCAGCAATAATATCATCAATAATTCCTAATTCTTTTAAATCATCAGGTGTTAACTTTAACGCTTTAGAAGCTTTTTTAGCTTCATCTGAGTCTTTCCATAAGATGCTAGCACATGCTTCTGGAGAACAGACAGAGTAATAAGTATACTCTAACATAAATACTTTATCTCCTACTCCAATACCTAAAGCACCACCACTACCACCTTCACCAGTGATTACAACAATAATTGGAACTTTTAATCCAGTCATCTCCATCATATTTTTGGCTATTGCTTCAGCTTGGCCCCGCTCTTCAGCTCCAACTCCTGGATAAGCTCCTGGTGTATTTATAAAGTTAATTATTGGTCGATTAAACTTCTCAGCCTGTTTCATCAGCCTAAGAGCTTTTCTGTAACCTTCTGGGTGAGCCATTCCAAAGTTTCGTTCAATATTATCTTTAGTATCTTTTCCTTTTTGATGGCCAATAATTGTTACTGGCATACCGGATAATTTAGCTATTCCACCAATTAATGCTTTATCATCAGCAAAATTTCTATCACCATGTAATTCAATAAATTTATCACAGATTAAATCTATATAATCCACTGTTGTAGGGCGGTTTTGATGCCTAGCTATCTTTAATATTTCCCATGGTTTAAGATTATCATAAATCTCTTTTCTTAGCCTATCTGACCTTCTTTTCAAACGGTTAATTTCACCGGTTAAATCAATATCTTTTTCAGACATAAATTCCTTCAATTCACTTATCTTTGCTTCAAGTTGAACTAGTGGTTCTTCAAAATCAAGATTGTCATTACTCATCTTTATCGCCTCGCATATTGTGTATTTCTAAAATATCTGCTAATAAGCCTTTTAATTTAGAACGATTAATTACTTTATCTATCATGCCATGTTCAATTAAAAACTCCGCTGTTTGAAATCCTTCTGGTAAATCACGATTAATAGTCTGTTTAATAACTCTTGGCCCTGCAAATCCTATTTTAGCTCCAGTTTCAGCTATTATTATATCTCCTAACGAAGCAAAACTGGCTGAAATACCTCCATAAGTAGGATCAGTTAATACCGAAATAAAAAGCCCTCCTACATCATCTAATCGCTTGATAGCAGCACTAGTTTTAGCCATCTGCATTAAAGAGACCATTCCTTCATACATCCGTGCACCACCACCGCCACCAGCTACAATAATTAGTGGTATTTCTTGATCTATAGCTCGCTCTATAGCTCTAGTTATTTTCTCTCCAACAACTGAATTCATACTTCCCATTAAAAATCTACAGTCCAATGCAGCTAATGAAACCTTATAATCATCTATAACACCAATCCCTGTAATTACCGCTTCATTAAGCCCAGTCTTGTCTTGATATTTCTCAATCTTTTCTTCATAATCAGGAAAATCTAAAGGATTTTCTGGTTCTAAATCACTATCATACTCCTCAAATTTTTCTTCATCAACTAATAATGAAATTCGCTCAGTAGCTGTCAATCTAAAATGAGATCCACAATCTGGACAGACCTTTAAATTCTTAGCTAGTTTTTTATTGAAAATTATTTCTTTGCAATCATCACATTTAGTCCACAAATCATCGGGCATATCTTCCTTATCGTTATCGTCTTCTTTTCTCGCTGTTTTCTTCTCTACTGTGACATACTTAGATTTACTGCTAAAAAAGTCTTTTAGCAAATTACTCCACCCCTTTAAATCTTAAAATTGATTTTAGTTGTATTTCTTAATTTCTCGTTTTCTAAATAGTAATTAAATTTAGACATAAAAAATAGACACAACCCACTTTAAATACTGCTCATATTATAACACAAAATTAATAAAATGCAACAATCTGCTAGGACAACCGGGCCAATTGTCTGCTAAAGTTTAAAATGGATTTTAAAATTTTACTACCTAGTTGTCTATAATACTCAATTAAAATTTTTCTTTTATAAGAATTTATACTGTTGTCTCTCTTGACGGCTTTTAAAGAAAGGTTTCTTAAAATAAAGTTATTAAAATAATCTGATATCTCAGAGTTTATTAATCTTATATCTTTTAAGCCATCTGTAAAAAATCTATTTTTAGCTTCTAAGGCTACCTTTTTAGTAAAAAAATAATATAATATAGCTGATAGACTATATATGTCAGAAAAAGGGCCTTTTCTACTAGTGGTAGAGTAAAATTCAAGTGGAGAATACCCTGGTGATACAAAAATTCTACGATTCTTCTCTTCTTTATAATTAATTGCCGAGCCAAAATCTAGTATAACCGGTTTTCCTTTATATATAACTATATTATCAGGTTTTAAATCGCCATGAATATAATTTTGCTGATGAATTAAATCTATTGTATCTAATAATGGGAAAAATATATCTCTTGCAAACTCAACAAAGTTCATTTTTTTACTCTTTAAGTACTTTTTCAATGTTGGACCAGAGTAGTATTTTAATACAATATAACAAGTCATATTCTCTATAAAATAACTATAACATTTAACTATGTTTTGGGATTGAAATCTATTAATTACTCTTGCCTCTTTAGCAAACATTTTCTTCTCTTGATTAAATTTCTTTTCTGCCGCTTTATTTTTAAAGGTGACTGTTTTAGCATCTAATTCTCTTAATACAAAACTTTTAGGAAAGAACTCTTTAATAACCACTTTTCTCTTCTTTAACTTATCATAAGCCAGATAGGGAATAGAAAAATTAGTCCTATTTGATAGCTTTTTTTTAATTAGATATCTATTATTTAAGACTGTCCTTTCTGGCAAATGTAAATAATCAATATTTATAGCCATATCCCTCCTCCTTTTTTAAAAGAATAAAAAGAAACCATCACTATCCACATCTTTTTCCTCCATCTCTTTTAGGATTTCTTTCTTTTTAGCTATCTTTTCTAGCTTTTCTTTTACCCGGGCCAACTCTTCACTCCGCTCAAGCTGAGTATAAATCTCTTTTGCCTGTTGATAATTTTTTATTGCCTGCTCAAAATTCTCTTGCTCTTTTTTCTCATCACCTCTAGTCTCAATACTTTCTGCCTCTTCATAAGCTATTAGATCTTTAACATCAGCTATTTTTTCTTTCATTTCGCTTACTTCCTTTTCTGCTGTTGCTTCATCATAACTTTTTTTAGCCAACTGATAATTTTCTATCCCTGCTTGATACTCTTTTTCATTAACTAGTTGCTCAGCTATTTGCTCATAGTTTTGGGCCTTTTGATAAATCTTTAAATAATCAATATCTTCAATCATCTCTAGCATTTCAGAAGTCTTATCTGCTATTTCTAAAGCTTCATATATATCCTTAGCCTGTTGATAAGAATCAATAGCAGCATCAAATTCTTTCTTTGTTAAATACTCTTCAGCCTCTGTTTCGTATTCTTCTGCCTGATTAACTTCTAGATTTTTATCTATGTTAGCCATATTTTCTTCCATTTTTTCCTCTTTATCTTTAAGACCCTTTCTTTGATAAATATTAAGGGCCAATTGATACTTCTCTTTAGCAACTAAATAATTTTGGGCTTGATAAAAGATATCTCCCTCGCTCTCATAATCGCCTGCTTCAATAATAGCTTCCGCCTTATCTATTCTTTCTTCTACTCTATCTAACCCTTGGGCACTCTGCTCTTGATAAATTGCTTCTACTACCTTATATTGATCTAATGCAGTCTCATAATTACTCTCTGCAAACTCTTTTTTAGCCTCTGCTTCTAAATCTAAACCCTTAATTATTTCTTTGATTCTTAACTGCTTTTCTTTAACTTTAGCTTTCTTATCTAAATTATTAATTTTATCATAAGCTGTTTCAGCTTCTTTATATTTTACTAAAGCATCTTCATATTTACTTGAATTAGCTAATTCATCACCCTGTTTTTCTAGACTCATAGTTTCTCTTATCTTATCTAAACGTAAATTCTGTTTTTCAATTGCTGCCTCTCGATCAGCTCTCACTTTTTGAATCTGATTATAAGTAAGATAGGAAGTAACTAAGATTATTAGCGGTACTAAGATTAAAGCCAGCTTCTTTTTTGTAAAAAAATCTTTAAACCAGGATTTTTTTACCTGATCTTGATAAGCCTTTTCAATAAATATCGAGCTAAAAGTATAATTACCCAACTCCTCTATCTCTTCTAAGATATAACTTTCTAATGAGTCCATAAAATCAAGATTATCCTCAGCCTCATTTAAAGTAATGCGAATATCTTCATCTAATAGATTCTCCCAAAAACCTACAGTTGCTAATAAGAGCATATCACCATCTTTTAAACTGACTTTTTTACTAAAATTTATTTTCAACCTCCTTTCTTGCCCTAAATAATGAGTTATATTATTTCTTTCTTGGTGGTAATTTAGCTTCTTAGCCTCTATCTCCCCTGCTTCAAGCATCAACTGGGCCAAGGTATGATCTTTACTTTGATTTTTTAATCTAGCATTACTAAAATGATATACTCTAGTATTTCCGACATTGGCCCAGATAAATGACTTATAATCACTTACTATTACAAGTACGGTAGATTTAAGACCTATGCTTTTATTCTCGGTTAACAAACGTTGATTAGCAGCTTTAATATACTTCTTTATCACTCTTTTTTTCATACTTGGTCTTTCTGAAAAGTCATGGATAATACTTTCTACAACTAACTTAGAGCTTAACTTATCATCAACAGAATCTATTCCATCCGCCATAACCCAACAGGCATAATCATCAAGTTCAAGATAAGCAAAATAATCTTTATTTAATTTATAATCACCAGCATCTGTTATAAACTTAGTAATAAAATCACTATTCTCATATCTCATTCTTATGGAACCTCCTAATAAAAATATTAATCTATAATCACAACAGTGGCATTATCTTGATTGGAGAGCTCTTTTTCTCTAATCTGATTAATAATCAAATCACTACTCTGTTGAGCATTAAGTCTTTGGTCAAAAACATTTTCTAATTCTATAGTTGCCAAAGCATCAGTGACTCCATCACTACAGAGTAATAATCTATCGTCCTTATTAAATTCTAGTGGACTTTGATTAATCTCAAATTGATTAAAATCCTCATGACCTAAATAACTAGTTAACATATTTTTTTTAGGATGATTTAACATTTCAGCTCGCGTTATTTCTCCAGCCCGATAGGCCTTTTTTAGTTCATCTCTATAGGTATGTTTTTGATTAATCTCTTTTAATAATTTATCTCGATAGATAAAAAGGTTGCTATCTCCAACTGATAACCACTGACATTTGTCATCTTCTATAATTACCACTAACAGAGTAGTCCCAGCTCTATTATCTTCAACCTGATTTAATATTCTCTGATTAGCCAAATAAGCTGTCTTAATCAAAAAGTTTTGCAACGAGTTGAAATTATAAGTACGGGTAAACTCTTCTAAAAACGTTTCAACAGCTAAATTACTAGCCTTTTCTCCTGAATCTAAGCCACCCATTCCATCGGCAATAACTGCTAAAAGTTTATCATCTCTTTTTATAGTAGCTAACGAGTCTTCTTGTTTCTTTCTAGTTCCAACTAGTTGACTTTGGGCAACAGAAATTTTTTTATCTAGCAGTTCTCGCTTATGATAGATAGAGAATAAAACCCGGAGGACAAGCAATAATATTAAAATAATGATTAATAATAATCCTGTAATATTCATTTTTCTAGCTCCTTATCCTTTTAGTATCTTTTTAAAATTTTATTCTCCCCACTCAAAATGCTTACCACATAAAGGAATAAAGATAAATTTACTCTTCCCCATTTCTATTACATCATAAGCTGTAATCTCTGTTGGAGAATAGATCGCATCCTGATTAACATAGATAATCCCTGTTGTCTCAGCACCAGGAATTAGCATAAAATTCCTCTCTTTTGGATTATAACTTATAATGGCATGATTTCTTCGCGAAATAGCATTATCCCCATGAATATGTATATGCATCTCTTCTGAGCGACCAATAAAGTTTTTTTCACTTCTGATTCGATAATCTTTTCCACTCTCACTACCTTCAATACAGACTAACCAGCCTACAACTGGACTAACCCCTTCATCAGCATCCCAATAAGCTATTGTTTTTACTCCATCAGACTTATTAGCCATTGCTGCATTAGATTCTTTTGCTTCATTGACCACATTATCTGCTAAAATTTCTTCATCACAATATGGGCAGACATTATATTTTTTAAGGTTAAATAAATGTCCGTTTTTACATCTTTCCATCTTCATTTTTCTTCCTCCTCAGTTTATATCCTATTTAATTAATATTTTAGTATTTGCAATGTAAATTATATCACCTACATTAACCTGATATGGTTTACCATGTTGGACTTTAAATTTATTATTCCCATTTCTTTTTTTAAGTCCACTACCATTTTGAGAGCCTATATCTTCAAAATACCATTTATCACCTGTATTATTCAT
>LFCJ01003911.1_pt1 | contig 10930 bp, 7 predicted proteins | sample 643141 | NCBI WGS metagenome assembly LFCJ01 (sample SAMN03766243, study PRJNA286221) | soda lake metagenome | biome: soda lake; feature: Kulunda steppe; material: water; isolation source: sample B1-Br-g2 brine of Lake Bitter-1 | place: Russia: Kulunda steppe | collected 2010-07 | reverse complement strand
GGGGAATGGTGCAGGCAGGCGTGACCAGGTCAGTGCAGGCATCACTAGGGTTGCGCTGGCACTTCCGGGAGGTAGCTGCGCTCCTTAAGAGATGAGCTGCACAAGGGCACTGCGGGTGTCTTTGAAGGATATGCTGTTTCGGCGATGGGCAAGAGCTGGCTCTGCTGAGCAGCTGTTTGCTTTCAGCAGGTGCTGCGTGTCACAGCAGGAGCTCTGCTGAGCAGCTGTTCGCTTTCGGCAGGTGCTGCGTGTCACAGCAGGAGCTCTGCTGAGCAGCTGTTTGCTTTCAGCAGGTGCTGCGTGTCACAGCAGGAGCTCTGCTGTTTTCCCAAGCTAGGTGCATACTGCTGAACACGGTGTGGCTCCTCCAGCAGCAATCACCAGCTGCCCTGCAACAGCTGAAATGGAAGCAGGGGCCTGCAGCCATGGTCTGCATCTACAGGCTGCAGCTAAAGCCTGCAGAACTTGACCCAATTGCGGCTGCCGCACCCTGTATCCACTGCAACGCACGGGTAGCATCATCCACTGCTATGCACGGGCAGCACCCGCATGCATGCACGGACAGCTTGGCCATCCTTTGCTCAGGCAGCATCGACTGCTACGCACCATGCATGAGCTACTACTGCAAGGGCATAGCAGAAAAGGTAGGTGTGTGTGCTGCAGGCCCAAAAGCTTTGCAAAGCAGGCAAGCAAAGGTGCATCCACACTACAAACATGGCACATACTTATTAGAACACATCTGCGCAACTCTCTGCACACGCATCTTTGTTGCAAGCAATTCTCGACAGATTTACAGGAACGGACAAACAACCCGTGCCGAATGGCTCTGACAGGCCACAGTACAAGATAAATGCTTGTGTACACAGGCGTGCACAAAGGTGCAACAGAACAGGAGCATGCAGGTGCATACGCGCACACTAATGCAGCAGGCAGCATGCAAGCATGTCCGCGCCAGCAAGCATGCAAGCAAGCATGAAAGCACTTCCGGCAGCTCTCCTTGGACAGCAGGCACCTGAGCACATGAGCATCCTTGCAAGTAAGCATGCATGAGTAAGCAAGCATGTAAGCAAACGTGCAAGCATGTCTAGCCGATCTTGGCTGAGAGAGCAAACGGGCTCAAACAAAAGCCAACATGCACAATCTCACAAACCAACCCACACAAACACAATATAAACACCATTTTACACGTGTATAAACACGCATACACTCAGGCATGACCACACACACATATGAGCATCTCACGGACAGGGCATGTTTGAGCTTAGTTTGAGGCTGCATCTGAGCAGTTCGTGGTCTGCGCTGTGCCACTCAAGGGCTGCTTCAATTGCATGTGCATTTTTGGCAGTACCACCACGGACACATGAAGCTAGAATGATGCATGGCCAGGCATAGACGCACCCTGTCCCTTCACTCACTGGCAGACTACCTCGCCTTGGGGACCAGGGTATTTGAGGTCCAAGCTAGAGCTGGAGAGGGCTGAGGCATAGACCCCCAACGCATCCAGCAGCAGGTTCAGCTGAAGCCCAAAGACGCTGTGCATGTCTGGCGGGCATGCATACTCGCTGAAGAGCTGCGCGCGCGGTATCACACCAGGGGGGTCGAAGAGCTGTGAGGGCAGGGCTGAGCACCTTTATACACACTTTTTAAGGCTTGAGGCTGTGAGCACAAGTATCATCAGCAGCAGCAGCAACAGCAGCAGCCGCAGTAGCAGAAGAGTAATGCACGCACTCACCTCGGATTTCAGGAACACGGAGCACTGCAGGGTCTTGGAGTCGTCCTCCCAGCGGAATGTGATCCCATCCGAGGCGATAGATACAGAGCACACCTGCTGCTTGGTGCCAGTTTTCATGGCTTGCAGCACCTGGAACAGACCCCTGACGAAGAAGGTCTTGCACAGCAGCGTGCCAGCCGCCTGCTCCTCACTGTCAGCCATCAGAGCTTCACGCAATCATTCTAGTGCTCTGAATTTGAATGATCTAGGTTTGGCACATTCCAGGCACCATTACACCATTAAAATGATGATGTGGGGTGGCATGACAGCTGACAGCTGAGACTAGCTGAGACCCTTGGGACTACTTACGAAACGGACAACTTCTTCGTATAAAATATCAATTAGTATAAGCGTCATAAATGCAAGCCTGCGCGAAGTGCACCCAAAAAACTAGCGTGCTCTTGTCAAGAGGCCGGACGACCACCCTCAAGCCAACTAGGGTCTCTACACGGGCCATGGTCCCTCTAGATTACCCTGCTCCTACAATCATCGAGCCTGCGAGCTCATCCTGCTCAGCTGCATTGATTTACCTGCATGGCTTGGGCGGTGAGTTGGGCAAGTGCAGGCGCTAGCTTGCGTCCGCAAGCACTCGCCAAGCATTGTATTGGTTGAGGCTGTCATCACATTTCCAACAAGGAGAATCACGTAAATGAACGTATTATTGAGGTTCCTGCCGTACTCACATGCTGTGTGGAATGACAGGCTCCTGTTCCTGTTCCTCTTCCTGTTCCTGTCAGAGAAGACAGCCATCTTCACTTGTCCTAAGATGACAACACTCTGGTTTGCTTTTAAATGCAGACAGCGCAAATGGTTGGGTTGATCCTCAGAGCGGAAAGGCTTGGGCTGGCACAGGTACGATGTGGCAAACAAGGGGGGGGTGAGAGCAGTCTTTCCTTCCTCACCAGCACTCATCCTTCTGATTCTTTCTCGGTCATGAGCTCTGTCATGTGCTCCGTCTTTTTTTGCTCTCATAATGACCAACATATGCTTGCTCCTCTATCTGAGGAGGTCATTCGGGCCAAATCAACCCTAACCCTACCCCTTTTGTCCTTAAACCCCTTAGGCTAGGGTCGCGCATACTGGCTCTTCAATGACCTACTCAGTCCATGTTGGTACTAATCTGAGCTTCATACTTGACGCGCTATCTAATCCAAGCCCTATAACTTTCGAAAGAGCCTGGGCTACCATTTCGCCGGTGCCAAACATTTGTGCCGTGTCAAACCTTTAGCTTTTGATGGTCTGCCCATTGCACTGAGCATGTAGCGCCCAGCAAAGAAGTGTGTGGAGCATAAATTGACTGTGAGCAGAGCTGCAAGGCGCTTGTGACTGACCATGAGTTGGTGTGCATGTCCTCCCAGGACCGAAGCTGAGTGCCCAGTTACAACACGTCAGGCTTGTTTTTCCGACTGCCCCTCTCAGACATTGCACATTGAAGGCTCAGACTTTGACAGGCTGGTAGGAAACTGATTTGAGGGATGGGGCTCACTGACATGTACCTGCTTACTGTATGAAGCTCTTAGGCCTCCTTGGCTTTGTTTTATTTGAGACGCTGCAACTTCGGAAATGGAAGCATTGGGATCCATTGGGCGGGTAACGACGCTGCAACTGAGGAAGATGGCCTGTCTGGCAAACAGGACAAAGCATATGATACCAAGAAGTTGCAATTTACCTGGCCAAAATTAGTGCACATGCTGCTGTTTCATGTCCGTTCCAGGTATGACATCCATTCTGTGGAAGGTGCGAGGGTTGATCCAACTGATTCCATGGTTGCTCGCACCATGATCCTTTAATATGGCATTGGCTCAGCTTGCCCACAAGTAGGCAAGTATGCATAAATTATAGTATGCATAATGCATGGAGCCTTTTTGCGTGTGCCGTTGCAATTGCTCAAGTGGTGCACTTTGGTGGTTGCATATGTTGGCTGTGCAATCAGTTGTGATGCGGACCAGACGGTACTGCCTCCAAATTTTCCAGCTTGCGCTCCTGCACAACTCGACAAAACTTTCGTGAGAAAGTAACTCTTTACAGGAAAGGCTCAAGCTGCAAAGAAAGATGTATGGACCTGAGCGGGCCTGCAGGCAATGCTCCAGATTTCTGGCAGTACACTCAGTTCATTAAAATGCCGCAGCATGTCCAACCGGGCCAAAAATTTTTCACTTTATCTCTTTAGCTGAACGAAAAAAGGCAGAGCCATTGTACACACATGTGCTTGTGTACTTCTCTACCAAATCTGCGATTTGCACGCTAGATCGAACCAGGATTGGTATTTCAGGTTGAACTTTTTGAGCAATGCAGGTATCAACACAAGAGAGGACACAACAGGCCTCAGAGAAAGCCAAAGGTGTGTAAAAATTTTGGGTCAGGGATAAGCGTAATGTTAAGCTGGGAATGAAAGCCTGTCAGGAAAATGCCATGGTCATTATAGTGTATGCCTTTTTGACCTTGTGCATTTAGCTTCCCTCACCTTTTAGTGGTAAAAAGTTGACAGTGAGAGACATCAAGCTTCAAGCTCAGTGGAGATTTGCATAGCCTGGGATTCTTGCATGGGGTACTGCCATCATAGTAGGGCCAGCACTGGCTGCACGTTGGCTGCAGATACATAGAAGAGCTGGTGCAAGCACAAGTTGACAGCGGCATCCCCTCAGACAGGATCATGGTCGGAGGCTTCAGGTACATCTCAATCCGTTTGTTCTCGATCCAGCCATGGCTTCTTCCAGCTGCTCTTGGTATGCTTCATTGGCTCAGCAGGATTGAGGCCTGTTGTCTCTTTTGGTCAGTTCCTTAAAACATTTCGTTACATGCATGTCCATGTCTGACTTGGAATAACTTAATTGTAGTGCATACTGCGCTTGCATCACATCCTTCAGTTTTAAGTCACCATAACTTAAATGGTGTGTATGGATGATGTGTGTCTGGCAAAAAGAGTGGAACACACCCACGCGCCTGAGTTGGTACATGTGCGTGTTTGTGCGTGCTCTCCTGCAGCCAAGGCGGAGCCGTGTCCCTGCTCATGCTTAGATCGCGGATGAAGTTGGCAGGTGTGCTTGGCATGAGCACCTATTTGCCGCTTTGGCAAGAAGAAATTATAGTGTCCGAGGAGAACAAGAGAACACCAATTCTGATATGCCATGGAGAAGATGATCAAGGGGTGCGTGATGAAAAGATCGCTGTGCATTAAGTTCAGCCACTTTCCATTCCTCATGCCCTATCCATCTCCTCATGTCTAAGAGGCTACGCATGCGTGCTTGTGTCAGTACGCTCATTCAAATCAAGAGTGTTCATTAGCTTCAAGGAAGGCTGCTTGCTGTGCTCTTTGCTTTCAGGTGCTGTTTAAGTACGGGCAGCAGACAGCTGAGCAGCTGAAGACCCTTGGAACCAACATTGAGTTTAAGAGTTACAAAGGGATGGGCCACACAGTAAGTAAAGAACATATCGTGCTGATCCTAAAATGGACAGGGCGTGACTGCTGCAGCATCCTAAATCTTGCTCGGACCCTGATCTTAAATCTGGGCACACATGCTTTTATGCCGTTCAGGGAAGGCCACGAGAAAGTAATAAAAGAGCTCGGCAGTCTTACAAAACACCTCTGCTTGTTAAGCGCTCTTTTGTTGCAGCTGTGAACTGCATGTGACCTTGCTGCCTAAATTACTGCCAATAGGCACCTGTGCTTCCTTGAGAATTTAGATCAAGCAGCTACAGCTGGAAAATTGATTTTCATGCACCTCAGGTTTAAAACCTCTATGCAGCATGTATCACACACTGTTACAGGGGGGGGGAGGAATGCTGCTTTTATCATGTTCCAAATTTATGCCGGTAATGCATGGTAGCTCAACCTTCCGTTTACATCTTCCATGTGCAGACTTGTGATGCAGAGGTGAACGATATGAGGGAGTTCATCGCCAAGTGCCTGCCGCCTCAGTAGACAGATGCACCAAGTTCAGACAAACAGGATGCCCTCTGAGGAGAAGGCCCTCGTGGCAAAGAATCACAAGGATTACAAGGAAAAGGCCATCAGTCAATAAGTGCAACCTGCACATAGCCTGCTTATAGAAAGCAAGTAAGTTATGTGGTGTAACACATGAGGAGGGGACCCCCTTACGCCGAAGGCTTGTGTTGTAACTCTATAAGCTTGCCTTTTTCCCGATGGCTGCTACCAAAACTTACAACAGATGGACTTCGATCTTGTTCTGGACCATATGCTATTTGTATACTGCCAGCTGGAGAACAGGATGGCCACCAAAGTGATACCTAGGCTTTGCAACCTCGCGCTGGGATGTGCACCTCGTTGAAGTCAAATGCTGTGGAGACACACGACCAGAGGAACAACTAGCAGGAGCGACCGAACAGCACATTGGTTTGAAACATGCCATTACACAGCAACGCCACAAAGTGAGCCTATGTACAAGGGTTACAAGAAAAGGCCTTCAGTGTAACGGTCAGACAGACCTGGCCAAAAGGGTCTGACCAATTCCGGTAGTGAATGCCACTTTGGCACCTTCCTACTCCTTTGAAGGAGCGGGGGAACTTGCACCCCAACCCTTTTGGCCCCTCGCGGCCGGCATCGGTTAGCAATTGCAACCTCCTGTTGCAATGATCAAACTCTTACATTCAGTCAAGGTAAGGTAAGGTTTCAAGCCTGTATCCACCAAACGAGGGCAGCTTAGCCGGTGGCCTCCAATGAGGTTCGAACCCCGAACTCACAGGTTGCGAGGGTGAATGATCGACTTCCCATCTCAGGTGCCCCGCCGCCTGCTCGACTATCCGGAGCTGAGCTCGTACATTCAGTCAAGAAGTGCGACTGCTAGCCTACATACCATCCTGATTGGAGTGATGGGGACCTGTGAAGAAACTTGAACTTGACCTAAACACTAATTCAATTCAATCTGCAACAAAACTATACATGTAAGCAGAGGGTTGAAATTTTAAATTTCATAGACAGCACATAATTCTTTTCATGTCTTTTCAACCCTCCTGATCCCCACTCATGATCCTTTTCCTAATTTGATGGTGGGGGGTTGCCTAGTCCTTGCACCAGATGTAACCTAATGGATGTAAACCTCTTCCTTGATTCACGCAAGCAGGGGTAACCTTGCTGGCCCAGTCTTATCTTTTCTTGCCTTGGTCTAATCCACAGGAGTTGCCTGCCTTCCCTCACCTCCCCTCAAGTGCTCCCTCCACTGCTCATGCACGGCAGCAAATATTGCACCCACGCGCTCGCTCATGTGCCGCTTCACCTGAGGCTGTGTGTGCGCCACTCTGGCCATGAACTTATCTGGGTGCCAGCGGAGGGCAGCCTGCATGAGCACCCGAGCGTGTGGAAGCCTGGGACTAAGCAACAAACTCGTTTCACTTTAAAGCTACAGTAGAAGGGGTATGCTGGCAACCTTCACAGTACCACATGTTTGGTATTTACCACAGGTGTACGATAAGCAATGAGTCACAGCAAAGCTGGGGTTGAATGTCAGCCAGATGGCTAGGCTGAGATTTAGTACTGCCAAGCAGCAAAACTGCTCATGGAAACCGAGCTAACAGACATTGATGCGCTACTCGTTTAGGGCATCTTCAGGGCCACAATGACAGACTGGAATGGCAACATAAAGATCAAGGGACTCTGCAGGTGACGACATTTGGAGTTTACCTTTTTAAGGTTTGCAAATGGTGCAAGCATTGGACTGGATCATGTCATCATAAGTCGAGGGGGTTGTGTCAATAAGAATCAGGAGGGACAAACGAATTTTGGCACCCACCTTCTTGTATGCATAACGCATGGCAACCAATTGCCGCTGCTGAAACATGTGCGTGTTGAACTCATCTCTGTCACTACCCTCTAATCTATTTTTAGAGCTTCCGCTGCCTTTCGCGCTCAGACCTGCAGGAAGATGCAAAGGTGGTGGTATAACTGCGTCTGGTACTCAGGCCACTGAGGGCTGGAAGAACGAAAAAGTGTGCCTGGACCACAGAGTGAGGTTAAGCTGGCATAATAAAGCCACACGGGCTTATCTGGCCACGGCTCTCCAGGGCGTCAATCAATCGAGGCTGTACTTGACTCACAACATATCCTCTTCAAGTTTGTCATGTCTTCACTAACCTGAGCTGATGCAGCTGCCATTGCCTTGCTTGTGAGCCCTTCCGTTGCTCTTCAAGCTTCGGCACATGCAAGCCGTCAAACTGCGGCAGTCGTCGCCTCCAGCAGCCGTGTCCACAAGATGCAGCAGCGCATTGGCCATGAGCTCCAGCATTCCTTACAAGTATGCAAATCAGGCATAACACAAGCATTCACATGAGAGAGGAGCTTGAGCATCTGGAAAATTTTGGGGACTGACTGTATCCTTTGGCCTTCCGTTGTTGGTATGTACTGCTGGCGTAGAGAGAGGCAATAATGAAAAAGCACCAGACAGTCCTCCACCATCTAAGCAGCGGGCTGAAAGTAGCTCAGTGAGGGCTGGGCGGACTCAATAATGAATTTTTACCTGCCCTTCTTGTGCTGATGATATTTGATCTGCCTTATATAAGAGCGGTATGCCTCTTTGATGACGCACAGGAGGTAGCAGATACTGTTCTCACGCAGCCTTTGTTGGGCAGTTCACTATCAACTAGCTAGTATAGTGGGCTAGGGCTGATGGCTGGTGTTTGTGCCAGTAAGGCTCTCTTGGAATGAAACAAATGTGGAATCGCCTTGCAAGGTACCCGCCTTGCAAGGTACACACATTCTCTCTCCCTCATATATACACACATACACACACACACTCATGTGCACAAACTGGAGAAGGGGCACATTCCTTGCCCATTGTCATCTTGGTGCAGTGAACGCACTTGTTAGGGTTGGTGGCCATGGAATTGCAGAAGGATGCAGCTCGGTTGATCTGGTCTGCAAGTCTGCCCATTCTTTTTCATGCTCAACCCAGGCATGCAGACCCCTGATGTCATGACCATTCGTTGATCTTAGCTTCCTGTGCAGGACAACATCATCACAGGGGATGGTTTTCAGATCGCGTCCACACTTAGTGAAATCCAAAGCATGACAAGCTGTGCAATACTCCAAATTTCCTTTGATGCTTAATCTTGTTCCAACTTCTTGTGAATTTGCCCTGTATCCTGCTTTATGCACAAGGTGATCTTATGCATGATCAAGCAGTAGCCAGGCGTGCTTGAAGTGTTCTAACCAGGGGTAGGGACTACAACAGGACCGTCAGTTGGCTGCATACAAGTATTCTCAAGAATATTTCCACTTACCTGCAAGGCCATTGCTCCTGCGCCTGCCAAACTGTGGACATGGCTTTGAGCACCCCCTTCTGATGTGCGTCAGAAGCTTTCTGCCGCCTTTGTAATTCAAGTGTGTGCAGTGATCAATGCAGTTTGGTGAGTGGAGCCACATACACAAGCATAACACATTTATATTCCTAAGCAGATCCAAGCAGGAGTATAGAGGCCCCCTGACCCAAGCTTATTCCTAGTTGTTTGTTCGCTTACCTGACTGTATCCAGCATGGCTATCTGGGCGTGTCGTTGTGCTGCTACCTGTGTGAATGTCAATTGTTTGCAGTGATGCTTTATCTTGCTGCAGGCTTAGGCAAGCGATCATGCAGCTTCACTTGTCGAGGCACGCTCATGGTCGCTTGAAATTTGCAAGCACAGCTTCAGCTTATCCGTCCAAGGAAGAAGCAAAACACACACAAAACTGTTGCTTTACAATTTTGACTCACATCTCTCTCCATCTGCAGGCTCCGTATGCGCTCATGCACCTCATCCCGGGGGTCATCAAACCACATTCGGAACTATCTTTTGTTTTTCTTTTCAGCTAAGAAAATATCAAGCTGCTTGCTATGACAAGCTTCGTCTCCCACATGCCACTTTTAAGTCTTAAGTCGACGTACGTGCACGATTCGTTGTATCTTCGGGAGAAGAATATTCACTGCATTCTTAAAGACTTTTGAAGCTCTACTCTTCATTGTTATGCTTTTCTTTGGGCGGGGGGCAGGAACACACCTTCAATCCTCCAGGCTAAGGCATTTTAGCAGACCGCACAGAAGCCCCACTGTGCGTGCCATGGCCAGACTGGTGTACCCTACACCCTACACACGGGAGCCAAAAGAAAATGCAACGGGTGCAGTCATCTTCCTGCACGGCCTCGGTGGGTGTCCTATAACGCATCAAACCTTCCTTGGCTTTGCGCAAGTAAGCTGCATTGTGCATGGGGAGGGCCTGCACTTTCTTTAAGTGCACAGCCCGAAGGTGTGCTGTCAAGCCTTGCAAAGATTTTTGGAATGAGCATCACCATGTTAAAACCTGAGTCCCTTCTTCTCTTGTAGGAGACACTGCTGATGGATGGGCTGACATAGCGCCACAACTGCAGGCCGAGCTCAAGAACACGAGGTTCATTTTTCCCACTGCACCTAGGCGGCCCATTACCCTGAATTTCGGGATGAGCATGACCGGCTGGTGCGCACAAGATGATCCGTCGTTGTGCTCCGTATTTCAAGGGAGTATATTTATAAGAGAAAGTGCATTTATATCTGTCACGTCCATGCGTAAACTCAGCCTGCTGCATGGTGCACGACAAGCAAGAATGCATGCAACTTTCCATTGGCAACTTTCCATTGGCAACTTTCATTGAAATTGCAAATGTTCAGGTATGACATCAACTCCCTGGAGGCGATCAACATGCAAGAGGATGCAGAGGGGTTGAAAGAGAGCCAACGGTAGGCAGCATGTACACTGCCATGGACTTCACATCACTATCATGATGGTGTACAATGCATCCACCAATTCAGCTGTATGAGTTGCTCCATAGAGATAGACTGGTCTTTTTAAAATACATGCACACTTATAGCTCTAAATCTACAGTACTCCATAGCAGGTTACTGTTGGCGTTTTTCTAAGCACAAATGGGCCCAAAATCCAGACTTCTTATTTGTCTTGGTGGTGGATGGATGCTGGATGTTTGCGTGCTACACAATTCTCTCCCCTTTGTATACCCGCTGGGGTATCTGTAGCACGCATGTATGGTTTCTGAAAACGGCATACCGTTGTGCTCCTAGGGATCTTGTGATTAATGCAGGGAAGTACAAACCGGACGGGAACCGTTAACTTTAAAAAGCCCATCTGGAATACCGTTAAGATTTTGCCGGGGGACCTCCGGGCCCCCCGGTAAAAACGCAGG
>LFCJ01003910.1_pt1 | contig 10933 bp, 11 predicted proteins | sample 643141 | NCBI WGS metagenome assembly LFCJ01 (sample SAMN03766243, study PRJNA286221) | soda lake metagenome | biome: soda lake; feature: Kulunda steppe; material: water; isolation source: sample B1-Br-g2 brine of Lake Bitter-1 | place: Russia: Kulunda steppe | collected 2010-07 | reverse complement strand
TATTCTGAAGGAGATGTATCGAGTAATATGAATAATATCGGCGGATTAGTTGGTGCTAATTCGAATGGAAATATAATAGGTTCATATTCTATAAGTAATGTTAATACAGATGGTGATAATGTTGGTGGACTTGTTGGGTATGAAGGTGTAAGTTTTGGTAATCCTATAGAAAATTCATATGCTAAAGGTACAGTTAATGGAAATGATTATGTTGGTGGTTTAATTGGTTATAATGATGGTGGAGAGCTATTAAATACATATTCAATTGTTGAAGTAACAGGTAATAATTATGTTGGTAGTATTGTTGGTAAAAATGGACAAGATGCGTCAAGAGGAAATAGTGGCTCTGATGGAGTTATAGAAAATACATATGTTGATGATTCATACAATTCAAATATAGATATGATTGGTAAAGAAGGTGGTGATGATTGGGAACACCTTGATGGTGGAGAATCTGTAACTGATAATATGATGGAATTATCAACAGATGAGATGCAAGGAAGTAATGCTGAATCTAATATGGATGGATTTGATTGGATAGATATTTGGAGTACGGTCGACTCTGACTATCCAATTCTTGAATAGAAAGAATAATACTAATATTTCAAGTTTGAATTTATTATTAATGATTAAACATTTAGGGTTATGGTTATAATAGTATAATATGATTAATAATAAAGACAACACGTATGGTGTAAGTCCAATAATTGGGGTTCTATTATTTGTATCAATAACGTTAATAGTTGTATTAGTTATAGCTAACTTTACATTAGACCTTGGTAGTAGTGAAAATAGTTTGGAAATACAGGAACAAGATAATGGAATCATAATTGATATGAATAACAATAACACAATAACTAATATAGAGGTTGATACGCCATCAGGATTTGCTCATATTGTGTACGAAAACAACGGAGAAATAGAGTTACTGTATGGTGAAGGTGAATATATCGTTACAATTGTTACTGAAGAAGATGATACAGAACTTTATGATACATATACAATTGAGTAATTATTTTTAATCAAATAATTATGTATTCTATTTTTATATAAACTATATTTAATACTATAAATAATTTAGAATTGAGATAGTCAAAATTTATATAATTTAATTATATATTGTTTCACGTAATTGTTTTATATGTTCTTTACTATATAACCACATATCTTTACCGTTTGATAATTGGATTTTTTTACTATCACTTTTATCTATTGGTAGATGAATTTCTACTTTATCATGTTTAGGGTGTCGAATATCTTTTTTCTTATCAATAAAATCATTTGATTTTTGCGTATTAACATACAAGTTAACATAGTATGTTTTACCATCATTTTTTATAACGACATCTGCACCTTGATTAACATCATAATCAACACTATATATTATTTCATCGAATAAATCAAATCGTTCGTTGTAATCTTTAAGTAAATAAGTAAAGTGCATATCTCGAACAAGAGAAGGATATGTTGCTTGGCATCTTCGTATCCAACAATCTCGATATTCATCTGTAAATTTATTTTCACCTTTATTTTTGGCATAATACGTTACAGCAAATGTATTCTGGTTAGGTGGATATGTTACAGTATCTATATTATTTGGAAAATCACCATCTGCTAATTCGTAAAAATGAGTTACGAATAAGTTAGGTGTTTTAGTGTTATCTACTATTTTCATCTTATCTTTATCAGGGTATGTGAAATTTAATGTTATATTGTTTTGAATATATTTTTCTATTTTATCAGATTTCATACATATATATTATTTGACAAACCCTAATAGTGTTACTAAGGTTTAATATATATTTTAAGAATTATTCAAAAACTCCATAATAAAACATAACATATTAAAAACATAAAATATAATATAAAAATCAATCTTGAAGATAAAAAAGTGAAGTTTATAAATAGTTTAGTATAATTATTTATACTAACCAAAAAACCTTTAGTGTCTCCCACCAATTATTTAATTGATTATGATACTCTCAATAACCAATATTGATTGGATGCTTTTTTACCGAGAGTATCATGTATGTGCGAATACACCTTATGTTGGCACATATTAATTGAACGGAAACTAATATAAAAAATGAACCTTAAATGGCTCTCTTTTTTATAACAGTTGAAATTCAATTGTTTTTAAACTCACTATAAAGCTTAGAATAATTTATAGTGTCATTTTCATGCGGGAATAAAATCTCGATAGTATATTTTTAACATAAGAGCTGGTGTAGTGTAGTTTGGTCAATCACATCGTCTTTTCAGGTCGAAAACTTGAGTTCGAATCTCAACACCAGTATTTGCCTCTCTGGTGTAGTTAGAACACAACCTTTGTAGGTATTGAAATAAGTGAGAGGCGTTTTTGACGTTGTGAGGTAGTTTGGTATCCGATTGGTCTCCAGAACCAATTACGGGCGTTCAAATCGTTCCTACGTCATTTGGGCTTGTAGTTCAATACGGTAGAACACCTATTTTGCACGTAGGAAGCTCTAAGTTCAAATCTTAGCAAGTCCATCAGTCGACATACGGAAATAGACCACTTGGGAGTGGTATCTACCTGTAGAGTAGAATGCTGACGGTTCGAATCCGTTATTTCCGACTTAGGGAGTAATGTAAAACCATGAAACCTTATTTATTGAATCGCTCATCAAAAAACACGTTTTGGAGTAATAGCTGAGTTTGGGTCAAGCACTTGTCTGAAGAACAAGCCTACGATAGTTCAAATCTATCTTACTCCACTTGCGACGGTAGTGTAATCTGGTAACACCTCTGCCTTCCAAGCAGATACTACTGGTTCAAATCCTGTCTGTCGCACTTACGACTATGGGGTAGTGGGCTATCCTTGGGTATTTGGGTTATTCTGACTCCAGTTCGAATCTGGATAGTCGTATTATGAATTAATTATAAATATTTATAGGGTTGTAACATAAATACATTATAATGACAAATAATATAACAAAAGAAGAATGTATTGATGCTGTTGCAACAGTTAACGAAAAATTAGATACAACATCTCAATTGACACCACAAGAATATATCGAACATTCAAATAAAGATTCACTGACAATAATACAAATTGGCGTTGTATGTGATTGGATATTTGCTTCAAGTTGTGGTAGTCATAAATATAGTGTAGATAAATATTCAGATGTGTGGAATAATATGGCTGTATAGATAATATGGAAATATAGATAAATAATACTGTGGTGGAGTTAGTTTAGTGGTTTAAATTCTACACTGTGATTGTAGAGACACAAGTTCGAATCTTGTACTTCACCTTTTGTTGGTGTAGTGGAATTAGTAACATACTCCGCTGTTGACGGAGTGATGAAGGTGCAAATCCTTTCACCAACGCTTAGGAGCATGAGGTAGTTCGGTATCCGTTCACCCTTACATGGTGAGTACGACAGTTCAAATCTGTCTGTTCCTATCTGGATGTGTAGCTCAGTTTGGTTAGAGTAGTTCTCTTGTAAAGAACAGGTCGAGAGTTCAAATCTCTCCACATCCTTTGTGGGTGTGTAGCTTAATCTGGTTGAGCAGTCGGCTCATAACCGAACGGTCGTAGGTTCAAATCCTATCACACCCATTGTAGGTATGTAGCTCAACTCGGATAGAGTGTTTGCCTTCGAAGCAAGCGGTTATGGGTTCAAATCCCATCATACCTGTATGCCAATATGACAGAGTGGTTTACGTATTCACCTGCAAAGTGAAAGTACGTCGGTTCGAATCCGACTATTGGCTTATAATATATAAAAACTAATAGGGTTGTAGATTAATATATAATTAATGGTATTTGAAATTAATGAAGATAATAGAGTAACAAAGAATAGTATTTTAAATTTAATCCAGTTTATAATAGTACAAACTCCTTTACTTGTACTATTATGGATTAGTATAATATTAGCTTATTTGTTTTTGTTTATTGGATTTTCAATATTCGATATGATATTAATTGATGCACTACTAATATTATTGTTACTTGTATTTTTACGGATTATAACAATAATTATATTATCATTAATTTTTATTTTTATTAATAGTATTTGGAAAATATTCGATTATTAGTTTATTATTCGTCGTAAAATTCAGCTATAAGTCCATCAGCAATCTCATCAGGTATCGTTACGTCGATAGTTGCACCGTCATAATGCTCGTGGTCTATAGTCAATTCTAAATCTTCATCATACTCTACATAATTAAATGGATTCCATGTAATTGTAGCATCACCATCTTCTTTCATAGTTACAGCACCATTATTCATTCGCATTTTCATAAAGCTCTTTGTAAGTTCATCTTTAACCATACTATATAATTATTCTTAAACCCTATATGTTTAATTGTATTTTAATAAATATATTAATTATATAATAAATACCATAACACCTTACCAATTCAATAATATATTTTACTATATGAACAATACATCAAATTCAGTAATAGGTTATATAAAAAATAATAAAAAAATAATAGGTATTATTGTTTTAATAATATTAATGGTTATAACAGGGTTTATATATTTATATATCACAGATGATGGTGATAGTGTAGAAATGAACTGTGGAGATATAGAATATGAAGGAGATGGGTCGACAGATAATCCATATGAAGTTCATAATGAAAAAACATTACAATGTATGAATGATGATTTAGATGCTCATTATATTCAAACAGATGATATTAATGCATCAGATACAGTAAACTGGAATAACAAAACAGATTTTATGAGAGAAATACCTATAAGAAATAATCTGGAATTTAATTTACCACATGAAGCAAATATAGATTCAATTAATATTGTAGATAATGAAAGCAATACAGTTGATTTTGAAGTTACAAACAAAACACATATCGAAATTACAGATGATAGTATCGAAAAAGCAGATGTTGAAAGAGATGATATAACTATAAATTCAGAAATCGTTATTGAATATTCATTAAAAGAACCATATGAACAAGGGTTTAAACCTATTGGGAGTGATAAATCATTTACTGGTAGTTTTGATGGTCAGAAATATGAAATAAGTGATTTATATATTGATAGACCTATAGAAAATTCTATCGGGTTAATTGGAACTAATGATGGTAAAATTGAGAATATTAACATTGTAAATACAAATATAACTGGTAATATTGGTGTAGGTGGAATTGTTGGATTGAATGACGGTACTGTAAGTAAATCGTATACAGAAGGATATATTAAAGGAAGAAGTAGTATAGGTGGACTTATTGGATATAATGAGGATGGTGAAGTGAGTAAATCGTATGCTAATGGAAGTGTAACTGGTAATAACCGTGTAGGTGGACTTGTTGGATTTAATGAGTTTGGTGAAGTGAGTGATTCATATGCTACTGGAAGTGTAACTGGTGATAGTTATGTAGGTGGACTTATTGGAGTGAATATTGATGGTGAAGTGAATAAATCGTATGCTATTGGAAGTGTAACTGGTGAAAATGTTATAGGTGGACTTGTTGGATATAGTCATGAAGGTACTGTGCGTGAATCGTATTGGGATATAGAGACTACAGGACAAGATGAATCTGATGGTGGTATAGGATTAACTACAGATGATATGCAGAGCAGTAATGCTGAATCTAATATGGAAGGGTTTGATTTTACAAGTACATGGAATACAGTCGAATCTGATTATCCAATTCTTGAATCAATATATTAAATCAGTTCAGAATCTCTTAGTGCTTCTTCCCATTCACCATATTCAGCTATAATGAAATCAGCGGATGGGTCATTTTCTGCACGTTCTGAATCGTAGTCTTTAGCGGTTGGTGAGTATGCGACTCGACTTGCTACTTTTTGTATTGCTTTTACGCATTCATGTCGTGTGTAATCTTCTGTTGGGTCTTTATCTATTGTTATTTCTTGTCGTAGATTGCTCCAATGGTCAAAGTGTTGTTTAATATCGGTGATTTTTGCGTGTTGTGATTGTCTGTTAATAACGTAATCCTTCGCTGTTATCTTACCGTTTAATTTTTGAGCAACTTCTTCAACATCACGAATACATTTTTGACGAGATAAATTATAGTCTATCTCATCTTCTACATCTTCTTTATCTTCTTCCTCATCATCTGTTTTTTCATCTGTAGTAGATTCTGGTTCATCTTCTTCATCTTCTTTTTCAGATGAATCATCTATATCATCAGTTGTATCTTTATCTTCTTTTTCTTCTTCTACCTGTTCTGTTTCATCATCTTCCGTTTCTTCTTCAGGTTTAGAATCTGTGTCTACAATCTCATCAGATTTGTCGACAGTAGGCTCTTCTACAGAATCATCTGTATGGATAATACTATTTTTAGCATCATCCCAACTATCAAATCTATTTATAACTGTACTTATAGAAGGTTCGTGTTCTTTTTTATTTTCAGAATACTTGATTGTCGTGTATTTACCATAGATTTCACCATATACACGTATGACAGCTTTCTCAATATCTTCTCTGGTATAGGAATTTGACCGAGTATTCGGTGTGTGCTTTTTCCAATTACCCATACGTACAGTATAATCTAATAACTCTTAAGTCTACTGTTTCGTTTTATTAATGTGATAATACACACACAACATATTAATATCTCTAATTTTACATAAACCCTTACCTATCACACAGTTATATTATACATATACATGAGTGAAAAAATTAAATCTTACAAAGTAACAGAAGATATACTAACAGACAAGTACATAAATAAATATACTGATATAGGGTTACAAGAAGTTAGAGGCTTTCAGCCATTTGGTGATGATTTATCATATGATAAAGCCTGTAAATGTATGACAGAGTATCTTGCATCAGATGTTGATGAATCAACAGGAATGGAATATATATACAACCATAACACAGAAAGTCTAAACTTTAATATACTCGGTGATGAGAACATGGATTTCTCAGAATTTACAGATACAAATCCCGTTAACCAAGTTGGTGTTTCAAATTCATTTGAAAATATAAGTCTTGATTCGTATGTTTCTGGTGCTACAGTAGAATTTACAACAGACTATTGGAATGGATTACGAGCACCAGACGAATATGAAAGTGAACCATTACGTAGATTTATAAAAGAATTATCGAAAAAAGGTTCAAGTGAAGTTTCATCCATTTATCAAATAACAGCAAGTCCGATAGATAAAAAAGATATTAATAGAAGATATTCAATACCGTTTCTTATAGCAAAACCACTTATATACCTAATAACTTTATTTATATTTTTTGTAGCAATAATTATTAATACTATGAGAGATAGTTCACCAAATAAGTTTGATATATATTTAGATAAAATAACGACATCATTTAAAGGTTTATTTAAAACATTAACAGGATATACTCGTTCAGATTTAACAGATAATTATGATAATAAAAAATCAATGTTAACCAGTGATAGCGATATATTTAATTGGATTTATGATTTAGAACGTCGATTTGTATATGGAAAACCATACAAAGTACATACGAAAAGTAAAGATGATGATTCAATAAGTGCTGAATTAGAAGGTGCTAAAGAAAGAGTTACAGCTAAATCTAATTCTCGTAATTTTGTTGTACAAATGAGATTTTTAGTTCTTGGAGATGATGAAGATAAAGTTACAAATAAAATGAGTAGTATTAAAAATACATTTGAGCATATATACAATGCAGATGAATATGATGATTCCGTACAACAAGGTGTATCTGTGAATACTATTACATGTGAGGAAGAATTAAAGCAACTAATAATTGATATTAGTCAAAGAAAAACAGGCGTTGATAAACATGGTCGTATTAGAAACCCATATAAAATGAAATCAATGCATACTAATAGAATTAAACCAATGATTATGTCAAAAGATGAATTAATACCATTCATGCACGTTCCATCTGAAGAAGTATCTGATTCAGCTATTACACGGACAGATGCTCGTACAACAGATACGATTACAGATGATTTGGTTTTCGATTTAGATGATGAATAAATCACCAACCTTGTTTTAGTCGTGTAGCTGTTCTTTCTGGTAGATTATTTTTATGAATACCTTCAACAACACTATCTATATCATAATCTACTCTATGTAGTTTTACGTTTGTATTGTCTACATCGAGTGTAGCATAGGATGCTGATGTATTATCATCTCGTGGTTGACCTACACTACCAGAGTTTACGATAATAGCACCATTCACCATTTCAGCATGTTGAATATGCGTATGACCGAGAAACAAACCTTCGAACAAGTTTGAGAATTTAGATAAGTCTTCAAAATCTTTCGGTCGAACATATTTATCTTGAATAGTAGGATGACTATGAACAGCTACAAACTGATTCGGTAAATCCATTTGTTCAGGTAATGACGTAATCCAATCAAACTGTTCTTTAGATAGTTCTTCGAGAGCATGTTGGAGACCTTCATATGCCATATGGTTGTGTATGTATCTCTCTGGTGATTCAAGGTCTCTATCATGATTACCTTTGATGATTATATCGCATTGCTCTCTGACCATCCTAACGCATTCTGAAGGGTGTGGTCCATAGCCAACAATATCACCACAACAAATGAGATAATCAACAGTAGGCATATCTTCTAATACTGCTTCCAATGCAACTTTATTAGCGTGAATATCTGAAATTATACCAAACTTCATATTAATACTGTGTGTGTAATCTATATTATAATGTTTCGATTTACATATTCGTTTTCATTATACCCTTAAACATTTACCCTATCACAATTATGTAATATATATGACAATTATAAGTTTTATAAAAAAATATTCTCTTTTGAGTATTAGTACAACAAATACAGATTGGGTTGATACTATAGTAACAGACCAAAATAGACCACTATATAGAAAGATATATCGTATAGGTAATTATTTGATGTTATTTTCTATCCTATCTGTTTTTGCGTTATTAGTATATAATATATTCAATCCTGTCGACCTCGAATCTATATTTGTAACTCCTATATCTACATATGGATTATTTATCGGTATGTTTATTGGATTACTATTTCATGAAATTGGTCATGCTATATCTGCTAAAGTATACAAACAACATATACGTAGAATTGGAGTCGTATTACTATTTTCTATACTTCCTATTGGTGCGTATGTAGATACAATTGGTCGTAATAAATTAGATATATTATCTGCAGGTATTTTACACAACTATATTATGATAATAATATCGTTAATATTAGAATTTATAATACCAACAGGTTTCTTTTTAACTATAGCTATAGTAAATATTGTAATTATATTAGAAAACTCAATTCCTTTGTTCATTACTGATGGTAGTAAATATATAAAAAAGCAATCTCAAAAACACGATATTGAACTATTTATAGGATGTATATTAAGTATATCATTACTAATTATAGGTTATATATACATAAATATATTTACTAATATTTATTATTATATTGGCATTGGATTATTATTACTTGGTTTATTGTGGAGTTATGAATCCTACACTTCTTATTCAAATTATAAATAATATTAATTTATTTTAAAACCTTACCTATTTCGATATGTAATATATATTATATGTTATTCAGTAATTTAAATAGAACATTACCAACATACATTGTTTCAGAAATGATGAGAGAAACCGTTACAACAGGAGAATCATTCGGTACGAGTAGTGTTAGAGATGATTGGGAACGTAACAAAGACCAAAATCAAGGAAGAACAGCAGAATACGTTTTTGCTAAACATTTAGATGATAATTATGATTCTGATGATTGGCTTTGGTTAGATGATATGAGTAGTGCATCTTTTAAACATGATTTCTTGTTACGTACTGATGAAGGGTGGGCTACAATTGATGTTAAATCTCGTAGAGTGAATGGAACAAATTCTCAATCAGGTATTCCAGCAGGGTATCAGAAAGACCCTGATTTTTTCGGTCGTAATAATGTGAACCGTAATTCAATTCAGACTCATATAGATAATCATGTGTATGCTATGGTTGCACTACATGATGATGCTGATATTGATAGTGAAGCACCGTATCGTAGTGGAACGATAGCTGGTATAGCTACAGCAAAACAAATAGCTAATGCACCAGAATATAAACATAATCCTGATAACGGAATTTATAAACCTTGTATATCTTCATCTGATTTAAATGCTGTTAGTGATTTAGATACTATTGCTTCTAATAGTATTTTAGATGTTAGGGATAACGGTGGTTTTCCGAGTGTTGCTGATAAAATAGTAAATGAAGAACATTCAAATATTAAAGATAAATATAAAAATAAAATAGAGTCAGATGAATCGAATTTCGAACCTAAAAAATTAGATACGATGAATGATAATGGTAGTATGAATAGAGATAAATTTGATTCTACTATAGATACAGATATTTTTGTCGTAGATTATGAACCTATGATGATGGATATGGATTATGAAAAAGATGTTGATAAAGCTCAAGAATTGCAACAGTATTACTTTGATAAGTATGGGTCTTTTAATCTAACAAAAACACAAGGCGTGCTTAATTATATATCTAAAAAAGAAAACCCTGAAGAAATAATTGATAATATCGTTGATGAATATGGTGAATTAACATATAGTACTATTACGTATGATTGGGTCGACATGGTTCATCGAAAACGTACAAAAGGTGAACTTATAGATGCTATCCCACATGAGGAGTATGGGACTGTGTATATACGTGAAGTTCCATGTGGTAAAAGCAATTGTCCAACATGCCCTCATGGACCGTATCTATATACAACGAGTGGAAAATATCTCGGAAAACTATAATACTATAAACCCATAAACATTTAACATTTCATAATTATACTATATGTATGATTAATCGAAAAAGTATTATAAAAAGAATTGCTGATGAACTTAACATAACTATTGAAGAAATAGATGAGAGAATAGATGAAAAAAGTGTATTTAGTGATGAACCGAAATTTGAAGTTGGTGATTTTATTATTATTGAT
>LFCJ01003908.1_pt1 | contig 10936 bp, 10 predicted proteins | sample 643141 | NCBI WGS metagenome assembly LFCJ01 (sample SAMN03766243, study PRJNA286221) | soda lake metagenome | biome: soda lake; feature: Kulunda steppe; material: water; isolation source: sample B1-Br-g2 brine of Lake Bitter-1 | place: Russia: Kulunda steppe | collected 2010-07 | reverse complement strand
TCTCACCCGTCGTGAAGTACGCCAGCTTGTCCATGTTGGTGGTTCCGACGAGCGTCGCCCCTTCCGACAAGAGATTCGCGGTCGCGGTCGCGTGGTACGACGGCGTGTACTCGAGCTCCTGGGCGCCACAGTGCATCGGAACCCCAGCAACGGCGATGTTATCCTTGATTGCCACGTCGCAGTCGCTCAACGCACCGTCTCCTCTGCCAGCCCGAAACCGGTACCGAAAGGCGTTGTACGGATCGTCGCCGTCGTCGACCTCTCCGACCGGATCGTGATCGGGATCGGCGGCCTGAAACACGTTCAACTGCTCTCGAAAGGCGTCGGAGTCGACCGTCAACTCCTTGGCTCGGTCGTCGGCGAGTTCGATTCCGAATTCGCGGGCGATCTCGGTTATTCTCATGTCCCCGTTGGCTCGAGCGAACCGTGTACGCTCGATAGCATAACTGTATCGTCGCGAACGACGTACAGTTGCCCCCTCCCGTCGGGCTCTGTCGGCCGTGCAGTAGGTCGCCCGCGCTCGGGTCTCGACGTCGCTCGAGTAGGCGTCGTCGTCGCTCGGCCCGGTCTATAGGTGAAGTAGGGTGAGAATCTGGATTCTTGAAACTGGGGTTGGTTACCGGCTATCGCTTTCACTTCACAAAAGGTAATGATCGGAACGCGGGCGGGGGGCGATCCATGATACCAGATCACTTACGGTCGGCCCTTGACGATGGGTCGCTGTCTCCGGTTTTCACGTCGGTTTCGGGACGCCCTCACAAGTTGCCCTACTCTCTGATTTTTGTTCGAACGAATCAACCACCAAAGGGAAATTGTATCTCTAAATTAGCCAGTGTCGGAACATTCTCCTATAAAATGCAATTTAGGCCAAAGATTAATCAATATCCGGCCGAAAGAGGACACGTGCCGATGTCAGAACAAGAACCTCCGACCGACACAGGTCTTAGTGAGATAGAAAAGATTGATCGGAAGTACGTATTCGGAACCTGGTCATACCAGAAAGAGGTAAAGCCGACGGAAGTCGTTGACGCAAATGGGGTCCGGTTTACCACTGCTGATGATGAAGAATACATTGATTTTTCAAGTCAGTTAATGTGTTCAAATCTCGGACACTCGGCTGAAAAAGTTGTGGATGCAGTTGAGGAGCAACTTCGCGAAGCCGCATATATTGCACCAAATTATACAACTGAAAATCGTGCAAAACTTGGAAGAAAGCTTGCTGAGATAACTCCTGGCGATCTTTCGAAGACTTTCTTCTCAACGAGCGGAACTGAAGCCGTCGAAGCGGCAATAAAGATTGCACGCTTCTACACGGGTAAGCAAAAGATCATATCCAGATACCGGTCATACCACGGTGCGACTTACGGCTCAATCAGTGTTACTGGTGATCCCCGTCGGCTGAAGTCTGAACCTGGAATTCCAGGGACAATCAAGGCACCCGACCCGTATGCGTACGGCTCGACGCTTGACCCGATGGAGAGTGTTGAATACATTGACGAGATGCTCGAACTTGAGGGCGACACAGTCGCGGCGATCCTTGTTGAACCAATTGTCGGTTCGAATGGGATCCTGGTGCCACCTGAAGAATATCTTCCCCAGCTGAAAGAAGTCGCTCATGATCATGGCGCCCTACTGATCTGTGATGAAGTGATGTCTGGCTTTGGACGCACCGGTGAATGGTTCGGGTGTGACGTGTTTGACGTCGAACCAGACATTATGACAATGGCCAAAGGGCTTACCGGCGCGTACCAACCGCTGGGTGCGACGATAGTCAACTCCGAGATTGCTAATCACTTTGAAGAAAATATGTTCTGTCACGGACATACCTATGCTGGCCACCCAGCGGCGGTTGCAGCAGGGCTTGCAACGATCGAAACCTATCAGGAAAAAGATCTTGTCGGTCGTGCGAGTGAGACTGGTGAGTATCTTGGCAAGAGAATCGACGAACTCGCAGAGAAACATCCGAGCGTGGGCGATACGCGCGGGGTCGGACTATTCCGGGGGATTGAACTTACAAAACATCCAGAAAAGCGCGTTCCATTCGGCGAGCGTGAGGACAAAATTAGCCCCGGATCGACCGTAGTCGATGAAGTATCCGCAACTGCTGCCGAACACGGCGCTTATGTTGCGAACATGATTAATACGCTGATCATTGCACCCCCCCTAATGGTTACCAAAGCTGAGATCGATGAGGCCATTGAGGCGATTGACGTCGGCCTTGAAGTCTCGGATGCAGCCATGGAGCATTGACTGAAATAATGGGCTGTGGCGAATCGCCATACGGCGGTTGATTTCACTGTTTGACGGCACGCATGATGTTGTAGACGACACACATCAGGAAAATTTCACGGAACTCTTGACACCAGGGTTCGCACGCACGGCGTCGCCGAGCGTGCGCTTGATCCCGGAGAAGACGGTCTCAGACAGTGCTCTCTGGCCATAGAGAGACCCTTGATCCGCGCGTTGTGCGCGTGATAGATGGGGCGGAACTCTCGTGCTTGATTAGCGGTCTTACGTCTTCTTCTCGATGTTTATCGCGTAATTGCTGCCAGTCGTAGCATTTGTCGGCAGCGAAGCTGTGCAACTCGCCCGCGTTGCGGCGAGCGAGTTGCCAGCCGGTCTGCGTATCATGGCGTTTCTTGGTTGTGCAGTGAATGTCGAGGACAACTTGTGGCGTTGTAATGACGGGAGAGGTTGTCTTGAGCGTCTGTACGCGGTAATTCGTTCGTCGGCAATAGTATTTGCTCGCGTTTTCACGGTCGAAAAACGTCGCGTCTATCACAGCGTGACCAGACGGCTCGTGCAGCTGCGCCGACAGGCGCAGAAGCACTTGCCAGACCGCCATTTTGATCCTGTCAAACGCCTTCACTAGCGTCGAGTGATCAGGAAAATCAGCCTTCTCAAGGCTGATCTCCGCCAGTATTTGTGGCCTCTCGCTCATGAGGTCAAGCGCTTCGCGGTAGGATTTCTCCAAGTAAATCGGCAGACAGTGCAGCGAAACTACAGCGTAGTCGGCGAATCCGCCGCCACATTGCGGGGGGCGGATTCGACTCGACCACCAACAGCATTTTTAGCTAATCGCACTGCTTTCTTTGTGAAGTGATAAATCTTCGGCATGGACATCGGCGGTTTCCCGCTTCAACTCCCTAGTTCTAACAGATCAACTCGACGCTGTCTGTCGATTCACCAGAGCCGACCGAAGATATGTCCGCCTGATATACGAACTTAAGAATGTGCAAATATGGTTCATTGAAACTGTTCGTTCTCACCGAATGTTGTTACAAAAATAATAATGTATATATACATAGTCCGTAAAGAGGATGCCTCCCCCTTCCTTGGAAAAAATTTCAAATCTTAGCCTTAAGTCGGAACGGAATTCTGCCATTACCTATTCAGAAAGTATTTTATACTAATCCTGCTAGAGCACAACATGCATGTTAGAAATATACATGTATGCAGGGCTAACGATTTTCATCGGAGTCGTGGCCCTACTGGCGTATTGGGGTAGTAAAAAAACAAACACAATGGCTGACTTCGCTATCGCCGGCGAAAATTTGGGCCCGTATGTTTTGGGGTCTGCATTCGCGGCTACGTTTTTTAGTGCAGCAACGTTCGTCGGATACGTTGGCTGGTCGTACGAAATGGGATACGCAAATCTCTGGAAATGGTTATCATTGCTGGCAGCCGGTCCGATCGGCCTCATCATATTTGCAAAGCGGGTCCGCAACCAGAACTTGCACATGAAGACAGTTTCCCTCCCTGACTGGCTAGGTGCGTTCTACAATAGTCAGTTAGTTCGAGTCGGTGTTGCAATCGCTGTATTATTTAATATTATATATGTGGCAGCTCAATTAACTGCAGGGGCTCAGATATTTGAAGTTCTATTAGGTTGGAATTATGAAACAGGATTGACTTTCATCACTGTGCTGGTAACCCTATATGTAATGGTTGGAGCGACATACGCAGACGTTTACACGGACGCGATACAAGGCGTACTGATGGCGATAATGGGTCTGTTGATTTTCATATCGGTTTTTTGGGTGTTCGACTGGAGTGCGGTCCAGACGATGCCTCAACTGTCTCAGGAACTCGCAGCGAATGATCCAAATCTTGTATCTGTGGTCAACACAGACTCAATTCTATACTACAGTGCGTTCGCAATATTTGCCATCTTTTTCATGGATTTCGCTTTCTCCGCACAGCCACAGTTGTTTAACAAAGTTCTCGCGCTCGAGGATCCCGCTGACCTACAAAAAATGATCGGGACATACATCGTCTTGACCCTTTGCTTTATTATGGTTATTTTCGCGGGCTTCTACATGAACATTCTTGATCCGACGCTTGAACTAGCTGATCAGGCAATATTTGTTTATGTCTTAGACTTCTTCCCTGCGTTGATTGCTGCACTACTCGGGATCGTAATTCTGTCCGCTGCACTCTCAACAACTGATGGCCTATATATTGTTTGTTCAACTGCTGTTGCCAATGATATTTTCCTTGAATACTTGGTCGAGGAAGGTTACATCGAGATGGAGGAAGAACGAGCTGACCGAATTGCGCGGTACATTGCACAAGGAACAGTAGTCCTCGTTGGCGTTCTGGCCTACGTCATTGTTCTTCAACCACCAGCACTACTTGGTGAACTTATCTGGATTGGGATCTCAGGTGTCGCAGCTGCGACTATTGCACCGATCATGCTCGGAATTTACTTCCCTGATTTCGTAACTAGAAAGGGAGCCGAGTCATCACTCATCTTGGGTGTAGGTTCTTACGTAGTTATCTACTTTAGCACAGATATCCCAAGCATTTTGGTCCAGGGAACCTACGCGGTTCTCATCGGTTTTGCGACTATGATTATTGTCTCAGCGATAACTGACCAGGAACCAGGTGTCGCAGAAGTTGATTCCGGAGTTAGAGGTAGTGCTACTGAGAAGTCAAAAGTAACCGCAGCAGACGATTAGAAAGGTGATTCCAATGGCAATGACAATGCTGTACATTTGGGCTATCGGCGCAGTTGTAACGCTCCTGACCATCACGATACTCCTCAAGGTATGGTATGATCCTGAGGAGTTCGACAATGAAATCAATACCTCCCCACCAAGCAGTGATGAGTGAAAATTCCAATCAAAAGAACCGATCACTGCGAGAGACAGCATCTGGTCTCTCACTATCGATAGACGGCATAGAAATTGATGCTTGTCAGTCGACCGTGAACGACTTAGCAACCACTGCAAGGAGGCTATATCAAGACTTACCACAGGCCGAAACGACAATCCAAGATAATCTTGAGCCAGTGAATGACGAGTATGGCAGCTTACTCCATGTGTACAAAAATATTGAGAGCGAGGTCGAAAGCGGACCGCTGTCTGATATTTGCATTGGAATAAAAGACAATATCGCCGTTGAGGGACTGCCGATGACGTGTGGCTCCTCAGAATTGTCATATACTCCTCAGTTCGATGCATCGGTAATTACGAGACTTCGACAGTCTGGGGCAGCAATTGTAGGCAAGACCAATATGGATGCATTCGCGTTTGGGCCTAGTGGAGAGTTTTCTGGGCAAACACCAGTTACGAATCCAATAGCCCCAGACCATGTTCCCGGTGGGTCTTCAAGCGGCAGTGGCGCAGCTGTCGCTGCAGGACTTGTTGACGCAGCACTAGGGACCGACACCGGGGGTAGTGTCCGTATCCCAGCTGCATGTTGTGGAGTTGTCGGATTTAAACCAACTCGAGGCGCGGTTCCTAACCACGGTCTTGTCCCCTTCTCACCGTCTTTGGACACGATAGGACCAATCACAAATTCGGTGGAAACTGCAGCTAAGATTCTTGAGATAATAGCTGGACAAGATGTGCGAGACCAAACTTCGAATAAGCTGAATTATAGTGATCTTAGCGATTGCCTTGCAATTTCAAAAGAAGCAATCGAAATTGGTGTGTTGGAGCCCTTCTTTGATCAGTCGAGTGACGAAGTTGTAGGAGAAATTAGACCGATTCTACAGCACTTGGAAAGTGAGTCTCACATGAATATCCAACCAGTGAAGATTAATCCTGGGTCAGTTAACGAAGCATACTACCTGATTGGAGCAACAGAGTTTTCGCGACTGCTCCGACAAAATAGTATCGAATATGGCCTAGGAACAAATTACAATGAATATTGGTGGAATGTCTTCTCAAATTCAATTGGCGAAGGCGTGTTGAATAGTCACATCATAGAGCGGGTTCTACCATCGGCACATCTGGATAAAATCACTAACGGGAGAGCGTATGTCGCCGCAAAACGGGAAGCGATCACCTTCACTAAACAGGTAGAATCTGCGTTCGACGAAGTTGATGTACTTGTCACACCCACGATTAGGACCGTTCCGCCAAAAAAGGGGGAAATTGACGCGAACACTGGAATGGATGACTTACTTGGGAATACTGCTCCATTTAATCTAAGTGGTTCACCTGCTATTACCGTGCCGGTAGCAGAGATTGGTGGGCTCCCAATTAGCGTGCAAATAGTCGCACCAAAAAACACTCCAAAACTTGCGTTTCAGGCGGCACATATATTTGAATCAGAACATGCCTGTTGAGTATATAATATAAATTATATATAACGCATTTTGTGTTATATGAGCTGGACGACATCAACCGTCACCTCGTAGTTGCCGAGTTCGGTCGGGAGCGCTACGCCTGGGAGGGCTTGTGCGTCGTTCTCGGGGAAGATAGTGACCGATACCTCGAGTTCGTCGATCGTCTGATTGCTTACCAGGGGGTCACCGGTCGAAGCGACCGACGGAGCAACCACCTCGAACGTTAGCGTGGACTTGTCAGCTTCGCTTGAAGACTTGTCGATCATGATATCATAATTGTGATAAAGGTTCTTGTGTGTATCCCACAGCGTCGCGTCGTCTCTGACGACCTCGGGGCAAACAAGCGTCTCGTTGGTGGCATACGAACCTTCCCCAGGGGCCGTTTCGACCTCGACGCTCGGTTCCCTGAGAAGTTCCCTGAGCGGGACGAACTCCGCATCACACAGCTCATAGGTAATTTCGTCGACCTCGTCATCGGGCAGGCCGTCCTCAAGGCAACCAGCGGCGAGTCCGACCAGGGACGCGTCGGCCGTCCCAATATACACCCGTCGATTTACAGCTCGTGAATTAGAAGGGTGCGGTAAGAATTTTCTGCTTGACCGACCATGTATAAAATCTACTCTCCATCGTCTAAAGATGGAAGTCCGTCACTCATTCAGGCCTACGCGAGGATCAATCTCGGTATTTTCCCTGACGCACTCATCACCTTTCTGCTCGATCCCTTATTCCAAAGTTCAGTGTCTACGAGAGTACAACTTTGCTTATGCCCTCTCATTTGGCTCGTAACAATAGCGGGAACGACGATGGCCGGTGACCAGAGCGCGGGCGGCAGTGATGGCATGCTCGCGCGGAACTGCGACGCCGTTACCTCGAATCCGACCATCACCGCCAGTGAAATCTACCAGGCTGGTGCACGTGCATTGCCGACCCCTTGGTTGCCGAGTTGCGGTCGAACGGGACACAAAATGACTCCGACGGGATTTCACCCAGCGCACCGGAAGTCCACATCGAGTTCGGCGCATCTGACCGGCAAGACAACCAACCAGCAACGCGACCCCCCTCTCTTACTCTATGCTATGGGTTCAGCAGGCGGCTCCTGTCAGTTCTAGAGTATTCGTATTCATCATGCCCGTCAGAGTTGTAACTGTCCAAGCTATCAGAAGACAATCTTCTTCTCGCTTTGTAAATCAGATATTGGGATAGCACGTGGAAAAGTCGTATCACCTTATCGGACGATAGTGGTTGGTGCGTGGGATCGACGTGCAACTTTTTCAGCAACGCTTCCAAGCAATATACGAGATGCCGCCTCCCTGCCATGTGTCCCAACTACTATTTGATCAACCTCTTGTTCTTCAGCATACGATACAATTGTATTCGAGACATTCCCAGTTAGAAACTCGGTTTCGATATCCGCATTATACTCATTTGATATACTTTTTGCGCTTGAAAAAATGGAATCCGCATACTCTCTTGCCTCCTGGTTAATTTCCTCAGGAGTTGTGCCTGTCAAATTAAAATAGCTTGAATTTTGAATGTCTAAATATGCTACATGTACAACAGTTATGTCAGCATCTTCAAACACTTCAAGAGCATATCTAAGTGCACGTTTTGACATTTCTGAATCATCCATCGGAACTAACACATCACGTATCATAGGCAGTACATCGAATTCGAACAATAAAAGTCTAACGGAGTAATAAGCTGCACGATGGATCATATACGACTATATTATTTGTACCATGTTTCACCCTGCCCCAAAATTTTAAAACAGAGGAGAACGATCTGCAGGTTAGATGTTCAACATTAGTCGAAATCGGTTAGTTGACCTAATGCAGGAACAAGCAGGAATTGGTGCTACATCAGAAGATGGGCTCCACCGATTAGCATTATCCGAGGAAGACCGTGAGGTCAGGGATTGGTTCGCTGAACGGATGAACAAAGCGGGGTTGGTGACGCGAGTAGATGAATTCGGGAATATGTTTGGACGACGCGAAGGGCGTGATCCTGATGCCGACCCCGTCCTTTTAGGATCTCATCTTGACACTCAGCCAAATGGTGGTATATATGACGGAGCTCTAGGTGTTATCTCGGCTCTTGAGTTCATTCTATCCCTCAATGAGAATGATCTTAAAACGAAGCGCCCGATCGAGATTGTTAATTGGACTAATGAAGAGGGCTCGCGATTTCAGCCAGCCATGCAGGGAAGCGGAGTATGGGCAGGAAAGCATGACATTGAAAATGAGTTTAATAAGACTGATACAGATGGAAATGTCTTTGAAGAAGAACTGGATCGAATCGGCTACAAGGGCAATATAGCGGCAGAGCCGAAAGAGGAATATAAAGCTTATCTAGAACTGCATGTCGAACAAGGTCCATATCTCGAAGGGGCTGGTGCGGATGTTGGTGTTGTAACGGGTATCGTTGGATTTTCTTGGGGAGAAATGACGTTTACTGGTCAGCCAGATCACTCTGGACCGACACCGATGAACTATCGAAGTGATGCATTAGTTGCAGCAGCGGATATCATCACACAAATCAGACGTATCCCTGGAACCTTAGGAGAGCGGACTGTTGGAACTGTGGGATATATTGAGGCCAAACCAAATTCGATCAACATCATACCAGGTGAAGTGACTATAACATGGGGATTCAGAGATCCAAGTGATAAGATAGTACAAAAGGCCTACGAAAGTATAATTGATGAAGCACAACACGTCGCCGCCCGTGAGGGTGTCGACGTTGAATGTGCAGAGACAATGCGCGCTCCGAGTGTTGACTTCGCGGAACCGTGTATTAATGCTGTCCAGACTGCGGCTGATAAGCTTGGATATGATAGTGTAAGGTTGATTTCGGGCGCAGGCCATGACGCAACCCATCTTGCATCTGTTACAGATACCTCAATGGTGTTTGCTGTAAGTAGGGATGGAAAAAGTCATTCGCCAGAGGAGTATACAAGCTGGGACGATTGTTATAATGCCGCAAATACCCTCGCGAACGCAGCTTTTGAGTTGGCTAATAAATAGGGAGAACCACACGTCAATTTGGATTATATTGAATCAGTCGAGAACAACAGATTGGAACTATTACTTTAGTTACTTTAGTACCTTGGCTGGAATCTGCCCGTTGAGTGATGGGGGTGGTCGTTGTGTATCATAGTACTGTACGAACTGTTCAAGCCATCTTCTGACGCTTGCCCGACTGCCCATCCACGAGTCATGGAAGCACTCAACTCATCAGCTCTATGATCGTCGTTCACAACTCAGCAAACAAGGCAAACTAGCGGATGATAGCATTCGAAGCGTCCGGCTCGAGGCCATTGACGTCATTCACGACGGTTCGAGTCCGATACTCTCCGCTGCATCCGCAAGATGTACTTCCCGTGTTGAACACCGACTTCCCCGTGTTGACACAACCACGCCAATACGTGTTCGACTATCGTCTTGGGGTACTCCTTGCGCAACTGACTCTCGAGTGAGGTCCAGTCGAACTCTCCGCCTTTCTCCGCGAGTGTCGCCGTAATCTGGGTCTTGACGTCACCACGCACTTTGCGGGCGACGGCTTCTCAATTGACGACGCCGCGATCGACGGCTCCTTCGTACACCTCACGTCCGGATATCGTCGTCTCGTCGGTCTCGAGACAGCCGAACAATCGCTCGGGCAAACGGATGGCCGTCAACGCGAGTGACGAACAACGGCTCACCGTTGGCATCCTCAATCGGTGCCGAGAGGACTTCCAGTACGACGTCGGTTGGCGGAAGTGGATTGTTATCCGAAAAAGCATCCAGACACCGAGTTGGTTCCACCTGGAATAGTTGACGAAACGGATCACGGCCTAGATCCCGCGTGCATTACCTCCTATGAGTTCGCCTTCGGAATCAGTGTCTTCTGTCATGCAACCCAATCCGCTATAGCTTTTGAAAATGGCTTATGGAAATTTTTATGTTAAATGAATCAACATTCTCTGGTGAGGTATCGTGATTCAATTCCCAATCACCCCTCCAGATGCCCCATGCAATCACGGTCAGTAACGCTTGAAGAGATTGACGAGTTGTTCCTCAAGTGGAACGGCCACATCAATGCCTCGGCCCTCTTCCGACAGGCGCTCAAAGACGAAATGCGGGTTCGCGACATCGATCCCCACGAGTTTCGCGACTTGTTCAAACGGGCAGAAGAACAAGGCTACGAGTTCGAAGACGTCCTCGAGCAAACAAACCGGATCGATGATCTAGAGCGCCTCGTAGCGGGTAGTGAAGCTGTAACGCAGCCGTCCAGCACAGACTAACACCATCAGATTTAGAATCCCTGATTCGATTACCATGTCCAAGACCTCCCATAGCAATACAGATTTGAGTGGCTCTC